>Ga0114977_10002257_pt1 | contig 12429 bp, 10 predicted proteins | sample S_130805_MF_Meta_FD_87026 | JGI IMG/M metagenome (GOLD analysis project Ga0114977, IMG submission 87026) | Freshwater microbial communities from Lake Simoncouche, Canada to study carbon cycling - S_130805_MF_MetaG | ecosystem: Environmental > Aquatic > Freshwater > Lake | place: Lake...
ATTAACGGGGCCTTTGGCAGTGCGCTCGGGTTCCTTAGCATCTATGCGGTGCTCGTGGTGGGCTTCGGATTCGCATTTAATGGTGGGTTTAGTCTCTTGTCCCCGCTGGCGGGGTTTCTTTGCTTTCTGCCTGGTCTTCTGAGCATGCTGGCGAACCGGCCGTTGGTCGTGTTAAGTCGCAAGGGAAGCATGCTTGGGAGGTAGCTGTGACCGCGACGCGCGTTAAAATCTGGGTCGTGGCGACTCGCCCGCGGACGTTGCCGGCGGCGGTCGCTCCGGTGCTCGTGGGAACCGCGGCCGCGTGGCGAGAGGGGAAGGGTGACGGCGCGGCGGCAGGTCTCTGTTTGGTTTTCGCGGTGCTGGTGCAAATTGGCACGAATTTCGCCAATGACTATTATGATTTTATCAAGGGCGCGGATACGGCGACACGGGTTGGTCCCAAGCGGGCGGTGGCATCGGGACTGATTGCGCCGGCGGCGATGAAGGGCGCACTGTGGGTAGTGTTTGCCGCGGCGTTTCTGAGCGGGCTCGGACTCATTGCGTGGGGCGGGCCCTGGCTACTGGCAGTCGGAGTGGCGAGTATTCTCTGTGGTTTCGCCTATACGGGCGGCCCCTTCCCGCTGGGATACCACGGGCTCGGCGATGTGTTCGTCTTTGTCTTCTTCGGCCTCGTGGCCGTGTGCACAACCTGCTTCGTGCAGGCAGGGATGGTGACGCCGGCGGCTTGGTTGGCGGCGGTGCCGATCGGACTGCTCACGGCCAATATTCTGGTCGTAAACAATTATCGCGATGTCGACACCGATGCCGTCGCTGGGAAGCGGACCTTGGTTGTGCGCTTTGGCCGTGGTTTCGCGCGCGCTCAATATGGCTTGTCGCTGGTGATCGCGTTGCTGGTGCCGCTGATTTTTTTCGCATACGACCGTCGCCTATGGTCACTGTTGCCGCTCGGAGTGGTGCCGATGGCTTGGTCGCACTTCCAGCGACTGAGTGAAAAAAAATCACCCAGCGAGCTCATCGCTCTGCTGGGTGATACCGGAAAACTGCTGTCGCTTTACGCGTTACTCTTGGCCGCCGGTCTCGGGTTGGGCCGCGCCGTTTAGAGGTGGGCGGCGACTTTCGCTTTGATGGCCGCTTTCGGCATCATGCCGACGAGGGTCTCGGCGGCTTGGCCACCTTTGAAGAGGATCATCGTCGGGATGGCCCGGACCCCATACTCGACGGCGACCGCTTCGTTGTCGTCGATATTGACCTTCACGATGGTCAACTGGCCGGCGAGTTCGGTGGCAAGCTCCTCGAGGATTGGGGCGATCGCCTTGCACGGGCCGCACCACGGCGCCCAGAAATCAACGAGCACAGGCGTCGTCGCGGACGTGATCGTCGGCTTGAATGTAGCGGTGGTCAGGTTGGCGATTTTTTCGGACATAAAAATTAGAGATTGAGGAAGAGGAGAGTGGTAAAGAGGAAAGATGCAACTGCGGCGACGCCGGCCAGACCGACGATCCACGACGGGACCGCGGTGTCGGTGGCGGACGTAATATCTCCCTCTGGGAGGTGGGAGTGGGCGGGGGCGGCGGGCATCGGTGTTAACGCGGCGTCGACTTGTGCAAGATTTCGGCAAGCTCATCGGGCTCCACTTGGTGGAGCTGTTTCTTGCGGGACTTCAGTTCTTCAAACGTCTTCATGGCGGTCTCCGTCATGCGCCCGTGGGTTTCATCGGAGCCACCAAAAATGGCGAATTGTTCACCGGTGGTGATGCGTTTATGGCCGTCCTCGTTGTCGAGACCGACACCCAGCAAGGCCGCATGGGGAGCGGGCTTCTTTTTCTTTTTACTCACGCGGTCACGGTGTGGTCACTCGCCACGGTTTCAAGCGGGTTTTCCTCGACGACTTCAACCATGATGTCGGCGAAGGGTTCGTGTTGGCGAATGCGGAGTTTTTTCAGGCGGGTGAGCTCGAGCATGGCAAGGAACGTGGCCACGAGTCGGCGTAGCGTGGCGCCCTCCGGGAAGAGGTGGGAGAAGACAAAATTCTTTTCGGTGCGGGTGCGGTTGAGCAGCCATTCCATCTGGTCGCTGACGGTCGTTTGTTCGTCGTGGATTTCTCCTACGACAAGTTTTTCCGCGAGGCGGCGGAGGACCATATTAAAGGTGTTCCACAGCTCGATGCGGTCCACGCCCTTCAAGGGACGCTCACTGTCGGCCAGCGAAAGATCGGAGAGGAAACGCTCCATGAGATTCTGGCGGGTGACGGCGAGATCGTTGAGCTGGGCGGCGGCTTCCTTGAATTTTTTGTATTGGAGGAGCTGGTGGACCAATTCCCAGCGCGGATCCATTTCATCTTCGACGAGATTGGGGTCGATGGCGTGCTGGCCCTTGGGCAGGAGCAGGCGGCTCTTAATTTCCATCAGCGTCGCGGCCATGACAAAAAACTCACCGGCGACATCGAGGTCGAGTTGCTGCATGCCCTTGAGTGCGTCGATGTATTGGCGGGTGACGGACTCGATCGGAATGTCGTAGATATCCAATTCGTTCTTCCGGATGAGAAAAAGCAGCAGATCGAGCGGGCCTTCGAAGACCTGAAGTTTGATGCGATAGTCGGAGTCGGGAACCACGGTTGGTGGATGGTTGCGCCGAGCGGAGGAGCGGCAAGGGGAAAAACGATTGTCGTCCGCGTGACTGCGTGGCCGGCCACTGTCCGTCAATCGTTCCGCTACCGCGCAGGGCTGGGGCGCGCGGATTCACTCCGGCTGTTGTGATGGCGCCAGAACCAGCGCGCCATGGCGGGCAGAAGAATAATCGCGGCGAACATGTTGACCAAAAACATGAAGGTGAGGAGCAGGCCCATGTCGGCTTGGAACTTGAGATCGGAGAAAATCCACATGCTGACCCCGATTGCCAAGGTGAGGCCCGTAAAGACAATCGCGGTGCCGGTGTCCTTGAACGCCTCGAACATCGCGTCTTCAAAATACTCGCCGCCTTTCAGTCCGGAAAGGAGTCGGGCAAAGAGATAAATGCCGTAATCCACGCCGATCCCGATGCCGAGCGCGACGACGGGAAGCGTCGACGTTTTCAGTCCGATGCCCAGGGACACCATGAGCGCGTACGCGAGATAGCTGACGATCACGAGCGGGACGACGATGCAGAGGGTGGCGCGGAGGCTGCGAAAAGTGATCAAGCACAGCGCAATCACGGCACCGAAGACCCAGTACAAAATGGGTCGCTCGGCGGCTTGCACGACCTCGTTCGTCGCTGCCATGACGCCGGCGTTGCCACTCGCGAGGAGGAACGTGGCCTTGTCCGACGGGTGGGCGGCCGAGAAGGCCGTGACCGCAGTGGTGACCGCGCGGAGGGTCTCGGCTTTGTGATCGCTGAGGAAAATCATGACGGGCATCACGCTGGCGTCGCGATTAAGCAGACCGGTGGCGGTCTCGATCGGCGAGGCGGCTTGGGAGAGCGCCTGCGGGTTGCGAGGCAGGACACGCCATTTGAGCGAGCCTTCGCTGTAACCGGCATTGAGGATTTTGGCCATCGACGGAAGCGAGATCACGGACTGGACGCCGGGCACTTGGCGGATCTGACCTTCAAATTGGTCCATCAACGAGACGACGTCGTAATCGACACTGCCGTTCGGGGCGGTTTCGACGATCACGGAGAGGACATCCACGCCGATACTAAATTTCTCCGCGATCACGCGCGAATCGATATTGTAGCGGGAATTTTGCCGCAGCTCGGGCACGCCGGCCTGGGTGTCGCCAATCCGGATTTCCCTCGCCTGCCACTCGCCCCAGAAACCGAGAGCGACAAAAAGAAGGATGATGAGCATGGACGGCAGCGGTTTTATGCCCTTGGCCAGCCGTGCCCAAAACGCGTCGGTCTTCGCGCGGCGGTTGACGACCCACTGGGCGTAAGAGGCCGGCAGGCGCAGATACGAGAGCAAAATAGGCAGGAGGAAGAAATTTGTGATGATGATCACCGCCACGCCAAAACTGGCGGTGATGGCGAGTTCGTGAATCGTCGGGATTTTTATCACCATCATCGTGATGAAACCGACGACGTCGGTCATCAGCGCGACGATGCCGGGGAGGATGAGGCGCTTGAAGGCGAACAGCGCAGCCGTCGGGCCGTCGTGACCGGCAAAAACCTCATTGCGGAAGGTACAGATTTTTTGGACGCCGTGGCTCACGCCGATCGCGAACACAAGGAACGGCACCAGAATCGAAAACGGATCGATCCCAAAGCCGAGCGCGGTCAGGCCGCCCAGTTGCCAGACGACGGCGACGAGGGAGCAAACGACGGGGGCGGCGGCAAGTTTCCAGCGCCCAGCGTATTTCCAGACGAGCAGCGCGGTGACCAGAATGGAGACGCCGAATAACAAGAGGACGCCGTGAGCGCCATCGCTGATAGCGCCGATGACTTTTGCGAAACCGATGATGCGAACTTCAATCGTGCCGCCGCTCTCTTTTTCGATGCGTTGACGAAGGGCCTCGAGGCCGGCGGCGACGCGCAGGTAGTCGATTTTTTCGCCGGTGCGTGGATCGATTTCAAGGAGCTGCGCACTGATGATCGCACCGGTAAAATCGTTCGCGACGAGTTGGCCGAGCTTGCCGGACTTCAGAATATTTTCACGGACCTGAGCGAAATTGGCCGGGTTCGGGGTGAAGTTGGCCGGGATGACGTTTCCTCCCGAAAAACCGTCTTCGACGACTTCGATGTAGCGGACGTTGGGCGTGAAGAGTGACTGAACTTGGGTGCGGTCGACGGCGGGTAAAAAGGTGACTTCGTCCGTGGCGCGCTTGAGTTCGGTGAAAAATGGGGCGGTGAAAATATCGCCCTCGCGGACCATGAGCGCGACGAGTACGCGATTCGCGCCGCCAAATTCACTTTGGTATTTTGTGAACGTCCGGATGTAGGGATGCTCGAGGGGGAGCTACTTGTTGAAACTCGCATCGACGCGCAACTGGCTCGCGAATACCGCCATCACGGCAGTCAGCGCGGCAAACCCGATCACGAGCGCCGTGCGGTGGCGGAAAATCCAAGCGGCAAATTTATCGAGCATGGTGGATGGCAGGCGCCCGCGAGGTTAATCTACCTGGATCGCGGAGCACGAATCTCGGCGGGCCGCGGCCTTCATCGCGGTGCCGCGAGCCGAGTGGCCCCGGCTTCGCCCAAGGCGACGATACTGCCGTCGGGGGCTGCGATGAGCTCGGCGACGGCGGTGGTGAGCGGGGCCTCCCATGTCTGCAGGGACTTGCCATTGTCGCGGCTGACCAAGAGCACGCGGGCGTGTCCAGCGAGGACGAAGACGTTGCTCTTGAGCTGGACTGAGGCGGCGAGCAGCACGGGCTCGGGGGTCACGAGGGGAACCCACGTATCGCCATCATCAATCGAGCGAAAGGACCGGCCGCGCAGTCCGTGGGCGATGAGGGTGCGTTTATCGAGGGGCAGAATGCCGTAGAACGAGCCTTCGTAGGCGGCGGGGATGCGTTGCCAGGTCGCACCGTTGTCAGCGGAGCGCAGCAACGTGCCGTGTTCGCCGGCGAGGTAGAGCGTGCCGGTGGGGCCACGACTGAGGCGGTTGAAATGATAATCGGCGTCGCTGATTTTCCGGCGCGTCCAGGTTTTGCCTGCGTCGCTGGTGGTAACGCTCAGACCGTAGGCACCGACCGCGAGGGCGCGGTGCGCGTCGAGAGCGAGGACATCGAGGAAAGAGTCGGCGAGGTTTTCGCCCTGCCATTGTTGCTGCCACGTCCGGCCGGCATCGGTCGTGGTCAAAATGAGGGCATCGTGGCCGACGGCCCAGCCGCGAGTACCATCGGCCGCGAACGCGACACCGGTGAGTGTCGCGGTAGCCAACGACGCGGCGGCGTGCCACGTCAGGCCGTTGTCGGACGAGCGGAAAATGGCGCCGCGTTCGCCCACGGCGACGATGTCGGATCCGACGACCGCTCCGTCCAACAGGAGCACACGCGGGTTGGCGACGGCGGCACCGAGCTTGCCGACGGCGAGGGCGGCGACGAGGAGAAGAGGCCGAAAACGCATCGGTCATCAATCAGGCCGGGCGCCGCCCGGCCTGATTTTAATCAACGCACACCGTCGCGACGGAGGGAGTCGGGGGTGAAGTCGGCGGGGGTGCGCTTCAAAGCGAAGTTATACATCGTATTCTCGTTATCCAGGCCGATCGCGAGGTAACGGCCGTTTTGGAGATCGACGTGAACTTCGAGGGTGCTCCAAAAAGCTTGGGCATCATAATAGTTGATACAGTGGGCCTCGGAGACGCGCCAGAGTTGACCGCGCGCGTCGTAGTGATCGGCGGCCAGAATTTGCCAGCTGTCTTCATCGATATAGAACGTGCGACGGGCGTAGAGGTGCGATGTGCCAGGCTTCAGGTTGGCATCGAGCACCCAGACCCGGTGCAGCTCGTAGCGGGCGAGGTCTTGGTTGATGTGTCCGGCCTTGAGGATGTCGGAGTTCTTCAACGTATTGCTGTGAAGTTTATAGGCGTTGTAGGGGACGAGCATTTCTTTTTTTCCGACCAACGTCCAATCGTAGCGGTCGGGGGCGCCGTTAAACATATCGAACTGGTCGCTCGTGCGCTGACCGTCGGCAGCGGTGCCGGGATTGTCGTAGGCGACGTTCGGCGCGCGGGTGACGCGGCGGCGGCCGGCGTTGTAAACCCAAGCGCGGCGGGGCTCTTTAATTTGGTCCATGGTCTCTTGCGCGAGCAGAATGGTGCCGGCGAGGCGAGCGGGCGCAACGACCGCTTGTTTGAACATGATCAGGGTATTGTCCTTTTCGAGTTCGGCGGCGGTCATGTCCGGGAGCGTGTAGTTGAAAATAAATTCATCCTCGAACTTCACGAGCTGGTAGCCACCGCCCCGCTCGACGGCCGCTTGATCGATCTGCCGGGAGGCCGCGGAGCCGCGGAAGCGCGTCAGATGATTCCAGAGCACTTCGAGACCGCTCGCCGGGATGGGAAACGGGACGCCGATGACCGCGCCGCTGATACCATTCCCGCCGGTGGTGAGTTGGGCGGTGGTGGCGTTCTTTCGCGTGGCATCGTAAACCCGCTGGGGATTCGAGACACTGCGCCGCGTGGGGTAAACGACGAGTTTGTAAAGGGGATAAGCCTTGAGCATCGCGAGTGCGCCGGGGGTGAGCTTCGTGCTGTGTTGCGCGGAGTTGGCCGCCGTGACGGTGAAGAGCGGCTGGTCGGCGGCGAAGGGATCCGGGTGGTGTTGGCCGGGCTTGTAGCCGGCGGGTGGGGTGAGGATACCACCGTTCCATGCGGGGATGGAGCCGTCGGCGTTGGCGGCCGTCTCTGCTCCGAGCGGTGTCAGGTCTTTACCGAGACGCGCGGCGGTGCCCTCGGGAACGGCCGCGCTGAGCAGCGGGAAGGAAGCTACGAAACAGAGGGCCGGACACAGCCAGCGACGGACGGACGGAGAGGCGGGTGTTTTTTTCATGGCGGGAACGAGCGGAAGGGAGCGCGGGAGGCGATCGTCCGACGGTCTGCGACCGCCGGCCGTCACGTTAGAACGAGTATTTGACGGTCGTCGCGAAATAGTCGCGGTCGTTGAGGAGATTGAAGCGGCTGCCGCCGAAGAAATTCACGTAGCGGAGCTCGACTGCCCACGCGTTGCGAAAAGTGAATTCAACGGAGAGATTCACGCTCTTACGGCCCTTGATGTAATTGCCGAGGGGCGCGGGCGTATTGCCGGTGACGTCATGGGTGAAGGCGACCGTGGGCTGCATGTTCACGTTGGGGAAGATGTTGTTGTAGTCGAGCCGGCCGAGCATCTGGTAGCCCCAAGAAAAACGGTCCGCAAAAGCGTCGGTGGGCGTGGGCGCGATGGTGGGGAACGGCGTGGCCAACATGGCGGTCGGGCTGCCACTGGCGAACGTGCCGGCACCTTCGTAGCGCAGCGTGTCCTTGCCGGGCAGGTTGGCCCAAATGCCGCCGGCCTCACCGAGCAACGTGAATTGCTGGGAGCCCAACATGGGACCGAAAACTTTGGTGACGGTGCTCTGGGCGGTCCAGACGTTGTGGCGGCGGTAACCGGTGATCTCGCGGTTGAGCTGGCCAAGAAAGTTGCCGATTTGATTGCTCGTGCCGAACGCGGAGCCGGGCGAGTTCGTCAGCGAAGACAGCGTCGCGAAGAGGAGTTCGACGTCGTCGACTTGCAGCGGGACGTCCTTCTTGAGGGAGAGTTCGCCCTGCCAAGAAATGCCACTGTTGCCGAGGGAGGTGTTGAAGCTGAGACCGTAGAGGTTGAGGCCCTCCGGGTATTCGGCGAAGTAGCGGCCGGTGGCGGCGGCAGTGAGCAACGCGATCGAGCGGGCACCAGAGACCGCGGCTTGGATGGACGGGGACTGCAGGGTGGCGGCCTCAACGGGCGTGAGTGTCGCGGGTGCGAGGGTGGCCTTCACGAGCATTTGGAAAATCGCGGCGGCTTGCGCGGGTGCGGCCGCCGCGGGGACGCCGCCACGGATAAAGGCCATCGTCAGAGGACCCGTGAGGTTGGTGTCGATCGGCGCGCTCGGGGTGCGCGAACTGAGCAGCGGCGAGCGGCTGTTGTAACGCGCGTAATAGACGCCGAACTCAGTATTGTTAAGGCCGGGCGCCAGCACGCGCGTGGCGACGCCGTATTGGTTGTAGTTCGAACCTTCCCGATCGGGGTTGCGCGGGATGGAGCCCAGCGTCCCGTTGTCGGCGAGGGTGCCGAAGCCGAGCAGGACATTGCTGCCACCGCGGGTGGCAAAATCATTGGTGGAGAAATAGGTGCCGGCGGGTTCGAGTTCATTGCGACGGAACTCAAGGAGCCAAAACGGTTCCACGGTGACATTTTTCGCCACGCCGATCGAGGCCTTCATGAGGTTGACGGGCAACAAGGCTTCTTTGAGTTCGGCACCGGGTGTGCGCAGCTTGGAGAGATCGGCGGAATTGACGACATTGATGCCGTTGGGGATGAAGGTGCTTTCGCCGAGGCTGAGCACTTGGCGGCCAATGCGGAACTCGACGGGCATGGCGGCGCCGACGGTAAATTTCGCCCGCGCATACATGTCGAGGAACTCGGCACCGCGGACCACGCGATCTTTCACCTGATCGGAAAGTTTTGTGCGCAGCGTGTCATCGCTCTTGAAGTCGGTGAACCAGTAGACGCGGACGAGGGCGCCGAAGTTGCCGTATTTGAGCTCCAAATCATGCGAGCCCTTCAAGAGCTGCGAAGCCCAGCCCTTACCGTAATTGAGATTGCCGTCGTCCGTATTGACCGAGCTGAGCAACCCGGGGACACCATTGAAAAAATTACTCGTGCCGTAGTTGGTGTTCGCGGCGTCTTGGAGGCGGTAGATGGCGCCGAAGGAGATCGTGGAGTCGAAGCTGCCGGTCAGGCCGCCATTCTTGATCTGGATCGCGTGCGTGGCCGGCGCGAGCAGCGCGAGACCGAGTGCAGGGAGGAGCGCCGAGCGCCGAAGGCTAGCGACGGTGAGAGACGTGATGGATTGTTTCATAAGGTTTGGAGCTACGGCTGCCGTCTGGCGGTAAATTCGACGGCTGATTGGAATGAAGGGATACCGACGGTAGGGGTTTAGCGTACTTGCGCAAGAAACGGGTCGGCCTCCGGTGGGGCAAGGGTGAATATCCAAGCGAGCCGTGGCGGCTGGAATGGCCCGTGGAACGACGAAACGTGATTCGCGCTTTGACGCCTGAGACTTTTCCGCAAGCGTGCGCGACCGATCCATGCAGGCCGCGATTCACATCCACGTCAAAGGCGCGCGCGAGCACAACTTGAAGAATCTCGAGTTGCGCATTCCGCGCGGGAAACTCGTCGTGATCACGGGGCCGAGCGGTTCAGGGAAATCGTCGCTGGCCTTCGATACGATTTACGCGGAGGGCTACCGCAAATACATGGAGAGCCTCTCGGCCCAGGCGCGCCAGGTGCTCGACCAGCTCAAGCGGCCGGACGTCGATTTTATTCACGGCCTCTCGCCGGTCCTCGCGATCGAGCAGCGCACTGGTGTCGGCGGGCCGCGGAGCACGATCGCCACCGCCACGGAAATGGCCGACTACGCGCGGCTGTTGTGGGCGCTCGTAGGCGAACAGCGCTGCCCGCAGGACGATGGGCGCGTCGTGCAGCGCTCGCTCGACGACAATGTCCAACGCATCCTCACGGAGTGCGCCGGTGAACGCGTCATGTTGCTCGCCCCGCTGCTGCGTGCGAAGCCCAGCGTGCTGCGCGAGGAACTGCCGCGGCTGCGCCAGCGGGGGTTTCAACGCGTCCGGCTCGACGGCGAGATTAAAAATCTCGACGAACCCAAGCTCCTCGCGACCGGCGCAGGGGTGAAAGAGATCACGTTGGAGCTCGTCGTCGATCGGCTCGTGGCGGTCGCTGAGCAGCGCTCGCGGCTCGCGGATTCTCTCGAGCTCGCCTTTCGGGAAGGGAAGGACCGCGTCGTGGTGCTCGCGCAGAAAAACGCCGAGGCTCCGTGGAAGGAATTCTCCCTGAGCCAGTCGCTCGCCTGCGAAGTGTGCGGCGACGTCTTTGCGAAACTCACGCCCAAGCATTTTTCCTTCTCCCACCGCGACGGTGCGTGTGCCACGTGCGACGGTTTGGGCCGAAAACTGCGCTTCGCGCCCGAGCTCGTGATCGCCGATCCGGAAAAAAGTGTCAGCGAGGGCGCGATCAAGCCGTGGCGTATCGGCGGAAAAAATCTGATCATGAAACACAATTCATTGATCAAGCAGCTCGCCGAGCAGCTGCCGTTCGACGCAGATGTGCCGTGGAAGAAGCTGCCGGAAAAAATTCGGAACGAGCTGTTGTGGGGTGCCGGCGAGCGGCAGTTTGCCATCAAACTGCGCCGGATGCGCGAGGCGAAGGCCCAGACCTTCCCCGGAGTGATTGCGGATTTGGAGCACAGCTGGCGGCACACCGACAGCGAGGGCTTTCAGGCGCGGCTCACGACCTTCATGATCGCGGGCGAGTGCCCCGAGTGCCACGGCTCGCGCCTCAATGCGCGGAGCGGAGCCGTGCGTTGCGGCGGTAAATCGTTTCCCGATTTCATGGCGCTCGATATCATCGAAGCGGATGCGTTCGCCCGCGAACTCATCGCATCCCACGGGACCAACGAGGCCGTGCGCGACGTCGTCACCGGCATCGGGCAACGCCTCGCATTCCTGCTCGAGACGGGGCTCGGTTACCTGACGCTCGAGCGAGACTACGCCACGCTCTCCGGCGGTGAAGCGCAGCGCGTCCGGCTCGCGACGCAGCTCGGGATGGGCCTGATCGGCGTGATTTACGTGCTCGACGAGCCGAGCATCGGACTGCACCCGCACGATAATCAGAAACTCCTCGATACGCTCGTCGCGCTCCGTGATCGCGGGAACACCGTGCTCGTGGTCGAGCATGACGAAGAAACCATGCGCCTCGCCGACGAGCTGATCGAGCTCGGTCCCGAGGCCGGCGTCGAGGGCGGGCAACTGCTGTTTCAAGGCACGCCGGCCGCCTGCGCCGCGTTGTCGATCTCACAGTCGCGCACCGGCGCTTACCTTTCGCGCCGGCTCGCGGTCACGCGCGACGCGAAGTCGAAGGTGCCGGACGGCGCCTGGCTTTCGGTGCGCGAGGCGCGCGCGAATAATCTCCGCGACGTCGACGCGAAGTTTCCGATTGGCCTGCTGACGTGTGTGACCGGGGTGAGCGGTTCCGGCAAAAGCACGCTGGTCAACGACGTCCTCGCCGCGGCTGCCGCGCGCAAACTCAACGGCGCGAAAACCATCCCGGGTAAACACCGCCAGATCGAGAATCTCGATTTTTTTGAAAAGCTGGTGCAAGTCGACCAAGAGCCCATCGGCCGCAGTCCGCGCTCCAATCCGGCGAGCTACGTCGATTTGCTCACCCTGTTGCGCGATCTCTACGCGCAGGTGCCGCTCGCCAAGATTCGTGGCTACAAGGCCAGCCGATTTTCCTTCAACGTCCGCGGCGGGCGCTGCGAGCGTTGTCAGGGCGACGGTGCCATCAAACTGGATATGCAGTTCATGGCCGACGCGTATGCGCCGTGCCCGAGTTGCGGTGGGCGGCGCTATAATCGTGAAACGCTGGAGGTTTTGTTCCACGGAAAGTCCATTGCCGACGTCCTCGATATGACCGTGCGCGAGGCCATCGCGCTGTTTCGGAATATTCCGCGAGTGATGGACAAACTCACCACGCTCGACGCCGTCGGCCTCGGCTATCTGACACTCGGCCAGTCGGCGACGACGCTCTCCGGCGGCGAAGCCCAGCGCATCAAGCTCTCGCTCGAACTGAGCAAACGCCAGCAAGGCGCGACGCTCTATATTCTCGATGAGCCGACCACGGGGCTCCACTGGGTGGATATTCAGAAGCTGATGGACCTGCTGTTCAAGCTGCGCGATCAGGGCAACACGGTGATCGTGATC
>Ga0114977_10002258_pt1 | contig 12427 bp, 19 predicted proteins | sample S_130805_MF_Meta_FD_87026 | JGI IMG/M metagenome (GOLD analysis project Ga0114977, IMG submission 87026) | Freshwater microbial communities from Lake Simoncouche, Canada to study carbon cycling - S_130805_MF_MetaG | ecosystem: Environmental > Aquatic > Freshwater > Lake | place: Lake...
TCCGCCGTGATGAAGTAATGCGCCACATCAACGCGGCTGGAGGCCACCAACACGGCCCGCCCAATGGCGATGCCCCGTGCAACGGCCAGCCCGTGGACCGCAAAAGTCACCGGCCGCTCCCCAGGCGCTCAGCCCCCATGGTGGCGAGGTGGTTCATCACTCTCCTTCGCCGAATTTATCGGCCATCAAACCCAACAATGCCTGCATGGCCTCAAGCTCTTGCTCGCCCACGGTTTCGAGGGTGACTTGGCTGCCCACCCCCGCGGCCAACATCATCACACCCATGATGCTTTTGGCGTTGACCCGGCGCTCCCCTTTGCTCAACCAAACCTCACACGGGAAACTGCCCGCGAGTTTGGTCAGTTTGGCCGATGCACGCGCATGCAGGCCCAGTTTATTGACGATGGTGGTGGTTTCGATCATGGAACAAAGATGGTTAATACGTTAGATAGAAGGCGTTGAAATTTCAACCACGCCCAAGGCGCCGCCCGTCATGGCACGCTGGAGCAAGGCATCCATGGGTTCGTTTCGGTAGCACACGCTTCGCAACAGCATGGGCAAATTCACACCGGCAACGATCTTAGCCTTGCGCTCGCGCGCCCAAAGCTGCGCCACATTGGCTGGGGTGGCTCCCAGCACATCGGTGAGCACCAGCACATCGTTGGCCTCGACCCCTTGCCACAGTTGCCGTGCGGCCTGCAGGCTTTGCTCGGGCGTGTCATTGGCTTGCACGTCCAGCGCCAGCACTTCAGACGAGCATTCGGGGTAAACATGCATGGCACAAGCTTTGAGGGCTTGCGCCAATGGGGCGTGGGCAATGATGAAGATGCGATTGGTCATGGCTATAGGTTGGGCTCAAACGCCAGGCTGCTGATTATCCCCGCGCGCCCACCAAAAATAGACATAAGAGCCCACGCTGCACAACATGAAAAAGCCCAGGGCCCCTTGGAAGGCAGCGGGGGTGGACCACCCCAAAGCCAACAAGGCATCGATCCACAAGCCCATGCCCCACTGGACCACAAAGACGCCGATAAATATCACCAAGTTGTAGGCTGAAAGCGCCCGCCCAGCCAAATGCGGGGCAAACGCCATGCCCACGGCTGGTTGGGCCAAAGAGACCACGGTATTGGTGATGAAAAAACCAATCCACATGGCAACCCCTGTGCTTTCACCACCCCAGACCACACCCAACATGGCCAACAAGTTCAGGGGCACGCCCCAGCCAATGAGCCGATTGGCCGTGTAGCCCTGGCGCGTCAGCCAGGGATTGACCATGCCCCAAATCCAAAAAGCCAACAACATGCTCATGTTGATCCAAAACAAGCCTGTGGCAGCCTCCCAGGCCGAAAACCCAGAAACTTTGGTCAACCACGGGCCAGCCCAAAGGGTTTGCATGGCCACCAAGCCCCCGTAGCTGAAAAAGCCCAGCGGTGTCATGCGCCGGAAATAAGGGTGACGCCATACTTCAACATAAGCACTCCACCACGATGGGCCCGTCCCCGCCGGTGCTGCGGCCGCCGGCGCCACAGGCTCCCATTTGGGCACCCACCAAAGGATGAACAGCATCGACAGCAGCACCATGCCCGCCAGCCCCCAAAACAGCACGCGCCAGCCCACCAGGGGCACCAGCGCTTGCACAGGCAAGGTCGATGACAGCATGCCCAAGGAGCCGGTCATGAGCATCCACGAGTTGGCGCGCATTTGGGTGGGCGCGTCAAACCAGCGGCGGTAACCGGTCAATGGTGCCATCAAGCAGCAAGACACACCCACGCCAGTGAGCACGCGGGCCAAAAACAATCCGGTGAAGCTGTCGGCACAGGCAAAAGCCACGCAGCCCAACACGGCCGCCACCAAAAACGACAGAATAACTTTGTTAGGGCCATGGCGGTCCAACCAGTTGCCCATGGGCAACTGCATGGCAGAAAAGCCCAAAAAGTAGCCCCCCGCCAACAAGCCCAGGTCCCGTGAGTTCAGGCCAAACTCCGGGATCAATGTGGGTGACAAGGTGGCCGTGATGGCACGCACCAGAGCAGACAAGTAATAAGTGAAGGCAAAGCAGATGAATACCCGCACCGCCATAGAACGCGACATGACCATGCTCATGGCAAAGTGACTCCCGAAAAATAAGTTTCCGCCACGGCTTGGCTGTCGCGGCTTTTCAATGGTGCGTACACCGCCATTTGATAAACCCAACCGCTTGCGCCAAACCACAAACTGCGCACTTGGTGGCTGGGCCCATTGACCGCCCATTGGGCCGGCAAAGCGTCACCGACTGCGCCGCGCACGGCCACCAACTGGGCTTGTACATCCTCGGCGCGAGCGCCCCAACTGGCCAAGCTGGCTTGTTGCCACGCTTGCAGCGCCTGCGCGCCTTGCCATCCGGAGGGCAAAGCCATGGCGGCAAAGCTGAAATCGAGTCCTTGCGCTGAGCACGCTTGCATGTACAACACCGTTGCTTGTTCGCGCAAGGCTATGGTGCGCTCGGCCACATCGGGCTTGCAGGGCATGAGCACCCGCGCAGGGGCTGGCGCATGGCGCACCTCGCGCCAGTTCAACGCCGGACTGCAGCCACAGACCCCGGCGCACAAGCCGACAATCAAGGCCCGCGCGAAAGGACTGGGATTCAACATGTGCTGGATTATCCCTGCCAACGCATCGGCACGCACTGGGGCCAACGGACGGACAGACCGCGACGCTTTCTGGTTCACAATTCAGCCATGAACTCATTGGACGGCATCCGCATTCTTGACCTCTCTCGTGTTTTGGCTGGGCCTTGGTGCACCCAAACCTTGGCCGACCTGGGGGCCGACGTCATCAAGGTTGAAAAGCCCGGTTTGGGTGACGACACCCGGGGCTGGGGCCCCCCATTCTTGGCCGACGCCCAAGGACTAGACACCACCGATGCTGCTTATTTCCTGAGCACCAACCGAAACAAGCGCTCCATGACTTGCGACATCGCCAAACCCCAAGGCCAGGCCTTGATGCGCGAATTGGTCGCGCATTGCGATGTATTCATAGAGAACTTCAAAGTCGGCGATATGGCCCGCTATGGCTTGGATGCCGACAGCCTGTTGGCCATCAACCCCCGTTTGGTTTACTGCAGTGTCACGGGCTTTGGACAAACTGGTCCTTACAGCGACCGCGCTGGCTACGACTACGCCGTGCAAGGCATGGGCGGACTGATGAGCGTGACCGGTGAGCGCGATGACTTGGGCGGGGGCCCCCAAAAAGTGGGGGTGGCCGTGGCCGACCTTTTCACCGGCATGTACGCCAGTGTGGCCATCTTGGCTGCGTTGCGACACGCAGAAAAAACGGGCCTTGGCCAGCACATCGACATGGCCTTGCTCGACACACAAGTGGCCATGTTGGCCAATTTAGGGGCCAATTATTTGGTGTCTGGTCAAAAAACCGGCAAAGTGCCCGGTCGCGCGGGCAACGCCCATCAAAACATCGTGCCCTATCAGGTGTTTGAAACCGCTGCCACCGAATCAGGCGACAAAGACCATTTGATTTTGGCCGTGGGCAACGACAGCCAATTTGTGAAGTTTTGCACGGTGGCGGGGTTGGACCATTTGCCCATGGACCCAAACTACGCCACCAACCAAGGCCGGGTGCGCCACCGAGATGCACTGGTGCCCATTTTGGCGGCCACCATGAAAACGCGGCGCAAACATGATTGGCTCAAAGCGCTGGAAGCGGCCAAAGTGCCTTGCGGTGCGATCAACAATTTGGCCGAAGTCTTTGTTGACCCCCATGTCCAAGCCCGCGGCATGGTCTCGACCTGGCAGCACCCCTTGGCAGGGCCCGTGGAATTGGTGGCCAGCCCGCTCAAGCTCAGCCGCACCCCGGTGCGCCAAGATCTGCCGCCTCCCATGCTGGGTCAGCACACCGACGCGTTGCTCACCGAGGTGCTGGGCTATGGCCCGGCGGACATGGCGCGGCTGCGCGAGCAGCACATCATCTGAACCATTGATGGCCACATTTGTCTTGGTCCATGGGGCGTGGCATGGCGCATGGTGTTGGCAAGCCCTGTTGCCACTGCTGCAGCAAGCAGGACACCGGGTGCACGCCCCGACTTTGACCGGCTTGGGCGACAGAGCCCATTTGCTCACCTCCGAAGTGGGCCTGCAAACCCACATCGACGACGTGTGGATGACGATCGAAGCCGAGGAATTGAGCGATGTGATTTTGGTGGCGCACTCTTATGCGGGGATGCTGGGCACGGCCATCGCCGACAAAGCGCCCGATCGTTTGCGCCATTTGGCCTATCTGGATGCCGTGGTGCCCAAGCCAGGCGAAAGTTGGAGCGGGGTGCACAGCCGTGCCACGCGCGAGGCGCGCATGGCCTCGGCCCATGCACACCCCAATTTTGCATTTGCACCTCCGCCAGCTCAAGCTTATGGCATCACGGGTGAGGCAGCACAGTGGCTAGCGCGCCGCCAAAGCCCTCACCCTGCGCGCACCTATGACACGCCCTTGGATTTTGAACCGCGTCGCGTGGCCGGTGTGCGCCGCACCTTCATCAGCTGCACCCAGCCGGCTTTGGTCACCATCGACCCCATGCGCAAGCGGGTGGTGGACCCGGCGTTTTGGGACGGTCTTTGGTTGCCAGGGTCTGACCTGATTGAATTAAAAACGGGGCACGATCCAATGATCAGTGCCCCGCAAGAATTGGCTGATGTGCTGCTGGCTTGTGCAGCCCTATGACATGTCGGCCTGAGTCCTGGTCAGTCTTTGCGGAAGTTGTCGTGGCAGCCCTTGCAGGTACCACCAGTGGCGGCAAATGCCGTTTTGAGGTTGTCCAAGTTGCCCGTCTTGGCGGCGGCGCTGAGCTTGGTGGCTTCGGCCTGCAATTTGTCACCAGCCTCTTTGAACTTGGCCGCATCTTTCCAAATTTCGGGCTTGGCGCGGGTCTCACCTTTGTCCGTTCCCTCAGTGAATGCCGCCCAATGCAGTTTGGACATCACCTCGACCACCGCAGCGTTGTCGGCCGCTGCCTTGGCATCAAAAGGCACGCGCCCTTGGGCCATGGCGCCAATGCGGCCAAAATGCTGGCCCATGACAAATAAACTGCTTTTTCTGTATTTGATGGCATCTTCAGGTTTGGCAAACTGGGCCAACGCAGGCAAGGCAGCGAATGCCGCGGAGATGATCAACAAGGCGCTTTTGAATGACATGGTGTTACCCTAAAGTTGAGATTTGAGACTGATTTCGATCTTTCAGTATAGTATAAAGTGCCTCTTTTAGAGTTTTAACACTGTTCATTCAAAGGTTTTTCGAGCCATGAGCGATCTCCCTGCGCCAGATCATCCCCCCCCCATACGCGTCTGGGACTTGCCAACCCGGCTGTTTCATTGGACTTTAGCGGCCTGTGTGGTGGGCCTCATTGTCACGGGCAACATGGGTGGAGACATGATGCCTTGGCATGCACGCCTTGGTTTTGCCGTTTTAAGCTTGGTGCTTTTTCGCTTGGCCTGGGGTTTTTGCGGTGGCCACTGGTCCCGCTTCATGCAATTTGACCTCCACCCTGGCAAAGCCCTGGCCTATGTGCGCAGCATTCGTGTGGGTGTCCACAGCCCCCAGATGGGGCACAACCCGTTGGGCGCTTGGTCGGTGTGTTTGGTGTTGCTGCTGTTGGTGCTGCAAACTGCCTCGGGCTTGGTGGCCGACGACGAAATTGCCTTTACTGGCCCGCTATCGACTTGGGTTTCTGGTGGCTCCGTCTCCTTGGCCACCTGGTACCACAAGGCGGTGGGCAAAAAGCTTTTGTTGCTGTGGATTGCCATGCATTTGATCGCCATGGTTTTTCACCGCTTGCGCTTTGGCGAAAACCTGGTTTCGGCCATGTTCACTGGCGATAAGGCATCCAACCGCCCCGACACGCCTTCACAAGACCGTCCCAAAAACCGGTGGCTGGCATTTCTTTGCTTGCTGCTCAGTGCGGCTTTGGTGTGGTGGTTGGTTAACCTGCCCAGTGTTGGCGGTGCTTGAGTCTCACCACATGGCGTCCATTGAAATCATTGCCCCTGATTCACCTGTTTTGATCGCTCAAGTGGCGGACATTTTCAGAGAGTACGCCCAATCCTTGTCCATCGATTTGGGCTTCCAAGGCTTTGAGCAAGAGTTGGCCCAACTGCCCGGTGACTATGCGCCGCCACGTGGTGCCTTGGTCTTGGCTTTGGTCGACAAAGTGGTGGCCGGTTGCTGTGCTTTGCGCCCATTGGACAGCAGCGACTATGCCAACGCCAGCGAAATGAAGCGCCTTTATGTGCGCAGCGATTTCCGTGGCTTTGGACTGGGTCGGGCGTTGGCCTCACACACTTTGGACCTGGCGCGTCAAGCGGGCTATGGCCATGTCTTGCTCGATACCTTGGACGAGATGGAGGCGGCCCGTTCGCTGTACGTGGACTTGGGGTTTGATGAAATCCCTCCCTACTATCACAACCCCATTGCTGGCGCGCATTACCTCAAGGTTGATCTGTGAGCCTTGCGCCAAGGTCAATCTTTTTTGGCAAGAAAAAGCCCCCTTGCGGGGGCCTTGGGTGAAAGCGCCGTTGTTTGACCAACGCTTGGCGTTTAGCCTTTGGCCTGCGCCAACATGGTTTGCGCATCGCTGACTTCAAATTTGCCAGGGCCTTCAACGTTCAAGGTGGCGACCTTGCCGTCCTTGATCAACATGGAATAGCGGTTGCTGCGCAAACCCATGCCACGTGCGGTGAGGTCCAAGGTCAGGCCTGTTGCTTTGGTGAAGTCGGCGCTGCCATCGGCCAACATGCGCACCTTGCCATTGGAGTGCTGGTCGCGCGCCCATGCGCCCATCACAAAAGCGTCATTGACACTGACGCACCAAATTTCGTCGACACCCGCTTTTTGGAGGGCGTCAAAGTGCTCGACGTAACCAGGCACATGCTTGGCTGAACACGTCGGGGTGAATGCGCCCGGCAATGCAAAGAGGGCGATGGTTTTGCCAGCCACGGCCTTGGCCACATCGACTGGATTGGGGCCGATGCTGCAGCCATTGCCTTCGACTTCTGAGTATTCCATCAGGGTAGCGGTGGGTAGGGTGTCTCCGACTTTGATCATGCTGAACTCCTGTACAAGGTTAAATGTGATGGTTGACTTGTGCCAATGAAAAACGACCCTATTGTGGGTCGTTTTTCAAAGTCTGGCTGCGGACAGGGTGATCAACTCAAACCGCAACGGCCTTTTCGACCAAGCGGGTGGCCACCCAGCTTTTGGTTTTAGAAATGGGCCGGCTTTCGGTGATCTCAATCACGTCGCCCATGTGGTACTCGCCTTGTTCGTCATGCGCGTGGTATTTGCTTGATTTGCCGACGATCTTGCCGTAGAGCGCGTGCTTGACGCGGCGCTCGACCAACACGGTCACGGTTTTGGCACGTTTGTCGCTGACGACCTTGCCAATCAAGGTGCGCTTGAGGGATTTTTTGGTTTCCGTCATGGTCGATCCTTATTCGGACGCTTGCTTTTGGGCCAGAATGGTTTTGGCCCTCGCAATGCTGCGGCGGGTGTCGCGCATTTGAGCGGTGTTATTGAGTTGTTGCGTGGCTTTTTGCATGCGCATGGCAAAGTGGGCTTTTTGCAGCTCTTTGACTTCGGTTTGCAAGGCGGCCACATCTTTTTGGCGCAATTCAGATGCTTTCATCGTCGTGTCTCCTGGCTCATTGGCCCATCATGCGGGCCACAAACGTGGTGCGCAAAGGCAGTTTGGCAGCGGCCAAGCGGAACGCTTCACGCGCGAGTTGCTCTGGGACACCGACGATTTCATAAAGCACTTTGCCCGGCTGAATTTCAGCCACGTAGTACTCGGGGTTGCCCTTGCCATTGCCCATGCGGACCTCAGCAGGCTTTTGTGAAATCGGCTTGTCCGGGAAGATCCGAATCCAAATGCGCCCACCGCGCTTGACGTGGCGGGAAATGGCACGGCGTGCGGATTCGATTTGGCGTGCTGTCAAACGACCACGGTCGGTTGACTTGAGGCCAAAGTCACCAAAGGCCACGGTATTGCCACGGGTGGCAATGCCTGTGTTGCGGCCTTTTTGTTCTTTGCGGTATTTGCGGCGCGCTGGTTGCAGCATGCTTATTCTCCTTTTCCGTCCGCAGCCGTGCCAGTGGATGCGGGCGCCGTTACTTTTCGAACGCGCTTAACGGTGGTTTTGGGTGCATCAGTGGCTTCAGCAGGCTTGTCGCTGCCATCCACCGGTGCGGCTTGGGTTCCTTCAGGGCGGCGTGCGCCACGTGCTGGAGGACGGTCACCCGTTGGGCGTGCGTCACGGCGCGGTCCACGGGGGCGGCGGTCGTCTTCGTTGCGTGGTTCAGGCACACCTGGTGCATCATTGCGACCCAAGGTGTCGCCTTTATAGACCCACACCTTGACACCGATCACACCATAAGTTGTTTTGGCTTCTGAAAAGCCATAGTCGATGTCAGCGCGCAAGGTATGCAATGGCACTCGGCCTTCGCGGTACCACTCGGTGCGCGCAATTTCGATACCGTTCAAGCGGCCAGCGGACATGATCTTGATGCCTTGGGCACCCAAACGCATGGCGTTTTGCATGGCGCGCTTCATGGCGCGGCGGAACATGATGCGTTTTTCAAGCTGTTGGGTGATGCTGTCAGCGATCAGCTGTGCATCGATTTCAGGCTTGCGCACTTCTTCGATGTTGACGGCAACCGGCACACCCAGGCGCTGGGCCAAGTCGCGCTTGAGGTTTTCGATGTCCTCGCCCTTTTTCCCGATGACCACGCCAGGGCGGGCCGAGAAAATGGTGATGCGGGCATTCTTGGCAGGGCGCTCGATCAGCACGCGTGAAACCGCTGCGTTTTTGAGCTTGACCTTGAGGTACTCACGCACCTTGATGTCTTCGGCCAGCATGCCGGCAAAATCACGGTTGCTTGCATACCAACGGCTGGCCCAGTTGCGGCTGACCGACAGGCGGAAACCGGTGGGGTGGATTTTTTGTCCCATATTTTCCTAAACCTTTCAGTTGCCAACCGTCACATACACATGGCATGTGGGCTTGCTGATGCGGTTGCCACGGCCTTTGGCGCGTGCGGTGAAACGTTTGAGCGTGGCACCTTGCTCGACGTAGATGGTTTTCACCTTCAACTCATCGATATCGGCCCCATCGTTATGCTCTGCGTTGGCAATGGCCGACTCCAGCACTTTTTTAACGATGCCTGCGGCCTTCTTTTGGGTGAAGTTCAGGATATTGAGCGCCTGATCCACTTTTTTCCCTCGGATCAGATCGGCCACCAAACGGCCTTTGTCGACCGACAGGCGAACGCCTCTGAGGACTGCACGTGTTTCCATCATGGCTCCTTACTTTTTCTGGACTTTTTTGTCCGCCGGATGACCTTTGAATGTGCGGGTCAAGGCGAATTCACCCAGCTTGTGGCCAACCATTTGGTCGGTCACATACACCGGTACATGTTGTTTGCCGTTGTGCACAGCAATCGTCAAGCCGATGAACTCAGGCAGGATCACGGAGCGACGCGACCAAGTTTTGATCGGCTTTTTGTCTTTGTTGGTCACGGCTTTGTCCGCCTTGGCCAGCAAGTGGTGGTCTACAAAGGGACCTTTTTTGAGTGAGCGTGTCATGTGGCTTTACCCTTATTTCTTGCGACGCGAGACGATCATGACTTGCGTGCGCTTGTTGTTGCGGGTGCGGTAGCCTTTGGTCAGGTTGCCCCATGGGTCAACCGGAGCGCGGCCTTCGCCTGTGCGTCCCTCACCACCGCCGTGGGGGTGGTCCACCGGGTTCATGGCCACACCACGCACGGTTGGGCGAATGCCCATCCAGCGCTTGACACCGGCCTTGCCCAATTGACGCAAACTGTGTTCTTCGTTGGCCACTTCACCAATGGTGGCGCGGCATTCGATGTGGATCTTGCGAACCTCACCCGAGCGCATGCGCACCTGGGCATACGTGCCTTCACGTGCCAACAAAGTGGCAGATGTTCCCGCTGAACGTGCGATTTGTGCGCCCTTGCCAGGCTGCAACTCGATGCAGTGGATGGTTGAACCCACTGGGATATTGCGGATGGGCAAGGTGTTGCCAGCGCGGATCGGCGCTTCTGCCCCACTCATCAAGGTGGTGCCCACTTCGAGGCCGCGCGGCGCAATGATGTAGCGGCGCTCGCCATCGGCGTAACACAGCAAGGCGATGTGTGCCGTGCGGTTGGGGTCGTACTCGACACGTTCCACCTTGGCGGCAATGCCATCTTTGTTGCGGCGGAAGTCGACCACACGGTAGTGGTGTTTGTGACCACCGCCCCGGTGACGGGTGGTGATGTGTCCATTGTTGTTGCGACCCGCTTTTTGGAACTGCGGCTCCAGCAACGGCGCATAGGGGTCACCCTTGTACAGGTGATCGCGTGTGACCTTGACCACGGCGCGGCGGCCGGGTGAGGTCGGTTTCATTTTGATGACCGCCATGATTACGCAGCCTCCCCAGAGAGGTTGAGCTCTTGCCCAGGTTTGAGCGTCACATAGGCCTTGCGAAGGTTATCGCGGCGACCCATGGAGCGGCCAAAACGCTTGCTCTTGCCTTTGATGTTGACCACGGACACACCCTTGACCTCGACTTTGAACATCAGTTCAACAGCGGCCTTGATCTCGGGCTTGGTGGCGTTTTGCAGCACTTTGAAGGTGACCGCATTGGACTTTTCAGCCACCATGGTGGCTTTTTCTGAGACGATGGGGGCCACCAACACCTGCATCAAGCGGCCTTCGTCATATTTCACAGTACTCATGCGAACATCTCCTTGAGCTGATCGATGGCTGCTTTGGTGACCAACACTTTTTTGTAGTGCACCAAAGACAAGGGATCGGCGTAACGCGGCTCAACCACCATCACATTGGGCAGGTTGCGTGAAGCCAAGTACAAGTTGTCGTCGACGTCGTCAGAGATCACCAACACCGACTGAAGGTTCATGGCTTTGAACTTGGCGGCCAGCAATTTGGTTTTGGGGGCTTCAATTTTCAGAGAGTCCACCACGGCCAGACGACCTTCACGCGCCAACTGAGAGAAGATCGCAGCCATGCCGGCGCGGTACATCTTTTTGTTGATTTTTTGGGTGAAATTCTCATCCGGACTGTTGGGGAAAATCCGACCGCCGCCACGCCACAAGGGCGAAGAAGTCATACCTGCACGTGCCCGACCAGTCCCTTTTTGTTTAAAAGGCTTTTTCGTTGAGTGATGGACCATCTGGCGGTCTTTTTGGGCACGGGTGCCTTGGCGAGCGTTGGCCTGATAGGCCACCACAATTTGGTGCACCAAGTCTTCGTTGTATTCACGACCAAACACGGTTTCAGGCGCGTCATATTTGGACGAAGCCTGGCCTTGGTCATTGAGGAGTTCGAGCTGCATCAGTTCGCTCCTTTGGATTTGGCTTTGATGGCAGGGCGCACAGTGACAAAGCCACCTGCTGAGCCGGGCACCGCGCCGCGAATGAGCAGCAACTGACGGGCTTCGTCAATGCGAACCACATCGAGGTTTTGCGTGGTGACCGTTTCATCGCCCATGTGCCCAGACATGCGCTTGCCCGGAAACACACGACCGGGGTCTTGCGCCATTGAAATCGATCCGGGCACATTGTGCGAACGGCTGTTACCGTGAGAAGCACGCTGCGAATGGAAGTTGTGGCGCTTGATGGTGCCCGCGAAGCCCTTGCCAATGGACGTGCCTTGCACGTCCACCTTTTGACCCACGCTGAACACGGCGCTGGCTGGCACAGTGGAGCCGGCAGCATACTGAGCAGCCGTTTCCGCAGTGACACGAAATTCTTGGGTGATTTCTCCGGCCTGCACACCGGCTTTGGCCAAATGGCCTGCGGCGGGCTTGGTCACACGCGAAGCTTTGCGCGAACCGAATGTGACCTGCAAGGCCACATAGCCGTCATTTTCCTGGGTTTTCACCTGGGACACGCGGTTGTTAGATACATCGACCACCGTGACAGGAACAGTGTCCCCATCATCGGTGAACAGACGCATCATGCCCACCTTGCGTCCCAGCAATCCCAATAGGGTGCTATGACTCATTGTTTTCTCCAAAACTCTCACCGCAGCCACTTCAATTGGCAGCCACGTTTGTGCGTGAAAGAAGGTTGATAATTCTCACTCATTCCAGTGAGCCTGATATTGTATCCGACTTTTGGGTTCGATACAAGCCATCAGGCCCAAAGTTTGTTTGACCCCTTGCGGGGCCCTTTTCACTGCAACTTGATTTCGACGTCCACGCCCGCGGGCAAGTCAAGTTTCATCAGCGCGTCAACGGTTTTATCTGTGGGGTCCACGATGTCCATCAAACGCTGGTGGGTGCGGATCTCGAGCTGGTCGCGACTGGACTTGTTGACGTGCGGCGAGCGCAAGATGTCAAAACGCTTCATGCGCGTCGGCAAGGGCACA
>Ga0114977_10002262_pt1 | contig 12418 bp, 11 predicted proteins | sample S_130805_MF_Meta_FD_87026 | JGI IMG/M metagenome (GOLD analysis project Ga0114977, IMG submission 87026) | Freshwater microbial communities from Lake Simoncouche, Canada to study carbon cycling - S_130805_MF_MetaG | ecosystem: Environmental > Aquatic > Freshwater > Lake | place: Lake...
ACCACAACCGTCCAGCCACGCCCGCAGGAAGAACTTGACGTCCTGCGGGAACTTGTTGCCTCTGCCGTCGGCCTTGACGAGGCGCGGGGTGATACGCTGACCTTGCGGTCCCTTGCCTTTGAACCCCTGCCCGAGGAAGGCACGCTGGTTGAAGCAGGGTTCATGGACGGGCTTGACCTGATGTCGCTGATCCAGATCGGGATGCTGGCGCTTGTCGCCCTTGTGCTTGGCCTGTTTGTGCTGCGCCCGATGCTGATGGCAAAGCGTGGCGCGGCAGACTTGCCCCCTGTGGCCCCGCCGCTGTCGCTTCCGGGCCTTAACGGGTTGAACAACATGCCGGATATGCCCCGGTTCCTGGATGGCGAAATCGACATGGGGGGCGATCTGCCGTCGCTGCAGGTGATTTCCCGCGATGATCCCGATGCCCTGCCGGAAGATCCCGTGGCGCGGCTGCGCCAGTTGATCGAGGCCCGACAGGCCGAATCCGTCGAAATCCTGCGCGGCTGGATGGACGAGCGCGAGGAAAAGGCCTGATGCCACCGCTCAAGCTGGAGGTCTTCAAGCTCGACTCGCCCGGCGGGGCTGCCGAATCGGCCGAGACCGCCGCGCAGGAAGAGATGCGCCTTGCCGCCTATGATCAGGGATATGCTGCCGGCTGGGACGATTCGACGGCGGCGCAGGCCGATGAACAGCGCCGGCTGCAGGCGGAACTGGCCCGCAATCTTCAGGCGTTGTCCTTTACCTATCACGAGGCGCGCGGCCATCTGATCCGCGCGATTGCCCCCCTGCTGGAAGAAATGTGCACCCGGCTTCTGCCAGAGCTTGCCCGCGAGGCTATCGCGCCAGTGATTCTCGATGCCCTGATGCCGCTGACCGAAGATCTGGCCGACACGCCCGTCACCATTGTCATCAATCCGGCGGCGCGCCCGGCGGTTGAGCTGCTGTTGGGCAAGGCCACAGGCCTGCCGGTGACGCTGCAGGACGAGCCGACGCTTGGCGAAGGTCAGGCCTATCTTCGGCTGGGTGAAACCGAAACGCGCGTGGACCTTGACCGGGCCATCACACAGATCGTCGCCGCCGTGCGCGGTTTCTTCGACCTCATTGAAAAGGACCGCAAACATGGATGAACCGATCGAACCCACGCCTTTCGCGCAGGTACCCATCGAAATCATGATCTCGGTCGGCAAAGCGCGCCCGCAGATCCGCGATCTGCTGCGCCTGCAGCGCGATGCCGTTCTGGCGCTGGATCGCCGTGTCGATGATCCGGTCGAACTTTATGTGGGCGACCGTCTGATTGCCCGGGGCGAACTGCAGGAACTGGACGGCGATCAGGCCGGGCAGCTGGCGGTCCGCCTGACCGAAGTCGCCAATCTGCGCGGCGGACTCTGATGCGCGCAGTTGTGCTTGCCCTGTTGCTGGCAGCAGCGGCCGGCCCGGTGGCGGCACAGGATATCTCGGTGACTTTCGGCGACGATGCCGCTTTGGCGACGCGCAGCATTCAGCTTATTGCGCTGATCACCCTGCTCAGCCTGGTGCCGGGCCTGGCGGTCATGGTCACCTGCTTTCCGTTCATCGTGACCGTGCTGTCCATTCTGCGGCAGGCAATCGGGCTGCAGCAGGCGCCGCCGAACATGCTGATCGTCACCCTGGCCCTGTTTCTGACCTGGTACGTCATGGACCCGGTGTTCACCGAAGCCTGGGTCAAGGGGCTGCAGCCGCTTACAAACGGCCAGACGGACCTGCAGACAGCCCTGCCTGCCACGATAGCCCCGTTCCGGATATTCATGGCGGCCCGGCTGGACCCAGAGACCTTCACCACATTGCAGGCGCTGCGCCCGGGGCCGGCACCCGTCGCCATGGTGGATGCGCCGCTGTCGATTCTGGTGCCATCCTTTCTGCTGAGCGAGATCCAGCGGGCGTTCGAGATCGGGTTTCTGATTTTTCTGCCCTTTCTGATCATCGATCTGGTCGTCGCTGCCGTACTGATGTCGATGGGCATGATGATGGTGCCGCCGGCAATCGTCTCGATGCCGTTCAAACTGGCCTTCTTCGTCGTCGCCGATGGCTGGAGCCTGATCTCCGGGGCGCTTGTCAGAAGCTATCTTTGATGCGCTGCTGCAGGGGCTGCGGGGCGCTTGACCGCGCCGCCCGCCCCTGACCTGCCCGACCCGGCGGCAGCCACGGCCCGAACCGCTGCGCCGTCCTTCACGCCGCGCGGCCTTGCCGTATCCGAAACACCGGGCTGTACCTGTTCCAGCCTTGAAGGCCTGCGTTTCGGATGCGGCCCGTTGCGGCGGACATCGCAAAAGCGGGATGCGCAGGGGTGCCGGCCGCAGGGGCCCGCCCGCCGCAGCAGGTCACTGCACGATGAATTCGGCGTGCAGCGCCCCGGCAGAGTTGATGCTTTTCAGGATGTCGATCATGTCGTTCGGGGCGACACCCAGCGCGTTGAGGCCGGCCACCACCTGCGACAGGTTGGTTCCCCCGGTTACCATGGCCAGGCCCGTGCCCTGTTTCTGCGTGACGTTAATGGTCGTATCCGGCACCACCACGGTCCTGCCCTGGGCAAAGGGGTTCGGCTGTACCACCTGGGGCGCTTCCTGCACGCTCAGCGTCAGATTGCCCTGTGCCACGGCCACTTCGCTGATCCGCACATCAGTCCCCATCACGATGGTGCCCGACCGCTGATCCACCACGACCCGCGCCCGCGACTCTGGCGCGATCAACAGGTTTTCCACCCGGCCCAGAACATGGGCAGGAGAGCGCATGTTGGCGGCAACGACATCCAGTGCCACGGTACCGGCATCGGTCATGACGGCAACGCGGCGTCCGAAGCTGCGGTTGATCACATCTTCGATCCGCTCTGCCGTGGTAAAATCGGGCGTCCGCAGCGCCAGCCGGATCGATGTCAGCCCCGAGAAATCAAAGGCAATCTCGCGCTCCACCCGCGCGCCGGACGGGATAGAGCCGGATGTCGGCACCCCTTCCACCACGCTGGCGCCCTCTCCCTCGGCCGAGAACCCTCCGGCAAGGACCGGCCCCTGTGCCACGGCATAGATCTGACCATCGGCCCCGTTCAGCGGTGTCATGATCAGGGTGCCGCCGCGCAGGCTTTGTGCATCGCCGATTGCAGAAACGGTGACATCGATCTGCGATCCGGCGCGGGCGAAGGGTGGCAGGTTGGCCGTCACGAAGACGGACGCGACGTTCTTGGGGCGAAACTGTTCGCCCGCCACGTTCACGCCCAGCCGTTCCAGCAGATTGGACAGGATCTCTTCGGTGAAGGGGCTGCTGCGCAGCACGTCGCCGGTTCCATCCAGGCCAACCACAAGGCCATAGCCGACCAGATCGTTGCCGCGCACCCCATCGAACTCGACCAGGTCCTTGATGCGGATATCCGCCGCCAAAGCGGGAAGGGCAGCAAGCGAGACAAGCAGAACCAGCAGGCGGATCACAGGTAATTCGCCAGGCTCAGGCGCGACAGGCGCGCGGTCACGGCATAAAGCGTGTCAAGCTGGCTTTCCGCCTCGGTCAGGGCAGTTGCAGTTTCGTAGGGGTCTGTGGACAGGATCCCGAGCCGCGCAATCTGCAAGGCCGTCGCTTCGGCTGAATTGCGTGTCGTCGCATTGGCAATGCGCTCTTCCGCCGTGCCGATCCGGGCAGCCAGCGCGCCCCTGGCATCGGCGGCCTCCAGCAGCACGGCCCCGCCGGTTTTCGCCAGTTCGGCGCGCTGGGCCGGGTTCCCGGCAAGTGTTCCCCTGTCCAGCATCGCAGCCAGGGCCAGGCCTTTCAGGGTCTCGCGCACGCCGGCATCGGTTGCCGTAGCCTCCAGCGGAACCGCTTCCCCTTCGGCCACGGTCAGTGGATCAAGGGCAGGCCCCCCGGTATAGGCAACCGTTGCATAGCCGGCCGGATCGGCGAACCAGGCATCGACTGCTGTTGCCACATCCTGCGCGGTGGTGGCAGACGCCGCGGCGGCAACCACCGCGTTCAGAATCACATCCGCCGGGGCCAGCGCGGGAGAGCGGGTTTCGGTTCCGCCGAACAGGCTGCGGTCCGCGACCCGGGTGTTGAAGATCGCGACGGCAGAGCGGAACTGCGCCAGCGCATCCTTGGCCACCGCATCGACAGATGTCGGGTTTCCGGGGCCTGTCACCGCCAACAGGGCAGATCCCAGCTTCCCCGACATATCCGAGACGGCGGAAATTGCCGATTGCATGGCCTTTGTCGAAAGCGCGGACTCGGAGGTGACGGAGTTGAAGGCATCCAGCCGGGCCAGCGTTGCATCCAATGCCGTCAGCGGGGTAAAGTCCCCCCGTACGGCGCGTCCGATATCCACGATACGCCCCGTCGTCACTTCCTGCGACCGCTGCGCAAGGTCGGCCTTCAACTGTGTCATCTGATTGCGCAGGGTGAAGCTGCGCGCAAGATCTCCGATGGAAGACAGCGTCATGGTTACAGTCCCAACCACAGTTTGATCATCGAATCGACGGTCTTTATGACCTGTGCATTTGCCCCGTAGGCACGCTCGATCAGCAGCAGCGATTGCAGTTGCTGATCGGTGTCTACGCCTGCGGCAAGTTCATCGGCCCGCAGGGAATCATAGCGGGCTGCGGCATAGCTTTGCTCGGCCTCTGCCCCCGTCCGCGCCCGTGAAACATAAGAGAGCACATCGGACGCAAGGCCGGTAAAGCTGCGCGCCCCCGGCCCGAACCCGCCAGAGACCGGGGCGAGAAAGGCGGTCAGCTGCCCGCGAAGGGCGGTCAGCAGTGCGGCTTCACCCGGCGGCCCTTCGGCGGTGGCACCCAGCCCGTCGCGCAGGCGCCACAGCGCCCCACCATTGGCCGGATCGGCCGCCGTATTGACCGCAAGCCGCCCGGCAAGCCCGGTTTCGGTTGCGGCATTGAACGCTGCTCCGGCATCGGTGAACAGGCCCGGCGCGCCCGACGTCAGCGTGGTGTCGACGGAAGGATTGGCGAAGCGGGCGATCAGGTCACGGGCCAGCGCATCAAGCCGCACCTGCTGCGCGGGTGCCTCGATATCGCGCAGACGGAAATTCGCGGCCATGGCCCCGCCGTCAAGTTTGCCAGACCCATCCCCAAAGGTCACCGGCTTGCCGTTCATCGTCAGGCCCGAGAGCGCCCCCGAGGCCAGCGTCATGTCCGGGGTGACCTTGCCCACAGGGGTAAAGCCGAACAGGGCGGGCCGGCCGTCCAGCAGGACGGCACCCCCGGTTGAAATCAGCGCGATCTGCCCGGTGTCCCTGTCGATCTGGCGCAGGGGGACGATTTCGGCGATCTTGTCGATCAGCTGCTGCCGCTGGTCCATGAGGGGCGAGGCATCGCGGTCGGCGACAACCTGCTTGAGGATCTGCGCGTTCAGCGTCGCCACCTTTGCCAGGGTGTCGTTCAGCTCCTTCACATTTTCGGCGATCCGGTCATCCGCCCGTTCGCGTTCCATCTGCACGGCAATCGAGCCTTTGCCGACCTGGGTGGCCAGCCCCTGTGCCGCTGTCAGAACCGCCGCCAGGCGCTGTTCACTGTCGGGCCGGCTGGTTGCCGCGAGCAGGGCCGAGTCCAGCCCGGCGATCTTGCCGCCCAGCGACGCCGCATCCCCGGGGGTGCCGATCGCGGCCTCCAGCCTGGCAAAGGCATCGGCCAGCACTGCGCTGCCCGCCATATTGGCCTGGGCCACCCTTCGGTCGGACAACAGGACCTGGTCCGTCACCCTGACAACTCCGGTGATCTCGACGCCGCTTCCCGTCCCGCCAAGGCTGCGAGCCGTCAGCTGGATATCGCGCCGCCCGTAACCATCGGTCAGGGCATTGGCCACATTGCTGGACACAAGCTCGGCGGACCGGGCGCTTGCCTGCAGCCCGGACACCGCACTCGACAAGGAAAGAGAAAGGCTCATGGCAAGATCCTGTCACCTGCTAGCGTTTGATGTTCTGCGTTTCCTGCAGCATTTCGTCGACGGTCTGGATGACCTTGGCATTGGAAGAGTAGGCGCGCTGCGTCACGATCAACTGGGTCAGTTCTTCAGCCACATCGGTGGTGGACCCTTCGCGTGCAAATCCCAGAACGGACCCTGTCGGGCCGTCGCCGGCATCCCACAGGAACATCGGACCACTGTCGGGCGAGATCTGGTAGGTCTGATTGCTCAGCGCGACCAGGCCGTTCAGATTCGGCACATCCACCAGCGGGATCTGAAAGATGCGCCGGGTGAAGCCCTGATCATAAACGGCGTAGACATCGCCCTTCTTGTCGACCTGTACGGACGTGACGTTGCCAACGGGCGTACCGTTCTTCGAAAGGCTGACAGGCGCAAAACTGTCGGACAGTTGCGTCATGCCGTTGGGCGCGCCCAGCTTGCCAACCGTCAGGGCAATGGACCCGCCGGCAACGGTCAGCGGTATGGTCCCGGTGGTGCCATCATAGGCGCCGCCCGACAGGGTGGTGACCGACAGCAGGGTGCCCCCCGATCCTGCTGCGGTGTTGAAGACCAGGGTATACGACCCGACGACAGCCCCGCCCGATGCCGAATCCCGCAGGGTCATCGTCCAGGTGTTCGACGTGCCGGTGGCGGGAATCGTCGGCGTAAAGGTCACATCCAGGGTTTCCGAGGTGCCGACGTTGTTGAAGTACGCCAGCGCCAGCGTTTCGTTATCGCCGCTGCCGGTCGAAGCTGTGGCCGTGGCCGGAAGGTTCACGGAAAAGGCCACCTCGGTTGTCGGGTTGGCGGTGAACTGGTTCAGGTTGATGCGCACCGGCTGCAGCCCGGCGTTGCTGACGCGCGAAAAGCTGGGAATCGTGCCGTCCGTATCTGCGGGCCAGCCCAGCAGAACCATGCCGGATTCGGATTTGAGGTAGCCTTGATCATCCGGGCGGAAGGACCCGGTGGTCATCAGGCTCATCGGAAAGGTGGTGCCGCCCTGATCCACCTCGTTCTCGGGGGTGACAGGGATCATGCCCCGGCCGTCAACCGCAAGATCGGTGGCATTGGTGGACCCCACCAATGGCCCGCGCTGATCGATCAGGCGCATGGTGGACACGCGCACCCCGCCCGCCGAATAGCTGCTTGCACCGCCGCCCTGCATGACAAGCGCGTTGAAGTCGGCTGCGGCGCGCCGATAGCCGAAGGTCGACGTATTCGCGATATTGTCCGAGATGGTCGCCAGTTTCGTCGCATTGGCATTCAGCCCGGCAACCCCGGCGTTCAGCGAAGAGGAAATAGTCATCCGGTAGCGCCCTTTTGGGAGTTTGAAGATACTGCTCCACTTTGCGCACGGCGACTTAAGAACGGATTAACGCATGAAACTTGAACGATTCACCGGTCGCGCCGCAAAAGAATGACCTCCAGGCGGTTGTTTCGCCTGGCCATCGGATTGTCGGTTGCCGGAACGCGGTCGGCATATCCTGCCATGCGCTGCATGCGTGCGCCAGGCAGGCCCGCCTCTTCAAGCTTGCGCCGCATCACATCGGCCCGGGCTGCCGAAAGGTCCCAGACCGGGTTGCGGATCAGGGTGATCGGATAGGACCGCACATGCCCCTGCACCGCTACCATGTTGCTGGCAAGATTGAGCACCTCTGCAAGAAGGTCTGCAATCTCGTCCAGCACCGGGGCCGGGGTGGCGCTTTCAGGTTCGAACAGCGCAGCATCCTCAAGATCGAAGATCTCGATGACCAGCCCTTCATCCGTAACTTTGGTCACGACGTGCCGCAGGGCCTGCTCCATCGTCATGCTTTCGCCGCCGCGTGCCAGCAGGGCTTTCTCGATCGCCTTGATGGCCTCGTCCGCCCCTTCGCCGCCGGTCCCGTCGCCTTCGGAGATACGGTTGGCTCCGCGCGCGCGGTTCGCCTCGGTCGCCCGGGCCACAGACGCGCCAGTGCCGCTTTGCGAGAAGGCCTGTTCGGAAAACACGCTGTCGCCGCCGAAAAATCCTTCGCCGCCGCCCGAGACACGGTTGATCGGGATCGTCGGATTGAAATAGTCCGCAATCCCCTTGCGCTGCTTTTCTGTTGTCGCGTTCAGCAGCCACATCAGCATGAAGAAGGCCATCATTGCGGTAACGAAGTCGGCGTATGCCACCTTCCAGGCACCGCCATGGTGCCCGCCGGCCTGAATGATCTTCTTGCGCTTGATGATGACTGGCGAAGCATTCGGCTGCTTTGCCATCAGACACCCCAGATAACCCCGTCACTGGTGTATCCGCTGCGGATGAACGCGGGTTTAACCAGTGGCTTTTTAAGGGTTTCGTACCGTGGGTCGGCAGTCGGTCGGCCCGGCGCTATCGGCCGCGCAACCTGGCCTGAACCTGCAGCCCGATGGCCGGGCAGTCGGACATGAACTGGCGGGCCAGGTCAAATGGAAGGTCCGGGTCAATCATGGGCTGCCCATTGGCCCCCCCAAGGTCCCGGACACGGATGCGCGATTCAATGCGTTTCCGGCGTAATCTTTGGCGGTGTTGCGTCCTTGTCCGATCTGCGGTGGTCATATGGTCATATGCCGCTGGTCCCGGGTTCGGACGGGGGCGTCTGTCGGCAGCGGCGCTGACTGCGCGCCGGGTCCTGCACGCTGCGCCGGGCCAGCCAGCGGGCAGACGTCACGGTGCCGATACAGGGCAGCGGTCACATCATTTCCGGGAATCTTCTCCTGACCAAGACTGGTGAGCGGGGGGGGATTCGAACCCCCGACCCCATGATTAAAAGTCACGTGCTCTAACCAACTGAGCTACCCGCCCTCACCGTCTCGGAACGCTTCCTGCGTTCCCCGCACAAGACCACTTCCGGCCGTGCAGTCAAGGAACAGTCCGGCAAGTCACGGAAAGTCAAAGGCTGCGCGCCAGAGACACCGTCTCATGACAAGCCCGCTACCTAGAAACTTCACCCAGCGGGGTCAAGACCCAATCGGCGGCAAACCGCGCCGCGCTGGCAAAACCAATTCCGGCAGAGTATATGACGCCGATGACCAAGCAGAGCGTCATTTCCGGCTTGCCCTTCATGAAGATGCACGGGCTGGGTAACGACTTTGTCGTGATCGACTCGCGCGGGCGCGGGGCGGTGGCCACGGCTGCGCTGGCGCGGGCATTGGGCGACCGCAACCGCGGGGTCGGGTTTGATCAGCTTGCGGAAATCCGCGATGCCAATGACGCCGATATCACGCTGGATTTCTGGAACAGTGATGGCACACGGGCCGGGGCCTGCGGCAATGCCACCCGATGCGTCGCGGATCATGTCATGCGCCGGGCAGGGCAGGACAGCGTCAGCATCCGCACGGCGCGCGGCACACTGCAGGCGCACCGCCGCGCCGACGGGCTGGTCAGCGTGAACATGGGTCAGCCGCAGCTGGACTGGGCCGAGGTGCCGCTTGCCCGGCCCATGGATACGCTGGACCTGCCGTTGCCCGGTCGACCGGTTGCCGTTGGTATGGGAAACCCGCATTGCGTGCTGTTCGTGCCGGATGCAGATGACATCGACGTGGCAGGGCAGGGGTCGGCACTGGAGCGCGACCTGCTGTTTCCCGAAGGCACGAATGTCGAATTTGCCTCGCTGTCAGCACCCGACCGGCTGCGGATGCGGGTCTGGGAACGCGGCACCGGAATCACGCTTGCCTGCGGTTCAGGGGCCTGCGCCACGGCGGTTGCCGCGCACCGGCGCGGCCTGACCGGGCGTGACGTCACGATCGACCTCGACGGCGGCAGCCTTGAGATCGACTGGCGCGAGGACGGCGTCTGGATGACCGGCCCGACCGCCCATGTCTTTGACGGGCAGCTGTCGGCAGAGTTCGTTTCGGCCTGCAAATGACCGCGCCGGTCTTCGCCACGCTTGGCTGCCGCCTGAACGCCTATGAGACCGAGGCGATGAAGGACCTTGCCGCCGCAGCCGGGTTGGACAATGCCGTCATCGTCAACACCTGTGCCGTCACCGCCGAAGCGGTACGCAAGGCGCGGCAGGAAATCCGCCGGCTGCGCCGCGAGCATCCCGACGCCCCGCTGATCGTCACCGGATGTGCGGCGCAGACCGAACCCGAAACCTTCGCGTCCATGCCCGAAGTCAGCCGGGTCATCGGCAATACCGAAAAGATGCAGGCTGCGACCTGGGCCGCGATGACAGCCCCGGACATGATCGGCGATACGCTGCGGGTGCAGGTGGATGACATCATGTCGGTGCGCGAAACCGCCGGGCACCTGATTGACGGTTTCGGGCGGCATCGCGCCTATGTGCAGGTCCAGAACGGCTGCGACCACCGCTGCACCTTCTGCATCATTCCCTTTGGCCGTGGCAATTCCCGCTCTGTCCCGGCCGGGGTGGTGTTGGATCAGATCAAGCGGCTGGTCGACAAGGGGTTCAACGAAGTCGTGCTGACCGGCGTCGATCTGACCAGCTGGGGCGCGGACCTGCCGGCGCAGCCGCGCCTGGGGGATCTGGTTCTGCGCATCCTGCGCCTTGTGCCCGATTTGCCGCGTCTGCGCATCAGTTCCATCGACTCGATCGAGGTGGATGACGCGCTGATGCAGGCCATTGCGACCGAACCCCGGCTGATGCCGCATCTGCACCTGTCGCTGCAGGCAGGCGACGACATGATCCTGAAACGCATGAAGCGGCGTCATCTGCGCGATGATGCCATTGCCTTCTGCGCCCAGGCCCGCCGCCTGCGCCCCGACATGGTGTTCGGCGCCGACATCATTGCGGGCTTTCCCACCGAAACCGAACAGATGTTCGAAAACTCGCTGAAGCTGCTGGATGACTGCGGTCTGACCTTCCTGCACGTCTTTCCGTTCAGCCCGCGCAAGGGCACGCCCGCCGCGCGGATGCCACAGCTGCGCGGGCCGGACATCCGCGACCGCGCCGCGCGCCTGCGTGCTGCAGGCGATGCGCGGCTGTCACTTCACCTTGCGGACCAGGCCGGCCAGACCCATAGCGTGCTGATGGAAAGCCCGCGCATGGGCAGGACCGAGCAGTTTGCAGAGGTGGTCGTGGAGTCAGATCAGCCCGAAGGCCGGATCATTCTGGCGGACATCACCGGTACCACCGGGCACCAGCTTGCAGGACGGGTCAGGCCCGCCTGATCGTGTCGCCCGGTTCCAGCTTTGGCGACAGCTCGATCACGTCTCCTGGCCGTTTTCCCGCAATGATCTCGGCCGCGATCCGGCCGATCTGCAGCCGGCAGGCATCCATTGTCGCCAGCCTGCGCGGCAGGCCATCCAGAAGGTCCACGCCGTTGAACCCGGCCAGCCCCACCTTGCCCGGCACCTCGATGCCTTCGTGCAGGCAGTAAAGAAGGCCGCCAGCCCCGATCATGTCGTTGGAGTAATACAGAAAATCCAGATCAGGCGACCGTTTCAGAATCGCTGCCGTCATTTCGCGGCCCTTCAGCTGGGCTGACCCGCCCGAATAGAACTCGCGGTCTGCAAGCGAGAGGCCCGCCTTGTGCAACGCGTCTTCGAATCCTTCCAGCCGCTTTCTTGCGCGGTGGTCATGCGGCATCATCGTTCCCAGAAACCCGATCCGCCGGTACCCCGCAGCAATGATCGCCTCGGCCATCTGCCGGCCGGCGCGGCGGTGCGAAATGCCGACGGCGCTGTCGACGGCCACGCCGTCGACATCCATGATCTCGACAATCGGAATGTCCGCATTCTTGAGCATGGCCAGCGCGGCAGACGTATGTTCCAGCCCGGCCAGGATCACCCCGGACGGGCGCCAGGACAGCATTTCGTACAGCACTTCTTCTTCGCGCGTCGGCGAATAGTTCGTCACTCCAACCACTGGCTGCAGCCCGGTGCCGTCCAGCACCTCTGACACGCCCGTCATCACTTCGGGGAACACCATGTTCGACAGCGACGGGATGATGACTGCTACAAGGTTGACGCGCTGGCTGGCCAAAGCGCCCGCAATCTTGTTGGGCACATAGCCAAGCGTCCGCGCCGCTTCCAGCACGCGTGCCCGCGTGACATCCGACACGTCACCCCGGTTGCGCAGCACCCGGCTGACCGTCATTTCGCTGACGCCCGATGCGTCCGAAACATCGCGCAGCGTCAGTGTTCGCCGGGGGGCAGAAGCAATGGGGCGTGTCACAGGGCGGGACCCTTTCAAGCGAACTCGCCCCTTGTTAGCCGCTATTTCCCGCTTGTCCAAGCAGGCGCGACAGCGTATGTTACCGCTAACAGCGTCGGCTGTCGAAATCCCGCGCGTCCTGCAAGCTCTCAACCTAGACGCAACGGACACTGAGGGGGAGTGGTGGGCCAAAACACACTCCCCCTTACTCTCCTCAACACTCGAAGACCTTGCACGGCGGCGCATTTGCCCGCATGTAGCATGTCGGGCACCGCCACACCGGGGCCTCGTAGCTCAGGGGATAGAGCGGCCGCCTCCTAAGCGGCAGGTCGATGGTTCGAATCCATCCGGGGTCACCACTTCGC
>Ga0114977_10002267_pt1 | contig 12408 bp, 11 predicted proteins | sample S_130805_MF_Meta_FD_87026 | JGI IMG/M metagenome (GOLD analysis project Ga0114977, IMG submission 87026) | Freshwater microbial communities from Lake Simoncouche, Canada to study carbon cycling - S_130805_MF_MetaG | ecosystem: Environmental > Aquatic > Freshwater > Lake | place: Lake...
ATTTGTCCTTGAGCGACCGGACTTTCGCCGTAGTAAGGCGAGATGACGAAGTCGTACATCTCGAGGCGGGGACGGAAGTCGGTGGCACCATCGCCGAATCCGCGATCCGGCAGGCCCACGATACGGCCGGAGATCCGGCCCGCGGTGTAGACCAGCGAATTGGTGTCGATGGCCATAGCAGAGAAGCCGCCGAGGGTGTCCTGCCGGCCATCGCCGGCCTTGTCGAAGGTGGCGGCCGGCACACGGCCGACGCCCACTAGGCCCTTGTTGACGAATCCGGCGAACTGGCCGAACGCCAAGGTCGCAGAGGCCGCGAAGATGGGTATTGATAGAATTTTCCTGAGTAGCATTCCTGCCACACTACCCAGTCGTAGGTTACGGGAGGGTTGGGTCGCTGTTAAGCCTGTGTTAACTCCATCTTAGGCTCCCTTGTGCCTCACTGCATCTCAGGTGCGGTTTTGTCTCAAAACTTTTGACACCCTTTGGCATTGGCTTGGCGGTAGGGACTGAGGTTGCCCTCCTCGCAGCGATCCGACTCGGCAGAATGATTGCCGCCCTGACGGAAGTCTCCATGCCAAGAAGGAGAACCAGGTCTGCGGTGAGTGCTTGCCAAAGTCAGTGCTCAGCTCTCAGGGAGGCCAGTGAGGCGTTACGGTGAAAACCCCCAGCAAAAACATGACTGTGGATGTTCTGAACTCAGAAATAGCGAAACAGCGGCCTTAAAACGAAATTTCTTGCTCGTGGAGCACAAAAAGAACATTTTACAAGGTATGAACTTTTTATCAGAGCTTCAAACACCGGCCTTCTGGGAGAGTTTAATGCTGATCATCTGGATCAACATTATCTTGTCGGGAGACAACGCAGTCGTGATCGCTTTGGCGTCCCGTTCTCTGCCACCCGATCAGCAGAAGAAGGCAGTGCGTTGGGGCGCCGGAGGAGCTGTGGTTCTCCGCATCCTCTTGACGGCAGTCGCCTTCAAGATGCTCCACTGGCCCTATCTCAAGATCATCGGTGGACTCCTTCTTCTATGGATCGCGATCGGCTTGCTTGTTCCGAATAAAGAAGAGGAACACGTGGATAGCCCCAACAACCTTCTCAAGGCGATCAAGGCCGTGCTCATCGCGGATCTGGTAATGAGTCTGGACAACGTGCTGGCCGTTGCCGGTGTGGCTAAGGACAGCGTTGCATTGCTCGTCATCGGTCTGGCCGTCAGCATTCCGTTGGTGGTTTTCGGGGCGACAATGTTGATGAAGTTGATGCAGCGATTCCCGGTTATTATCACCGCGGGCGCAGGTGTTTTGGGATGGGTTGCGGGAGAAATGCTCATCACCGACCCCAGTTCGAAGGTTTGGATCGAGAAAAACCTGACATGGATGCACATAAATACCCCGATCGGGGGTATCAGTTGGTCGCAAATCGTCGGTGCTGCTATGGTGATCGTGGTCGGCAAGGCATTGGCGGCTCGCAAATCGAAGGGCCAGTCTGAGGAACCCCATTCGGCTTAAACACCCGACTCCTCGGAGCCGCCTGTCGCTTCTTTCCGAGGTTGGATAGGATTTCATCTCCTTCTGCCTGTTTTCGGGGGTCAGCAATGGAATATTGCTGACTCCGCAGCCAACGGCCGGGCTCCGGACAAGGGCCGGCTGCAACCCGGCCAAGCGCTCACTGGGTCTCCGCACTCACTGTGTCTGAGGGGATTGCCAACGCGCTCCGAATCGGCCTTCAACCCGAAGCGATCGATGGATTGTCTGCTGCCGTTGAATGATGCGCCGTTGAATGATCTGCAGTCTCAGACGATGGAGTGATGGCACACCGGTCGACGCACCGAAGGAGGCGCAGCACTGAGCGCGATCGACAAGCCGATCAAAAGACTCTGGATGTTCATGGATGCGATTTCGCATCCTAAGTTACCGGGTCGGTCTGCGGTCCTCGGACGCTGGCGAGGACGGCCCGCCACTCCTCGGCGTGGGGGATGTTCTCGTAGCCCTTCATTTCAGGGGTGCCTCGAGTGAAATGGACTGCTTTCGGGTCTAGCCCAGGATCCGAATGCCCCTCCAACCAGTTCCAGGTCGGTGGAAGATCCCCGATCAATGAGTCCTCCAACCACTCGAACGCGTGAAGGTTTCGTCCGGGCCGAGTGTTGATCCAGCTCTGAAGTGGCGCATGGGCCGGATGCCGGCAATTCCAAAGCACGAGGCTCGACCAATTCTTGCGCCGGTAGTTGAGTTGCAATTGCCCATCCATCTTGATGCCTTCGGGCGGAGCATACTGATGCTGCACGACCTGCACCGCATACCGCGGATCTGCTAAAGCCAACAGTTCCTGGATGTCCGCCCGCCATAGGAAATCGCTGTCGCAGAACACCGCCCAGGGCGTGGTACTCAAGAGTGGCGTCAAAAAGCGGGTGATGGCGAACTCGGTCGACATGGGCGCTTCGGAAATCACATCCCACAAGCGTCCCTCCCTCCGCTCATGGCGCCGCGTGTAGAGGCCCAACCCTCGCAGGTGCGGTTCCAATAGTGGCACTAGTTGTGGCACCTTCTGGCAATGGTTGCGAATCGACCTGACACACACCTCGTAGGCGGCCGCCTCCCTAGAATCGAACCCGATGAAGATCTCACAGTTCATAAATACAAAGCCTGAGACGGCCGGAATTGAAGGGATGGGCGCATTCAATCCAATCGAATGACTCGAAGAAGCGAAGCCGCTTCCTCGGAAACCTTCCTAACCGAAATTCGGCCCATCGCTTCTGCACAGTGGGCGCAACGCTTGCGTCTCCCGCAGGGCGTTCCGCCTGAGAATAAATTCACATGATGCGCATACCCCGTCTGCGCCGGGGAAATGTAGCCCCCAAAGATCACGATCGCCGCCGTTCCAAACGCTGCGGCCGCATGATGCAGGCCGCCCTCCGGAAGGATCGCCAACCGGGCACGCTCCAGCACGGCGCAGGCCTGACGAAAACTCGTGGTCTTGATGATCTCCGCTCCCGGCAACGGCGGGCAATGCTGGGAGGCAAACTGGGAGACCAGATATCCTTTGGATTGAAGGTGGGCCGACAAGGCACACCAGCGATCCCATCCCCAATCCTTGTTGGGACTCGCCTCCGGCTTGAGCGCGGGCTCTAGAAGAATCCTGCCCTCATATCGACTCCCGACAGCCCGTTCTTCGTCGGTCAGATAGATCTCGCCCAGTGGACAAACCCATTCGCGCCAAACCCATCCCCCGAGCGTCCGACCTGCGATGTAATCGCGCTGCCCCGGGGCATTCACCAATGTCTGTACCTTCCCCCGATAGCCGACCGTAGCAAACCGTGGATTGTTCTCCCACACGGGACTCCAACGGGGGCGTCCGCGCTGATCCAACACCCGGATGGGTAAGGCGTTCCTTCTCTGCATGCGGCGCGCCAGACCCGTTACGATGAGTTCATCTCCCCAGCCCATAGGTCAAACTGCTGCCTGAAGCGTTCTCCAAGCCACGCCGCTGCGAAACTCCTCTAGGCTCCATTGCTGGCCCGCCAAGGCCGCCGCCCACGCCGCCCGACCCGGAGGATAAATCGGTGATTCAATCTTGGTGAAATCAGACAGGCCCATCTTGGACGCCGCACAGTCACCCGCCACAAAAACCGGGACACCGGCCAGCAAGGCCTCGTTGGCCGCAGCGCTGGACCAGGTCACCAACGCCCAGCAGTCCACCAATGCCTCTTTCAAACTGGCCGCCAACGCCATCTTATTGCTGCGCCAACCCCGCACCTGAATGGGTCGGTCGGTGTGTTGCCGAATCTCCGCCAGCGCCTGCTCCCACCATCCCCCGGACTTTCCGGCCACCACCGACATGTAGGTGCTCGACTGCACCGCCACCACTAGGTGACGTCCGGAGTTCTTCCAGGGTGCAATTTCTACGCCCAGACTCGCGAACCGCTTCCAATCCGGACGCTCGCTCCCGGTTGCCTGAACCCCGCGGCGCACTGCACGAAACAGTCGCCCGCGAGCGGCATCGAAGTAGGCATTGTCCAAATAGTACCAATCCGTTCCCTGACGAACTGCTTGTCGCCACAGATGCTGGGTCGGTTCGGTGACCCCAAAGAAGCAGGCAGCTCCCGGACTCAATCGCGCTGGAGGCGGCTGGAACACTCCACTGCCTCCGGCACCTTGGACAAACGCCTCGCAAACCACGCGCGCCTTCGCCTTGCCTTTCGCCGCATAGCCGCACATTTGCCCCTGGAATACGCGGGGAACGGCAAGGCCTGCGCTCGGAAACTCATCGATCTCGGGCCGCCAATTTTCCAGCGTGGCGTCATAGCCATCGCTGCTGCAAATAACCGGCGGCCACGTGCTCGCCAAATCTCTGCTATTGAGATGGTGAATGGATTCCAAGGCTCGTTTTCTAAAAAATAGGCTCCGCAAATCAATTTAGAGGAGGCCCTTTAAATTTTACTAAACAGGTCTCCGATGCAGCACCTTTCGTTCCAAGAAAAGGACGCTCGTGTGGTTCGTGGTTTTCTCTAAAGGAAACGAACACTTAAAAAACCGTTCAGTGGAGCTTTGGCGTCCGCTGGAGAGAGTCTCAGCCCTCAGCCTCGCGAACGACGAACGCCATCGGCATGCGCGGATCGACGGCTTTTTCTTTGCCGAATTCGTGGCTTATCGAACCAGGCAGGGTTTCTTCGGGTCGAACTTCCAGCCGGGGATCAGGAACTGCATTGCCGCAGCGTCGTCGCGTGAGCCGGAGGGCAGTTTTAGGTAGAGCTGATGGGCGGCTTCGAGCTGAGCCGGGTCGATCTCGATGCCCAATCCCGGTTTCTGCGGGACCGTGACTTTGCCACCTTTAATGAGCAACGGCTCCTGGGTGAGACGCTGACCTTCCTGCCAAATCCAATGAGTATCCATCGCGGTGACGTCGCCCGGGGCGGCGGCGCCGACGTGCGTGAACATCGCGAGGGAGATGTCGAAATGACTATTGGAGTGCGAACCCCAAGTGAGACCGTGTTCGTGGCAGAACTGCGCGACCTTGACCGAACCCTGCATCGTCCAGAAGTGCGGGTCGGCGAGAGGAATATCGACCGCTTGCAATTTCAGCGCGTGGTGGAGCTGGCGCCAGTCAGTGGCGACCATATTTGTGGCGGTGCGGAGGCCGGTGGATTTTTTGAATTCCGCCATAATCTCGCGGCCGGAGAAGCCGGCTTCGGCGCCGCAGGGGTCTTCGGCATAGGCGAGGATGCCTTTCAGGTCCTGGCAGACCTCAACGGCTTCCTTGAGCAGCCAAGCGCCGTTCGGGTCGAGCGTGAAGCGAGCGGTTGGTATGCGGGCGGCGAGCCCGCGGACGGCCTCGATCTCGAGAGCCGCGCTGAGCACGCCGCCCTTGAGCTTAAAGTTCTGGAAACCAAAGCGTTCCTGCACGGTCTCGGCTTGCCGGACGATGCTTTCGGGAGTCAGTGCCTCTTCGTTACGGAGGCGGTACCAAGCGTGCTCAGAGTCGGCTTCCTCGCGATAGCCGAGGGGGGTCTTGCGACGGTCGGCGATGAAGAAGAGGTAACCGAGCATCTCGACCTCGGTGCGTTGCTGACCCTTGCCGAGGAGTGCTGCGAGGGGTTTTGATTGAAACTGGCCGAGCAGGTCGAGAAGGGCGGATTCGATCGCAGTGACGGCGTGGATGGTCACGCGCAAGTCGAACGTCTGGAGGCCCCGACCGCCCGCGTCGCGGTCGGAGAAGGCCGCGCTGACCGCGGCGAGAAGCGTTTCGTAAGCGGCGATTTCCTGACCGATGAGCAATGGCGCAGCGTCCTCGATCGTCTGGCCAATCCTCTCGCCGCCCGGGACCTCGCCGAGGCCGGTACGACCGGAGTTGTCCGTGATCAGGACGATGTTACGCGTGAAGAAGGGACTGTGTGCCCCGCTCAGGTTGAGCAGCATGCTGTCATGGCCGGCGACCGGTACGACGCAGATGGATCGGATCAGTGGAGAGGACATCGGGTTAGAGGAATGGAGGACAGGATGGGCAGAGAACCCGGGAAAGGCTCAGGCACGTGGCGTGGTACGGGCGAGGAAGACGAGGCCGGCGGCGAGCCCCGAGGCGATGCTCAGCCCATAGAGTCCGTATTGGACGGAGCCCGTCGCTTGTTCGAGCCGTCCGAAGACCGTCGGGGCGACGAATCCGCCGAGGTTTCCCAGTGAGTTAATCAGCGCGATGACTGCGGCCATGATGCGTGCATCCAGGTAGCCTTGGGGAATTGGCCAGAAGAGAGATGAGGCGGACTTGAAGCCGAGCGCGGCGAAGCAGATCGCGACGAAGGCGAACACCGGTCCGCCGGTCGTGGACAGGAACAGGCCAGTCGCCGCAATGACCAAGGCGCCCGCAACCCAGAGCTGCTGGCGCTTCCATCGGGCGGCAGCGCTGGCGGCGATATACATACCGAGTATGGAAATCGTCCACGGCACCGAGTTGAGGAATCCAACCTGCAGGTCGGTGAGGTTGCCCATTTTCCGGATGATGCTCGGTAGCCAGAACGTCGCGGCGTAAATCGTGAGTTGGATGGAGAAGTAGATGAGGCAGAACAGCACGATTTGCGGGTCGCGCAAGAGTTTGAACAGGCTGGTTTGGACGGGCTGGGAGGCGTCTCGTTCGCGTTGCTCGGCTTCGATGGTTCCCTCGAGGGCGTCTCGCTGGGCGGGCGTCAGCCAGCGGGCGTCGCGAGGCAGAGAATCCAGCCAGAACCAGGCTCCGACACCGATCGCTACGGAGAAGAGGCCTTCGATGAGGAGCATGCTTTGCCAACCTTTCAGGCCGAAGAGCGGTGCCTGCACCAGTACCCCCGACAGGGGGCCTGAGAGGATGGATGCGATGGCCGAGCCGCTCAGAAAAAGGGCGATCGCCTTGCCTCGCTCGGCCGAGGGGAGCCAGCGGGTAAAATAATAGATCACACCGGGGAAGAAGCCTGCCTCAGCCGAACCTAGGGCGAAGCGCAGGAGGTAAAATTCGTTCTCCGTCCGGGCGAAGGCCATCAGCGAAGCCACGACGCCCCAGACCACCGTGATGCGGGTGAGCCACAGGCGGGCACCGAACCTTTGGAGCAGCATGTTCGACGGGACCTCGAAGATCGCGTAGCCGACGAAGAAAAGGCCGGCGCCCAAGCCGTAGGCGGCGCTGTCCAGCCCGAGGTCGGTCCGCAGTTGCTGCTGGATGAAGCCGACGTTCACACGGTCAAGGTAGTTGACGATGAACATCAGGATGAAGAGCGGTAGCACCCGCTGCTTCACCTTGGCGACGGCTTCACCTAAGCGCGCTGCTGGGTTTTCGGCAAACGCGCTCATCGCGGCTTACTGGACTCCTGCTTTGGCGATCAGGGCCGCGAGCTGTTCGGCTTCAGCTGGCTTGAGGTCGGTCAGCGGTGCGCGCACGGGGCCCGCGCCGTGGCCGACGATTGTGGCGCCCGCCTTGATGATGCTGACCGCGTATCCGGCACTCTTGTTGCGTATTTCGAGGAAGGGCAGAAAGAAGGTATCCAGCAGGCGGTTTTGGGTTGTGCGGTCGTCCTGTGCAACGGCCTGATAAAATTCCATCGCGGTCTGCGGGATGAAGTTGAAGACGGCGGAGGAATACACCGGCACCCCCATCGCCTTGTAGGCGGCGGCGTAGACTTCGGCGGTGGGCAGGCCGCCGAGGTAGCTGAAACGCTCGCCCAGGCGTCGGCGGATCGAGACCATGAGTTCGATGTCGCCGAAGCCGTCCTTGTAGCCGATGAGGTTCGGGTTGTGCTCAGCGAGTTTCTCGAGATGGTGCGCCTGCAGGCGGCAAACGTTGCGGTTATAAACGACAACGCCGATCTTCACCGACTTGCATACCTGGTCGACGTGCGTGGCGACGCCGTCTTGGTTGGTCTCCGTCAGGTAATGTGGCAGCAATAGGATGCCCTTGGCACCGAGACGCTCGGCTTCCTGCGCATATTGGATAGCCACACGGGTCGGTCCTCCAGCACCGGCGAGGATGGGCACGAGGCCGTCGCAGGTGTCGACCGCTGTCTTGATGACCAATGAGTATTCCTGGGGCTCCAAAGAGAAAAATTCGCCCGTGCCGCCTGCGGCGAAGAGCACGCTTGCGCCGTACGGTGTCAGCCATTGAAGCCGCTTGGAGTAACTCGGGGCATCTAGGTCGCCATTGGCCTTAAAATCGGTGATTGGAAAGGAGAGCAGTCCCGACGAGAGGATCTTCTGGAGTTCTAAGGGGGACATGGGAGAAGCGATGGCAGCGGTTGGTGGTTAGATTTCACAGCGCAGAATTGAAGCGACTGCCGTAAGCGAGGCGAGAGAGGTCGAGGTGATTCGCGTTCAGCAGTTCGGTAGGCGGGGCAGCATCCGGATCATTCTGGAAGCAGACGAGCCGTGGGAGCCGATAGAGGGCGTCGGACAGCGACAGATAAATCGATAGAATTTTGATTTTTTAAGGGTTCGCGATCCGGGAGGGGTGGTCGTGTCGACGACGCATTCTGCTGCTCAGGAAACGAAGCTGAATTCGGAAAGTCAAGGATCTGAGGACAAGGTCTTCAGACCTGTTTACCTGACCCATATTGGCGCGATCCTTTGACGCAATCCTAGGCTTTGCTCCACGCGTAGAGATCGATGCTGCAGACCTCCTCAAATCCGAGCTTCGCGCAGATCGGGGCCGAAGTTTTTCGATCAGCCTGAAGCACTGCTGCGTGCTTTCCCATGGCGTGCGCATCCGCAATCCGAGCGGCCAGCATCGCCGTGTAAATACCGTGTCCGCGATGTTCGCCGAGCGTGGCTGCGCCCTGCATCACGACGAGGCTGCTGCCGCCGGGAACAAACATACTGGAAACCGACACCGGACTCTCAACCCCATCAAGGAATGCAAGATAGTGTGGTGACCAGAGACCGCCTGAGGGGATTAAATCCAACCATATTTCGGCTAACTGCTTGGGCATGGGGTAGGCGGTGGTGTAGAGGCGGATGATGTCATCGCGATCGGCATCGCTCGCTCGCCGTACGGTAACCCTTGGATTGCAACTGAAGGTTCTTCCCAGTTCTGTGAGAACCAGTCCCGCCAACTCGATCGCCTTTGAGAACCCGGCAGCCTCGAGCCGAGTGACTAGATCGACGGGCGTGGACGATGGATTGAGCCACCATCCGACTGTATGGCTTCGATTGCCGTAAAACTCCTTCACCTGTGCAATGACAGCATCCGAGTTGCTCTCCGTCAGTGTGGAGGCACCGACCATGTTGCCCAGTGGGTGTGATACCTCGGGTGTGGCATGTGCCCGAAGGCCTGGAAATTTAACCACATCCCAGCGACCAGGCATTTCTGGAAAATCAAAAATGCTGTTCTCAATGGCGTACATGATCGATGTCTTGTTTGCGTGCATATTAAATTTCTCGATAATTATTTTTAGTTTTAGGACTGTATATAAACCGCTTTATCAAACAACATAAAGAGATAATTTACTTGCAGTGAAATGGGTTTATCAACGATCTGCAATAAATCAGGAGTGTCTTATGTTATAAAAAACACCTTGTCACGTAATTAATTTTAATAAAAATGTATGTACTACAGACGGAGTGTTATTTATTTATTATAAACGTCGTTTCTCTGCCCACAAGTAGTACAATAAGCCAGCGACTTGCACTGCTATTACGACTCCCTCAACCTTAGCTGTAAACAGCCCTGGGTTGGCGACGCTAACGATTGGAAACGCGGAGAGTATGACGTAAAGCAGCGTCATCAAGAAGCCAGACATAGCTGCAATGCGGATGCCGAGGCCTGGTTTTTTGCCAGCTGCAATCAACGGGATTGCAAACATCACTAGATACGTCAACGCCAACAGGACACCGGCCAAATTTGTCAGGAGTTGGAAAGCCTCCTGATTACCGGTACCGAAGTTTGCGAGCGTGGCGGCGACGAGCGAAATTAACGCGATCACAATCACGGAACCTGTGGGTGTCCGATAGCGAGGGTGCAGACGGCTGAACCACGACGGAAGCAGATGGTCCCATCCGGCCACCATGGGTAGGCGAGTGATCATACTAAACGATAGGGAGCTTTGTGCGATTAATGTGAATACCAATCCAAATGCAGCAACCGCTTTAAGTGGCGGCGCACCCAGAGAAAGGACTTGGACGATGGGCGCAACGAGATCCACCGCATCCGGTGAGACGAAGGTCAAAACCGATGCTGTACCCAGAATAAACAAGGCCGCAATAATGGGGGCGGCCACCATAACAGAGCGGCGAATTGATGCTCCTACGTCTTTGTCTCGGCATTCACCCGCAAACATTGCAACGCAATCAACCCCACCGAAGGCGCCAAAGCCCATCTTACCTAAGATGTTCAGATTCAAAAGCGTGAGTGCGGGAAAGGTGAAGGACACGGGAGTCACGACGGCCTTGCCTTGGAACCAGTGCATCAATCCCACCAAGATGACCGCCCCAAACAAAAACAGTATACCAAAGCTGCCGAAGGCATTCACCCATTTGCCGAGCGCGAGTCCACGCCACGCCACCAGCGCTAATAGGCAAACGATCAAAATCGTCACCAGTGAAATCACCCATCTGCTATCGGCGATCCATGCACCGGCGGGTCCAAAAGCGTAGGCGATACTATCAGCGGTTACGATGCCAAGGGAAGATGAAGACACAGTCATGGCAATCCACAGGTTTGCGGCCACCAAGAAACCTGCCAGACCACCGAGACGCAGCTTGGCCCATTGGTAGAGGCCGCCTTCGAGTGGCATTTCCATTGCAAGGTGTTAAGCCACGATGCCGGAAGGGACGTAGAACAGCAGTACGCCCAGCAGCCAGAACATGATTTGCTGCGATCCCAGTTTTGCGGCGGTACCGATCCAACCGGCGCCGACGATGGACAAGATTTGCATCGCGACCAGGTCTTTCAGTCGCAGCTCTTTCTTCAGTCCGCTGCTTTGAAGCTCAACTAGCTGCTCAGCTTTTTCAAATTCCTGTTCCCGTTTATTGTGCTGCTCGGTGGAGCGGAGATTATCCATCACCTCTCATGCGCAAGACGGACTCGAAACGGATCATTTTTCTTTGGATCTCCTCCGTTTATTTTTGGGAATCGGGGTCAGGCCCAGAATCTTGACCGATTGAACCGATGATTTCGTGAGAAAGGTCCGTTGGCCTCCGATAGATTGGCGACGTCATATGCGGTGAAACCGCAGAGCCAGCGGCTCGAGCCAGAGTCCCAGCCAGCGCTCTCCCATGGGCCCAAGTGCGGAATGGAAGGCCTTGTCGGGTTCCGTTCGGCTAAACCCTGCGGTTTTGTCAGAAATCGTTGGTTTAACCCCCATTTACCCACGGTCAGCGACCTCATCAATGGCCGTGGCCGCCGCTTAGAGTGCTGCCGGTTAATGTGCGCCATCCCCCTCGATCGCCTCGCCGTCCTTGGTCGCGGTGTGTCGCTTGGGGACCAGTAAAAGGACCGGCAGGATCAGAGCGTAGACGATGATGGTCACGATCACCGTGGGGATGAACCCTCCGTGCTTGTCGTAAATCCAAGTGCCCAGTAGATCCCCCGTCCGGACCGAGAAAAAATTGCACCCAAAAAACAGCATCATCGTCGCGCCCTGACAGCCGCGCGGAGCTGAGCGGATGACCAGATCGACCAGCGCCGACTGCCCCAGCGCACCCATGAGACCCATCGGCACGGCGGCATACAAAGCGCCGACTGCGTCGTGGACCAGCAGGAGCGGAACCCCCTGCACCACCGCGATTAAGAAGCCGACCCATAACAGCGGTCGCAGCGAAAATTTCTGGCTGATCCATCCATAGAGGGCACAGAAAGGCAGGAATGAAAATTGGAAAAGCCCCTGCCACAGGCCCCATTGGGCGTCAGTTCCGTGCCAGTGATCGACGAAATGGTACTGCAGCACCGTTCCGAAGGCCGGGCCAAATTGCCACAGCAGTTGGATTAGCATGACTGGGTAGATCGGCCAGTGCCGCGCAATGCGCCTGAGGTCGGCCATGAAGTGCACGGTTGGGACTTCATCACGCGCTTCGTTGAATACCCACTTCGGCCCAATAAAACCCAGTACCGCAATGGAAACCATGAGTCCGCCGGCGCAACAAAACAGGATACGGGCTGCTGCCTCGGCGTTCTGGCCTCCCAGCGTTTGGCTCAGCACACCACCGCCGATGCAGGAGATCAGAGCGGGAAGGCAGGATCCGATGTTGATCAAGCTGCTCATTTGACCGGTCACGGCGTGTCTTTGCGCCAGGGTGTTGACCACGCCGTAGACCGCGCTGGACACCATTTTGAACGCCATCGTGGCGACAAATAACCCGCCGAGAAAAACTGCATAGCCGGGAGTCATCAACGCCATGAGCCCGTAGATCAACGCGGTCAGCAGCCCAAAAAAGAGGATGTGGGCGCGGTCACCGCGGCCGAAGG
>Ga0114977_10002268_pt1 | contig 12403 bp, 19 predicted proteins | sample S_130805_MF_Meta_FD_87026 | JGI IMG/M metagenome (GOLD analysis project Ga0114977, IMG submission 87026) | Freshwater microbial communities from Lake Simoncouche, Canada to study carbon cycling - S_130805_MF_MetaG | ecosystem: Environmental > Aquatic > Freshwater > Lake | place: Lake...
AGTCAAAGTAAAGGAACCCGTTTATGAGTTTCTTTTACAAAAATCAAAACACGGTAAGTATAAAATTGCGTCTGAAAAATCAATAGAAAAAGAAATGTCTAAAATGTTTCCATTAACTTTTGAAGTGTTTATTGTTTTAGATGTATAATTTTAATATATTTGTAGAATGGATCATATAAAAGAATATATAATAGACATATTAGATACCGACAACATCAAGGTGGAGGTAAAAGATAATGTTTATCACATCACAAAACTTTTTGATGCAAAAAAATCAGATACCCTTAGTAGTTTTTTTTATTTAGTTAAAGTAACCAATAAATTATTTATTGAATCAAAATTAAGAACTTACTTACCTGAGAAGATGTTTAAAATATATATGGAGGTGATTAATTTACCTGAACCAAAGATTATTGCAACAAAATCATCAGATTACTATAAAGATTTATTAGGTGGTATAGATATGGCAAACAATGCCGATACATACGTTAATATACGTAGAAGTTCTTCATTTGATAATGTTGGTATAACTATACCAGGTCAAGTACGTAATTGGGATTATGGTTGTTATACAATATAACACATACGACGACATAATTGTATTATAGATATATTTATATTTATGAACCTACAAGGAACCATAAGACAGGTATTAATGGAAGAGTTTCCACAGGATGACTACAGTAACGAAATCATTAAAAACGTTAGTGTTGTTGATTCTATGATAAAAACATTATACCCAAACTTTAATAAAGAAGGTTCACACCTAATAAAAAGAACACCACTTTTTTGGAATACGCCTTTGTATGAGTATTTTGATAATGAAACTGATCAAAAATACGCATCATATCATGATCACAAAAGAGAACTACATATGGATAAAGAGATACAAAATACCCTTAACGATTATTTAGGTGAAGATGTTGCCACATACGTTATAGATTGGTTCAATAATGAGTTTGATACAAATGCAGAATATGTCACAGTTTAATATGAATATACAAGAAAACATAAAAAAAACATTAAGGGAAGAAACCAAAAATAAGTTTAATAGAGAGGGCTCACAAAAAGGTGAATATTCTGATTTATTAGAATCTTTAACCACTTTTTTTCTTGGTGAAGAAAATGTATGCGATGTGTATGCGATGTATATGGACTCAGATCCCACGTACGCAGTACTTGTTTATTATAATGGAGAATCGGGTCATTATCTAAGTGATGAATTGGATGACTTTTTAACAAAATATGTACCCACAGTTTTATTTTCACATATTGTAAACAGAAAATGTAATGAAGAATAATATGAACATACAAGAGAACATAAAAAGAATATTAAGGGAAGAAACAAACATTAAACCCGCACTATACAATTTACTTAATATGTTGTTTGATGGGTTTGATGATATGTACTACGTTTGGGCAGAATATAACTGTGGTATGGGTGTGTGTTGTGATCCGTATGCCATTGGATTTGTGTTACCTAAAAATCAACACGACGATTATCTATTCAGATTGGTTGATGATAGTAATTGGGAACCTGATGGTAATGATTATCCTGAAGAAATGACAGATGAATTACCTGAACCTTGTTATGAACAACCTGATATTAAAAATCCAAACTTTGATACAATAGTTTTTTATCAAGATTATTCAGAAGACATTGAAAACTACTTTGGAGATGAAGATAATTGGAGTTTTGATTTAATGGATATAATAAACAAAAAGTTTGGGTGTGATGCCAAAAGAATAATATTTATATGAAAAATTTAAAAGAAAACATACAAAGGATTAAAGAAATGATGGGTATCATCAACGAAGAGAATAACCCACATAATAATTTAATTACTGAATCAATAGAAGGTAAAAGATGTTGGTATTACAAAAAACTAGCAGGGAAAGATTATTATTCTGACAACAGAGTACCAAATCCTTATAAAGGTGCGGGAGATATCCAAGATTTTCTAATTGTTATTGGGTATAAAATATCTAAGGATTGGAATTTTGGTAATGAAACCGCAACCGCATTAGGTACATGGGCTTATGGTGCAAGTAAAGGTATTAATACTGTTGATAAACTATGGGCTAAAATGAATAAAGATGGTTGGTATGTTGGTAAAACAAGTGGGTTTGGTCCTGACATGTTACAGGCGGTTGCTGATATGATTGTTACGTTATGTAAATCTTTATCAAAAACTTGCAAAATTGATCAACAAACACTTTTTGATATGGATTTTAAAGTGTTACAACCAAATGAAACTGAATGTAGAAATAATTTAGATAAACAATTTAATAGGGCAGTTAAATATTGGAAGACATATTTAGATACTCCTGGATTTAAAGAAAGAATTAAGAACAAAAACCCTCTTGTAGATAATAGAGATATTGTTGGTAAGTTATACGATAAAATCTTTAATTTTTATTGGGGAATAGAATCCAAACCCCTATATGGTTTAGATATTTTAGTTAATTATTATAAAGAATCTTTATCCAAGATTAAAGGTTGGGTTTTTAATCCTAATTTGAAGGGGGCAAATATGTCATCAAGTAACCCCATAAGTGTTAATGAAAAAGTGTTTTGTAATAAAGATAATAACGAAAAGGCTTATTATACATTTGTACATGAAATACAACATATTTTAAGTGAGTTACCTTTGAATGATTGGGATGAGGTTAAAAAGGCTTACCCTTTATCCACAAATTCTTATTCTGATAAAACTTCTAAAACAAAATCTGAATTGGGTAAAAAACAAATACCTCTTGAAAGTAAAAATGAATTAATAAATAATGGTATTAATTATGAAATACTAGCAAAATGGGCTTCTGATGAATTTTGGTTGGGGGCATATTGGTGTGATAGAGATGAAAAAATGTCTAATTTATCTAATTTCAGGGCATTTTTAGTAGAAAAGAGGGAGATAACAATAGGTGGTAATATACCAATTAAAACGTTTGCCAAATACCTAAAAAAATACATTTCAAATCCTGACGATAAAGAACTATCTAACGATACGAATTTTGAACAGATAATAGTTTGTTGGGCACAAAATAACTTCACACCCAAATTAAGTCAATTTATATCAGAATTAAACTCATTGGCAAAAGATAATGAAGACAACACAGAAAAAGACTATAAGGATCCAAAAAACATAAATAAAGGAAATGTAACTTAATATGAACCTACAAGAACAAATATCAAGAATACAATCAATGATGGGTGTAATTAATGAAGGTAAGATTTCATTACCTACGACTGTAAATGGAAGTTACACTGTGGGATTAAGTGACTGTGATAGGTTACATGCATTCAATGATACAGGATCAGGACCTGTGGGTAAAATGAATGAGATAGTAAACCCTGTGTTGATTATTATTTATAACAAAGGGATTAATCCTGACATTACAGACGTTTCCGTAACTATTGATAAAAATTCATTAGAGTATGTGGTTAATTGGTCGGTTACCATTGATGAAAGTAAAGATGATAAAGCATATACAGGAATTTACAGTAGAGGACATGGAGGTAAAGGTAAGTGGGTTTTTACTGATGTTAGTACATCAAGTGGACATGCGAGTATTGATAGTTGTAAAACCTCAGCATACATCAAAAAAAGAGGAACGGTTGGGGATATGGTATTGGTAAAAGAATATGAATATAACAAAAACGGAGAATCATCAGGTTGTCAGGTAAATCAACTATTTTACAAATACGAATTAAAAGAATACCCATCAAAATCAAAACCATCTGAAGATAAAAAAACACCAACAATAGAGAAGTATATATCACCAGCAAATGTTGCCGATAAAACAAAAGTGGTTAATAAATTAAAAAAATGAAACTACAGGAACATATAAGAAAGGTATTAAGGGAAGAATTTAATGAATCAAAGCGTATTAATAGTAATGAGACGTTCCAATACCTGATAGATATGGAAATGGAACGAATGAAAGAAATATGTTTTACACAGAGTGCAGAAGATACAACCGATATGGTTTCATTTGATGTATGTGATTTTTTAGAATACTCAAAACCTGAAGTAGAAGTCACGGGGTTTTATTATCACAATGATAAGCCAGTAATAGTTGTTAAAATTAAAGTTAGAACAAGTCAACTGTTTGTGGATGAAGAATCATTTGAGGATGAGTTAGAAGGTAGACTAAGAAAGTGGATAGGTAATAACATAATAGAAGTTGAAGATATATATTTTATATGAACCTACAAGAACAAATATCAAGAATACATTCAATGATGGGAATAAATGAAGTATCAAATCCATACAAAGTTGAATGGGAATACCCAACAAAGGAATATTTTACACAAGAATTAAGTGAACTACTTGGAAACCCTGGTAGGTTTACAGAACAAGAGTTTTTTAATCCTGACAACTACGATACTGTTTATCGTATTATGCCACACACATTTAAAACAATTGCTGAATTTTCTAAAGGTGAAGAAGTGGAAAGTGAAGGTGAGATTAAGGACATACTTTTAAATCAAAATATGATAACTCTTTTAAAAGAAGAAGAAAGATGGAATGAATTAAAAGGTATTTTAATGAATGACTCACAATGTATAGAAGAAGGGTATAAATTCTTTGGTCTTGGTGAAATGAAGGTATGGAAAGGAACAGATCCAGAAACAGGTGAATACATTGACAATGTTAAAGATACTGATTATATGAGTAAAATAACAGATTTCTTATGGAAAAAATCACCAGAAAAAGGTGTATCGTCAAGAGTATCACAAAGACTAAAAGATTCAGGTGATGAAGACCCAAAGAGATTAGCGGGAAACATAGACCAATATAGAGAATACGCAAGAAGAGGTGAGACAAGAAAACTACCACCAGCATTTGTTGTAAAATACTTCACACAAAAAGAAGGTAATGATTATGTTTTAATTGGTGGATTCAAAAGAACATCAACTGCATTACAGATGGGAATAGAACCAATAAAAGTTTGGTATATAGATATAACAAAATGAAAATAAAATCAATTAAAGTTATTGATGGAAAAAACAAATGGAGTGAGTCCAAAGATAAACTTATTCATATGGTTTTAGATTTGGGTGAATTTGAAGAAAAACCATCAAATAAAATAGAAGGATTTTATGAAAGAATAAAAGAACATTTACCGTCATTACAAAGTCATAGATGTTCAGAAGGAAAGGCAGGGGGATTCTTTAAAAGAATTAAAGAAGGAACTTGGATGGGACACATTATAGAACACGTAGCATTAGAATTACAAACACTTGCTGGAATGGATACAGGATGGGGAAGAACAAGAGGAGTTAAAGGACAAAAAGGTGTGTATAATGTTGTGTTTAATTATGTAGACAAAGACAAAGGAAGACTTGCGGCAAGAGAAGCGTTTAATGTTGTTAATGATATTATAGATAATAAAAATCCACAGATAGATAATATAGTTAAAAAACTAAAACCAAAACTACAGGAATCCATAAGAAAGGTATTAAAAGAATACGACTCCGATAAGATGATAGAACTTATTGAGAATTATCTAAACTTCATGTACCCTATTTTTAATAATAAAGATGTGTATACTGAAGAATATTCTGATTCTCGTGGATATCCCGTTATTTCTTTTTTTGATAATGAAAATGGTATATATTTAGGAAAATATTATTACGGGGATAAAAGTTTAGAATTAAATAGAGCAATATTCAATGAGTTAGAGGGTTTATTTAATGATGATATGGAATACGTAATTGATTGGTTTAATAACGAGTTTGATTTAAATGCCGAATATGTTACATACAAAATTAATACGAACATACAAGAAAACGTAAGAAAGGAATTACTACAGGAGTCACTAAGACAAACCCTGATGGACGAGATAGAAAGATCCGGCATAAAAGACACTGCAAATCTAATGACTGTACACGTAGGAGAACTTTTACATATGGTGGGAATAAAAGGTACACAAGAAGATATGATATTCCTTGCTAAAGTAATAATGGAAAATGAAGTTAAAGAACTATTAGATTACTGTAGTTATGATATTGTACCCACACTTCATTCTTTTAAATTATATGTTTTTATACCTAAACCATTACCTGAAGAAGAAGGTGTTTGGTCCCGTGATCAAAGAGTACGTGAGGAAGCCAAAGAATTAATATCACAGTTGTTATGGCAATTAAGTGGTGGATTAATCAAAGGACATAGCATAGAGGTTTCTAATACAGGTAATTGTTAAGAGTATAGATTTAATTTACTCACTCATCTCTACCGTTCATTTCATTCACTACGACATTCGTTTCATAACTTAATCCTATACTCTTATAGTGAACGAGAGTAATCTTTACCTTCGTATTAAAAACAAGAGTAATCTTTACCTTCGTATAATACTCTTACATATCTATAAAGGTTATGTGGTAATTAATGGGACATATCTTAAATCATAATGTAAAGACTTTATACGTGATGAGACTATCATGATAAGATAAAGAGATTTATTATACATAAGAACATAACGTAAAATACTATTAACAAAATACAGTGTATATGTAAAAAGTATTTGTTGTTTACAGTAAACTACTTACTGTAAACTAAATCCCCCCATTTAACACTAAGTTTAATAAGATGTCTCCATCAGTAATTAATAGAATATCCCCCATATATAGGAGTGGATGATATGAGTAAGATGTATATGTATGTTTCCATTAATAAACTATATAGTTAGACTCCGTCTTAATGATGAGGTTTTATATAGTGAATAACAAAATTATTACGTGGGACTATAAGGGACATGTTTTATAAACGTGTACGTTTTATTTAATTTATGTCCCACTTATTACCACCATATAGTATCTTATTTATATAATCCTTTATACGTTGGGGGTATTATATGACACATTTACATGTTTTATACGTTGGATATACTTTAGGACTTCGTCTCCCGCACCCCTACAGTATAAGAACACTTTTTAGCTGGAAAATGTATATAGTAAAAAAAATAGTCCTACAGGTACCTACAGAGGGGTTTTTTTAGGGTACAGATAGCAACAGGGGAATATATGGTGTAAATAAGTGGGAATAATAGGTGGGGAAAAGTGGTAAAAGGGATTGTCCCCTGTGTTAAGCACACCTGACATTTTGTCAAAATATAAAAAATTAACAAAAAAGTTATTAACAATATCCCCCTGACAGAGTGTCAGGTACAATATACTATTTATTTATCAACAAATACTTATTAACATTAATGTATATGGAAGGTGTAGAGAAGTTTTTAAAGGAACAATTCATCCCCAAGGTGGTGGAAGATAAAATGGGAATCAAATGTTTATTTCAACATAAGGATAAGTTAGTAGAAGATGGGGTTGTATTTTTTGAGTTTGCAAAAAAGTCATGGAGTAAAAAACCAATCATGTCTAATAGACAGTTTATAATTGTGGATGCAGATATGACTGACGTGTTAACATTTCTAAACTCTTATTACAATCTATCAGAAGAAGACTTCTCAACAGTTAGAAAAGTAATCATAGACATGGGGGTAGAACATATAGAAAGGTTCTACGGTAATGATTAGTCATAGGGTTCTATATCCTCATCTGTAAGGATGTGACGTTTGATCCAATAGTAGTGTTTAGATCCTTTCATGTAGTCAATAATGAATACACAGTATAATATCCCCAACCAAAAAAGAGATAGGATGATACCAAATGTTAATAGAACAGATTCAGTCGTTGTCATTGTATAGATAGTTTATAATTAGTCCTGATATGATAACTGATATCAAACACGTAATCAAAGACGTAACAGTTATTCCCATAGAGTAATAATAATATAAATAAAACACCAATCAAGTTTGTGTATGTCAAAAGTTATTTGTAATTTAGAGTATTGGTTTGGGGGTTACACCTCAGACGACAACCAATGGGGTTCATTGTCTTCAGCAATGGACGACTACTCTGAAAGATGAGAAGCAAGTAGACTCCAACCTGCCTTATACTTTCCCCCATACTACAATATAAAGCAGGTCGGAGTCCACCCTCTGCAAGACTGTGTTGTCTTGAACCCGTCTCGGACTTAACCATTGACAAGTCAAAGGTAGGGATTATTTTTGATGTTGCCTAATTTTTTATAAGATGGTGTATATTTATATTGTAAATTATAAAGATATGAGAACTACAAGACTAAATGAAAGAGATCTTACAAGGATTGTAAGAAGAGTACTTAGAGAACAAGACGAAATGTTTGATGAAGAGATGGGTGATGGACCATTTGATGAATGTTTCGAAAGTGCTGGTATGACTGCCCCTATGTCATGTAATGCTGCTGACAATCAGAAGAGATGTATGGAGGACATTAAAAAGATGATAACTCCTGAGAACTTAATGAAGATGGGTGAATTACTTACATGTATTGCTAATGTCGGTAAAGGATCATCTAAAGGTGGTAGTAGTGATAGACGTGGTATTAAGTTCCCTGGCTTTGGTGGGGGGATGTATTAATAATTTATTACATTACAATAACATTGTCCCCACATATAACAGGTGGGGATTTTTTTATGCCATAAAGTTACTAACATGACATGGTGACAGTTAATAACTTAGGGTTCCATGTCTACCCCCCTCTTATCTTTGGCATACCCCCTCCTCCTCATTATGATGGGGCCCCCTCCCCCGTATCCCCCCTTTATATGACAGGTTGTCAGGTGTCAAAAGGGGGCTCAATCCCTCTTGCAGAATATAAACTTTAAAAAACATTATACCCCCTATATGATAAAAAAAATTCTGGAAAAATTTTGAGAAAATAAGGTATATTCATATTTGACATAGTTCTATAATTATTGTATTTTTTTAAAAAAATTAATTTATGGAAACAAAATTTAAAGAAGAAGAAATTAATGAAGGATGGGGATATGTTCATTCATTACTTGGGTTTAGAATATGGAACGATATTCAAGGAATAAAACAAAGACTTATTGATGGGGATAAGATTTTAAAGAAAATGGAAACGATGACGGAGTCCCTATTAAAACAGGTTTCAAAAACGGATACTGAATTTATGGAGGTATATAATTCAAATCCATCTTTATATAAACAAATTATTATTAATGAGTATGTAAGTGAATATAAGGAAAGGTTTCACGTACTATATGATTTTCATATTGAATTAAATGACCACAGAGTTAAATTGGAATCTCTTCTTAATAAATCAAAGAGTAAGAAAAATAAAACTGAACAAGACATTGCGTATATCAACGTATTAAAGGAATATATATCCTTTGTGAAAGATAAATCCCAATTGTATATTTAATTGAAACCCCCCTCCCAACGAGAGGGGTTTTTTATTTCCCCCATATATCTTTTCATATTTACTATACCCCTATATACGAAAAAAAAATTTCAGAAAAATTTTGATAAAATCCGAATTATATTATATCTTTGTATTTCATTAAAACCTTTAGTATATGAAATGTGATATATTGTTTGAGTCAAAACGAGTTAGTGGTAGTGAGTATTATAATACAAAGATTATCTCAATGTGTGATAAGAAATTTAAGATTGTATATGATAATAGAAATGGGTGTTCAGGACTTAGTGTGGACATTATGAATTCTGATGGGGCGTTTGTACATATCCTCTCAAAGTTTACCCTTGGGTTTGTTCATTCCGCATCATATGTTAGTGATGAACATAGTAAAGATAAGGACTTCTATAAGGGGTTTGAATTATGTAAGGAGGTTATTTCTAAAATCTACTCTTAATCATATGAAAGAAAATATATGTATGGACTACGACAGTATGGGAGACTGTGGTAGATTTCCAATTAATAAAAAGAAGTAGAAAAACTATTTGGGAATTGTAGTGTATTTATCTTATATGAAGAGAATTATTAAACTTACAGAATCTGATATTACCCGTATAGTTAGACGTGTTATTAATGAACAACCCAACGTTGATTCATCTATGGATGAAGAATGTCCTGATACCATTTGTTATCAATATGATTATAATAACGACACATGTGTTCATGTTAAGGATATGAAATCAAAAAAACTAATGGATATGTGGTACGACGAAAAAACGGAATCTGAAAAATATGATTGGTTTTTTGATTTGGTTATTGATGATAAGGATGTACGTGAATATTATTATACTTTAAGAGAAGATAAGGGTAGTAGTTGGGGTAGAAATAATGACATATTCTTTTTTAGACGATTGGCTGTTGAGTACTGTAAAGGGGACAACTCTAATGATGGTAAAATGTCACAAAGTGGAATGAATTCCTTATTAAAATACGTTAAGTCAAATAACTGTGGGGGAAACTCCGATAATCCCTCTACATGATAATATGAAAATATTAATTACAGAAAGTCAAACAGATAAGCTTATTGAACGGATTTTAGATTCTGAAGATATAACATATAACATGAGATATCAGGGAAGAACCTATGGATCATTTGGGGCTGAGAAAGCTTATGACCATGTTGTTTTTAGGTTTCATTTTCCGAATGGTGATGAGTATGAACGAACGGTTTCTTTTGTTACAAAAGAAGATGGAATACTTAGATTTTCTGGATCTTCCATTTTTTCTGATGCAATTGATGAACTTATATATATTCCTTCTGATATAGTTAATTATTATTTTGCAAATATTGCTAAACCATTTTTAGAAAATATTTTAAATAAGTAATATGAAAATATTAATTACAGAATCACAAACAGACGATCTTATTAAATCCATTCTTAAACAGAACGATATTAAAGTAGTTTTTGGATATAAAAATAGAAGTTATGGTAATCCTGGAATAGTTTATGATAGTGTTTATGTCTTCTTTAATTTTCCAAACCTTGATCAAAAAGAAAGAAATGTTTATTTTGAAACAAGAGGGTATAAAGTAATTGGGATAAAAAGTCACGGCGATTTTACAAGTGTTGTCGATGAATTCAAATATTTACCTAAAAACCTTGTTTATGATTATTTTATTAGTCGGGCAAAAACCTACGTGGAAAAAATATTACCTTTTGAACATTAGTATATGAAACAGTTAATTAGGCATATATTAAAAGAGGAATCATTGGTAACCACCCTTTTAAATCGAATTAAAGATGATGGGTGGATAGATACTGCTGAACTTGTTGGTGGATCTGAAAACCTTTTAGATATTATTGGTGACAGTAAAGAAAATGTTATATCATTTCTTTTAAGTCATTATAATGATTTACATATTGGAAAACGTGGTGGTGAAGTACTATTAATGGATCACGGATATATTTTACTTAAAAAATCAGAATTATTGGGATCTTTATTTGCATATGATGATTATTTTAAATCCCGACTTAATATAAACACATATGGATTATATGTTCATTATAGAAAAGATTTAATTAAGGAACTTGTATCTCTTTTTCCTGAATTATATTCTAAAGAAGTTAGAGTATATAAAGATTCGGGGTTATACACTAAATTTGATACGTTTTATTTATAAAAAAATTTTTTACACAAAACCATCCCCCCGCCCCCTTCCTTTTTGATTATTGGTATATTTATTATTATGAAAAAAATTATAAGACTAACAGAATCTGATTTAACCCGTATTGTTAAACGTGTTATTAAAGAACAAGATGAAGATTTGGAACCTGCTGATGATAATGAATATCTTGAAAATTTAAAAGATATATTTCAAATGTATACAAAAAATTATTGCAAAAATAGTGAGGATTTTGACAATATGGTTGAGATGTTTTATGAGGGTTATGAAGATGCAATTAATAACATGACAGACGAAGATAAAGATAAGTTTGAAAGATTTATGGACGTTGTTTATAGTAACCTACCAACATATGGGGAAGACAACAATATGAACAGTCAACATGAAGAGGATTATTAAAATAAAGTTATGAAAAGAATTATAAGATTAACAGAATCAGATTTAACTCTTATTGTAAGAAGAGTATTAGCGGAACAACCAACAATGCCTGCAATACCTGCGGGGTTTACACATAAATTAATTTCCGTTACAAGAAAAGGTGACAACGTTATTGGTATAACTGAACCAACAGTTAAAGGTAGTGCTCCCGCTCCAACAAGGTGGGATGGTTATAAAAAAGAGGGTACAAGTAATAATATTGAATACCCTTCACAACTAGCCGATGGTAAACATTCGGCAACTGAAGGAACATGTCAGAATTGTACATTTTATATAAATTATATGGGTTCAAAATATTATTGTCGTTTTGATGGTAAACCTTGTAAAAAAATATAAACCATTATTTAGTAATAAATTTTAAACCCCACCTCATCAGTGGGGTTTTTTGTTTCTTTGTATATTTATCTCATATGGATATAGTTATTACAAAACAACAATATAAAAAACTTGTATATACTTTGCTTGATAACATAACAGGTGGGGAATTATCTATTGGTGAAAAAAACCGTGA
>Ga0114977_10002270_pt1 | contig 12391 bp, 11 predicted proteins | sample S_130805_MF_Meta_FD_87026 | JGI IMG/M metagenome (GOLD analysis project Ga0114977, IMG submission 87026) | Freshwater microbial communities from Lake Simoncouche, Canada to study carbon cycling - S_130805_MF_MetaG | ecosystem: Environmental > Aquatic > Freshwater > Lake | place: Lake...
CCCGGCATCGCGGGCAGCGGGGCCTGCATCTGATAGGCCCGGTGCAGCGCGGGGGCCGAAGGGCGGTCCATCTGGTAAACGCGCGGCGCTTCGGGCCGCAGCGCCGCCAGCGTTGCCGCCCCGACGGTGGACGAGGCGCGCCGCGCCCCGTCGGCCAGCGCCTGCCGCAATCCGCCGACGATCAGCCCGCGTGCCAGCCCCGGCTCGCGGAAGCGCACTTCGGATTTCGCCGGATGCACGTTCACATCGACCCGCTGCGGATCACAGTCCAGCCGCAGCACGGCTGCGGGGTGCCTGTCCCGGCTGAGAAAATCGAAATAGGCGGCCCGCAGCGCGCCAAACAGCAGGCGGTCCAGAACGGGGCGGCCGTTGACGAACAGGAACTGTGCCACCGAAGACCCGCGCGAATAGGTCGGCAGGGCCGCATAGCCTGACAGGCGCATCCCGTCCTGCTCGACCTCGACCCGCAGCGCGTTTTCGGCAAATTCGGCACCCAGCACCCGCGCGGTGCGCCCCTGCAGGGCATCGAGCAGATCGCCCGGTTCGGGCTCGGCGCGGAACATGATGCGGCCCTCGCCCCCGCCCGACACGTCGCGCAGCACAAAACCCACCGAAGGCTGCGCCAGGGCCAGCCTGCGGACCCCCTCGGCAATCGCCTGGGCTTCGGCGCGGTCGGTCCGCAAAAACTTCAGCCGTGCGGGGGTTGCGAAGAACAGGTCGCGCAGTTCGACAACCGTGCCTTGTGTCAACGCTGCGGGCCGCACCCCCCCGATCCGCCCGCCCGTCACCGTAAGCGAGGCCGCGTCTTCCCCCGCCACGCGCGAGGTGACGCAAAGGCGCCCCACCGCCCCAAGCGAAGGCAGCGCCTCGCCCCGGAAGCCAAAGCTGGAAATCGCCAGCAGGTCTGATCCGTCGATCTTCGACGTGGCATGGCGCGACAGGGCCAGCGGCAGGTCAGCCGCCGTCATGCCGCAGCCGTCATCCGTCACCCGGATCAGCGTCTTGCCGCCATCGGCATACTCCACCGTGATCCGCCGTGCCCCGGCATCGATCGCGTTTTCGACCAGCTCCTTGACGGCGGACGCGGGCCGTTCCACGACCTCGCCCGCCGCAATGCGATTGATCGCGGCTTCATCCAACTGCCGGATCACGGGCCGGGGCGGGCTTATGTTGGGGTTGTGCAGGACCATGCCCCTATCTGTAGCAGTGTCCCGCAGATTTGGCCACCCTTTCGACAGGTACCGTCATTCGGTAGAGGCGACGCCCTCCGGCTGGCCCGCCACGACAAAATGCAGCTTTTCGGGCACCAGCAGCCGCGCTGCCACCCGCTTTACGTCGTCCAGCGTCACCGCTTCCACCTTGGCATTCCGCGTGGCCGGATAATCGATGGGAAAGCCATCCATCTGCATGCCCACAAGAATGTCGGCAATCTCGCCATTGCCGTCAAACCGCAAGGGGTAGGACCCGGTCATATAGGTCTTCGTCGCAGCCAGTTCTTCCGCTGTAATGCCTTCCGTCGCCAGACGCTGCCATTCCTGACGGATCAGCGCGATCGAGTCGGCAACGGTGGCATTCGCGGTGGCCATTTGCCCCATATAGGCCTGCGCGTAATCCATCGGCGCAAGGAAGGTTGACACCCCATAGGTCAGACCGCGCTTTTCGCGCAGTTCCGTCATCAGCCGGGCGGAAAAGCGCCCGCCGCCCAGCACTTCGTTCAGGATAAAGGCGGCAAAGAAATCGGGGTCGTCCTGTCGCATGCCTTCCTGCCCGAACAGGATCACCGATTGCGGCGAGGGGTAGTCCACCACGGTGACCCCGCCATCCAGATGCCAGCCCGCGACCGAGGGCATCTGCCGGCCCAGCGCGGGCAGGTCGCCCAGCAGATGGTCCAAAAGCGGTCCAAGTTCGGCTGCTGAAATGTCGCCCACAGCGGCCACATACATCCGGTCGCGCGTCATCGTTGCCCGATGCGCGTCCAGCACGTCGTCCCGTGTCAGGGCCGCTACGCTGTCCGGCGTGCCATCGCCGTCGCTGCCATAGGGGTGCCCGGCATAGGCCATTTCACTGAATCGCCGCATGGCAAGGTTGGCCGGATCCTGCGCGTCCGACGCCAGGCCCGCCAGGATCTGGCCTCTGACCCGTTCGACCGCATCCTCATCAAAGCGGGGCTCGATCATCGCAGAACGCAGCAGGTCAATCGCCTCATCCCGGTTCTCGGTCAGAAACCGCGCCGAAATTCCAACAGAGTCCTGCCCGGCGAAAAAGCGGTACCGCGCCGCCAGCCCGTCGCGCGCTTCGGCAAAGCCCTGTGCATCCAGCGGGCCTGCCCCTTCTTCCAGTGTTGCCGCCATCAGGTTCACCGCGCCGCGTGACCCGGGCAGGTCAAGGCTGGTCCCGCCCCTGAAACGGATTTCCAGCGCGGTGAAGGGAATTTCGTGATCTTCCACCAGCCAGGCCGTGATGCCGCCGGGCGAGGTCACATTCTGAATCGCGATCTCGGCCCGTGCGGGCAATACTGCCAGAATCAGTGCTACGGCAGCCCATTTCATGAAGGTCACTGTCCCTGCTCCTCGGCTGTATCAAGATATCCGGTAACGGCTGTCCGTCGGTCCAGCACCTCATGCGCGGCGGCCATCACCTCTTCGGCGGTGACGGCCTGCAGCACTTCGGGCCAGGCCTGCACATCCGCAATGGTCAGGCCGTTGGCCAAGGCTGCGCCATAGCGGTTGGCCAGACCGCTGGTGTTGTCATTGGCATAGATCTGCTGCGCCCGGATCTGGGCCTTGATCCGGTCCAGCGCCTTAGGGTCGACCCCGTCCTTCAGGAACTGGTCAACGGCTGCGTCCATCGCGGCCTCGGCCTGTTCCAGGGACACGCCGGGGGCGGGGGCCACGATCAACCCGAAGGTGCCGACGTCCAGCGTATCACCGTCATAGTCGGCTGACGCAAACAGCGCGGTCTTCGTATCAAAGGTCAGCTTGCGCGCCAGGACCGATGTCGTGCCGCTGCCGCCCAGCAGTTCCGCCAGAAGGGTCAGGGCCGCCGCCTTTTCCTGCGCGCCACTGTTGCGTTCCGGCGCAAGATAGCTGCGCGCGACATAGGGTTGGGCCACACGCGGATCGGCCATGGTCAGCCGCCGCTCTGCCAGTTGCGGGGGTTCGGACGGCCGGTTGCGGGGCGGCAGACCTTCGGTCGGGGCAAGCGGCCCGTAATGCAGTTCTGCCAGCCGTTTCACCTCGTCCGGTTTCACGTCGCCTGCGACGACCAGCACGGCGTTGTTGGGGGCGTAATATCGGCTGTAAAAGGCAAGCGCATCGTCGCGGTCCAACTGTTCAATCTCATGCCGCCAGCCGATGATCGGAATGCCGTAGGGGTGGTTCAGATACTGCGCCGCCTGCGTCTGCTCGGCAAAGAGGGCTGCCGGATCGCTGTCGGTGCGGGTGGTGCGTTCCTCCAGGATCACCGCACGCTCGGTGGTCACGTCATTTTCCAAAAGCCGCAGATCGCGCATCCGGTCCGCTTCCAGCTTCATCACCAGGTCAAGCCGGTCTGCCGCGACGCGCTGGAAATAGGCGGTGTAGTCCCACGAGGTGAAGGCATTGTCATTGCCGCCCTGGGCCTGCACGATTTCCGAAAATTTGCCCGGCGGCACGTCATCCGTGCCCTTGAACATCAGATGCTCCAGAAAATGCGCGATGCCAGAGCGTCCCGGTGGTTCATCCGCCGCGCCGACGCGATACCAGACCATATGGACCACGACCGGGGCGCGATGATCTTCGATCACGACAACCTGCAGCCCGTTCGGCAGGGTGAAATCGGTTACCTTTTCGGCAAGAACCGGGCTGGACACGAACAACAACACAGCAGCGGCGCGCAGCACACGGATCATGGGAACGTCCTTTTTTGCCTGCCCCAGACCTAATCGATGCATCGGCAGGATCAAATCCCCGGCAGGGCAGCCAAACGAGGATGTGAAGTGCCGTTATTCGCCGGGTTGCGGCGGCGGGGCGGATGCGGTGCGCACGCCGCGGGCGCGCCAACGCTCCAGTTCGCGGACCTGATCCAGCGACTGGATCTCGTAAGCGCGGTAATAGACGTTCACGTTGAACAGACGTTCCAGAACGCGCCCTTCGTTGTCGCGCCGCCATTCCAGATCTTCGGCTGCAAGTGTCTGGCGGATACCCGGCGTGATACCGTACCGCCCCGCATACCTGGCCAGCGCCACGTCAGACGCAGGAATTCCGGCACCCGGCGCGCCGGGACGCCCGCCAAGCGCCACGATGGCATCGGCGTTCGGCGTGGGGTCGGTCAGGTTGGCCCCCCCCGGCGTCGGGGCGGGAAGCGCGGCAAGGTTTTCCGGGATCACCAGCGGCTTGGTGGGAAGAATGGCGAACTCGTCAGGGCCTGCCCCCGGCTGGCCCACATTCATCAGCTCGGGCACACCCTCGCTGTTGCTGCAGGAGGACAGCGTCAGGATCGCAATTGCCGCGATCGCCAAGGCACCCCGTCCAGCCCGCATTTTACTCTCCATCCTGCCCGTCCCGCCGTCTTTAGCGCAAAGCGCCGGTGGCGTCACGGGCTGTTTCCAGCGCGGCCGTCCGGCGGCTTCCCCTTGCCGGCGAAGACTGCCAGCCCGATGGCCCCCAGGAAGATGCAGATGTCCGCCACGTTGAATGCAAACGGATTTTCGATGCCGCAGCAGGACATGTTCAGAAAATCGGCGACCGCCCCGTACAGCACCCGGTCCACGACATTGCCCAGGGCACCGCCGATCAGCAGACCTGCCAGCACCTGCGTCCAGGCCGAGGGCGCATCGCGGCGCACCCAAAGCCAGACCCACAGCGAAATCGCCAGGGCAACGGCGATCAGACCCCAGCGCAGAATCTCGGCATCGCCCGAAAGCAGACCGAAATTGACCCCCCGGTTCCAGGCCATGCGGAAATTCAACAGCGGGGGAATCACGTCGATCTCGCCTCGTTCGGCCAGATTAAGCCACCAGACCACGACGATCTTCAGGACCTGGTCGGTCACAAAGACGATCAGGGCTGTCAGATTGGCAATGCGCATGGTCAGTGCCTGAAATGGCGCTGGCCGGTGAAGACCATCGCCACACCTGCCGCATCCGCCGCCGCAATCACCTCGTCATCGCGCAGGGATCCGCCGGGCTGGATGACGGCCGTGGCCCCGGCTTCGGCGGTGGCAATCAGCCCGTCGGGGAAGGGAAAGAACGCATCCGATGCCACCACGGACCCGATGGTCGGCGGGGCGGACAGACCCAGTGCCTCGGCCATGTCCTGGGCCTTGCGGGCCGCGATCCGTGTCGAATCGATCCGGCTCATCTGCCCGGCCCCGATCCCCACCGTGGCCCCGCCCTTCACATAGACGATGGCGTTCGACTTCACATGTTTTGCCACGGTCCAGGCGAACAGCAGATCCTCCAGTTCGGCCTGCGTCGGCCTGCGCCGGCTGACGACCTTCAACTCGCTTTCCGTCAGCCGTCCCGCGTCGCGGTCCTGCACCAGAAACCCGCCCGCCACCTGCCGGAACGCGGTGCCTGCCGCCGCCGGATCAGGCAGGGCTTCGGTGGTCAGCAGGCGCAGGTTCTTCTTGCCGGCGAAGACCTGCCGCGCCGCCTCATCCGCTCCGGGGGCGATCACCACTTCGGTGAAGATGCCCACGATCTCTTCCGCCGTGGGCCCGTCCAGCGGACGGTTCAGCGCCACGATCCCGCCGAAGGCCGAGGTGCGGTCGCAGTCATAGGCGCGCGCATAGGCCTCGGCCAGGGTCGCTCCGCGCGCCACACCGCAGGGATTGGCATGTTTGATGATCGCACAGGCCGGGCTGTCCTGAAATTCGGCGACAAGCTCGAACGCGGCATCCGTATCGTTGATGTTGTTGTAGGACAGCTCCTTGCCCTGCCACTGGCGGGCCGTGGCCACGCCCGGCCGGCCCGATCCGTCGGTGTAAAGGGCCGCAGCCTGATGCGGGTTTTCGCCGTAGCGCAGACCCTGCACCAGCGAGCCGGCAAAGCTGCGGCGGCGTGGCGCGGGGTCTTTCAGCGCACCGGCCAGCCAGCCGGACACGGCGGCATCATAGGCAGCGGAGCGGGAATAGGCCGTCAGAGCAAGTTTCTGGCGGAAGGCGTAACTTGTCGCCCCGTCATGCTTGGTCAGCTCTGCCAGCAGCGCCGGATAGTCCTGCGGATCAACGACGACATTGACGAATTTGTGGTTCTTCGCCGCCGCCCGGATCATCGCCGGACCGCCAACATCGATGTTCTCCACGCAATCGGCATAGCTGCCGCCCCGCGCGACGGTGGCCTCGAACGGGTAAAGGTTCACCACCAGCAGGTCGATGGGCTCGATGCCATGCGCGGCCATGGCCACAAGATGTTCGTCATCGTCGCGCAGCGCCAGCAGGCCGCCATGGACGTTGGGGTGCAGTGTCTTGACGCGACCGTCCATCATCTCGGGAAAACCCGTCACCTCGGACACGTCACGCACCGCCAGACCCGCTGCCCGCAACCCGGCGGACGTGCCGCCGGTAGAGATCAACTCGATTCCCAGCGCGGACAGGGACCGGCACAGATCGATCAGCCCGGTCTTGTCGGAAACGGATATCAGCGCGCGGCCGACATGAACGAGGTTGGGCATCGGGTTTCCCATGCAGTAGACCGGCCTCAGGCCAGCGCCGCCAGATCGTCGCGGTCAAGGTCGCGGATGGCAATCGGAGTATCCTGTGCCTTCGCCAAGGTCCAGCCGATCCGGGCCTCGGCGTGCTGAAGTGTGGCGGACAAGACGATCTGTTTGGTTGGCCGTGGCTTCAGCCGCCCCTTTTCCAGATAGACCGACGGGTCAAGCGACAGTTCCGCCTGGCCAGAATGCCTGAGAATCCACAACTCGCCACTTTTCAGGGCAAGCGAAACGGCGGCCCCGCCCATGTCGATGGCCGCGTCCACATCCGGATGCAGGTGAAAGCGGATCATGAAGTGGACACCCTGCAGGCGGGTGCGGGTCATCACCTGCTCAAACCTTCGGAGATCGGCAGGGGTCACGGCCTGCAGGGTATCCTCGCCCGTCAGCTGCCGCCCGTCATATGTCAAGGTCAGTTGCCGCATGTGGGTCAGGCCGTGGGTCGACTGCCAGCCATCATGGCTCATGGCAAGGTGCGTCGCCGCAGGGTCTGTGGCCGTGTCCCAAAGGGCAACGCGCGCACGGTCGGTCAGCTGCTCTTGCCAGCCGCCACCCAGCCGCGAGGACGAAAAGCCTTCGATCTCCAGCGTGGAATGCGAGGCCGTGGCGCGTCCAGCCCGACGCCAGTCCGCGCCGAAGGGCGCGCCTGACCCGCAACTGACGATCATCGCGCGCCGGCCCGAGGTCAGTTCGAACGCCAGCGTCGAGGCATGGGCCGAGGTCGACGCCAATCCGTCCGGCGGCGATGCAGCATCCGCAATCACGCTGGTGCGCCCGCCCGACAGCCGGGCAAAGCCCATCGCCAGCCCGGTCAAGGGGGCAGGCTTTACCCCGGAGCTGGCAAGCGCCTGGTCCAGACGGCCTTCAAGGCCCCGCCCGCCGCCGTGGAAGCGCGCCAGACCGCCATCGGAATGGCGCAGGGCGCGCAGCGTCGGCGTGATGCGTTCAATCGCAGCCAGATGTGCAGCGCCCGGTCTGCGCCCGGTTTCGGTCAGGGCCAGCGCCGCCCAGGTCAGCAGCGTGAACACCTCGAGCAGCTCTTCCGGATTGCGTGTCGGGATGCCGCCTTCCGCGTCGATTTCTGTTGCGCATTCGCGGTCCAGCGCGGCCCGCGCGCGCGCCACGTGCCGTTCCATCCCGGTCAGGGCCAGTCCAGCGTAGATAAGCCCGGTCAAAGCTTCGAACCGGGGCAGGCCCGGTGCCGCCGTCTGCCAGCGGCGGGACAGAAAGACGGTCTGGCGCGACAGGGCGCGGTAATAGGCGTCGGTCGCGGTCCGGTCTTGGCCGTTCAGCAGGAACAGGGCGTGGTTGATCCAGCGGATGATCCGCCGGCCCGTCAAATCCGGGGTCCAGCCGGGGCCGGTGCCACGACCGAATCGCGCGATCCAGCCCCAGGTCCAATCCTGCGCCTTTTTCCGGGCGGCACCGTCGCCGACTGCCGCCAGATCATCCAGCCAGGCAAAGCCCTGCACTTCATCTTCGAAGGCCGGATCGGGAATTGCGATATCCCAGATCGACAGGCCGGGGGCCTGGATCAGATGCCCGGAGAACAGGAAGTTGCCCGCAACAAGTTGTCTGCCCCGCGCATAAAGCCCGATGCTGCGCGGCTCTGGCTGCGACACGAATCCTGTCGCGGGCGGTGCCAGCCCGGCCCAGCGGGCATGCAGCCGGTGCAACGCCTGCGTCCGTCGCGCAGAAAGGCCCGCTCGTTCCGTCACGCCCGTCTCACCTCTGCCTGGGTCGGCTTTGCCCGCAACCGGGTCTTGCGTCTGACATTACCTGCCACATCCGGCCCTGTCACCGATCTTCCGGCTTGCGCAGCCGCACGATGAAGAAGCCATCAATCCCGCCCCGGCTGGCCCAGTAATCGGGGCGCAGCCTCAGGGCTCCCTCCGGAGTCAGCCAGCCCGGCTCCAGTCCTGGCACGTCCTGGGGCGGCTCCACCACCAATCCGGGGTGGCGCGAAAGGGCTGCATCAAGCTGCGCCTCGCCCTCGTCCGGAATAAGCGAGCAGGTGCAGAACACCAGCCGCCCGCCCGGGCGCAACAGCCGCAGGGCAGAATCAATCATTCTGGCCTGCAATTCGATCAGGCCATGGATTTCGAACCCGTCCTTGACAAAGGGCAGGTCGGGGTGCCGGCGGATCGTGCCTGTGGCCGAACAGGGCGCGTCCAGCAGCACGCCATCAAACGGGGCAGGAGGGCCGCGCCAGCGGGTGGCATCCCCCTGCACGACCTCTGCCCAAAGCTTTGTGCGCGCCAGATTCTCGCGCAGACGGGCCAGGCGCGGACCGGACAGGTCCAGCGCCGTCACTTCGGCCCCGCCGGCGGCCAGCTGCAGGGTCTTTCCGCCCGGTGCGGCGCACATATCCAGAATCCGCTCGCCGGGTTTCGGATCCAGCACGCGCACCGGCAGGGCGGCTGCCGCGTCTTGCACCCACCAAGCCCCGGCCGCATACCCCTGAAGGGCTGTCACCTGTCCGGTTCCGGACAGCCGCAGACTGCCCGTTGGCAGCAGAACCGCCCCTTCGGGCGCTTCGGCTCCATCCCTCAGGGTGATGTCCAGCGGCGGGGGCAGCGCCTGCACCGCTTCCATTCCGGTGACAGCCTCGCGCCCCCAGGCATGGACCAGCGGCTGGCGCAGCCACATCGGCATTTTCTGTGGGGGCATTCCAGCGAACAGATCAGGCACCTCGGCCAGCTTGCGCAGGACCGCGTTCACCAGACCTGCGGAATGCCCCGTCTTGCGTCCGCGCCGCACCAGATCAACGGCGGCATTGACCACGCCATGCGCCGCCGTGCCTTCGACGGCCAGTTCCACAACGGCCAGACGCAGCACGTTCTGAACCGTGCGGGGCGGCGCACGCCGGACATGCGGCGCAAGGACCCGGTCCGCCTGTTCCAGGTTCCGCAACACGGTCAGCGCCAGCCGCTGTGCGCGGCCCCGATCACCCGGGGCAAGCCCCGCCAGCGGGCCGGCCGGATCGGCCAGCACATCGGCCATCATGCGGCGTTCCCCAAGGACCGCGTCCAGCAGCGCCACCGCAGCCCCCCGTGCCGCCAGACCATCCGCCGCCATGCGCGCCCCTGCACCTTGTTCCGTAGGCCAACCGGCGTATATCAAGCAGGAAGATGACACAAGAAACCCGGTTCCCCATGTCTGATGTCCCCGCCCTGTCCCCAGCGGCCCGGCGCGCCCTTGCAGAAGCGGAAGAGCGCCGTCGCAAGGCAGGCGATCCGGTGCTGCCGCCCGAGCTTGGCGGGCGCACCGGCCCCGATCCGGTGCGCTATGGCGATTGGGAAAAGAAGGGTCTCGCGATAGACTTCTGATCAGCGCAACGTGAACGACGCCGAATCGCCTTCGCCCTTGTCGACAGTGAACCTGATCCTGTCTTCGCCGGACACTTCGACCAACTGGCAGTTGAAGGGAATCGGCGACCCGCTCCAGTCCAGTTCGCGGCAAAAATAGCCGTCCTGCCAATCCCAGGTCCCGGACAGATCCCAGCCCAGCGCACTGCCCTCGATGCGCCCATCGGGCAGGACTTCGATGGAAATCCGGAACATATTCAGGCGCAGCTCGCGTCCCTCGACCAGGGACAGGAAGGCCTTCTGATCCCGGATGGGGGAAAAATCATTCGCGGCGGCCGGCAGGAAAGCGGCCGCATTAAGGGCAATGGCTGTCAGAACAGACCGCATTGAACACGATGCTCCCGGTTTATGTCCGCTGGTATACGAAGCCTGTCCGCATCCGGATCAAACCGCGCTGCGGCTACAGACCCAAGACATCCATCATATCGTAGTCGCCCGGCTTCTGCGACTGCCCCCAAAGGGCTGCGCGCAGCGCGCCCCGCGCAAAAATGGCGCGGTCGGTCGCCACATGGCGCAGCACGATCCGTTCGCCTTCGCCCGCGAAGATCACGTCATGCTCGCCCACAACATCGCCCCCGCGCACCGAGGCAAATCCGATGTCGCCGCGCGTCCGCGCCCCGGTGATGCCATCGCGCCCCGCGTCGCGCACCGTATCCAGCGCCACACCGCGCCCTGCCGCCGCCGCCTCGCCCAGCATCAGCGCGGTGCCCGATGGCGCATCCACCTTCATGCGGTGATGCGCCTCGACCACCTCGATGTCCCAATCGGCATCCAGCGCTTCGGCCACCAGCCGCGTCATGCGCACCAGCAGGTTCACACCCAGGCTCATGTTTCCTGCCCTCACGATCACCGCGTGATGGGCGGCCATGGATATGGCGCGCAGATGCTCTGCCTCCAGCCCCGTGGTGCCGATCACATGCACGGCGCGGGCCTGGGCCGCCAATGCCGCAAACTGCACCGTCGCGGCGGGGGTGGTAAAGTCGATCACCGCCTGCGCCCTGGCGAAAGCCTCCAGCGGATCATCGGTGACCACCACGCCAAGGGGTGCCCCGCCCATCGCTTCGCCCACGTCATGCCCGATCCAGGCGGTGCCGGGCCGTTCCACGCAGCCCGCCAGCCGCGCCTTGTCGGACGCCAGGATGGTCCGGATCAGCATCTGGCCCATGCGCCCGGATGCCCCGGTTACGACGATCCCCGGCAGGTCTGACATGCGTGCTCCCCCAAACGTGACCGGCCTTGCTTAGCGGCTTTGACCGCCCGTGCAAGCGCGCCGTTGCGGGGCGGTGCGAAAGGCCTTACATGCCCCGCATGGCTCAGAAGCGATTTTCCACGGGCGCGGGCCCTTCGCAGCGTCAGCTTCGCGTCGGCGAACTGATCCGCCGCACGCTGTCCGACACCCTGTCGCGGCAAGAGATACACGATCCTGACCTGAACCGCATGTCGATCACCGTGGGCGAGGTGCGCGTATCGCCCGACCTGCGCATTGCCACGGTCTATGCGCTGCCCCTGGGCGGGCAGGGCAAGGACGAGGCGATTGCAGCGCTGAAGCGGAACAATTACGAACTGCGCCGCGCCGTGGCGAAGAATGTCCTGCTCAAGAACGTGCCGGAACTGCGCTATCAGGCCGATGACACCTTTGACCGGCTGGACGAGGCGCGCCGCCTGTTTTCGGACGAGACTGTACAGCGCGACATCAAGGCAACCGGGGACGGTGCCGATCCGCCCGGGGAGTGACTGGTGCGGGTCGCGGTCCTTGTCGCCTGTCTTGGCCTGCTGGCCCTGCCGGCCCGGGCAGAGGCGGTCTGCCGTGACCTGAACCATGAAGGTCACAATTACACGGTCTGCGAAGTCACTGCCGCCGAAGACCTGCGCCTGTTCCAGACCGCGCCCGATGGCGAACCCTTTGGCACCTTTGACCGCATCAACGATGCGCTGGCCAGCGAAGGGGCCACGCTTGGCTTTGCGATGAACGCGGGCATGTACCACCCCGACCGCGCGCCTGTGGGGCTGATGATCGAAAACGGCCAGGAACGCGCGCGGATCGTCACCTCGGACGGGCCGGGCAACTTCGGCCTGCTGCCGAACGGCGTGTTCTGCATCGGCGACCGTTTTGCGGTCATCGAATCGCGCGCCTTCAAGGCGGCCCCGCCGCGCTGCCGCTTTGCGACCCAGTCCGGGCCGATGCTTGTGATCGACGGTGCCCTGCACCCAAGGTTCATCCCCGACAGCCCGTCGCGCTATATCCGCAACGGTGTCGGCGTCAGCGCCGATGGCCGCCGGGCGTATTTCGTCATCTCGCAGGTCCGGGTGAACTTTGCCGAATTCGCGCGG
>Ga0114977_10002271_pt1 | contig 12390 bp, 8 predicted proteins | sample S_130805_MF_Meta_FD_87026 | JGI IMG/M metagenome (GOLD analysis project Ga0114977, IMG submission 87026) | Freshwater microbial communities from Lake Simoncouche, Canada to study carbon cycling - S_130805_MF_MetaG | ecosystem: Environmental > Aquatic > Freshwater > Lake | place: Lake...
ATATCTACTTGAGCCTGTTAATTCTTTATAAGCACCATTAAAATTAAAGCTTGTTGCATCATCGTAAAGGAATGTTGTAGGAGCGCCATACATCAATGTAAACGATGTGTACATTGTTCTTGAACCTATTGAAGTAAATACACTTGATACCATGTTATGTGCAATACCATCAGTTTGTACCATTGTTACATTTACTAAACAACCTTTTAATCCCGTTGCTGCCGTTCCTGTATTTATTGTCCATGTTGCTCCACCACCTGTCCATGATGTTTGACTTGTTGCAGGCGCATAACTACTTGGACTAAATGTAATTGTACTTGAAGTGGTTGAATTATTTAAAACTACTGAATAAATACTACAAGCATTTGCTGTACTATTAGCACTTCCACCTATTGTAAGTGTGCCTGTTGTACCAAATGTTGGTAATGTAATTCCACTATCCAAAGTAGTATATGTTATACCATCCGCACTCCAAGCATAAGTAATATTTAAAGTTGTAATTGTTGCTCTTATAAAATGTGGTGCTGTTGAACTTGGTGTATATAGTGTACTACCCGTTGCTGCTGTGGTAGCATTTACTCTAAATGATTTTTGCGTTCCGTTGTTCTGAATTTGAAGCCCAAATAAAGTATTTTGAACTACTATGTTATCCCAACTTGCTGTCGTTTGATTATTAGCAAATATTTTAGCAGTAATTACCAATGTGTCTGTTGCTGCTGTATATGTTAAAGCTGTTCCACTTGTTACCGAATTACTTGCTACACATGGATTATAATAATAATTACCATCTGTTGAATTTCTTGATAGTAATAATGGTTGCGAACCTACTGTATTTTGAACTACATCGTAAGAACTTCCACCTATTGCATATAACTTTTGCGTTGCTTGTCCTAATGTGTTTCCGCTTCCTGTACCCAATTTATAGCCTAACCAATGTGGATTATACGCTGCTTGAGCAAGTGTTAAATATGAACTTCCTAATATTGTTTGAAGTTGATTAAAAACGTAAGCAACACCAATAAGTCCTGCGGGCAAAACTCCACCATCTGCAATTACTCTATTATAATGCGCTATTACACTAGGGTTTCCTAATGAATAATTACTTTTACTTATAGATAATCCAAGCCCTAATCTCATAACTAAAGAGTAGCGTTGTTCCCACCATATAATCTAACAGTTCCGCTTGTAAGCTGTACTGATGTTATTCTTCCGTAAATAACCATTCCTTGAGGATACGAAGCAACTCCCGAAATACCTGTATCGGCAGCACCATCAATAGTTATTGCGGATATTACAGCAGTAGCAGACAACACTTGAAGTGCAGTCCAAGCTCCATTAGCTGTTTGAGTACGGGCATTTGTATCGGCAACTGTTACGTTTCCGCCTGTCTGACCAAAATCAGTTTGCCACATTTGTATTAAAATACGTTTAAGTATGTCCCAATTCATAATAAGTGTCTTATTTTTAGTACAAATATAAATTATTTAAACAAAGTTCTATAAATATTTCTAAATTTAGTTATTACTCCCAATATTTGAATATACGAACTTGTTGAAATTTTTATTAATCCATATTGCCCTATCGGCTGTCCATTATTGTCATTATTGAAAGCAGAAACATAATTATCATATCTTTTTTGCCCCAAAGAAGAACTATAAGGAAAAGCAGTAGGAGAATCTGTTGATAAATTTATATTAGGGTTTGTAAAATTATAACCCGCTCCTACCATTAATCCACAACTTAAAAATCTTTTATCATTTGTACCCCCTTTGTTAGAAGATAAAGTAATACTAAATTGTCCTTGAGTGTTACCTAAGAAGTAAAGATAGTTGTTTTTATCTCCAAAAAGGTCATACAATTGGTTATATCCACTTGCTGAGTTTTGAGGCGCAATAGTTTTATTCTTAAAGAAGAAATAACGTATAGGCTTAAACGATGCGAATGTTGAGAAATTATTACTCTTCTCGTTAAACATAAGAGTATTATTAGTAGTTCCAAACATTGTTATTATAACGGAAGCGTACTCCACGTTATAAGCCATAACCATACTATACTCGTTGTTTATTTGGTTTACTTCGTTTAAGAAATAAGAACGCATCATTTGCTCGTCTGAAATAATTCTTATCCCATCAGCTCCATATCTACAAAACTTCTTAAACTGCGGACTATACCAATATAATTGAGAATTACCATTGTTGTTATTACCCACCAAGACACAACTTTGTAAGTTCGTTCCGTATGTTGAAACAATATTTTCCCTTTGGTTGTACACTCCCCCGTTGCCTACTAATATAGGGTTTCCATCTTGGGAAGTAATGGCTACATCTGATTGGTAAGGCAAAACACTTACCGCTCTTGGTTGTATAGCTATCATGTAGTTGTTTACATCACGAATAGCAGCAATATCTCCGTTCTTACTATCTAAATCTCTATAATCTAAAGCAAGTATTTTTCTGTAAAAATCTTGTACGGAATTTAAAGGTTTCTGTTGTGAGTAGTATATCCTTGAGCCAAACTTGCTTTGCTGCGGAACATTAGGGTCGTATGGTTTTTCCGTAAAAGGATACTGCGCTGAATAAGCTTTGTCGTAATTAAATTGCTCTTGAGCTACGGTGTTAATATCTTGGAAAGGAAATAAATAAGATACAATGTTTTTCCACCCTTGCAAGTTTTTTGTCTGTGAAACTGCTTCATTATCATCACAATAAAATAGTTGTGTATTTATTTTACTTTGTGCGTAATATGTTATAAATGAAGAAAATACATTTGTACCATTACTCCCCCAATACATTACCTTTAAAATGTTTTTTTGGGTATAAGTATCTCCTCCGAAAATATAAACACCTTCTATTATTGAACTTTGAGGAGTAACGGGAATAAATGTACCCGTTGGTACAATATCTACCGAAGTTAAATCATATTGGGGGGTGCTTAATGTTCTTTTGTATTGAGCCATATAAACACCATTATCAGAAGTGCTATTTGAAGGGAAAAGCCTACTTGCTAAACCAATTGCCATTCCTTCCATTGAACCCCTGCCATTAGCTTTAATATTCGTATTTATTCTGTAAGATAAATTACCGCTCGTAATAGGGGGTAATTGTGAGTTAGGGTCTAAAATAGCTGCATCAAAAGTAATGTATTGCCCATCTGTAACGGTTACTTCATTGCTTGAAAGAGTACCATTTCCTCTTGCGCCATAATATTCAGCAAAAGAACCCGACCCTTGAACTACGGGGTTTCTATAAGGCGTTCCTCCCGTGCTGTTACCTACGTTGTTCATTACCGCAGCCGTACTCATAAAAATTAGTTTGTCGCCCGCATTTGGTTCTACCTTATTGTATTGAGTGTCGGGGGAAATAAACATTCCAAATTTTCTTGCGTCATTATTAGTTGGAATTGCTACTCCATAATGTCCATTATAAACAGGAATACTTGGGTAATATCCTACTGTGTAAGACTGTGCATCAAAATTATCCGCAGCCATAACAATTCCCGTTCCTAATATCGTAGGATTACAAACGCCCCTCCAAATAGATATTCCATCAATTTCATCTTTTAAAGTAGATACATCTAAATTGTTTAACGCTAAACCATATATATAAATACTATGGTCTTTTGGATTAGCAGTTATATTTGTAAAAGCATCTGTTTGATTTGTGGGAGGCTGAAATGTTTTAGTGCCTATATATATAGGGCTTGAAACATATCCATTTTTATAATGTAATTTAGCAAAAAATGGGTAAGATTCTCTTAAAGTATATCCTACTCTATTTGCACAATTTTCGGGGAGTTGATATTCGCCTACTTGTGAATTAGCAAAGTCTTGTGTTGTAGATGTAGATATTGGAGAAGGAGCAAAAAGAGCAGAGTTAATAGCAAAATAATCTCCATTTCCATTTTTAAAATTATAATCCGTATAAAAATATACTTGGTCGCCTGCTATTAAATCTACTACTACATCTATTCCTTGACTTTGATTAGATTGGTTAAATGTAAAACCCCCAAGTCGTGTTGTGTTTGCTCCGCTTGTTTTTTTAAGTAGTACATTTACATAACCACTCCATTGGGGTGCTGCAATGGCTTCAACAACATTTTTTGCTACCTGTATAGGAGTAAACCAAAAATATGTATTTATTCTATATTTACCTGATACTGCAACTGTCCAAATGCCTGTTGAAGAATTATATTGTGGCTGTGTTGAATTTTCAAATTTAAGATAACCTTGGTCTATTTGTTGACTTACTGATGATTTATTCCAAGGTACAGCAGATGAGCTAGTTAATGCTGCTGAAAACGTAACAGCATTATCTCTCACTAAAGTTCCTACACCCTCTGCTTGAAAAGGAAATGTTGTAAATGAAGAATTATCAAAAAGTGTTTTAATAGAATCTGCAATGTTTTCATCCGAAGCAATATCTACATTAGCTAAATTAAGTCTATTTTTCTTTATCTCTAATGTTTTAGCACTTTTAACTAAAGGCTCTGTTTGTGGCAACAAAGTAGCATCGTATTGTTGCGTATTTGGCTCTAACCCCGAATGAGTTATATACATTATATTACTCGTAATAGGATACTTACCTACAATTATAGCAGATGTTGTCCCATTAGCGTTATACACAGAAGCTAACTCTACATAGTTAAATATATTTGGTTTAAGGTTTTCTAGTTTAAGAACATTAGATTTTCCCGTAAGTTCCCCCGACTTATCTCCTTGAATTTTTATATACCCACTCGGAGCATCAACACTTGTTTTAAATACGGGTATTACATTAGCATTTAATACACTCCACTCCGTTGTATTTAGCGTTCCATTTACTCCGCACCTAATTGAATATCTGTAACCCCCACTAAGTAAAGCACCACCATTTTGATTTTGACTTTCATACTTTACAAAAGATGTATTGTTTACAATCTGTAAATTAGTTTGTTCGTCTGCTACATTGTAGATTAAATACCCGTAAGTTGTTGGTGTTAACCAATTTGTAACATCATATTTTACTAAAACATCTTGCGTTAAAGTTTTACTTATGTAATAAACCTTTGGCTTTATTCCCTTTTGAACTACATACAAAGCATAGTTTTCACTACTAATTTCTTCTATTCGTATGTCAATAGCTTCGTTGGTAGGATAATTCCATCTCCACGTTCTAAATAGTCTTGTATATGTCCAACTTCCATTGGTTTCTTTTCCTACACCTATTTCTATTGCATCGTTATCTAAAGTAGTTGATACGGTAAATAAATTATCTTGTAAGCTAACAGCACCTATTGGTTGTAATGTGTTTGAGGGATAATATTCTTGAAGTATAACTTCATCAGTTGAAACGCCATCAACACTCCATTCAAAATGTATTCTTTTTTTACCATTTGTGTTTGTTGGTTTTATTGTAAACTTAAAATATTCGGAAGTATTACTTAAATCTGTAATACTATATCCATAATTAGACATTTGCACTAAAAAATAAAACTTCCAAGCATTAAAACTTGTGTTTAAATTTGCTGCAATAGAGTTAGTTCCTATTAATACATTTGTTTCCGCATCATAAAAAGAATAAGATATAGCAACATCTTGCTTATAAGCCAACCTCATTATTTGAGCCTCTGTTGTAACACCCCCAATACTCGGAATAGTAAAAGCTGATGTAGAACTATGTAATGGACTTACACTATAATTAGAGTTTCTATCATTAGAATATGTATCCACATTAGTAGCATCTACATATCTATCGTTTTTTATTACCCTATAATCACTATCTCTATCTAATCCCCCCGTAAATGTATTCTGTGAATTGTCTTGCATTATATGTTTTGTTTAATTCTACCTTTTGAAATAGTATCCGCATTATCGTTAATGTTGTCTTGAGCTTGTCCTAATGTTATGTTTAACTTAGCTTTAAATAAATCCATAACTAAACTAAATATCTCATCACTCATAGGGTAAACATCACTATCAACATCAAAGTTAGGCGCATCTTGGGGGTCTGTTAAAATACCTTCTATCCAAACTTCTTTTAACATTTTATTGCCAAACACATGAAGCTCCGTATCTATGTTTTGATACAAAATATTCTTGCCATTGTTTAAGTATCCCCTGTCTTTCAGTACATTTATCTCTGCTCTTGACGATACCTTACTAAAACTTTGTGTTTTGTTTTTAGCTCCAATGTAAATATCTCCACTAACTTTAGGGGATATGTTTACAAAGCGAGGGCATTTAAAGATTAAGTAATCTAAATCAGCATCTTGAATTGTATTATCAAGCGTTATTTTGAATGGTAAAGACATACATCCATAGTCTATCTTTTTAGATGCTGCAATTGATTGACTACCATTATATTTTATAATAATAGCATCTTGTCTTAATACGGGTATAAGTGCTTCTACCGCTTCTATGTCGGAGTATTTACCCCCGATAGTATTTCCGAAAGCATCTATTTCCCTTATTAGTAAGTCTGCGTATTGTGCTAATGTCTTGCTCATATTTATACGTTAATGTTATCTCTGTTTTCTATTGCTCCTTGTGTTTGAAAGAAGCCATCTTCTCTATAAGCATTTGCTGCTATTAATAAAGCGTTATCAACTATCATCTGAATAGTCTTAGTTCCGTAAGGGCTATTTGCTGATTCAAATGTGTTATTACCAAAATCAAAAGGAAAATATTCTCTAAAATACCTAACCTTTTTTGCTGTTATGTTCGTACTTGGAATTAATACCACACTACTATTATTAGCATTTGCTGAATTGCTTAACGCTGACACATAAACAAATCGTGGATACCTATATGTGCCTTGAGAATAAGGCGATAATATCTCATTATCGTTTAGTGGCTGCGCTGCCTTGTCTGTGTATATCTTACCACTTACATTGTATGTAATCTGTAAGTTTACCAATCTCTCAAAAGGGTCTGTCAATTGAGTGTGAAAATCTATTGTAGATGCACTTGTACTTATAGTTTCTGACTTTAAAAGGGGGTCTAACTCGGTATCGTATTGGTTATCCAATCCCATTTGGTTAAATAGCTTTTTAAGCGAAACCATTGCAGCTTTAGTGAAATGGTCGTTTAACTTACTATCATCAATTATTCCCGACACATAAGCATCCCAAGAAGCAAAAAAAAGTGATTTTATTTCAGCGTTTGTCATTATATTAAACTATTATTTTTTCTCGCAATAAATGTTGTGTCTTCCGAATTTGGCATTGCTGCTATTGCTCTACAATGTGCTTTACCATTTTTCCACGATAACTCATGTTGTTGAATTATATATGCAGGGTATTTATCTGCATTGTCTGATTTGTAAATCCATAAAACAAATTCTGTCAAAGCAGCTTCGCAATAAGAAGGGACTAATAAATCTCCATTCTCATCCATGTTACCCGACAAATATGATATTTTAACGTACGGAAAGTCGCAATTTGAACTAAAATACATACACCCATTTACTATCTCAATAGTTATGTATGGGCTTAATTTATCAATACCCTCGATAGCATTTCCCCCTAAACCATCGTAGAAAGAACCATTAAGAAATATAGGTATAGTATTGTTAGCTGATTGAGCAAATACTCTTTGAGTAGCTACTCCTAAAGTAGTTGTTACCGCAGTAATAGCATCTTCCGATGTTAGTGAATATCCAAATAAAGATTCATCTAATGTTGCCGTAGGGCTGTATAATCTTATTGGTAAAGATTTTGAAAACTTTATAAACCCATCAGGAAGCTGTGCCTTAAAATCATATATAGGTATAGTCGCTTGAGTGGGTATCATAGTGCTATTATTCCTAAGTCTTTTTATACCATTATTTATAATATCGGTAAGGTACATATCTTCGGAGGTAGTGTTAGATAGCTGTAAACGCATTTTTACGCCCGCTAAAACAAACTTTGAGCTTATGGTGTCATATAAACCTTGCGAACTTAGTTCTTTCATAATGCAAATTTAATAAAGTATTATGAGTATTTTATAAATAAAAAAGGGCTACCTTTCGATAAGCCCTTTTTAATGGTAGCATAATGAAAAATTACCCTTTCAATTCTAATATTTTCGATTCTACTACGTCTATATACTCTCTAAAAGCATTTCTAATTAAATCCAACTCCTCTGCCCTTATTTCATCATCCATGATTTTTAAGGCTTTCGTAATCCTATCTGTCATTTTTCTCATCGTAGCATCTGAAATATTTCTTTTCGATACCGCAGGGGCTTCTTTTATTTCAACAGATTGTTCGGGTGTAGCATAACCCAATTTAGCGTACAATAACTTACGAGGCGATTCGTTTAAAGAAAAATATTTAATACACTCTTCTTCTGACTTACCAAGTACTTCACTATTAAATTCATAGTAGCCATTAGTTAAAGAAATTAATCCCTCTTCCCAACCTTTTCTAAACTTAGAAATAAGTTCATAGTTGCTGTTTTTTAACACAGTTTCCCACTCGTAAGGGTTAACATCCAACTTGTACATTGCCTTGTTGTAAAGCTGCTCTAAAGTTGCTCCCTTAACTTGAATATTGTAAGCATAACAAAACTCAAGGAATTGGTCTTTGCTCTTTTCGTACAATTCTGTTATAACCTTGCCACCCTCTGTTTTCTTTTTGTTTTTCTCTAATTCGTTTTGTTCAATCTCGCTTTCTTCGATTAGTTCAAACAAGGGGTTTGCACCTGTCATAATGTTAATGTTTTCGCCATTCTTATTTTTAACGATAACTTCGGGATGTCTTTTTAGGAAAGCGTGTCCTTCTCTCGTAATCTTGTTGTTTAATCTGTCATCTGGATTAGTCATTCGCTTTTCTAAATCTTCGGGTACATAGCTTTTTTCTACAAAACAACGTGTGTTTTTAGTGCCTTTGATGTTTTCAACTTGCGCCAAAGACCAAGACATAGTGTTTTTAACGTGTTCGTCTTTGTAGTCCGTAACTTCGTAGGCAGCTCCTTTTTTATCTAAAAATTGATAATTGCCTGTTATCTTATCTCTACGACAAAAAACAATAGTACGCCCCGTTTGATTTTCAAATCGGTACGATAACTTAAATGTGTGTTTACTCATGTTATTTCTTTTTCTTTATAATTCTATGCAAATATATGTAATAATTGTAAAAACAAAAACCCCCACTAAAAAGTGAGGGTTTGTGAAATTATGGAAAAGAAAAGAAAGGGTGTTATAAAGGTAAATTTCTCCAAGATGCAAACTTAAAGGTAGCTGCACTAGCTGCGGTAGTTAATGTACCAAAACCTGCGGTCAATCCTGTAACACCTGTAATCTTGGTAATATCAGTACCAATTACAATGTAATCACCTGCTTGCGCTCCTAAAGTAGCAAATGTAACAGCACCACTAGCCAATGCGATTGCACCTGTTGTAACCGTTACGGCAGCAGTTGTTGTTGCGGGAGAAGATAAAACTGCACGATAACCTGCTTGTAAAGCTGTTACTGTACCATAAGTACCTAACAAATCAAGGTAATTAGTTGTTGAAGGAGTAGTAGCTGCTGTGTCAAATCTTACAAAGATAACAGTTTGGTTAGTTGAAATCTCGCCTTTAAAAGCTGAACTTCCGCTATAACCTGTTCCTAACCAATCAATAATTACTTCTGTGTAATAGTAACCTGTTGTCAAGTTAGCCATATCAGAGTAAGTCATTGAGTTGCTGTTAGCATCATAACCATACTTAGATTGTAGTATTGCAGGAGTACCTGCACCAATTACACCTGCTGTACCACATTGAGCGGTAATGTTTGTAGTAATTGTTACTGCACTAGTTGTTGCTAATGAGTTTACTGAACCTAATGCTCCACCTACTGTAAATTCAGGAAAACCTGTTGCGCTTGTTAGCACAACTGTTGCTGTACCTGTTGCTACTACTGAAAAATCTGAATCAGCATTTACGATTGCTCTAATTTGATTAGATTGTAAAGTTGCTGATGTTGTAGCTGCGGTAGTATAGGTTACAATCATAGATTTTGGCAAACCTGTTGCTTTGCTAAAACCATTAATATTAAAACTATATGTACCTGTTGCTGTTCCTGATGAATAATCTATGGTTATTACACCATTTACGGGAGCTACGGGAGTGTTGATTGCTACGTTACGCACGTTGTAAACGTCCGCAGTAGCAACTCCTGCCATATTCAAAATACCGCTTGAATCTACGGAAACATCTGTACCTAATGCGGTTACTGTGTTTAAAACTTTTACTGAATGTATCATTTATTTTTATTTTTATTTTTTTAAAGGTTAATTAATTAGTTACCGTGATACATACAAGCCGCAGGATTCATTAACTGAGTTTGTTTGTCTAAAGTAAAGTTAACTTGACAACCTTTTTTATCAGTTGAACCATCTCCCGAAGGATTTCCTTTAGCATCCATTGAACCTTTAACTTCCCATCTTTGTACGTCAGCAGTATTACCAAAATAGTAATCACAAACGAAAGGTACAGCTATGCCTTGTTCTGTCTTGCAAGGGTCTGTATTCATCCATATTGCAGATTTACTTCTGTTAGAATAACCTGTGGTATTATCAACACCCCAAATTTGTTTGTTATCAAGGAAAGGGTCTTTGATGAACTTCAACTTCAAGCCTTCAAAACCATACATATAGATATTGATACCTTCAACTTCGTTTCCACCTAATATGTTATTTGTACCTGCGGTTATAACATATTGAGCTAAAGACTCTTGAATATCACCTAAATATTGGCTACCACAAAGAACTACGATTTCATCTCCTGTAAAACCACCATTAGTTACATATTGTCTAACTGCTGATTTTAAAGTATCTTGTGTTACTGCACCTGAAATACCTAATGAGAAACCTCCCATAGTGTTAATCTGATTAATCAAAGAAGCACCAACGGGTTTGTTTGCATCAGATACCGCAGCTACGTTAGAATATAAACGAGCATAATAAGTTTGCATTAAGCGTTGTAATGCTTGAGTTTCTTTTTGCAAAGCATAGAAGTCAGAACCAAACTTGTTTTTAATGTAAGTTTTGTTGTTAACATCTTCGAAAGAAATGTAAGCAGAATCATCATACTGAGCAATGTAGTTACTGTACTCATTCGGTAAAGTAAGCAAAGTTTCAGGAGTTAATCTGTTGTTGATGTTTCCTAAAGCACCTCTATCTGAAACGATTTCGCCAACAGCAAAGTCAGTAGCAGCAAAAGCAGTAGAACCATCAGGCTTAGTTACAAATCTTAGTAACAATGTACCATAAGATTTACTAACTACCTCAGCAGAACACGATGAACTTGATACTACTAAGTTGCCTGTTCTCAAAGCATCAAAAGTATTATCAGATACGGTTAGAGATAACAAAGAACCATTTGCAGTTCTTGTAGCAATAGTAGCCGAAGGAAAATCATTAGGCTGTCTGTTGATGTTGAACTTTCTGTTGGTTGCTTTTTTTAATACAGCACCATCTAATACGTCTATCAATTTAGATAACGCAGGACGTGCAAATTGTGGATTCATAATAGGCACTAATGCCTCTACAAATCTTGGTGTTAAATTCCTTTGGTCGAATATCGACTGTAAGGAATCTTGGTTTGAAATAAACGGACTTGCCATGTTTTTATTTTATTTATTTTTGGTTGTTATTAATCTATATTAATTACTTTTTGATTAGTATTTATCCCCCACGCTTTTTGATTTTCCGTTAGGGCATCTACTGTTCCTGAACTTACAGATGTTCCTCTTCCCGTTTTATCGGGGTTAGAAACCTGTCTTAGTAACTTTCCTCTCTCTGCTTCCACAGCACTATCTCTGATTTTCTGCCAATTCTGTAAGATGAATTTATCTGTCATAAATTTAGCAGCATCCAATTCTTGAGTTTTCTCGTTTATATAAGGTGCTAATTCATTCATGTTGTAATTGCTTTTAACAGAATCTACAAACTCCCTCGTAAACTTTACCCCATCAATTTCGCCATCAATAAGTTTATTACCTACACTTTCTATTGCTTGTAAATCACTCTTAACAATGTTTTCATTATTGGCTTGAATTTGTTCGGGTGTTAATTGGTTAGCTTTTACGCTTGCCTCATACTCCATTAACTCTTTAAGAACAGAATTTGAATCATCACTAGATGAAAACTCATTTCTAAGTTCTCTTTCCATTGCTGCTCTCTCAAGTCTGCTTTTGTTTTCAATGGTTGACATCTCCTCTTGGACAGCTTCCAACAAATCATCACCCTCTAAGTTAAACTCCTTTTTGATTTTAGCTTCTAAAAGTTGTTCAAAGGATAATTTAGATGTGTCATTGGCAACTAATTTCTTAGCTATTTCTCTTACATCTTGACCTAATTCCATTGCTTTCACAAGGGGATTATTTTTGTAAGTTTCAACTTGATTACGAGCTGCTTCTAAATCAGCGAGAATTTTTTTAACGTCAT
>Ga0114977_10002274_pt1 | contig 12385 bp, 6 predicted proteins | sample S_130805_MF_Meta_FD_87026 | JGI IMG/M metagenome (GOLD analysis project Ga0114977, IMG submission 87026) | Freshwater microbial communities from Lake Simoncouche, Canada to study carbon cycling - S_130805_MF_MetaG | ecosystem: Environmental > Aquatic > Freshwater > Lake | place: Lake...
CTCAACCATGCGGTCTGGGATCAGTATTTCCTCTCGGGTGCGGCGCCAGAGATGACCAAAGCCTCCGCACCCGCCGACCCAACGCCCGCCGACCCAACGGCTAATCCGAACGCCAATGCCAACGCCAGCGGCAACGGGAATCCCAACTCGACGCCGGCTGAAACCCGCTCCTTGAGCACGGTCTTGGATGACTTCGTGAACGGCGTGCAACCGCTGAATAACCCGCGTATGCGCTTACTCGGTGAATTCCACAGCGGCGAGGACCTCCGCTCGGCCATGGGAGACTATCGCCGTTCGCCCTCCGTGCTCTTGCATGACGGCACTTTCAATGTGAACAGTACGTCGGTCGAAGCCTGGACCGCCGTCCTCGGCTCGGCCAAGGCCATCGCTACCAGCCGATACGCCGCCAACCTGCCCAATACCAGCGCACCCATTCAGCCCCAGAACACGCGTTACCCACGGGCCACCCCGCAAGGGACGGCCGCCGTCGCGGCTGGGATGATGACCAACTCCTCGAACTGGTCGGGGTTCGTGAACCTCTCCGATAGCCAAGTCCGTAATCTCGCCAAGGCCATCGTCGAAGAGAACAAGGCGCGCTTCAAGGTGCTCGCCCGCACCGAACGCGACCAAAGTTACCCGCCAGCAGCGCGTATCTTCCGCGGTCAGATGACCGCGGCCACGCCTTACCTAGGCCTAACCGAATTTGTTAACCGCTTCCTCCACCCGAGCCCGCTGGTCTCGCGCTGCGGCGCCTTGCAATCGGCGATCTTCCGCGCCGATAAGTATTATGCTTCGACGACTAGCACGGTCGACCACTTCTCGGACCGACTCTCCAACAAAGGCGCAATTGGCAAGGTCGACGTCGCCGCGCTCTCGACACCGACGGCTGGCCCGTTTGCCAATCCGGAAAACATCGAACTCCCCGACCCCGTCGGCCAGAACGTCACCCACGCCGCCTTGGGCGCACCAGGCAACCTCTTGCAGTCCGACCTCTTGGAAGTCATCGGCAGCTCCCTATCCACACGGTCCGACACCTTTACCATCCGCGCCTACGGCGAAGCCTGGAACACCTCCGGCGATAGTGCTAAATGCTGGATTGAAGCCGTGATCCAACGCATCCCGGAATTCATCGACTCGACCAATGCGGCGGAGACCGCGGCGGCCGGACCGAAGAATCCTGCAACCCTCGTTCCCGGCACCACCACGACTAGCGACGTGACGACCAGTAATCAGTTAACGCCCGTCAATAACGTATTGGGGCGTCGCTTCCGCATCGTGTCCTTCCGCACCCTCAAACCGAATGAAATCTAAATTCGCGCTTTTGCTAGGCCTAGTCTGGATTACGCTAGAGTCCGCCGAGGAGAAGCCACCGTTAGAAGTAACGGTGAACCTGCGCGCCATTTCCTTGGATGGCCCCATCCTCGCACACGGCTATCGGAGGGACGGCAAACTCGCCCCGCTCGTCATCGCCCCTGACTTCTTCACACAAGAGTTCACTTACCGCGGCAATCCACACTTTGAGATTTTACCACTGACGGCCACGGTTAATCCCGAGGACATCGCCAAGCTACTCGCTCGCCACCCAACCGGTAAGCCCAGCGACCTCAGTATCAAGTCGCCATTCGCACCGCACACGATTGCGAAGCCGGACGGCCCCAAGAAAAGCCTGCTCGAGGTCGGACCCGACCCGCGCAAATCCGCCGACCCGCGCAAGTCTACCGACCCGCGGGCTTCCGCCGACCCCACGAAGTCACTGGATCCCGTCCGCTCAGGCGATCCACTCAAATCTGCCGACCCGACCAAGTCCGCGGATCCCGTCAAGTCGGCCGACCCGATTCGTTCGGGCGACTCGCTCAAAGCAAACACGCCGGAAAAATCACCGGACTTCCAAAAGACCCTCTCCCCAGACGAGAAAAGAAAAAAACGCCAGGCAGTTTTCGTGCCCGTCTCGGTCGACCCACCCAAGAAGCCCGATAAGGACAAAGAGAATACGCCCATCGCATGGATTGACCTGCCGACCACCCCTGGCCCGCATCACCTGATCCTCTTGGTTAACCCGGGCGACCCTAAGGGCGGTATCCTGGCCATCGACGACGCCCCCGGGAACTTTCAGTACGGCACCATCCGTTTTTACAACCTCTGCCCCCACCCGGTTGAAATCCAAATCCCCGGGAGCCGGACCAAGATTGGCTCTAAAGGCAGTACGGTCGTCCGCCCGAACGCACCTGACGGGACCTACTTCGAGGGATCAATCCTCTCGCGCTCAGCCATCGATGACCAAGAGTCCCTGAGTTATAGCTTCCGTTATTTTCAGCAAAACGACCTCCGAACGCTCTATTTCATCATCCCCTCACCCGAAAGTGAGGGACAGGTTATTATTAAGGGTGTTGAAGACCGTTACCGCCCCCCCGAACCGGCGGGCAAGTAGGTTAAATTTAGGCTACATTCTAGGGGGAGTTATTCACACCCCCGTCCCCCTCAAAAGTCCTCTTAAAATCTTGGAATTGGGGTGGAAACGACTGACAATTTAGACAGTTCCCCACCTAGGTAAATGAGCATTGAACCCCACCCTGTGTCACGACGCGGCTTTAGCCTCGTTCTCTCTCTCACCATCATGGCCATGATGGTCATGATCGTCATTGTTCTTGCAGCATTCTTGAGCGTTGAATCAAAGTTAGCCAAGGCCGCCCAATACCGGACGCAGAGCAAGCTCCATGCGCTGGTCTCACTCCGCCTCGCCCTCGCGCACCTGCAGCAGGAGGCCGGGCCGGACCGACGCATGACCGCTCAAGCGAACCTGGGCGCAGACAGCAATCAAGCCGGCTGGAATTGGCAAACCATCCGGAATCCCCTGTGGACGGGTGTCTGGCGCAGCGATCGCCCGACCCAACCCCCGGCTTGGATTGTCAGTGGTCGCCATGACCGCCCAGCGAACTCACAAAGCATTAACCTCTTCGGTAAAAATGATTACGAAGCTGACCACTGGGTGCCCTTCCAGTCCGACTATTATCCGACGGTCGGCCCCATGATGATCACCCTTGTAGGTGACGCCTCCGCGCTCCCCGCTGAACTGATGAATTGGCCGACCACTCCGGGGCGACCAGACGGCCGCATTAACCTGCCCAAGGTTCAATTGCCCGACGCCAACGTGGCTGGGTCCTATTGCTATTGGGTCGGTGATGAAGGCGTGAAGGCGAAATTAAACCTCACGGACACGCGTATCACCCCGCCTGCCACGACCACGGTCAGCGCCGACCAGCAGAGCTATAACACTATCATGGCGCTACGCGGCACCGCCCGCACTGGGATTGAAATCCTCAAAGGCTTCGAGAACATCCCCCTCGGCGGTATCGATAGCCGTGCCACCAAACTCTACGACCTCAGCCTCCTCGACGCCGCGGTCTTCACCGAAACCAGCCCACCGACCATCGCCCGCAAGGCTTGGCCCAGCCTGACGATGGTCTCCCGCGGGCTAAATACCGACTCCCAGTGGGGCGGCCTGAAGGTCGACCTCTCGTCCGCCTTCGAAAAAGATGACGCGGCTTGGAAGGCGAGCGAGTTTAGCGAAGGCCTTGCCCCGCGCGACTCCGCCGGCAATCCGCTCAGTGGCGCCACTTACACCTTTAACCCCAACGGTAGCACCAACCGCTCGGCTTACAGCGACAGCAAAGTCGACGTGAAGTACGAAGGCTCCTCGCACAATATCGGCACGCTCTACACCTACGTCTACGGCGGCCGCACCATCCGCGGACCCACTTGGGATGCGCTCCGCAACTACCACCGTCTTTATAAGGAAGTCGCGTGGAATGACTCCACCAATCCGGTCGCCAATTCGCCAACCCTCCGGGCCCGCACGCACTACCCGAACACCATCAGCCTAGCGGCCTCAGGTTACGGTGGCACCGCCCACTACGGCCACATGTACAACCGCATGGATACGTCGGAGGACGTTTATGTTTCCACCAACCCTCGACCCCAACCGACTAAAGTCGGTGCCACGCCCTACGTCGCCCGCGAATTACTGGTCTGGGGTCTCCAGAATAATAGCGGCACGCTTCGCCTGACGCTCTCGCCCATCACCGTCCTCCATAACCCCTACAACGTCGCCATGCGCCTTAAGCGCGAGAACTCGACGGATACGGCGGCGATGCGCCTCTCCTACCGTGCATGGTCGGCTTGGTGGATGGACTTCGCCCGGAATAGTGCAGGTACCTCGACCACTTGGTCTTGGGATATGCTCACGCTGGCGCAGTCGACCGACTCTTCGCCTAACTGGGCCGAAAGTTTCCGTACTTACATCCCCGAAATCACCCTACAGCCGGGCGAGTTCCGCGTCTTCACGTTACCGGCCGGCGCGATTCCCTTCAACCGTCTCGCCACCACGGTGAATCGTTACGACTTTACCGGCTGTTTCTTCACTAACTGTTTAGACTCCGCCAAGTCACCACTGACGCTCAACGGCTCCGATACCCTCACGATTAGCGTTCGCAGCACGGGACCCTTCTACATCCGCCACCTCCTCACCTGCTGGCCGGGTGACCGCATCATGGAGACCAATAACTCCGGGGATGGCACTCTGTATAACGTCTGCAGCGAAGTCACCGAGCTCCTGTCCAACTCAATGGATAAGGACCCCAGTGGCACCTACCGCAGCGGTTATGCCCCACCCAAGATCATCCCGCCTGGCGCGGTCCTGCCTGGCCCAGGTCAACCCCCACAAGTACTCGCGGTCTTTGACTACGGCGTACGCTGGGGTGGCGACGCTCTCGGCTTCCCGATTTTCGTCCACTCGAACCCCACGGCGGCCATGACCCGACCAGAAGCCACGGGCATCGGTCCAGGCTCTATGCCCGCCGGCTACGCCACCACCTCGAATAGCTTCAAATTGGTTGTGCGCGGTGCCAATAACTGGGCTGAAGTCTTCGAACCCGGCCAAGACCCTGCCCTCGCCTTTGGCGGCTCTTCCGTCCGTTCCTCCGGCGTCAATGCCGCCGTGTTTACAGAAATCCCCCTTGGTCCTCCCGTCTCGCTCGCCCAATACACGCACGCCAACATGCTCATCCGCGACCAGGACCCCCTGTTCATGATCGGCAACAGCTTCGCCCCCCTCTACTCGCCCCTCAACGCAGTCAATAATTACCGCAGTGCGGAAAACTGGTCGGACATGGACCGAGTCTGGCTCACGAATGCTGCCATCTATGACCGCTTCTTCCTCTCGGGAGCTGCGCCCGACATGTTCCGCGGCATCGAACAGCGACCACTCACCAAGGTGCTGGACGATTTCGTCGCGGGCACAGGCGCCCTCGCCAACCCACGCACTAAGCTCTTCAGTTTTCGCGATACCGCCACCACCCGAGCGATGGTCGCCGACCACCGCCGTATCGCGGGGGCGACCTGCACCGACGGCGCCTTCAACGTGAACAGTACGTCCATCGAGGCGTGGACGACGGTCCTAGCGAGCGCCAAGAAGATTGCCATGGGTAAGCTGACGGCCGATCAACCTGCCAAGACTCAAAATGCCCGCTACCCGCGGGCCGCCCGTGGGGCCGATGTGACCGATTACAATTACAAGAAGCCCTTCAGCGATAAGTCGGCTTGGTCTGGTTTAGCTACGCTCGATGACGACCAGATTCGCTTACTGGCCAAATCCATCGTCGAAGAGAGCCGCAAGCGCCTGACTAATAACCACCGCGGCGAAGTGAATATGCAACCTGGCCTCGACGTACACGCCCCCGTCGTCTTCCGCGGCCAAACCGTCCCCGTTCCCTACATCGGCCTCGCCCAATTCGTAAACCGCTATCTGTGCGGTGCCGAACCGTACTTATCCTTCAGTGGTTGCCTACAGAACGCGATCACCCGTGCCGACGTTGACGGAGCGAACCTCTCCAACCGCTCCGCCGCCCCTGCCCCGGCCTCCACCGCCGGCGCACAAGCCCCCACGACGACGCCCGGGATGGTGCCATGGATCGACCCTGCTTATGAAGGCAACATCGTCCTGACCGACCCTCGCTCTGGCAGCACCAACCGAGCGCACATGTATCAGGCTAGCCCGGCCTCGCTCATGCAGTCCGACATCCTCTCGGTCATCGGCTCGGCCCTGACGACTCGCTCGGACACCTTCACCATCCGCGCCTACGGGGACGTCAGCGAACGCCCTGGCTCCAACGTCAGCCTCGGAAGCTGCTGGGTCGAAGCGGTCGTCCAGCGCACCCCCGAGTTCTGCGACGCCAGCCAACCGCCTGAAACCGAAGTCTGTAACCCGACCGATGGTGGCTTACACAACCCACTCCTAAAAAACACGAACAAGATCCTGGGCCGTCGCTTCCAGATTGTCTCTGTCCGCGTCCTCTCACCTAAAGAACTGTAATGCGCCTCCTCTTCGCCTCACTCTACCTCGCTACGGCTTGCCTCTTCGCCCAGGCCAACGATCCAGCCGCCAAGAAGGTCGATGTTAAGTTTCGCGTCCTCGCGTTTGACGCCCCAATCCTCGGTTCGGGCTTCGTCGACGGTCGCGACGCCAAGCGGCTCGACATTAGTAATGACTTCTTGTCCAGCGAACAGACCTACCGTGGCCTGGCGACCATTGAGTTCGTCATGGTCGATGACCTCGCCAAGCAGGCTCCCGAAGTCCCCGCTGAAATTATCGCCGCCAACGGTCGCCGTTCCGCCGCCCAAGAGCGTGCTCGGAAGGCCAGTGAAGAATACACCCGGCTGAGTGCCCTGAGCGCCAAAGCCACCACTGGTAGCCGCGAAGGCCAAGCCGGTAAAGTTTCGGCATCCGAATTAGCCGAGGCCCAAGCCGCCCAAGCGAAGTTGAGCGAACTCTCCCGAATTATGGCGGAGGCCAACAAGGAGGCCGATGACGCGCAGACGGAAGTGAATAATCGCCAACGCGACCACCAGCAGGCCCTCTCCGACGCCAAAGCAGCGAAGGCCAGTAAGACTAAGACAGCCACCAAGGCGACGGACAAACCCAAGGATCCCAAGGCTCCCTATGTCCCGCCCACGCCAATCGCCTCATACACCTTCCCCGCTGACGGAAAATATATCCTGCTCTTCGCCTCGGCCGACAAGGGCAAGCGCATCATGGCCATCGAAGACAAGGAAGGCACTTTCCCCTTCGGCTCCTACCTATACATCAACCTGACGGGCAAGCCCGCCGAGGTCCGCTACAACGGTAAGTCCACCCCGATCGCACCGAATGGACGGGCCGTCATCAGTGCACCGGTGGCCAATGATTCCTACGCGCAAGGCGAAGTCCTGACGCCAGGCGAAGACGGCTTCCAAATCGGCTACATCGCCCGCACTTATCAGCAGGCCGATATGCGTACCCTCTTCTTCCTCCTGCCGAGCGATGCCGGTGGCCACTCGATCAACATCAAGGGCATTGAAGAACGTAAGCAGCCCGACCCAGTCCCCGACCCTAATGCGGGCGCGGCCAAGGGCGGCAAAGCGGCGGCCAAGTAAAGCTTAGGCGCTGTAGCGCCAGTCGAGGATTTCGGCTTGCGGGAGCTTCCGCCCCTGCCAGCGATTCCACTGTAGCTTGACGACGAGATCAACTGAGCGGCCCAACTCGGGCATGCGGTTGGCCATACGCCAGGCGACGAAGTTTAGGCGGCGGCCAGCAATCGGAGAACTCTGGTAACGAAAGTTCCCCTCGCCAAAAGCCGTCGGGGTGCGTTCAAAGACAAAAGACTTCACGCCAAAGAGCGGCTCCGGATTCCCTTCGCCGTAAGGCTGCAGCAACTCGAGGTCATCCAGTAAACGGTCACTGACTTCCGTCGCCTTGATCCAGTGGACAATGTCGAGGTCACGGCCATCGACCACGACGGCACCCGCCACCTTCTGCGCCGCAATGGCCGTAGCGAAACGGGCCCGGAAGGCATCCACATCGGTCACGGCTAAAGAGACGCCTACGGCCATCGGGTGGCCACCAAAGGTCTTGAGAAGGTCCGCACAGGCGGTCAAAGCCTCGACGAGGTTCGTACCCGGGACGCTGCGGCCGGAGCCCTTAGCGACGGCGCCTTCTTTACCGAGGACAATCACGGGGCGGTCTAAGGCTCGGCAAATCTTGCCAGCGGCGATACCCACGACTCCCGGATGCCAATCCCCGTGGACGACATAACCGGGCAGGTCACCCATGGCTTCGGCTTGGGCCGTCGCCTCTTCGGTCACGCGCTTGTCGATTTCCTGACGCTCCCGGTTGATCGCATCGAGCTGCGCGGCGTCCCGTTCACAATCCGCGGGTGACGAGGATAGCAGGAGCTTCAACGGCAAGGAAGCATCGGCTAAGCGACCGCTGGCATTGATGCGCGGGCCGATGCGATAAGAGACATCAACTGAGGTCAGGACACCGCCTGGCTCCATGCCACTGACGGCGATGAGCGCGCGGACGCCTGGTCGGCGGGCTTCCCCGAGGGCGCGCAACCCATGCGCAGCGAGAATACGGTTTTCGGCGACCAACGGCACGAGATCAGCAATCGTGCCGAGTGCCGCTAGATCGAGGTAATCCTTCACCTGTATCTGTGTGCCACGTTCGTCCCCCGCGAGACGCAGCACCTTAAGCAGGCCATGCACGAGTTTAAAGACGAGGCCAGCGGTACAGAGCGACTGCCAAGCCGCCTCAGGGGCGTCATTCACGCGCGGGTTAACTAAGATGCAACCGACCCGGGCCTCCTTGGCCGTATGGTGGTCGACCACGATGACATCGACGCCTTCGGCCTTCAGGCGATCGATTTCGGGCTTTGAGTTCGTGCCACAGTCCAGGGCAATGAACAAGGAAGGCTTAGCTTCGGCTAGGACGCGGTCCAGCGCGGCCATCGAAAGCCCATAGCCTTCTTCTAAACGACGCGGTACGAAATGGGCGTAGTCCGCACCGAGACGGCGCAGGAGGTGTACCAGCATGGCGGTGCTGGAAACCCCATCGACATCGTAGTCGCCTAAAATGGCGATGCGCTCGCCTTGGTTAACGGCACGGACGATGCGTTCGGCGGCCTCGCGGAGCCCGCCGACGGCGAAAGGATCGGAGACATGTGCCAGCTGCGGACGCAGGTGACGCTCCGCCTCCGCCTCGTCGGGGAAGGCACGGGCGAGAGCGAAGGCGACAGGGTCGCTGACTCCAAGCGAGACCGCGATACGCCGGGCAAGCCCAGCATCCGCGGCCCGGTATAACCAGGCGGCCATAAGCGTTAGTTACGACCTGACCTCAGGCGTCAGAACCGGCCTCCCACGAGTAGCTCTTGGGTAATTCAGCGTCATCGACGCCTTTGCGTTCACCCTTGTGCCACCAGTAGAAAATCGGGCTGGCGATAAAGACGGAGGAGAAAGTACCGGTGAGAACACCGTAGATGAAGACTTCACCGTAGAGACGGACATCACCGGCGCCGAAGACGAAGAGGGCGACGGCACAGAGGAAGACCGTCGCCGACGTGAGGATGGTACGGGACATCGTCCGGTTGATTGCCATGTGAATGACATCACGCAGGGAACGGCTAGGGCTTTTCTCCAGCTCTTCGCGAATTCGGTCGAACACGACAATCGTGTCATTCACCGAATAACCGATGATGAGCAAGATAGCGGCAATGAGCGCCGCATTGAACTGACCGCCGAAGAAGACGAACAAAGAGACGGTCATGAGGACGTCGTGCAGGGTCGCCACCATGGCGGCGACGCCGAAGCCGGCCTCAAAGCGCAGGGAGACGTAGATACCGATGCCGATGAGGGCGAGTACAACGGACCAGATGGCATTGGAGCGGAGTTCTCCCGACACGGAGCCACCGATGGCTTCACGGGACAGCATGAGTTTCTCAACCGAAAGGTCCTTATCCTTGAGCATCTCAGGATACTGAGATTTGAGGCCCCCGACAATCTTAGCGAGGTTGGCGAAGTCGCCTTGGGAGCGGTCCTTCGTCAGTTCGGTTTCGATGCGCAGTCGGGATTCGCCACCGCCGACGGCGGTCTGAATCGTCACAGTCGTATCGGGCAGGCCGAGAGATTCGGCCAGCTTGAGAACCTTGTTAGTGTCGACCTTGTCCTTGGAACTGATTGCCACGAGGGTCGATTCGCCGCCACGGAAATCCTTACCGAAGGCTTCCTTCCCCTTGTAAGCCAAGTCGGCGGCGCCGACCAAGATAACTACCCACGAAACGGTGAACGCCATCCGCGCATATTTAAGAAACTGGATATCGAGCGTCGGACGGAAGACTGGCAGACCGAAGATGCGACTGAGGATACCATGCGAGAGCGTGAACTCCTGCAGGCCTCGGCAGGTCACGAGGGTCGTGAAGAGCGTCGTGAAGATACCGATGATGAGCGTGATGCCAAAGCCACGAACCGGGCCCGTGCCCATGAAGGCGAGGATTAAGGCCACAATCAAGTGGGTGAGGTTAGCGTCCACGATGGTTGCAGTCGCACGGTTATAGCCTTCGCGTAGCGAGGTGGAGCGATCCTTGCCTAGACGAGTCTCTTCGCGGACGCGTTCCAGAATTAGGATATTCGCATCGACGGCCATACCGAGCGTCAGCACGAGTGCGGCGACGCCGGGCAAAGTAATCGTCGCGCCGAGGTAGGCCATACCACCGAGCATCAAGATGAGGTTCAGCACCATGCCCAGCACGGCGATAAAGCCACCCCAGACGTAGAAGCCGACCATGAAGAGGATGACGAGGCCGACGGCGACCAACGAGGCGACGACTGATTTCGACTGGGCGTCCTTTGCGAGCGAAGGACCGACCGAGGTCACGTCCTGCGTGATGAGGGGGAACTCCAGCGGATTATTAAGGACGGATGCCAGTTCGAGGGCCTCTTCACGAGAGAAGGAGCCAGTGATGGTGGCGCCGGTGCTACGGATCGCTTCCTTGACGGTCGGGGCGGACTGGAGCTGGCCGTCGAGAACGATGGCTAGCTGGCCGATACCACGGGTGTTGCCTTCGGAAATCTTAGCGGTGAGGTCACCGAACTTCTTCGAACCCTCGTCGGTGAAGGTCATGCTGACATAGAAGGATAGGCCGTCGTCCGAGCGGGCGGCAGAAGACTTAATAATCTTACCGGTGGCGTCGGCTTTCTTGCGGACGTAGTAACGCTGCGTGGTAACTTCGCCGGTGCGGCGGTCAACATTGCGCTCGGTCAGGACCTCATAGGTGGCGATGGCGCCATTGTCATCCTGCAGGGCCTTGGTCGAACGCTCGCGGTCGGTGGCCGCTGGGCGCTCGCCGCGGTAGACCTGACGGAATTCCAATTTGGCCGGCTTTTTCAGCGCGTCCATGATGTCGGGATTGTTGGCAGCGTCTTCGCCAGGCAACTGGATTTCCAAAGACAAGTCGCCGACGGGACGAATAACGGGCTCGGCGACGCCGAAGGCGTTGACGCGCTGCTCCATGACCGTGATAGCCTGCGCCACCATCTGGGCAGGGGCCATACTCGCCTTATCACCACTCGACTTCTCGCCCGACTCTACGCCCGACGGGTCGACCTTCAGCGTGAAGGAAACGCCCCCCTGGAGATCGAGGCCCAGTTTGAGCTTACCTTGCGAAGCGAGCAGCTGCTGCTTCAGGACCAGGATGTTACGCTTCGACTGATCGGGTTCGCGGACAAAATCCTCGGCACGATAGAAGAACGGGAGGAGATCCACGCCACCGGCGCGGCCCTTACCTTCACCGATATCACGGAGAGCTTGGTAATAGGAGACCGACTTTTGGTCGGCCGGCACGGCCGCATCCTTGTAGTCGCGGAAGCGCTTCTTGGCTTCGGCGTGGATCTTTTCGAAGGCGGGCTTATCCTTGATGACCTGCGTCGGAATGAATTCCTCGAGAGAGGTTGGAGAGAGGGGGTAGAACTCGTACACGGCTACTGCCAGCGCGAGAACCGATACCGCCACCTTCCAGAACCAAGTCCTGGATGTCATGGGTATGTCGTGGTTAAGGGGTGGACGAATTAGGCCTGGATGGCCTTAGCGGCTTCTTCGGCTTTGCCGACGATGGCCGACTTATGGACGACCATGCGACCGCTCTCAAGTTCGATGGTCACGCGGTCATCTTTGAGGTGGTAGACCTTACCGTAGATGCCGTTGGCCAAGATGACCTCGGCGCCGACCGCGAGTTCGGACTGCAGCTTTTCGCGCTCCTTCTGCAGTTTACGCTGGGGGGCGACAAAGAAGAAGTACATGGCTGCGATGAAGAGCAGCATAGGGGCGAAACTCTTTAGCATGTCCACAAAAGTGGGAGCAGCTGCCGCGTCTGCCGCAAGTACTTGAATACTAATGGTTTGAATGTTAATCATTGTTGTTTTGTTTGGAAATGGGGACCGAGAACCCCTTGAAATGAGGCGGAAAGGCAAAAAGGCAAGCCCCAGCTCGGGTCGGAATGGTTTTGCTAACCCCCTCAGAGGA
>Ga0114977_10002279_pt1 | contig 12360 bp, 10 predicted proteins | sample S_130805_MF_Meta_FD_87026 | JGI IMG/M metagenome (GOLD analysis project Ga0114977, IMG submission 87026) | Freshwater microbial communities from Lake Simoncouche, Canada to study carbon cycling - S_130805_MF_MetaG | ecosystem: Environmental > Aquatic > Freshwater > Lake | place: Lake...
CAGTTCAAGTTCGTGGTCGAGACCGCCGCCGATCTCGCCGAGGCGGCGGATTGGCTCGACGACCTGGGGCCGGGCGTCGATCGCAGCCGCGTGTTCTTCATGCCGCAGGCGCGGACCCCGGAGGAACTCGCGACGCGGACGGCCTGGCTGGCACGCGAGTGCCACCGGCTCGGGGTCCGGCTCGCGCCGCGGCACCACATCACCTGGTATGGCGGCCGGCGGGGGACGTGAGCCCTGCGCCGCCCGGCCTCAGGAAGCGTAACCGCGTGAGCGGTACGATCGCCGTCATGAAAGTGGGTGCAGGTTTTCAACCTGCACATGAATGGTTCCGCAGGTTGAAAACCTGCGGCCACTTCCGGAGAACCTGCGGCCACTTCCGGAGAACCTGCGGCCACTTTTAAAAACCTGCGGCCGTGGGCTCGGCGCTACGCCGGCTTCGCCGGCGCGTGGCCGCGGGGGCCGAAGGCGAGCACGGTCGCCGCACCGGCCGCCACCACGAGCATGCCCGCCAGGAAGAACGGGCTCACGGAGTCGAGCCGCGCCTCGTGCATCGCGAGGGTGGTGAGGGTGTTGATCACCGGCGCACACCCGAACACGACCGGCATGACCGTGAAGGGCTTGCCGCCGAGCGTGAAGGCGAGGATCGTGCCGAGCGCGCCCAAGGCCCCGAGCGAGCCGGCGCCGAGGCTCCAGAGCACGCCGTTGGTGCTCCACTGCCCGGTGTCGCCCAGCGGCACGAGCAGGGCGAGCGGCACGAGCACGGCGATCAGGAAGTACGACACCCCGATGCAGATCAGCGGCCGCAGGCGACTGCCCTGCATGCCGGCCTGGCCGCGGTGGAGCACCGGGCCGTAGGAGCCCCACGAGAGCATCGCCAGGGCGATCGACGCCAGCACGGCGACGAGCCGCTCGGCCTTCGCCTCGACGGTGGGCTTCGCCGGCGCGGCGACCTCGGCCGCCTCCGTGGCGGCGGCGACCGGCCGCGGCGGGGGCGTTTGCGGCTTGAACACGAGCACCGTGACCGCGCCCGTGATCACGAGCAGGAGCCCGGCGAGGAACGGCGCCTTGAGCTGGTCGAACGACTTGTTCATCGCCGCCGTGAGCAGCGTGTTGATGACCGGCGCCCCGCCGAACACCAGCGGCATCACGTAGATCGGCTTGCCGCCGAAGTGGAGCGCGAGGATCACCCCGAGCGCCCCGCAGGCCCCCGCCACGCCGGCGAGCAGGCTCCAGACCACGCCCTTCGTCGTCCACGCGCCCTTTTCCCCCTTGAGCAAGAGCAGGGCCGGCACGAGCACGGCGATCACGAAGTAGGCGATGCCGACGCAGACGAAGGGCCGCAGCGGCGAGTGCATGTCTTCGCGGCCGACGTGGAGCACGGGGCCATACATGCCCCAGCACATCGCGGTCAGGCCAATCGCCGCCAGCATGCCCAGAAACTGCAGCATCATCTCGCTCCTCGGTGACTCGTTCCGGCGGCCATCATACCCGCCCCTGCGGCCGCTCACGCTGGCCGGCGTCGGGCGAGCGCGGCGAGCGTGGCGGCCCCCACCTCCTCCACGCCGATCAGCCGCATGCAGTCGTGGTGCCCCAGCGGACACGTGCCGCGATCGCAGGGTGAGCAGGCAAGCGTCCGCCGGATCTCCACGCACCGCTGCGGGTCGGACCGGCCGATCCGCGGGTCGGTGGGGCCGAGGAGGGCCACCGTGGGCACGCCGAAGCCGGCGGCGATGTGCCGCGGCCCGCTGTCGCTCGAGACGGCGGCGTCGGCCCGCGCGTAGACCGCCTTCGAGAGGCCGAGGGGCAGCTCCGGCACGTCGCCGAGGCCGCGAATCGCGGCGACCGCCGCGCGGTCCACGATCGCCCGGGCCTGGTCGCGATCGGCCGGACCGCAGTGCACGAGCACCCGCACGCCCGGCACGCGGTCGGCAAGCCAGCGGGCCAGCGCGGCGTGGTTCTCCACGCCCCAGGCCCGCGCCGTACCGTTGGAGCTGTTGTCGTTGAGGATCACGAGCGGGCCGTCGCGGTCGGGAAACAGCCGGGCGAGGAGTTCATCGCCGCGGGCCTGCTGGCCGGCGTCCACCGCGAGTTCCACATCGAGCGGTCCCCGCGGCACGCCGATCGCCTCGGCGATCTCCATGAAGGCCACCGGCGGTGGCACGATCGCCTCCGTCCGCCGCGGCTGAACGACATCGGTGAGCAGCCAGCGGCGGCGGTGGCCCGCCTGGCCGACGCGCCGCCGGGAGCGGCCTGCGAACGCGAGGGCCGCCGAGGAGAGCGAGTTGGGCAGCACGAGCGTGATGTCGGGCCGGTCGCGGCGCAGGGCCCGCGCCGCGGCGGCGAACCGCTGCTCGGGATGGCGGCCATGGCGGTCGTAGAACACGTGGCCGTCGAGCCAGGGCGTGGCGGCGAGCAGGTCCGCGACCACCGGCCGCATCACGCCGGTCACCCGCGCCCGGCTGCCGAAGTGCGCCTTGACGGCACGGAGCAGCGGCGTCGCCATCACGGCGTCGCCGACCCAGCGCGGCAGGATCACGGCGATGTGCATGCCGGAAAACGTATCCGCCCGCGGCCCGAGGCGGCGAGGCCATTTCCTTCGGGCGGGGGCGGGCCTCACCCGCGCGGCCGCTCCGGAATCGCGGTGCGGGCCGACGCCAGCCCGCCGGCCACGAGCGCCGCGGCGAGGGTCAGCCCCGCCGACGCCGCGAGCCAGACCAGCGGCAGCCGCGCCGTGCCGCCGGCCACCGCAGGCCAGACCGCGATGGCCCCCGCGAGCGTGCCGGCGAGGATGCCGAGGCCCACCGCGACCAGCGTCTCGAGGGCCAAGAGCGCTCGCACCCGGCGGAGCGTGAAGCCGACGGCCCGCAAGACCGCGAGGCCGCCGAGCCGCTCCACCACGCCCTGCATCTGCACCGCCGCCACGCCCGCCGTGCCCAGGAGCAGGCCGAGCGTGCCGAGCAACTGAAATCCGGCGAGGAAGGTGTTCTGCACCGCCTGCAGCCCGCGGAGCCGCTCGAGGGCGGGCTCGAGCGTCACGCCCGCATCGGCCCAGGCGGCCCGCGCGGCCGCCGGCACCGTGCCCTGCAGCGCACGCTCGAGGCCCGAGGCGTCGAGCAGCGCCATGCCGTAGCCGGAGCGCCCGGGAAAGATCCGCTGGAAGGCCTTCTCGGACACGAGCACGCGGCCTTGGAGGATGCCCGGTTCGAGCAGGCCGACGATCAGAAACTCGACGTCGTCACCCGACTCGTCGGGCAGGGTGAAGCGACTGCCGACGCCGCCGAGTTTGAGCCCCCACTGCGCCGTCGCCTGATCGAGCACCGCTGGCACGGCCGTTTCCCTCTCCCAGCCGAGCCGCTCGATCAGCCGCCACGGATTGCCCGCGGCGGTCGCATCGAGCGGGAGGTGATCCAGAAACCGGAAGCCGCCGCGATCGATCAGCGCCGGACCGACGCCGACCACCTGCGGCCTCGTGGTCGCGTTGAGGTTCGTGCAGCTGGCGTCGTCACCGTCGCTCACCCGCAGCAGGGCGACCGCGGTTCCCGCCAGGGCGCGTTCCTGCTCCGTGGAGAGGCCGAGGCTGCCGCGGGTCGCCGGATCGGTGGGATCGACCGCGGTCGGCTCGCCGAAGGTCGCGATCGTGGTCCACCCGCCCATGGGCGACCGGCGATCGGCCGGATCGGCCGGCGGCCGCACGGCAAACGCCGACACTGCGACCACGAGAAACTGGCCGCAGGCCACGATCGCGGCGATCGAGAAGGCGCGGCCTGCACGAGCGGCGAGCGTGCGGCCGGAGAGCGCGAGCAGGCTCCGGGCAGGACCGCGGGGCGGGGCCGCAAGGGCGAACCGGACGACCGCGAGCAGGCCCGCGAGGGCGGCGAATCCCGCCGCGAAAAACAGCGCCACCGCGGCATCGGCGGGGGCTCGACTGGCGGCCAACGCCGCGGCCCCCGCGATCGCCAGCGTGATCGCGGCCACCACGAGCGGCGTGCGGCCGCCGCGGATGGTTCCGGCGGCCGGCAGGCCGCCCCGCAGCAGGGCCACTGGCGACTGCCGCCCGGCCCGCGCGGCCGCGACCGCGACCGCCGCGAGCGCCAGCGCGAACGTCGCGGCGGCCCCCGCCGCCGGCGCGACGATCGAGAGTGGCTGGGGCGCGAACACGGCCGCCGAGCCGGCGGCGATGTCGCGATCCCACACGCGGCCGAGCACGCCCACCAGCAACCGCGTCCAGAGCGGCCCGAGCACCGCCCCGGCGAGAGCCCCGGCGACCGCGGCGGCACCGGCGACCAAGAGCAGGACCGCCGCGAGCCGGCGCGGCGGAAAGCCGACCGCCGCCAGCGTGCCGAGCGTTTGCGCCTGCGCTGCGACCAGCAGGCCGAAGAGCAGCCAGACGAGCAGCAGGCCCGCCACCACGACGAACGACGAGAGGGCGAGAAACAGGCCGCCGAAGGGGGTGGAGCCCCGCGCGGCGGCCTCGGCCTCGGCCCGCAGGGCGAGCACCCGGATGCCGGCCCGCTCGGGGTCGATGCCGGCGGCGATCCGCGGCGCGATCTCGGCGGCCGCGGTAGCGTCGCCGGCAGCGTGCCAGCCGGTCGTCGTCCCGAAGCGGCTCCCTGCGAGCCGCCGCGCGGCCGCCAGCGACACGAAGGCCTTCGGAGTGGCGCGATACTGCTTCCAGTAGCGGTCGTCCTCGTCGTGCGGCGGCACCGTGCGGACGCGGGCGGCGTCGAACGGAAACGGCGGATCCCAGTCGGCGATCGAGGCCTCGTCGGTCACCCCCTCCACCTCGGGCACCAGCGCGCGATCGACCGCGCCCCTCGACATCTCGGCCACGCCGGCCACCCGAAAGCTCTCCGTCCGCTCCTCCACCCGCCCATGGATGGTTTCCGGCATGAACGAGGTCACGACGAGGAGATCCCCGACCGCCACGGGCCGCCCCTGGGCGGCGAGATCGTCGGCCATCCAGCGATTGACGATGATCTCGTCGTCGAGCGGCACGTCGAGCGGGGTGCCGGTGGCATCGACGAGCGGCCCGCCGGGCAGCGTGACGGCGTCGATGCCGAGCACGGTCGAATAGGGAATCCGCGACTTCGGCTCGCCGTCGCGGTCGAGCGGCGCGATGTCGTTGGCCAGAAAGGCGAGTGTGGCCTCGCCCCCGAGCGGCCGCAGCACCCGCGCTGCGGCCCGATCGATCTCCGGCGGGATCACCAGCCGACGGCTCGAGAGCCGGAGGTTGGAGCCACCCGCCTGAGCGGCCGCCTCCGCGGCAATCGGTTCGACAACGACACCGTAATCGTCGAGCCGCGGCTGCAACCGGGAGCGGATCGACGCGGCGAGATCGCCCGCCGACGTGCCCGATGCGACCACGAACACGGCGTTGGCCACATCGCCTTCGCGGAGGATCGTCTGCGCGTCCGTCAGCGACACCACCGCGAGCGGCTCGGCCGCCTGCGTGGGCCGCAGCGAAAACCGCCCGAGCCCCTCGTCGGGAACGATGGCCGCCACGCGAAGCCGGCGGCCGACCGATTCCGGCGTGCGGCGGCCGAGCGGGCTGTCGGCGGGCACGGCCGACCGCTTCGGCAGCCGCAGCACCAGCGTGTCGCCGACCGCGGCGCCGAGGATCGCGGCGAGGCGGCGGTTGACCACCAGAGTCCCTGGCTCGAGCGGCGGGGGCGGCGGCTCGAAGCCCAGCCCGGCGGGGTCATCGCAGGCCAGGAGCGTGGCCCGCGCGGCGGCCGGGGTGGCGGTGGTGGCGGCGAGCGTGACCGGGAGCACGAGGCCCGGGATGCAGGCGAGCCGCGGCGGCTCCGCACCGGCGGCGAGCTCGGCGGCGAGCGAGCGGCGGAAGAAACCGTCGCCGACTACCGCGGCGTCGATCCGGCCGAGGCGGCCGACGGCGAGTCGCCGCAGGCCGGTCTGGATCACGTCCCCCACGCCGAGCGCCCCGGTGATCGTGGTGGCCACCACCGCGCAGGCCGCGGCGAGGGCGACGAGCTGCGGCCACCACCGCACGGCGAGCCCGCTGGCCAGGCCCGGCAGCGAGCGGACAGGACGGCTCGCCTGGCTCATGACTCCAGCCGCCCATCGCGAAGCCGGCGAATCTCGCCGACGCGTTCGGCAATGACCGGGTCGTGCGTGACGACCACCAGCATGCTGCCCGACTCTTCCACCAGTTCGACCAGCAGGGCCGCCACGTCGCCCGCGGTCCGGGAGTCGAGCTGGCCGGTGGGCTCGTCGGCAAGCACGAGCCGGGGCGAGAGCAGGAGCGCCCGGGCCACCGCGACCCGCTGCCGCTCGCCACCCGAGAGTTCGCCGGGCCGATGCGTGAGCCGGCCGGCCAGTCCGACACGCTCGAGCAACCGCGTGCCGCGGGCGACGAGGTCGATCGGCACGCGACCGCTCGCCAGCGCCGGCACGAGCACGTTGTCGAGGGCCGTGCAGCCGTCGAGCAGATGATGATCCTGAAACACGAAGCCGATGCGGCGATTGCGAAACGCCGCCAGCGCCGCCGCCTTGGCGGCGTAGGGATCGACGCCGTCGAGAGTCACGTGGCCCGTCGTCGGCGGCTCGAGCCCGCCAGCGATCGAGAGCAGGGTGCTCTTGCCCGATCCGCTCGGCCCCATGATCGCCAGCCGGCCGCCCGGCGGCAGCGCGAGTGTCACATCGTCGAGCACCCGCACCGGAGCGTCGCCCCCCGGGTAGTCCTTCGTGATGCGGTCGAGGTGAAGCACGGGCGGCGCGTCAGCTGGCGGAGCGATGGGCTTCGAGGCGGCGAACGATGTCGGCGGGGATCGCGACTGCCTCCGGCTTGAGGCCGGGCCGCATCAGGCAGCGGACCGCCACGATGCGGCCACGGGCCACACGCCGCGCCTCGTGGGCAAAGAGAAACGCATACGTCACGCTCGACCGGCCGATCGCCTCGACCTCCACGCTGACGTCGAGTTCGTCGCCGAAGCGGACGGCGGACGTGTAGTCGCACGCGGCGGAGACGCGGGGCCAGCTCGCATCCGCGCCATCGGATCCGCGTTCCACCACGGCTACCCCGACGGAACGGAGCAGTTCGTGCTCCACCGACTCCATCCAGAAGAAAAACGCCGAGAAATGCGCGATCCCCGCGGCATCGGTGTCGCGAAACTCGACGCGGCGGCGGGTCGTGAACGGTCCCATCGCGACATCACGACCGTGCTGAGGAAAGCGACCGTCGGCGACCGCGGCCTACTCGCCCACGTAGGGAAGCAGGGCCATGAACCGCGCCCGCTTGATGGCGCGGGTCACCGCGTGCTGGCTGGCGGCGGTGCACCCGCTCTTCCGTCGGCTGAGGATCTTCGCCTGCCGGTTGACGAGCTTGCCGAGGAGTTCGAGGTCCTTGTAATCGACGTACATCGGCCGCGGCCGGGCGCCGTCGATGAAGATGGGGTCGCGCCGCTTCACCTTGGCGCGGGGCTTGGCCTTCTTGCGGGCGGTCTTGGCCAACTTGGCACGGGGTCCTGCGAAACTCATCGGGGTTCTCGAACGGGAAACGTCGGGGGATCGTTAGCACCCGGGACACGACGACCCGGGGGCACCATCATAACAAGCTCGCGGGAGCCGGGCAGGGTCCACCCGGCTCCCGCGATGCGATTTTGAACGACATCGAGCAACCCGAGGGTCGCTCGCACCATCACTGGAGACTAGTAGCGGTCGCCGCCGTAGCCACCACCGCCACCACCACCACCGCCGTAGCCGCCACGGCCGCCGCCACCGCCGCCGCCGTAGCCACCGCGACCACCACCGCCGCCGCCACCGCCGTAGCCGCCACGGCCGCCGCCGCCGCCACCGCCGTAGCCACCACCGCCGCCGCCACCGGCACGCGGGGTCCGCTCACGGGCCTCGTTGACCGTGAGGGGACGACCGTTCATCTCGTGCCCGTTGAGGGCCGAGATCGCAGCCTGCAGCCCCTCGTCGGTCTGCATCTCGACGAAACCGAAGCCGCGCGACCGGCCCGTTTCACGATCCGAGATCACCTCGGCGCTCTGCACGGCGCCGTGGGCAGAAAACAACGCTTCGAGATCGGCCGACGTGGTGGACCAGGGGAGGTTCCCCACGTAAATCTTCCGGGACATAAAACTCAACCTCAAGAAATCGGGAACTGGATCACGAGCCAATCATCGACAGGTCGACCTTCGCCGAAGCACAAACCGCAGTTCCCGGACGGAGAAGAGTGCGGACGAGAGTCAGTCGAACGCGGATAGTTGTAGCATTCCGCCCCCCGCACCACAACACCGTCGGGGGGCTGGTCACGGCGGCCGCCGCCGCAAGCACCGCGGGATTCACCGAGGCAAACCGCCTGGTTCGCGCCCATCCCGGGGCTGCCACTCGCCACACCAGTCACGCCCGTCGGTGTGGGGCCAGATGCCCACCAGGGCGAGTTTGTCATCCCGCACCGCGGGCAGGGCCGGGGGCATCCGGCGGCATTGGCCCCAACCGGTGCCGTCCCCGATCGAAGCCTCCGGCCGCCAGAAGCAGCACGAACGGCACGACTCGGGGTGGGCTGAGGTGTCGGGAACGATCATGCGGTCCAGTATAGAGCGGAACCCCGCAGGCGGCTTCAAGCCCCGCGAAACCGCGGCCGTCAGGCGATCCCTTCAGCCCTCATCGCCTCCCAGTCGGCCTCCGACGGCTTCGCGATCGTGCCGAACAGGAAATCGCCGATGGGAAACGCCACGTTGAAGTTCTTGTCGGGATAGCGGTGGTGGAGGTAGTGGTGCCGAGCCACACAGCGGTAGGCGGCCCAGTTGGAGAAGAAGCGGCTTTCCGGCTTGTGCATCTCCAGGTGGATCTGGTTCCAGATCGCGTGATGCAGGCACACCACCACCGGAAACATGATCGCGCCCGTGACCGAGAACCAGACCAGCACCAGGCTCAGCGGGAGCGACTCCACGAGCCCCTCGAGGAGGTTGAGCCGGATGCCCCGGTCCTCGCCGGGCGGCACCGGGTCGTCGTGAAACGTCTTGCGATACTGCGTGTGGTGCTCCACCGCATGGCTCGTGAACATCCGCTTGCGGGCCTTCAGGCCGCGGGTGAAAAAGAACCGCGGCATCTTGTGCATCAGACGGCAGTGCACCTGGTGCTCGATGACCGACATCACCACCACCATCACCACGAACCATCCGGCGATCCGAACGCCTGTCTCCAGCATCGTGCGCCCTCTGCGGGTCCGGTCGCCCCCGTGTCGACACCAGCTGCCAGCGCAGCGGATCCACGGAGCTGGGGGAGAAGTACCAGACCGGGCCGGCGGGCGTCAGCCCAGTTTCTCCCCCTTCCTGCCCGAAATAGCAGAACTCCGCGCTCGCCCCTCACCTCGATGCGGCGGGGGCGTGATGAACTTGGCAACGACAGGTCCGACGCCGTCCACGAACGGCCGAAGGGCGGAGGTTATCGTGCCCGGCGACGCCGAACCGCTCGACCGGCCACGCAGGCAAGCCCGCCCGCTCCCATGGCCCACGTCGATGGCTCGGGCACGGCAACCGGACTTGCGAGACGAAAACCGGTGATGGCGTCCTCGTACGACGGGTCGAACTCGACCCGGAAGGAGGACGACAAGGCAGACGCTTGAACGGTCCAGTCGCCCCCCCGCAGCCCACGAGACGACCCCGGCAAGCCATCGAGGTCGTTCCACTGAAACACGTTGCCGCTCTGGTCGAACGTGCCGTAGAAACTCGCACTGTTCGTGAACGCGCCCACGTCCGTCAGGTAGTTCTGATTGGGGTCGATGCTGCCACCAACCTGCGTCACGGAATAGATGCCGCCGGCCTTGTAGTTGGCCTGATTCGACCCGCTCCCCACGATGTTCCCCGGATCGGCGTTGCTCTGTGTGGCGTACTTGGAGTAGCCGCCCGAGCCCGAGTTGAGCACCGGGCTGTAGTAGGCCGCCTTGTACCACTCGTTCTCGGTGGGGATGAAGAACGTCGGAGCAGCACTCGTATTCGGGTTCGTGATGTTCTTGGCCGGAGCAACGCCGCCGTTGTCCACACCGACCAATGCGTAGGCCCCGTTCTCCGTGGTCGCGTTCGTCTGGGCTCCCGTCGGCTGGCCGTTTGCCATCCAGTTGGCAAAGCGGGCGGAATGCCACCAGGTCACGTACGTGATCGGGCGGTTGGCACTATCGCCGCCGTTGTTGATCACGCTGTAGGTGTATGACCCGGACGAACCAGCCCGCGAAATCCCCGCCACGGCGCGGTCGGTTGCCATGCTCGTGCTGTAGAGGGCATACGTGTCGGTCTTGGCCACGGCATTCAGGAAGGCCGTGTACTGACCGATCGTCACGTCGTACCTGCCGATCTGGTAGCCGTAGGCCACGCCGCCGTAGCCGGTCGTGTCATGTGCATTGCCGGCATTGCCGACCGGCACCAGCTGATAGGTGATCGGAGCGGCCTGCACCGTTCCTGCCGCTCCGGCGAGGAGGAGAAAAGCGATCATGAAGCCGGCAGCAGCGCGGCCCGGCACGTGGATGGCCATGGAAAACATGTTCGGCCTGGACGGTTGAGAGCGAACGACGTGAGCGACTCCGACTCCGACTGCCGAGCAAACCCTGCGCCATTTCCTCAAGACGGCTTTTTCGCGAGCAATTTGCCACGCATGCTCCACGAGCATCAGCGGGCTCCTCATGCCAGTGAGACGTGATTTCACAGACCTTGCGAAATGGTTTCGCCAAAACTGCGAATCGGCACGCCCAGTCGTCGAGGTGCGCGGCGACGGCGGCGGTCCACGTTGGCCTCAAGACCGGTGCTGGAAGGCCTCATTCGGGGCGGCGTGTTTCTCTCGCGACCGATCCTCGATCGAACTCTCGCTCACGTCGGGGAGTGAGTCGTCGGGTGAAGCCCACGGTTCGCACGGGTGGCCCGCGGGGTGCCTGGGCCGCTTTTGCTCGGCCAGGCGGATGAGGCAACTGCGGCCAAGGCGGCGACTTCCCCGCAGTTGCCTTACCCAGATGTGGTGACTGTCACCTTTTCCCTTCAGCAGATGATCCATATCCGCACCCTGCCCGTAGGCAGCGCGGAATAGAGCAAGTTGGAGGAACAACCTTGGGCCCGCGCGTGAAACATCCGCGTGAAACGCCCTATCGCCCGACTACGACGCGTCGAACGGTCGCCTGCTCGCCACTACGCACCACCCGCTTGATCCGATGGATATTCGGGGAGCATACTCCCTCCTCAGCAAGATGCCGCCCTCCGCCATCACGTAGGAGAACTCCATGCGGTCGCTCAGCGCTCTTGCTCTGGTTGGCGTCTGGATTGTGCAGACGCCGTCTGCGCTCGCTCAGGTCCACCAGGGCTACGGATTTCGCAACCCATATGCCGAGTACGGCACGCCCTATGCAACCTATGGCGAGGCATATCGGAACTACGGTGCGGCATACCCTAACTTCGATGCGGCATACCCCAACTACGGCACGGCATACGGAAGCTACGGCGTTCGCTCCAGTGCGGCGACTGCCAACTCTGGTGCGCAGCAGTCATATCCTCGGCAGGACTACAGCAACGGCTATCGCTACCGTCAATATCGGGCGGAGAACGGCGACTACCGCAAGGACGACAGCGAGGACAGTCGCGCTCAGCCGATTGCCGTGCGTGGCCGCTCCCACGGCCGCCATGGATACACGCGGGGCTACTACCGCCCGTCGCCGTACCGATGAGTGCCGGTCGCGGCACGCTCACGCCACTGCCGCAGCCGGTCGGCGGCAGCGAGCCGCCCGACGCCAGGGCCGTCGCCCAGATACGCCGCCTCCTCGTGGCTTCGGCCCGCAGGGGGGCAGTCAGGTCGCGAATGTAGTCGAAAAACCGACTCGGTCGGCCGAGTGGGCAACACAGGATTCGAACCTGTGACCTCTACGGTGTGAACGCCGGCTTACGGCTTGTGATTGAATTGCGGAAAAGTGCTTCCGGTGCGAGAGAAAATCAACTTTCTCATTGTCGGCAAAACGTGCAGACAGTGCGACCGTTGCGGGAAGTCGCGCCGCTAAAGGGTAGGAAAAGGGTAGGCCGATGCGACCGCCATTCCCGTCGCGGAGCGGTCGCTATCGCCCCGCCGGCGCCGGCTTCCGCTTCCGGCCCTTCTCGCTGGCACGCCACTCCCACGGCGGCGTGGGCGACTTGTCGGCCCATAGGCCACGCCGGGCGGCTCGGGCCACGCTCCAGAGACACCACTGGGCAGAGCACCTTGCGATGCCCTGCCCAGCGTGAGATCAAGAGTGCCGCGAGGGGCTCAGGTCAGCGATCGCGGCGACGCCGAACCGATCGCCACGCCACACAGGCAATTCCCGCCAGTCCCATCACCCACGTCGATGGCTCGGGCACGGGAACCGGACTTGCGAGACGAAAACCG
>Ga0114977_10002280_pt1 | contig 12360 bp, 8 predicted proteins | sample S_130805_MF_Meta_FD_87026 | JGI IMG/M metagenome (GOLD analysis project Ga0114977, IMG submission 87026) | Freshwater microbial communities from Lake Simoncouche, Canada to study carbon cycling - S_130805_MF_MetaG | ecosystem: Environmental > Aquatic > Freshwater > Lake | place: Lake...
CCACGCACTCCCTTTATGTAGTGAACCGTTGAGTCCATCTGCAGAGGCATACCCAACTCTAAACGGTTGCGAATTACACGCGAAACCTTAGTGAAATCTCCGGCATCGCCCTCGGCCTGAACAATAGAGGCGATAGTCAGTAATTGTGGAGCTGAATATTTACCACTAGCGTTCAAAATCTCTTGCCCTATCTTCTCTGCTCTGAAACGATTTATCATCGCCTGAACGATATCCAGGGCATTGGTTTTTAATGGAAAGTTATACAGGGCTGGGAATAGCAGACCTTCAGAGGTAGCAAACCCGGATGGCAAAACTAGGTTATTGAATGCATCAGCGATCTGTTTGCTGGTGAAGCCAAAGGCACGAAGTGAGTCAACGATCTCCGAGTTCCATTCCCCCTCAAAGACTGTGATCAGATTTGGAATTCGCGAAGAGTCAAGCAGCTGGTCTAATGCCTGAGATGCGGCGATCTTTAGAGTGAGCCTGTGCCCACCTGGAGAAACTTTCTGTGAACGCTTATCCGAGACTGCCAATCGAAAGTATGCGACAGAGGATTTTATTACTCCTGACGTGAAAAGAATTGTCGCGATATCACTTCCTGTAGCCCCGATAGGAATCTCCACAACAATCTCAGGATCTGATGTAAGAATCTGTCGTACTTCAAAATTCGGCGCAGAGTTATTATTGACGCGTACAGCATGTAGACCATAAGTAAGAATCGCAATAAAAACTAGTGCGAAAGCAACTGGTCGTAACTTCATCATTGATTTTTCTCGATCGATAACGCGAACTCTAAAATTGCCACAGCTGCCGCTTGATCAATTCGGGATCTTGCATCTCTTGCCGATACCCCAGATTCACGCATGTTCTTGGCTGCACTGAGCGTGGACATGCGCTCATCAATAAAAACTATCGGTGTGTCAGAGAGAGTGGCAAGTAGTTCGCCAAAAGCATTCGCCTTTTGCACAGCGCTTCCGCTTGAACCATCCATGTTTGAGGGCTTTCCAATGTAAATTGCAATTGGTTCATACTCATCGAATAGACGTTGCAGCTGCTCGTTAAGATCTCTAGCGCCAACCTTTAACGTAGTTACTGGCGATGCAAGGATTGCATCGGGATCACATGCCGCGACACCGATACGAACATCTCCGTAGTCGAAAGCCAATCGACGACCACGTTGCATGGAGGCGTTATCCCTTTATTGATTGCGAAATTGCGGCAAGAGCATCTGCTGCTTTACCTGGATTACTTCCTCCACCTTGGGCGAAATCATCCTTGCCGCCACCGCCACCGCCTAAGACGCCAGATCCGATCTTTACTAGCGCCCCAGCCTTGATTCCCTGATTACGTGCTGCATCGCTGACTGCGGCAACTAATACCGGCTTGCCATCGTTGATGCTGATCAATGCGACCACCGAGTTTGCTGCCTTGCCACGTAGTTCCAATGCAATTTTTCGAAGATCATCCCCAGATATTCCATCGCTGAGTATGGCAAGCGTTGCACTGACTCCATTGATGTGAACAGCCGATTTAGCAATCTCTCCTATTTGTGCGAAAGCTTGAAGAGAGCGCAATGTGGCTAACTCTTTTTCAATCTCTTTGAGCTTATTAAGTAGATCGGAGATTCTCTCCGGCAACTCCTCCGTACGCGCTCCCTTAATAATCTCGGTAAGAGAGTTCAATAAAATATGCTCACGTGCTAAGAATTGATATGCATCTGCGCCAACGAGAGCTTCAATACGACGTACTCCCGCTCCGATTGATGATTCACTTAAAAGTTTAACTACGCCCAGCTGACCCGAGCGAGAGACGTGGGTTCCACCGCAGAGTTCACGTGCCCAATCACCAACGCTGACAACGCGCACTTGGTCGCCGTACTTTTCACCGAACAAGGCCATGGCGCCAATCTCTTTGGCTTGGGCTTGGGTCATTACTTCGGCATGAACCTGCAAATCATCTAACAGCAATGAGTTAACTCGCGCTTCAACATCGTTAATAACCGAAGTTGGGACAGCCCCTGTCGACGGGAAATCAAAACGAAAACGTCCTGGAGAGTTCTCTGAACCGGCCTGCGTTGCAGTCTCCCCTAAGATTTCGCGAAATGCCTTATGAACCATGTGCGTGGCGGTGTGTGCACGAGAAATCGCATTGCGGCGCTCAATATCTATAGCGGCAAATGCCATATGACCTACTTCAACCGCGCCTTGAACGACTCTACCTCTATGGATAAAGATTCCTGGAACCGGTGTCTGCACATCATCAACCTCGATGCTTGTGCCATTGCTCAACGAAATTACGCCGCCATCTGCAAGCTGTCCGCCACCTTCAGAGTAAAAAGGCGTACGGTCCAAAATAACTTCAACCTCATCGCCCTCATGCGCACTGGCAACTAGTAAGCCATCCACGACAAGTGCGCAGATTTTAGATTCGCTGCTGGTGTGCGTATAGCCAATGAACTCCGATTTTCCATTTTTGTCGGCGACGCTTCGATAGATGCTGACATCTGCGTGACCACTTTTCTTGGCGCGAGAATCGGCCTTGGCGCGATCCTTTTGCTCATTCATTAAGCGTCTAAAGCCTTCTTCGTCGACCTCTAATCCTTCTTCGCGAGCCATCTCTAACGTTAGATCAAATGGAAATCCATATGTGTCATGGAGTTTGAAGGCATCGGCTCCTGGCAACACATTACTTTTGGCCTTCTTTAATCCCGCGCTGGCAACATCAAAGATTGTGGTTCCGCTTTTAAGCGTTTGCAAGAAACTTTCTTCTTCTGAAACGCTGACACTAAGAATTCTTGGGCTATCACTAACAAGCTCTGGGTACTGAGGACCCATTGCACCGATTGCTGCAACAGTTAGCTCGGACATGATCGGATCCATCGAACCAAGGAGGCGCATATTACGAATAGTACGTCGCATCATTCTGCGAAGCACATATCCACGACCTTCATTGCCTGGAGTAACACCATCACCAATCAGCATCGCCGATGTGCGTGCATGATCTGCAATGACGCGAAGTGATACATCGGATTTTTCTGAAGCGCCATATACGACTCCAGTTAACTCAGAGGCCTTCTTTAAAATCTGCATCGTTGTGTCGATCTCGTAAATATTTTCGACGCCTTGTAACAAAGCCGCCATTCGCTCTAAGCCCAGACCGGTATCAATACTTTTAGCTGGAAGCTCGCCCAAGATAGGGAAATCATCCTTGCCGCTACCGGCGCCTCGCTCATTTTGCATGAAAACAAGGTTCCAGACTTCCATGTATCGGTTTTCATCGGCGATTGGTCCGCCTTCTGCTCCATACTGTGGTCCGCGATCATAGTAAATCTCTGAACATGGACCACAAGGCCCTGGAACTCCCATAGACCAAAAATTATCGCCCATACCCATTCGCTGAATGCGCTCTTTAGGAACTCCGATTTTCTTGTGCCAAATATCGGCAGCTTCATCATCATCTAGAAATACAGTGATCCACAACTTCTCGGGTTCAAATCCATAACCACCATCATTGGTCGCACGTGTCAACAACTCCCAAGCAAGAGAAATCGCGCCCTCTTTAAAATAATCTCCGAAGGAGAAATTTCCACACATTTGGAAAAAGGAGGCATGTCTAGTTGTCTTGCCTACCTCATCGATATCAAGGGTTCGAACACATTTTTGCACGGATGTTGCACGCTTAAATGGTGGAGTCACCTCGCCTAAGAAATAGGGCTTAAAGGGCACCATACCTGCGTTAACTAGCAATAAGTTTGGATCATCGGCTATTAAAGATGCCGACGGCACAACAGTGTGAGTTAACCCTTGTCGGTTATCTGATTCAAAGAAGCGCAGCCAGCGCGCACGGATCTCGGCGGATTCCACAGCGAGAGATTACTCAGCCTTCTTCTTGGCGCGAGCCTTCTTAGCAGTGGCAGCAGATAGCAGCGCGCCTGCAACTTTTACAGCTGAACCGTTTTTATTTAAAAATGAATGTGTGGCCTCGTTGACCTTGTCGGAGAGATCTTCTGCATTCTTAGTGATGCGATTAAGACTCTTCAATGGACCATTAACTAGTGAAACAGTCGTATGGACTTCCTCAATTAAGGGAGCTGTCTCATTTGTTAGTGACTTAAGTGAAAGTTTGGCCTCATCAATAAAACGGCCAACGCGGATAACTACATAACTAATTGCTACGGCGATAATGAGCAAGCCGCAGCTTGCGATTATCGTTGCGATTCCTCCTGGACCCATATGACTAGTCTACCTGAGGCACAGTCTTAGGGGCGCCATCAATGCCGCTCTCTTTACGTTGGGCAGCAGTAATCGGAGTTGGCGCGCCAGTAAGTGGATCACCGCCACTAGCTGTCTTAGGAAATGCAATCACTTCGCGAATTGAATCTGAACCAGTAAGCAAGGCGCAGACGCGATCTAAGCCCAACGCGATTCCGCCATGTGGAGGAGGTCCATAGTTAAAAGCCTCGAGAAGAAAACCGAACTTGCTGGCAGCCTCTTCATCGCTTAAACCGATCACACGGAAGACATCTTTTTGAATATTTCGATCGTGGATTCTTATGGAACCGCCACCAAGTTCTGTGCCATTGAGAACAATGTCATAGGCGTAAGCAAGTGCGCTTGCAGGATCTGTTGCAAAGGTTGATGCAAACTCTGGTTTTGGTCCAGTAAATGGATGGTGAACTGCAGTCCAGCCACCGTTATCCGTTGGCTCAAACATAGGTGCATCGACGACCCACAAAAACTCCCACGTACCTGGGGCAATTAAACCGCAGCGCTTTCCAACTTCTAGGCGTACGGCGCCCAGTAGGTTCTGAGATGCCACTCGCTCGCCTGCAGCAAAAAATATCGCATCTCCCGGTGTTGCACCAGTTGCAGCTGCGATTCCAGCACATTCAGATTCAGAGAGATTTTTTGCTACTGGTCCACCCAATGTCCCGTCGTCATTGACCAAAATATATGCAAGCCCCTTAGCCCCGCGAGCCTTTGCCCAGTCTTGCCATGCATCGAGTTCGCGTCGAGGCGATGAAGCACCCTTGGGCATCACAACTGCACCAACATATGGTGCTTGAAAAACTCTAAAGGTGGTCTGTGCAAAGTATTGGGTTTGCTCAGTTAACTCATTAGCAAAGCGCAGATCTGGTTTGTCAGATCCGTATCGAGACATAGCATCGGCATACGTCATGCGCTGTAGTGGAAGTGGAATCGTGTAACCAACAGCTTCTTGCCAAATTTTTGCAACGATTTTTTCTGCAACTGCCAGAATATCCTCCTGGTCAATAAATGACATCTCAATATCTAACTGCGTGAACTCTGGCTGGCGATCAGCACGAAAATCCTCATCGCGAAAACAGCGTGCAATTTGATAGTACTTCTCCATGCCAGCAACCATCAATAACTGTTTGAACAACTGAGGAGACTGAGGAAGTGCATACCAACTTCCAGGTTGTAGGCGGACAGGGACCAGAAAATCGCGGGCACCTTCTGGAGTAGAGCGCGTCAAATAAGGTGTTTCGATCTCTAGGAACTCTTCCTGCTCCATCACACGTCGAATAGTTGACGTGACTTTTGAACGCAGGCGTAGGTTTGCTGCCGGCTTTTCGCGACGCAGATCTAAGTAGCGATACTTGAGGCGAACTTCTTCGCTGATCTCAGAGTCATTTCCAGAATCGATCGGAAATGGCAATGGTGCCGATTCACTGAGAACAACTACCGTGTCCCCCATGAGCTCAATATCTCCAGTTGGAATTCCTGAGTTTTGATTTCCATCAGGTCGAGCAAAAACTTCGCCAGTAATGAGTAAACACCATTCGGCGCGTAAAGCTCCTGCCAGTTTCTCGTCACGAATAACAACTTGAACCGATCCTGAAGCATCACGTAAATCAATAAAGGCCACGCCGCCATGATCTCGACGGCGAGAGACCCAACCTGCCAAGGTTACGGTTTGACCGATATGTGCTGCGCGCAGGCTTCCAGCTTCGTGACTTCTTAACATAAGTGGGTTCAGTTCCTATTTCTAAATCGCTTCGAGTAAGGAGTCAATCCTAACCGATGAAGTAGTACCAGTGTTCATATGTTTTAACTCAACGTTTCCGCTAGCGATTTCAGCATCTCCTAGAACAACCACATAACGCGCCCCGCTCTTATCGGCGGCCTTCATTGCCCCTTTGAGCGCGCGATCGCCGAAGCTAATGTGGACGGTCTTGCCTGCATTGCGCAGTAGTTGTGCAGTCACCAGCGCCGTATTCATCGCTAAATCTCCAAGCGGAATGATGAAGAGATCAGAGATTGCAAGATCACTAGATATAACTCCTTCGGCCTCTGCCGCTAAAACGGCGCGATCAATTCCAAGTCCAAAGCCAATTCCAGAGAGTGCTTGTCCGCCAAGCTCTTGCATCAAGCCGTCATAGCGTCCACCACCACCGATTCCAGATTGAGCACCCAAGAGTTCGTGTACAAATTCAAAAGTGGTACCGGTGTAATAATCTAAACCGCGCACCATCCGAGGGTTTACTACATATGCAATTCCCATTGCATCTAAATAGCTTTTCACATTCTCGAAATCTTCTCGAGCGGCCGGTGTTAAGTAATCCATCAGCAGAGGCGCATTCAACATGGCTTTTTTCATCTCTTCGCGTTTATCATCGAATAAGCGAAGTGGATTAATCAACGCACGTGCAGAAGTTGCTTCATCTAAGTCTAAAGTTTGAATAAACTTCACAAGATCAACTCTATGAGCCGCACGGGTCTGGGCATCCCCCAGCGATGTTAAATCAAGGCGAAACTGAGTAAGACCAATAGCCCTAAAACCCGCATCGGCAATTGCGATAACTTCTGCGTCGATAGCTGGATCATTCAAACCAATTGCTTCAATGCCAACTTGGTAGAACTGACGATAACGACCGGCCTGTGGACGTTCTGCCCGAAAAAATGCTCCTGCGTACCAGACTTTAATCGGGAGCTGTCCTCGATCTAAGCCATGCTCAATGACTGATCGCATAACACCAGCGGTACCTTCAGGTCGAAGCGTTATTGAGCGATCGCCTCGATCTGTAAATGTATACATCTCTTTTGAAACTACATCCGTTGATGCACCAACGCCACGGGTAAAAAGTTCGGTATCTTCAAAAACGGGCAACTCCATCAGTTGATAACCCGCACGGCGAGCAGCTGTATTCAATGCTTCTCGGACGAATTCAAAAATATTCGAACGCGGTGGAATGTACTCACTGACGCCTTTAGGGGCTTGGATCTTTTTTCCAGACATTAGTAACGGCCCTTAATAGAGTTCAAATATGGATTGTTCTTTCGCTCATCACCAATCGTGGTGGTGCGCCCATGACCTGGCAGTACTCGCAAGTGATCAGCCAATGGAAGTACTTTTTTACGCAATGTCTCTTCCATATCCTTAGCTGATCCAGTGGGTTGGTCTGTGCGCCCGATTGAACCAGCAAATAAGACATCCCCGCTGATCAATATCTCATCATTAATCTCAAACATTACCGAACCACGTGTATGTCCAGGAGCGTGAATTGCCCTCATAGATAGACCCACGAGCTCAATGACATCTCCATTGCGCAATTCTCTTACATCACTCGGTTCGACAAACTCCATGGCCGCCAATGTCGCAGCAAATTCTGCGCTCACTGAGCGCTCAGGGTGAATCAAACTCTCGCGATCCTGGCTATGAATATAGGCAGGAACACCATAGCCATCTGCTACAGGTCGAATCGAAAACGTATGGTCTAAGTGTCCGTGCGTTGCAACAACGGCTACGGGCTTGAGGGAGAATTGGGCGATAATTGCAGCTACCTGAACGCTTACATCAGGCATGCCCGGGTCGATCACTATGCACTCAGCACCAGGGGCGCTGGCAATAATCCAGCAGTTTGTGGCAAACATGGGAGCGGCAAAGGACTCGATTAGCACCTTTTCCTCACCCTCTACGAATTGACGCCTAACGGCATAGACAGGGTACCTTTTACCCTATTGAAATGCTCAATTCACGCCCTATGAGCTCACACTCATTGGGCCAAACGAACACATAGCGACGTTCATCCGAACAACGCGCTGAAAGGATCACCACCATGACCGATTTTAATCCACTACTTCAAGCATCAGCAGCAAGTGCGCTGATTGGAGATCCTGCAGCCTTTGGTCGAGTAGGCGAAGATGGCACTGTCTATGTTCGTACACCTGGCGGTGAAAAAGCCGTTGGTTCATATCCAGGTAAGAGCCCAGAAGAGGCGTTGACGTATTTTGTCCGCAAATTTGAGATGCTCGCGGCCGAAGTCGCACTACTTGCAGCACGTATCAAGAGCGGTGCTCTTGTTCCATCTGATGCATATGCTGCAGTTAAAAAACTACGCGAACAGGTTAAAGAGCTCAATGGTGTCGGCGATCTCGAGGCGCTATCAGCTTCAGTGGAGCAAATCGAACCGCTCATTGAAGGCCACCGCGAAGCCTATGAGGCCAAGAAAGCTGCAGAGACTGCCGCTAAGAAGGCGCGCTTGGAACAGATTCTTATTGAGAAAGAAAAGATTGTCGCAGAGGCTGAATCACTTGCACTTTCTGAAAGTTGGAAAGTCACAGGTGACCGTCTGAAGGTTTTATTAGATGAGTGGAAGTCAGCTCCGCGCCTGGACAAGAAGAGCGATGCAGATTTATGGAAGCGTTTCTCATCTTCTCGCAACAAATTTGATAAGCGTCGACGTACACACTTTGCAGCACTTGAGGCAACGCAGAGCGTTGTATCAGATGCCAAGAAGGCAATTATCACTGAAGCTGAATCACTTGCTACTTCAACTGAGTGGGTGCCAACGGCTAAGAAGTTTAAAACACTTATGGATGCTTGGAAGGCCTCTGGCCGCGGCAAGCCAAGTGATGATGCAAAGATGTGGGCACGTTTTAAGGCAGCTCAAGATCAATTCTTTACTGCCAAGAACGCAGACCTTGAAAAGCGCGATACAACAATGGCCACCAACTTGGTTAAGCGTGAAGAACTTGTCGTGATCATCGAAGCGTTGGTTCCATTTACTAACGTAGATGAGGCCAAGAAAGCCCTTCGTGAGCATCTCAATGCGTGGAGCAAGATAGGTATGACCCATCGCGATAAGCGAGCATCACTAGATGCCAGAGTCCATGCCGTTGAATCGATTATCAAAGAGGCCGAAGCTGAGAATTGGCGAAAGACCGATCCTGCAGCAAAGGCTCGCGCCAGTGAAGTTGTTAAGCAGCTCGCTGATTCAATCGAGAACTACGAAAAGATTGCAGCTAAATCATTGACTGCCGGTAATACTAAGAAAGCCAGTGAGGCAACTGAATCTGCAGCAGCTCGCAGAGTGTGGTTAGCCGAGGCTGAAAAGGCTTTAGCTGAGTTCAACTAGTTAGTTGTTAGTTGTTCGATAGACGTCATAGACGCCTTCGATACTACGTACTGCAGCAAGTACTGCATCTAGATGTGTTGCATCTGCCATTTCAAAAGTAAATCTCGAAAAGGCTGTTCTATCTTTAGATGTACTTACAGATGCGCTCAAAATATTGACGTGTTGCTCTGACAATGTGCGCGTAACATCGGCCAATAACGAGGCTCTATCGAGGGCTTCAACTTGAATATTTACGAGGAAGACTGATGCAGCACCGGCACGCCAACTAACTTTAACAACTCGATCTAACTGAGTTTGACGCAGATCAGCAGCGTTGACACAGTCGGCTCGGTGAATTGATACTCCACTGCCCTTTGTAATAAATCCCATGATGTCATCACCTGGCACCGGAGTGCAGCAACGGGCTAACTTAACTAAAACATCATCGGAGCCTTCAACATCAACTGCATTGCTAGATCTTCTAGTTGCAGGAGCACGGGTAGGAATTACATCCATTGTTGGCTCGGGATGTGAGTCTTCTCCCCCAAGTGCAACCACTAGCTTGTCGATAATCGATGCAGCAGATACGTGGCCATCTCCTACTGCAGAATACAAACCTTCAATATCGCTATAACGAAGCTCGTGGGCAAGTTCTAACAATGAGTGACCTGCAAATATCTTCTGCAAAGGCAATCCAGCTTTTCGCATCTGTCGTGCAATGGATTCTCGCCCAGCATCAATCGCCTCTTCGCGGCGTTCTTTAGTAAACCACGCTTTAATTTTGGAGCGAGCACGAGGACTCTGTACAAAGTTAAGCCAGTCGCGACTTGGGCCCGCGTGCTCTCCTTTGTTGGTAAGAATCTCCACCACATCGCCATTATTGAGTCTGGATTCAAGTGGCACCAAACGTCCATTTACTTTGGCGCCGGCGCATCTGATCCCAACATCGGTATGAACCGAGAAGGCAAAGTCAACGGGTGTGGATCCACCTGGCAATGCAACAACGCTGCCCTTGGGTGTAAAGACAAAGACCTCAGGAGAACCTAAATCAAAACGTAGCGCCTCTAAAAACTCTGATGGATCTTCCGTCTCTTTCTGCCACTCATGTAATTGACGCAGCCACAACATTTCAGGAGACGTTTCATTGTTCTCATGGCCCTGCTTGTACTTCCAATGAGCAGCGATACCAAACTCAGCTCGAGAATGCATGTCATATGTTCGAATCTGAATTTCAATCGCCTTACCGGTTGGTCCAATTACAGTCGTGTGTAACGATTGGTAAAGATTAAACTTTGGCATCGCGATGTAATCTTTAAAACGCCCGGGCACTGGACTCCATCTAGCATGGATTGATCCCAACACTGCATAACAGTCACGAACGTCATCGACTAATACACGGATTCCGACCAGATCATAAATATCATTAAATTCGCGACCACGCACAACCATCTTTTGATAGACCGAGAAAAAATGCTTTTGTCGCCCAGTTACCGTTGCATGAATGGCATCCTTAGCCAAGTCTTCCGTAACTATCTCTATTACTTGTTTGGTCAAAAGATCTCTAGATGGTGAACGTTCGGCGACAAGTCGCGAAATCTCTTCAAACTTCTTTGGCTCTAACACCTCAAAAGATAGATCCTCTAGCTCCCACTTAATCGCATTCATTCCCAGTCGGTGAGCCAAAGGAGCATAAATATCTAGAGTTTCACGAGCCTTTCGCTCTGCACTCTCGTGCGTAACATAACTCCATGTTCTGGCGTTGTGCAGCCTGTCGGCAAGTTTTATCACTAGCACCCGAATATCTCGAGACATTGCAACGACCATCTTTCGAACAGTCTCTGCTTCGGCAGTTGGGCCATACGTTAGGCGATCGAGCTTTGTCACTCCATCGACTAGATTTGCAATCTCGTCGCCAAAATCGTGACGTAACTCTTTTAATGAATACGCCGTATCTTCGACGGTGTCATGTAAAAGCGCAGCGATAATAGTCTCAGAATTCAAACCTAACTCGGCCAGAATCGCAGCCACTGCCACAGGATGCGTTATGTATCTCTCGCCAGATTTGCGGAACTGACCCTCATGGGCTTTTTGCGCTACAAGAAAGGCACGTTCAACATCATCACTGCTGCTGGTGGCATGGTTTTCCTTGAGCGCACTAATAACTGGTGCAATCAAGGTATCCATAACAAAATCGGCTACTTGCGGCCTTTGCGCTTTGGTTGATTACGTGGACCGCGTGGTCGATCAGCTAGTGCAACTGGTGTCGCTGTTGCAACAGCAGGAGCTGCGCCACGGCCATTTACACGCTTAGCTAAGGCAACCATTGCTGGCTCCTTCTCGCGCAACTGTGCCAAAACTGGCGGTGCAATAAAGATTGATGAGTAAGTTCCCACAGCTAAACCGATAAATAGAGCAAGTGAGAGATCTTTAAGCGTTCCAGCACCGAGAAGCCCGGCTCCTACGAAGAGAATAGATCCGACGGGAAGCAGGGCGATCAATGACGTATTAAATGAGCGAATCAAAGTCTGATTAACGGCCAAGTTAGTCGCCTGCGAGTATGTCTGCTTCGAGCTGGCAGTAATCGTTCGTGTATTTTCACGAATCTTATCGAATACAACAACAGTGTCATAAAGGGAGTAACCCAGAATGGTCAAGAAACCAATAACGGTCGCTGGGGTCACATCAAAGCCAACAAGTGCATAGATTCCAACCGTAATGAAGACATCGTGAACAACTGCCACGATGGCAGCGATTGCCATCTTAGGTTCAAAGGCCATTGCCAAATAAAACATCACGCATATTAAGAAACCGATCAGACCATAGAGAGCCTTGCGAGTAATCTCTTTACCCCACGAAGGTCCAACGATTTGAGAGTCAATAGAATCGATAGCCACTGAAAATTTCGCAGCTAGCGCATCTTGTACAGCATTATTTTGGGCGTTATCTAGCGCTCCAGTTTGAACTCGTACCTTATCTGTTCCGATATTTTGAACAATGATCTC
>Ga0114977_10002281_pt1 | contig 12359 bp, 8 predicted proteins | sample S_130805_MF_Meta_FD_87026 | JGI IMG/M metagenome (GOLD analysis project Ga0114977, IMG submission 87026) | Freshwater microbial communities from Lake Simoncouche, Canada to study carbon cycling - S_130805_MF_MetaG | ecosystem: Environmental > Aquatic > Freshwater > Lake | place: Lake...
AGGACGCAGCCTCGCGCTCTGCGGCGGGCTCACGGCGCTGCCGGGCCAGTTGGTGGTCCCCCCGGCGCGCTGCCCGGAGGCCCCGGGAGGCCTCGCCGTTGGGGACGGCTCGACGGTCGGCGGCGTCCTCCTGGACTGCCCGGGGCACTACTCCCTCGTCGTCGAGGGAGGCGCGGTGTCGGCGAAGCTGGTGGACAATGCGCCCGACGCTTGCGCGAAGGTGCGTGCCCCCGTGTGGCGGCCCGATCTCACCGGACGCACGATCTTCGCGCTCGCGGAGCAGCTCCCGGAGGCGGCGCTGCCGCTCGTCCCGGCACCGCTGAAGCGCGCCGAGATCGTGCCGCAGGACGGGGGCCTCACGCTCGGGAAGAGCGGGCCGACGTACGTCACGGGAGCGTTGGTCTGGTCGGGCGGGACGGACATCACGGTCGACGGATTCGCGCTCACCCTGGGCGAGGGCCGGGAGAACGTGGTGCCGCTGGCCGCGCTCGGGGGGGCGGAGCCGAGCCTCACGGTCGGCCCGGGGCCGATCGACGTCGTGGCCCCGTCCGTGCTCCGCGCCGCAACCGGCGCGCCGCTGACCTTGAGCAGCTGGGGAGCGGTGGCGGCCGATCGCGACGGCACCTCGCTCTCCCTCCAGCGGGTGCGTACGCCGGCCGCCCTCGCGTGCGGGCACGTCGAGGTGTCCGCGGGGACGCTGGTGAGCTTCGCCACCTCGATTCAGCTCGAGGACGCGCCGACGGACGCGCAGCTCGGCTGTGCCTGCTACCACGTAGGCACCGCGAGGCCGCCTTCCGCGTGTCCGACCCACCTGGGCGCTCCCAGCGAGGTGCGCCTGGGGGCGGACTGGGCTCGCGTTTCCTGGAGCGCCGCTGGGTGCGAGGAGCTCTGCCGCTGAGCCGTGCACCCGGGGAGGCTGGCTCGCAGACGGTGGCTCCTCGACCGCCGACGTCGGTCGGTGGGAACGACCGTGAGGCGCCGCGGCCCGCTGCCACCCGTGATCGGGAGTGGGCCACGTCGGTTGCCGGGAGCGCGCCGGGGGGAGTAGGTTGCCTGCCCTCCTCTCCTGGCCCCTGCGCCCATGTCGATTCGGTGATGGAAGCCAAGATCCGTCGAACCCTCGCTGGGGCGCTGGCGGTGGTCCTCCCGCTGCTGGTCCTCGCTGGCGCGGGTGCGTGGCTGCTGCGTCCGGAGCCGTGGGCCCCGAGCCAGAGCGTGCAGCAAATCGACGCGAACCTCGCGGCCAAGCCGTTCAGCACCGTCGTGGTTGGCCCGTCGTTCTCCCGTACGGACGTGGAGCTGCGCACGCTCTCGGAGAACCTCGACCTCGAGCCGAAGGGCGCCGTCACGATGGCGTTCAACAGCGCCGGGCCCGCCACCTGGTACGCGCTGCTGAAGTACCGGGTGTTCGACGCCGGCTACGCCCCGAAGCTCGTGGTGGTGGTCACCACGATGCAGTCGCTGCTCGCAGTGACCCCGTCGCCCACCTATCTTCACGATCTCACGGATCAATTCGCCGAGCCGGACGACACCATCCGTGAGCTCACGTTCGCGTCGGACCGTCCGGCGTGGATGGAGCGCGCCCTTCAGCGCCGGGGCGGGCCCCGGGCGGCGCTGCTCAAGGCGTTCCGGGACGGCCCCGCCGCCCTCTTCTACACTGGCACCGACGGCGCCGACGCCGAGACGATCGCGGATGAAGCCGGGAAAGCGGTCTTCGGCGAAGAGCACGAGGCGGGCTCGTTCCAGATGGTCGGCGGTCGCGTGGCCGATGCGCACGAGGAGCTGGGCCTCTTCGGCGGGGGCGTGGCGGACGCTCGCCAAGGCTACCTCCCGGCGCTCGCCCGGCTGGTACACGCCCACGGCGCTCAACTCGTCGTGGTTTTTGCGCCTACCGCGGCGCGCTTCCAGCCCTCTCAGTACCTCCCCGACGCGGCCGAGGCGGAGATCCTGGCCCTCGGCAACGAGCTCGGGGTCGGGTGGGTGGACCTGCGGCAGGTGAAGCTGTCGGACGACGCGTTCAAGGACGGTCGGCACATGCGCCCGCCCGCGGCGAAGGAGTTCACCCTCCAGTTGGCGGAGCGACTCACCGCGATCGGCGCGACGCGGCCCGGCCCTCTGGTGCGCCCCATCGCGCCGCTGGAGCTGCAATCGGTGGAGCGGATCGGCGCGGAACCGACCCTGGACCTGGGGACGGTCGCCGAAGGGGACGGCCCCTGCAAGGCGACGATCACGCTCACCGGCGCGGCGTCGCTCGCGGAGCCTCGGCTGGCCACCCTCCCCTGGCGGCGTCGCTCTCCGATTGAGGTGGCCCAGGGCGGCCAGTTGCTCAAGCGCACCCGAGGCGGAGAGGCGCTCACCGACGGCTGCGTCGGGAAGTTCAGGTATGCCGACGACCGGATCGACGTGCGACTCGCGAAGGGGCGTTCGGGAGCGATCGAGCTGCGCCTCGCCGACGCGCTGCCGGTGCGGGACGGCAAGGAGGACGAAGCCTGGTGGTTGTGGCCTTCCACCTCCCTGAAGTGGAGCTACGCCGCGCCGCCCGAGGCAGAGGGCGCGGAGCTGACGGTGGACGTGGAGGTCAGGCCGGTGGAGACCGCGGCTGCGGCGCCGGTGGTGCGCGTCGGGGAGCGGCAGGTGGAGCTCAGCCTGGAGTCGGGGCGCTTCGTCGGCAGCCTCTCGGTGCCGCGGCCGGAGGGCCCGTGGTCGATCGAGGTGGAGAGCCCGGCGGGCGCGGCCTACGCGGAGGTTCACGCGCTCGCGTGGCACGTGGGCGAGCAGCGGCAGGACGTGGTGGCGCCCGCGGTCATGCGCTGGGTGGACCTGGCGAAGGCCGCCGAGGTCCACGCTGAGGCCACGCCGGCGTTTGCGGCCGCGGCGGTCACCGCGGAGGGGGGCCACGGGTGGATCGCGGCGCCTTGGCGCAACGTCAGCGGCTGCTCGCCCCTCTCCGTCGTCGCGGATGGCGCCCCGCTCGAGCACGCGACGCCCGACTCGTTCGACGCGCGAAAGCCGCCGGAGTCCGGTCTGGCGCACCTCAAGGACCGGCTGTGGTTCCCGGCGGCCGCGGCGGGGAGCTCGCCAGCGTACACCGTCGGGCTCGACCCCGAGCGCCGTTGCTGGGCGAAGGCGTGCCGCTCCTGCGGGACTCGGCTCTGGGTGTACCCCGGGGACAAGCTCACGATCACGCCGAGCGACGCCACCCGCCATACGGAGGGCGGGCTGAGGTTGGCCCGGGTGCGGGTGCTGGCGGTCGCCGCTGCGGGCGAGACCGAAGCCGCGCCCCTGGCGTTCGAACTGCACCTCGGAGACCAGACGGTCGCCACGGCGGCGCTCAGCCTCGCCGCGATGGCCAAGGGGGAGGAGGTGCCCGTTCGCCCGCCGGTCATCGGCGACTACGACCAGCCCCTGACGATCGTGCTTGAAAACCCGGCGGAGAACCCTCCGATGTTGTTCACCTTGTGGGGAGGGGCGGACTGAGATGTCCTTTGTCGACACGGACTTCCTGCTGTTCTTCCCGGTGGTGTTCATCGGGTACTGGCTGCTGCAGAAGCGGCGGTGGCAGAACATTTTTCTGCTCCTGGCCTCCCAGGTCTTCTATGGGTGGTTCGATCTGCGCCTCCCGCTTCTGCTCCTGGCGGTGACCGGGATGAACTACGGGGCCGCGATCCTCGTGGATCGCCACCCGGAGCAGAAGGGGCGCATCCTCGCCGCTGCCGTCGTGCTCAGCGTGGTGAACCTGTGCACGTTCAAGTATTTTGGTTGGTTCGCCGCGGAGATCATCCCCAAGCTGGTCGGGCCGGAGGAAGCAGGGCGCATCGCGGCGCTGCACGTGGCGCTGCCGCTGGGGCTCTCCTTCTACACCTTCCACAACCTCGCCTACACCATCGACGTCTCCCGGGGCCGGCTGCGCGTACGCCGCGATCCGATCGACTACTTCCTCTACGGCTCCTACTTCCCCCAGCTCGTCGCCGGCCCGGTGGAGCGCCCCCAGAACGTGCTCCCGCAGCTGGAGTCGGAGCGCCACTTCGACTGGTCGAGGGTCACGAGTGGCCTCGGACTCGCCTTGTGGGGCGGTTTCAAGAAGGTGGCGTTGGCCGACGCGATCTCTCCATACGTGGACCTGATGTTCCTCCACCAGGACCCCTCGTGGGCGATGGTGTGGACCGGGGCGCTCGGCTTCACCATCCAGGCCGTGACCGACTTCTCCGGGTACACCGACATCGCCCGGGGCACCTCGCGGATGCTCGGCATCGAGCTGATGGACAACTTCGCGCATCCCTACCTGGCGGCCACGCCGATGGAGTTCTGGACGCGCTGGCACATCTCGTTCTCGACCTGGCTACGTGATTACGTGTATATGCCCGCCTGCTTCTCCGACTTTGTCCGCGACTGGATCACCATCCCGTTCACCGGGGAGTGGAGCCCGTTCTGGAACACCGCCCGGGCGTTGGCGATCACGATGTTGGTCTCGGGGATCTGGCACGGCTCCACGGCGAACTTCATCCTGTGGGGGGCGTACTACGCGGTGATCGGAACGATCTACGCCGCGATCGTGGCGAGGCTCCCCAAGAAGTGGAAGAAGGACTCGCGTTGGCGATACCTCACCGTCCCGGTGATGTTCGGCTTCACGCTGTTCGGGATGCACATCTTCCGCCAGCCTTCGGTGCCGGTCTTGCTCAAGCACCTCACGCTCAATCCGCTCGGCGGCACGCCTGAGCAGTGGACTGTGAGCGCATCCATGCTCGGGCTATGTGCCTACGCGGCCCTGCCGCTCGGCCTGGCCGTCGTCTACGAGCGCTTCCTCGCCCCGCGGGTGAAGGACGCGCCTTGGTTCCTGCCCGTGCGCACCACCGTCTGGGCGGTCTTCGCGGTCGCGATCTTCTCCTCCGTCCGCACCTCCAGCGGCGACTTCATCTACTTCCAGTTCTGACCGGAGCACCCCATGGCCGACACCCTCAGCAAGCTTCAGGACGTCTTCCGCGACGTCTTCGAGGACGACGACCTCGTCATCACCCGCGCCACCACCGCGGCGCAGGTCTCCGCGTGGGACTCCGTCATGCACGTGACGCTGATGATGGCGGCCGAGCGTGCGTTCAAGCTCCGCTTCAAGTCCGGTGAGGTCACCGGCCTCAAGAACGTCGGCGAGCTGGTCGACCTCGTCGATCGCCGCCTGGGGGGCTGAGGTGTCGCGCCTGGAGCAGATGTTCGCCTACGCCCGCGCCAACCACCCGCGCTCGGTGCGGGGCATGGAGGAGGCGCTCGCGAAGGACCCGGAGCTCTTCACCGAGGTCGCCGAGAAATTCGGCGGCTGGGCAGCGGGCGTACACGGGGACGAAGGCTGGGCGCCGGTGTGCGTCGATGCCTACGTGAACTTCTCCAACGACGTGATCATGGCCCAGGCCCGCTACGAGGCGGACGGGCACTATGAGAACTCGTCGTTCGCCGAGTGCGAAGCCAGCGTGTACGCCGACCGCGAGGTGATGGACGAGTACCTCTGGGGCGTGTTCCTCACCAACTTCTTGTGGTCGCACCACATGGAGCTCTCCCGGGTCTTCCGGGACCGCTTCGCGCGGAAGATCGTGGCGAACGCGTCGGTGGTGGAGATCGCCCCGGGGCACGGCGGTTGGGGCGTGTGGCTCCTGTCCGAGCGTCCCGACGCGCGGCTGCAGGCCTTCGACATCTCCCCGTCGTCGATCGCGATCGCCTCGTCCATCGCAAAGTCGGCGGGTGTGGCGGATCGTGCGAGCTATGAGCGTCGCAACGCGCTCGACCTGAGCGCGCTCCCCGCCGGCGAGGCGGATGCCTGCCTCTGCTCCTTCCTCATCGAGCACCTCGAAGAGCCGGAGAAGCTGGTGGAGGTGATGGCGCACCTGTTGAAGCCTGGCGGCAAGGCCTGGCTCACCGGCGCGCTCACCGCCGCGCAGATCGACCACATCTACGAGTTCCGCAAGGAGTCGGAGCTGGTGTTGATGGCCGAGAAGTACGGCTTCCGGGTGCTGGAGACCATGTCCGTGGCGCCCCTGCGTACGCTCCCCAAGGCGCGCTTCGTCCCGCGCTCGATGGGGTTGCTCCTCCAGAAGCGGACGACGGAGCTCGGCTAGGATGTCCGACGTGTTCACCGACATCACCCGGCTCCGCAAGGAAGGCCGGGTAGAAGAAGGACTGCGCCTGCTCCGGGACGCCTTGCGTCGGCAGGCGGTGCCTGCGGAGTCCTACGAGCGGGCGGGGCGGCTCATCGCGCGGGAGAACCCGGGCGGGGTGAAGGTCCGCGTGCTCGGGCAGTGCACCACGGCGTGGATTCCGCCGGTGCTCACGGCGGTGGCGCACGAGCGGGCCACGCCGATGTCGGTGAAGGACGGCGACTACGACAACATCCTCCAGGAGCTCGGCCGCGGCGAAGCGGCCGACGTGCTCGTGCTCATCCCGTGGACCCAGCGCCTGCTCTCCGGCGACGACATGCAGGCCGCGATCGACGGGGAGCTCTCCTTCTGGGAGGCCGCCTGGGCGATGCGCGGGTCCGTGAAGCTGGTGCAGGTCGGCTACGACTACACCGGGGCCGGCCCGGCCGGGATGTCCCTGGCGGGGCTCGGCGGGGAGCGGGTGGCGCGGGTGCGGGCGATGAACGCCGCGTTGCGCGCCCGGCTGCCGAAGGGCGCCGCGTTCGTGGACCTGGAGCAGGTGGTCGGCGACGTCGGCCGCTCGCGGTTCTACGATCCCCGGCAGTACCACTGGACGAAGATGCCGTGGTCCGCCGAGGGTATCGTCGCGCTGTGCCGCGCGCTGCACGCGTCCATCCGGGCGCTCACCACTGGCCCCAAAAAGGTGCTGGTGCTCGACCTCGACAACACCGTCTGGGGTGGCGTGGTGGGGGAGACCGGCCCGATGGGCGTCTCCATCCGGGAGACCCCGGACGGTGAGGCGTTCCGCGCCTTCCAGACCTACTGCGCGGGGCTCACGAAGCGCGGCGTGCTGCTCGCGGTCGCGTCGAAGAACAACGCGGCCGACGCCCGGGAGCCCTTCGAGAAGAACCCGGACATGGTGCTGAAGCTCTCGCACTTCGCCGGGTTCGAAGCGAGCTGGGACCCCAAGGCGATGGCGCTCTCCCGCCTGGCGAAAACGCTGCGGCTGGGCCTCGACAGCTTCGTCTTCTTCGACGACAACCCGGCCGAACGCGAGCACATCCGGCAGGCGCTCCCCGAGGTGGAGGTGGTGGAGGTGCCCGAAGAGCCGGCGCTCTACGTGCGCGCGCTCGAAGCGGGGAGCTGGTTCGAGGCGGTGGGGCTCACGGCGGAGGACGCTGCGCGGGCCGATCAGTACCGCGCCGAGGCCGATCGCCGCACGGCGGAGGAGAACTTCGCTTCGCTCGACGACTACCTCACCTCGCTCACGATGGTCGCCGACGTCCGCGAGGTCGACGACGCCGATCTGGAGCGCGTCGTGCAGCTCCTCGGCAAGACCAACCAGTTCAACCTCACCACGCGCCGCCACGGCACCGACGTGGTGGACGAGCTCCGCAAGGACCCGCGCGCCATCGCGCTCTCCATCCGCCTCGCTGATCGTTTCGGGGATCACGGCCTGGTCGCGGTGATGTTCGGCGTTCCGCACGACGACGAGACCGTCCGGGTGGACACGTGGCTCATGAGCTGCCGGGTGATCGGCCGCACGGTCGAGCAGTTCTCCTGGGCGAAGTTCCTGGATGTGGCGCGCTCCCGGGGGTACCGCCGCGTCGTGGGCGAGTACCTCCCCACGGCGAAGAACGCGCAGGTGGCCGAGCTCTACGACCAGCTCGGGCTGCCGGTGGTCGAAGGTGGCGGCGAGGGGAAGGTGTACGCCGCGAAGCTCGAAACACTCCCGGAGCCGAACCACTTCGTCCGCTGCTGAGGGCGGCGGGGCGGAGGCCCGAGCCCGCCGGTCCTACTTGGTCCCGGCGCTGCGCGCGCGCGGGGCCGGCCGGGGCGGATCGGGAGCCGCCGCCGGGGATTTGACCGGGCCGTGGCCGCGCTGCGGTCCCCCTCGCGCTGGGCCGCCGGGGTGGTGGAGCGAGGTTCGGCCGTGCCAGGGGTGACCGAGGGGATTCTCTCGCCAGCGGCGCGCCCGCCGGCGGCTTGAGTGCGCTCCGGCGTCCCGCGGGCGCCCGCTCCCCGGCGTCCAGACCGATACTTGCACATATAGCCATCATGCTATATGCTCAGCGCATGTCGCTCGACCTCACCTTCGCCGCCCTTGCCGATCCCACGCGGCGCGCGATCCTCGCCCGGCTCACGCAGGGGGAGGCCACGGTCGGCGAGCTGGTGCGGCCCTCCGCGTTGAGCCAGCCCACCGTCAGTCGCCACCTCGATGTGCTCGAGCGCGCCGGCCTGATCGAGCGCCGGCGCGATCATGCTTTTCGCCGGGTCAGCCTCCGCCCCACCGCGCTCGTCGAAGCCTGGCAGTGGCTCGGTCGGTACGAAGCGTTCTGGGCCGGCTCCTTCGATCGCCTCGATGCGCTCGTGCGCACGCTTCCCGTTCCCGAGGTCCCCTCCATGTCCGATGATGCCGACCGCGAGCTCACGCTCACCCGCGACTTCCCCGTTCCTCCTTCGGTGCTGTTCCTCGCCTGCTCCCGCCCGGACTACCTGCGGCAGTGGTTCGGCCCGGCCGGCTACCCGCTCACGCTCTGCGAGATGGACTTCCGGGTGAGCGGTCGCTACCGCTTCGCGATGACCGGGCCGGACGGTGTGCAGGGGCCCATCTTCGGCGGCGAGTACGTCGCCATCGAAGCGGACCGGCTGATCCGCTACACCAACCGCTTCGAGGCGCCCGGCGCCGAAGAGATGGTCGTGACCCTGAGCTTCGAGGCCGTTCCCGGCGGCGCGCGGCTCACGCACCACACCCGGTTCGCCTCCGCGAGCATGAAGCAGCTGCACGTCGGCTATGGCTACACGCAGGGCGTCGGCTCCGGGCTTGACCAGCTCGCGGCCCTCGTCAACCGTTTGGGTGTGTCGTGAGCATCACTCATTCGGCCGACGGCACCACGCTCACCTACGAGAAGTTGGGCAGCGGCCCCCCGTTGATCCTCGTCGACGGTGCGTTCTGCCGCCGCGGTTTCGGCCCAATGGCGGCGCTCGCCAAGGCGTTGGCGCCGCGCTTCACCGTCGTGATCTACGACCGCCGCGGCCGCGACGAGAGCGGCGACACCGCCCCCTACGACCCCGCCCGCGAGATCGAAGACCTCGCCGCCATCGTCGCTTGCGTCGACGGGCCGCCGTACCTCTACGCCATCTCCTCCGGCGTGGCGCTCACCCTCCGCGCGATCGGCGCGGGGCTCCCCGTGCGCCGCCTCGTCCTGTACGAAGCCCCCTTCGCGCTCGACGGCACCCACGTCCCCGACCCGCCCGACTACCGCGAGCGCATCACGACCCTCCTCGCCGCAGGGGACCGTGACTCCGCCGTCAAGTTGTTCATGCGCGTGGTCGGCGTGCCGGCGTTCGGCATCTTCGTCATGCGCTGGATGCCCAATGTGTGGCCGAAGCTGCGCGCGGTGGCGCACACGCTGGCCTACGACCTCGCGCTCCTCGGCGACACCCAACGCGGCGGCCCCCTCCCCGACGACCTCGTCGCCGCCTGCGCCGCCGTCTCCGTCCCCACCCTCAGCGTCGCGGGGGGGAAGAGCCCGGCCTGGATGCACCACTCCGCCGAGGTCCTGGCGCGCGCCATCCCCGGGGCGGCGCACGAGCTCATCCCCGGCCAGGACCACAACATCGGCACCAAGGCCATCGCGCCCGTCTTGGAGCGCTTCTTCGCACTGGCGGACTGACCGACGCCGGCTCACCCGGGGCCGCGGTCCCCCGCTCCCGCCTGGTCGCGGGGACAGGCGGTGGGCACACCGGGAGGGTCCGCCGCTGCTGAACCGGCGGGCCTTGACCGCCCTCCGCGCGAGGCGGACCGCAGCGCCGGGGCGGCCCCCGGGCGTCGACGGTCACGATGCCCAGGCCGCCCCGGGTCGCGGCGCGCGCGGCGCCGTGACCGAGCGCGGAGCGCGAGCGCGGAGGGAGGCCGACGGCGACCGCAGGGAGCCGGCGCGCCCTCCTCGCCATCTCCCATGCCCGTCACGGCCCCCCGCGTTAGCACCGCGCCCCCCCGGGGAGTTTGCCCGTGACGCCGCGACTGACCTTCCAGGACCTGATCCTCCGCCTGCAGGCCTACTGGGCCGCGCAGGGCTGCGCGATCCTCCAGCCCTACGACCAGCCGATGGGCGCCGGTACGTTCCACCCGGCCACCTTCCTTCGCTCCCTCGATCCCGGCGCCTGGCGCTGCGCTTACGTGCAGCCGAGCCGCCGCCCGGCAGACGGGCGCTACGGGGAAAACCCGAACCGACTCGGCCACTACTACCAGTTCCAGGTGCTCATCAAGCCGCACCCGGCCAACATCCAGGCGCTCTACCGCGGGAGCCTGGAGGCGCTCGGCCTCGATCTGAAGGCCCACGACCTGCGTTTTGTGGAGGACGACTGGGAGTCGCCCACCCTCGGCGCCTGGGGCCTCGGCTGGGAGGTGTGGCTCGATGGCATGGAGGTCACGCAGTATACCTACTTCCAGCAGGTCGGCGGCATCGAGCTGGATGAAGTTCCGTGCGAGCTCACCTACGGCCTGGAGCGCCTCGCGATGTACCTGCAGGGCGTGGACAACGTCTACGACCTGGTGTGGGTCGGCGAGCGCGGCCAGCCCGGCTGCATCACCTACGGCGACGTGTACTCCCGCAACGAGCTGGAGCAGGCGAAGGACAACTTCGAGTGTAGCGACGCGTCGCTGCTCGCCCCCGCCTTCGAGGTGTGGGAGAAGGAGGCCAAGCGCCTCGTCGAAGCCCGGCTCCCGCTGCCCGCCTACGAGTGCGTGATGGGCGCGAGCCACACCTTCAACATGTTGCAGGCCCGGGGCGCGATCAGCGTCGCCGAGCGCGCCGGCTACATCCGCCGGGTGCGCGATCTCGCCTGCGCCTGCGCCGCGCTCTACAAGGAGACGTCGCGGATGAGCCTCGAAGAACGTCGGAAGGAGCTGGGGAGGTAGCGATGTCCGAGCTGTTCGTCGAGATCGGGGTCGAGGAGCTCCCCGCCCGCTTCGTGGGTCCCGCCATGGAGGGCTTCGCGGCCCAGATGGCCAAACTCCTGGGCCCGTTGGCGCCGAGCGCGCCGAAGGTCTGGGGCACGCCGCGCCGCGTGGCGGTCGCGTTCTCCGATGTGGTGGCGGAGACGCCCGGCGTGGAGAAGTTGGTCACCGGCCCCGCCGTGTCGGTGGCGTTCCCCAACGGGGCGCCCGGTCCGGCAGCGCAGGCGTTCGCGGCCAAGTTCGGCGTGTCGGTGGAGGCGCTGGAGCGCGTCCCGGGGCCGAAGGGCGAGGTCATCGCCGCGCGTCGCGTGGAAGGCGCCCAGAAGCTGGTGGACGTGGTGGCCGCCGGCCTCCACGCCGCGATCTTCGCGATCCCGTTCAAGAAGACGATGAAGTGGGGGCGCCGCAAGGAGCAGTTCCCGCGGCCGATCCAGTACGTCTGCGCCGTCGTCGACGGGGCGCGGGTCCCCGCGGAGGTGGCCGGCCAGCCGACGGTGGACACGTCCATCGGCCACTGGCTCTGGCACCCCGAGCCCTTCCGGGTCACCGGCGCGGCGCAGTGGGAAGCTGAGCTCCTCGCGCGGGACGTGGTCCCCGGCCTCGCCGAGCGCCGCACCCTCCTCGTCGAGGGCCTGTGGGCGCGCGCTGCGGAGCTCGGCGCCGAGCTGCGCGCCGACGACACGCTGGTGGACGAGGTGGTGAACCTCGTGGAGAAGCCCACCGTGATCGTGGGCGAGTTCGACGCCTCCCTCCTCGGGCTGCCCCCGCGGCTCCTCGTGGAGAGCATGAAGGTGAACCAGCGGTACTTCCCGCTCTACCGCGACGGCGAGCTCACCAACCAGTTCCTCCTCGCGGCCAACAACCCCCATGGCGACGTGGCGCTCATCGCCACCGGCAACGCCCGCGTGCTCGCTGCGCGCTTCCACGACGCCAAGTTCTTCTACGCGGAAGACCGTAAACGGCCTCTCGTCGAGCACGGTCAGAAGCTGTCGGGGATGGTGTGGCTGCGCGAGGTGAAGGGTGCGTCGGGGCGGCCGCTCACGATGTCCGAACGACAGTCGCACCTCGCGGCGGCCGGCGAGCGCCTCGCCGGGCTCTGTTCGGCGAACGCCGGGGCGGTCCTCGAAGCGGGGCTGCTCGCGAAGAGCGACCTCACCACGCTCATGGTCGGGGAATTCCCTGAGCTGCAGGGGCACGTGGGGCGGAAGCTCGCGGAGGCGGAGGGACTGCCGGCGGAGGTCGCGCTCGCGATCGAGGAGCACTACCTCCCGCGCTTC
>Ga0114977_10002282_pt1 | contig 12357 bp, 22 predicted proteins | sample S_130805_MF_Meta_FD_87026 | JGI IMG/M metagenome (GOLD analysis project Ga0114977, IMG submission 87026) | Freshwater microbial communities from Lake Simoncouche, Canada to study carbon cycling - S_130805_MF_MetaG | ecosystem: Environmental > Aquatic > Freshwater > Lake | place: Lake...
CTGCAGTAGTTGTGTCAGTTACTACAGCTGTAGAATCTACAGTTACAGTAGTTGAGTCGGTCTTTACTTCCGTAGAAGCACCACCACATGCAGTTAAAGCAGCGATAGCAAACATTGCGATTACTTTTTTCATCTTGTTTTTCTTTTTTTTGTTTATTTAAATTGCGATAACACTTGAGTTAATTGCGGCTTGGACATTACTCCAGAGTTTCTGTAAACTACATTTCCGCCATTCTCTACAATAATAGTAGGAACGCTTGACACGTTGTATCTTTGTGCCATATCAGGTTGTTGATCTACGTCAACATAATTAATCCCTACGCCTGTTTCTGCACTTACTGCTTGAACTGTAGGTTTAAACATTTTGCATGGACCACACCATGTTGCTGTAAAGTATAATACCATCTTTTATCTTTTTATAAATGTATGAACTTATTCTGAATCATCCAACTTTATTGAATATTTTTCTTGCTCTCCTGGAATTGCAGTGAATATTGGTTCTACTTTGTAAATAGAGTTTACAGTATGAGCTAAGTCATATCCTTCTTGTTCTTCTATTTCTAGTACTTGAGATGTATTAAAGAACCTAGCTCCTTTAATCATAAGAAAGCATTGATGTTCATTAGATTTGTCTACGTGAATCGTTCCTTCTTTAACATATCCTTCGTTAATTCCATTAGGATGTTCGTTATTAAACTTAGTATCCTTTAACTTAGTTAAACGTATTACTGTATCTTTATATTTACTAAAATCTATTAATTCACTCATATTACTTTAAATTTAATTTTATCTTTTTTTATTTCAATTGACTTTATAATTAAGTTCTCGTAATCTTTTCCAAAGAAACTTTTTAAATTCGTTCCTATAGTAAGATAAGGACCTCCTGAAGGATCTACCATATCGATAGTATCCTTGTCCGAATAAATATACTTTCCAAATAGTTGATAGAGTGCATTTTTATGCCAATTAGAATCATCTCCTTTATCTATGTACAAAGCTTTCTCAAATTCTTCCTGTGTCATTATCTGATCACCTTTTAACTTAGCATCTACAACTGCACTTTCGATATACTTTTCATAAGCTATATCATATGCATTAGGCCAACCGTATCGAAAATAAGGACCGTAACCGGACATAGTCACAGTTTTTCCCTTATGATCAAAGGTAATTTTATCGTTATAGCGATTGTGGTAAATTGCTTTCATAGGTTAAAATTAAGGAGTCTTATTCAATCTACCAACTCTTTATATGTTTATTTTTGAACCTAAAGCGAATACAGACATTAATGGAAGATTAGGATTTGTACTTATATTAACTTTAAAATTAATATTTAATTTAAACTTCTTACTAAATCTAATATCCGTTCCAGCACCTGTAAAGAAGGAGACATTAGCATCATATGTAGTTTTCTTATCTCTCTGTCCAAACATTACAGGTGAGGAGATAATATAGATTTCAGGTGATACTGTTTGCTTCTTACTAACCTGAAAAGGTCTAGTATAAAAGGTTATAATAGAGGGTGATAACATTACTTGAGTACCTGTTAAGATAAGGGAATTTCCACTTAAAGCAAGTCCTGCTACCGCTCCTTTATTTAAAGGTTTAACGAAGGACCATCCGTAGAATATGAATTTATTATCCCAGTCTGTTACATAGGTAACGCTAGTGGTAGTTACTCCAAATACCTTTCCGTTCCTCATTATGATATCAGAAGTACTCCCTCCGATAACTATCTGCTTTAAGTCAGCTCTAATTGAAGTACTTAGTCCGTAACTAAACATACCTTCGTTTAAAGTTTTAGACATATTAACGTTAAAGGTAGGCACTATCATAGAACCCATCTGTATTACCGAAAGATCAGCTTTTATTATAGGAGGATTAGCTTTACGCTCTTCCTTCTTTTTTTCTTGCTCTTTCTTTTTACTTTCAGATTTCTTCTCTGATTTAGACTCTGATTTACTTTCAGACTTGGATTCGCTACTTGAACTTTCTGTTTTTGTTTCTCCTCCAGAACTCTCCGATGATGAGCTTGACGACGAGGACTCCCCAGAGGAGGACGAGGATTGGGAAGAAGAGGAGGATGAAGGTGAGGTTGAAGAGGATGAGGAAGATATTGAAGTTCCTGATGTAGATGCGGCTGCTGTAGAAGAAGCACTTGAGCTTGCTGCGGAAGCGGCTGAGGAAGCTGCTTGAGAGGCGGCATTGCTTGCTGCTTGTGCGGCTTGTTGTGCCACAGTTGCTACTATTGTTATTGGACATGGTGTTGAAAAGATGTCATTAACCCATTTAGTTACTGTTCCTGATGCAAAGTCGGCGTATGTAAAGATTCTAGACTTGTTTCTAATAAGTACTAATACTCCGGGTTGATTAGATGAGATAGGAACTAATACTGTGTAGACTTTGCTATCACAGGGGTCAATGTAGGTTTGAACAATATTCTGACCGTTCGCTTTACTGGCGAATATAAACGAAACTATGATTAGGAGGTACTTAAACCACCCTTTCACTATTTGTTTTTAAGGATTAATTCTCCTAGTACTTCTAGACGGCCAACCTCTCTTTGAAATTCAATTTGAGTCATGACTAGTGAAATCTTCTTGTATGTTTTTTCGAATTCTTTTTTTGCTGCTTCCATATCCATCTTACCTTTCTCTGCTTTAGTATAATAAGGCAACTTAACTTGGAAGTGATGATAAGTTAACATAGAAACACCGCCCTTCTCCTTAGCACCGTCTGCTATTTTCTTAGCTCCTTTAAATCTCTTCTCAGCAAAATCTTCGAATGCTGGTTTTTCATTAGTAGCTTCTAAAAGCAAGTCTGATAGCTTTAGCATTTTACTTTATTTAAAATTTCTAAATTACTCTTTACTAAGTTTAATTTTTTAACTCCAGAGCGTCTGCTACGCATTGCTCTCTTTTTCTTTGGTGCTGTTCCCATAGTTTATTTTTTAAAAACTTCTTTCTTAACCATACGAGCTAAAATTCTTGCACAAGCAATATCTAAAGCTTTTTTGGTTGCAATTGAAACTGTTGATTGATTAAATTTAACTGGATCTACTGTAGCGTCTGAGAGGAAAGTTAATTCTCTAGTTGTCTTAGCTTCTCCTAATCCTGATGCTGCTATAATTTCTCCTGTCTCTGCATTTGTAAATCTAACTTGTAAACCTAAGCGAGTTACCATTTGATTCTTAACTCCGTTAGATAAATTTATTTCTTCGTCATCTGATACAGACCAATCGTAAACTTCTACCTCTACGAAGTAATGTGCAAGTCTAATCTTACCTCTACCGTCTAATTTGTCTTGACTTATTCCAGCCTGTGAAGCTTGGAACTGCTTAACCATTCTGTTTTTAATCTCTGTCTTATCTTCTGTAAACGTAAATCTATTAAGATTTTCGAGATATTCCAACGTGATGTTAGCCACACCCAAACCCACTTTCTTTTCTTTGAGTTCTGGATATTGCTCATAAACTTCATCGCCGATACCGCATTTGAGAATTTGTATTGGTATCGTTGGTCCATCATAATCTAAGTATTGGCTAATATCAATTTTAGTTTCGAACGATGCTTTATACTGCTCTGTCTTTGTTGATCCTATAGTTTGAGCAACAACCACAACGCTGCTTAGTAAAAATAAACTTAATAAAATTAATAACTTTTGCATATTTTAGCTTCTTCATTTTGATGGTCTTTGAGGAAATCGCCTTTGCTCTTGTCTTTGTTGTGGAATAGAAGGTCTAATTTGAGGATAGTATCTTGGTTCTTCTCTACGCGGTGGGGTAGGAGTCCTATCGTAGATAGGCGGCCTTTGCGGAACTGTAATAGGTCCTCTTGGTTGAACTATGATCGGGTTGTAATAAGGTACTGTATTATACCAGGTCCAATTATAATAAGGTATGATCGATGGAACAAATACGTTACTGTAAATAACTCTTTGCTCCCTAATAACCGAATCTTTTGGATCAATGTATACGTATCTAACTGGTGTGCAGCTTGCTAGTAAAACTAGTAGTACTAATAAATTTTTCATATCTATTTGTTAAATCGGCCATCTAATTTCCAGGTTAATTCATTTCCTATTTTAGTTTCCAGCTCTGGGTTTACAACGCTCAAAGTTAGCATCGTAAGTTGAAATAATAGAGCAAATACAGCCCATATAAGGCATAACTGTACGAATCTTAAAAATAATAAATCCTTAATTTTATTCATAAACGTATATTTTAATTTTCTTCTTCTTTCTTTTTACTAAACTTATCCCAAGTATCACCTGCTACAGTAGCAATAGTTATAAGCATTACTGCTTCTACTAACTTATCAGAAGGTTTGATATCTCCATGAGAGAAACTATTTGCTAATAAAGTACCACATAGAAATAAGGAGCATACAAAACCGATTAATGGTTTCATTGAAATCGATCCTTTTTCATCTTTAAATAAGTCTATTACAAATTCTTTAAATGTCATGATTGTTAATTTTTGTTGTTATAAATTACCATTGAGCGGGTTTTTCTTTAAACTCGTCTCCTTCTTTCTTTTTAGCAGGTGCTGCTGGTTTAGCTTCTGCTGCTTTTTCTTTTATAACTACTGTTTTAGTTCCGCCTGCTGCTTGTTGTTGAGCTGGAACATTAATATTAATGCTCTGCGGTTGAGCTTGCTTATCGCTTTCTTTTGGTTTTTGTAAGTAAGTCAATAAAAATGCTCCGCCTGCAGTTACTAATGTACCTACTGTACCAATTATAGTTTTTTTCAAACCGCTTATTGAACCATCATTATGTTTTTCATTCTTAACCATTGCCTCTTCCGGCGCTTGTTCTTTCTTTGCCCTTGCCATATTAAATTATTTTATAATTAATGGAAATTTTGCTTCTTTCCCGCTTATATCTATAAATATCAAGTCGTAGTCCTTTTTTGCTAAATCTGATAAATTATATATCTTTTTAGTAATTACTTCAGTAGCTGTGAAGCCTTCTGTTTTAACAGGTTTTTCGCTTCCAAAAGGAAGTATCTGTACTGAGTACTTAGCCCCAACTGTAGTTTCAAACTCAGCTGTAACTACGTTATCTATTTGCTTTATAGACTTAATACTTGTTGATGTAGCTACAACTCCTAAATCAATCATTTGTTGAGGTGTAGGAGCAATCTTTGTACAAGCTGCTAAGAACATAACCATTATTAATACTGTTTTTTTCATTTTAAAAGTTATTATATCCGGTTAGTTTAATTTGTGTTCTATTCAAGTTGATACCTAGTTGATTACCGTTAATCGCGCTAGCATCCATTATAGGTGAAACACTTACGGAGGTTAGAATATCTACACCATTACCTATTGTTGAAAACTTTAATTTAAATGGAGTAGAAGCTCCAGTAATAGCTGTTTTGTTATTTTGATCTAAAGCTCCAAATTTAACCTTACCCTCTTTAGCATTTGCAAATACAAACCAGGTATTAGGTAAAGTTGATGCTAATTCTTCAAACTTAAGTTTAGCTGGATCATATTCGAACTGAAACTGTAAACCTCCTACATTAGCTCCTTTAGTATCAATTGCAACTGGTATTTCTATATTATTAGATGTTACAGTCATATTTGTTAAGTTAACATCTATAGCAGTTACATCATAAGGAGTATTAATAAAACTCATATTTGAAATAGACATGGTTTTAAATGTAGAATTAGTTTGTAAACTATTCATAGCATTTGTTTGAACTGTTGAAGTCCCGTTAGTAGAAGTTATAACTTGAGATGAGTGAGATCTATTTACATCTCCCCATAACAAATACTTTAAGTCTAAGAAAGCATTTGTTCCTAGTACATCTGTCTTAAAGTAAGTCTTAGGGTATGTAACAGTATTCCAATTTGAAGTTGTTATGCTACCCCAAGATGAATTAGGATTCATATCAAAAGTAAACTCTGCTCTTAGTGCATAATCTACACCTCCATTATTAATATCTCTTATGGAGTTTAAGTATGTAGAAGAACCATCCTTAGCTTTGATTAAAGTCGAAGGTACTCTATACTGAGCCCAGGTACCATCTTCAGATACATACTCAACTGGACCTGTGTATATGTCGAATAATTGAACACTCTTAACTTTGTTAGGAAGAGTTCCTATTGGAAACTCTCTCATATCAATACGTAAAGTACTAAACGTAGTTCCTGGAGTTACATATGCCCATTCTACTTGACCTCCTATTGTAGCTACATCTGCTGCTCTCCAAGTTGGTAAACTCATCCAGCCATTAGTTCCTGCTACATAACCTGCAGGTATTGTCATTAAAGTATCTAACCCAGCTACTTGACCTAGTAATCTAGGTAAGTCTCCGCCGTCTATTACCTTATTTCTATTGATATCTGCAGCATATAAAGATTGACCTGTATTCAAGTTAGTACCTTTAGTTCCGTCTAATCCCATAGAAGTGAATTCAGCTTGTGCTGTTGTAAAATCAGATATTGTAATAGCTGAGTTATAAATTTTATAAGTACTGTCTATGTTATGCATTAAAGTAACATCGTATACTTTGTTGGCAGCTAACAGAGATTGATTAATATCTACAGATCCATCTGATAATACTGAGAATAGTTGGCCTTGATTTGTAACTGTGTCTCTAAATGATACTTTTAAACTAGATAAATTATATAAATTAGAACTTAAATCAACTTTTGCAGTTACATACTTACCGAAGTTTTGATTCATAATAATTTGAGTAGACAGCGGACTATCCATGAATGTTGAATCTCCCACACCTTGAGTGTTCCATCCAGCAACAAAGTTTAATTTAACAGGATTAAATACGCTTGCTGTTGATGCAGCTTTCAATTTGAATCTTACAATTAACATCCTGTCGTAGGATGTATAAGGCATTGCTAATGCTGTTGCCCAGGTTAAGGTTGCTCTAAGTATTGCATTAGAGCCGGTAGCATTATATACGTAAGTTGCGTTAGCAATATACCTCTGTGTGCCATTTGTGTAAGTACTATTTCCTGCATAAGTATAGCTAGGATAGTTTTGCCAAGATAGTTGTATGTTTGAACCGGCAGGAAGTATTCCGCCATTACCGCCAGTACCAGTGTGATTAACTGATACTACTTCAAAGTTTGTTTGGTCGTACTGCAAATCAAACATTAGCTGTCTTGTAGTTGCATTACTATTACCGTTTGCTTGAATTATAACATCAAACTGATCTCCTCTATTAATAGCACCGCCAGTTGTACTAGCAATAACTCTTGTATCAGAGAATTTAAATTTAATTTGACTAAAGGATGTAAGGCTTACTAAAAGTAAGATAAACGTTAATAAATGTTTCATAATTTAGAATAATTTTGTCACAACCGAAACGCAAGCTTTTTTGACTGCATTTCTCTGTACGGCAGAATTAAACTGACCTCCTTCATTTATCAATAACGTGGATGTACTTATTTCTGAGGATCTATCCTCTGTAGTTATAGTTTTTAGTATTTTACCGAATCCGTCAGATAGAATACCTCTCATCCTTATCACAACTTCGTTCTTATCTTGATGGAAAACAGATATACCCTGTTTTGTTTGTTCCACGTCAAAGAAAGAAATCTCTACATCTATAACATAATCTGCATCGAACCGGTCTACAAGACTAAAGCCCTTATCTTGAAGAGCTTCCTGTAAGACGTTTTTAACGCCAAAAGCTAGGTTTTTGTTTCCTGTAAGGGGACCTGCTTTAATATTGTTTACTATTGTCCCAAGGGAGGCTTTAGTTTGAGCCTGTACTTTAAGACCTAGTAAGAGCATAACCATAATTAGGAGAAATACCCTCATTTACGGTTTGAATATAAATAGGATATATGTTCTATTTAAACTTAAATCCGGTCAACTTTTCAACAGCTTGAACTGTAACTTGATGTGTATATAAGCCTTTAGGCTTATCGGGAGTATTATCGAAGATAAAAGCTAGGTACTGCTTATCTTTCACGGTATATATAACTTTCCAGCATTGCTTTGGAACAGATACTCTTCCTATCTTTTTTGCAACACCTACTGAACCAGCCCAAACATGTACGCTATCTCGCTCTAAAGCGGTAGCTCTTTCTAATACTTCTAAGGCTTTCCAATCACCAGCGTTTAAGCTATGGTATTGGGGTGTCATATTGCTCATATAGAAGCTCTCTGTTTGAACATCTACACCTTGGCATAAATTTTCAGCAGCTGGCATATTATGGCCTCTATCTAAACCACTGCCTATGTAATCTTCTTTAATAGAAGTTTCAACAATAAGTTGTGGGTCAGGTTGAAAAGCATCTTTACGTGCCAGTGGAGTTGGACATCCTATTTTAGCTCTAGTAACATACCATTCAACTAATACTGGGTAATGCTTAGATCTACTAAACACTGTAGTATAGTTAGTGTGTTTAATACGAACTGTATCTTGTGCACTTAATGCAACAGACACGAATAGACTTAGTAGTGCTATTAAGGCTAAAATTAAAACAAGTTTCTTTCTTATATACATAAATAACTATACTGCAAATGATTCACCGCAACCACAGGTTCGTGAAGCATTCGGGTTAATAAATTGAAATCCTTTTCCGTTTAATCCGCCACTAAACTCTAACTCAGTGCCGTAAAGATATAATAGAGATTTCATATCTACAAGTATTTTTACGCCTTTATCTTCTGCTAATGTATCAGATGGAAGTTGTTCGGTATCAAATGATAAATCGTAAGATAATCCACTACATCCACCTCCTTTAACTGATACTCTAACAAAAGGAGTTTGAAATCCACTTTCTTCTATTAGTGAATTTAATTTTATTGCTGCTGTTTCTGATACTGTTACCATTATGCGTATTTTAATCCGAAGAACTCATAGTTTTTATGAACTGATTCTTCGTCGCCTGCTTTAATTGCAATATCTTCATCTTCATAGATTGCACTAACAGGACATTCTGGAACACAAGCACCACAATTGATACAAGTATCTGGATCTATATATAATTGTCCACCTGGGAATGCTTCCTTACCTTGTGCTGCTACTTCTGCACCAGAACCTCCAATGTTTATAGGTCCGTGTATACAATCGACAGGACATGCATTAGCGCAAGCCGTATCCATACAGTCGACGCATGATTTTCCAATAATAAAGCTCATAATTTATAATTTATACGTGAGAGGCTTCAAAGATTATCTCTTCTAAGCCTTGTTTCTTTCTATAATCATTTATTGCAGATTTGATAGCATCTTCTGCTAATACTGAGCAGTGAATTTTAACAGGAGGTAGATTTAATTCCTCTACTAAATCCATATTGTCTATAGTAAGAGCTTCATTTATTGTTTTTCCCTTTAACCATTCAGTTGCTACTGAAGAAGACGCTATAGCTGAACCACATCCAAATGTTTTAAACTTAGCGTTAATAATTATGTCATTTTCTACTTCTATCTGTAATCTCATTACATCTCCGCATTCTGGAGCACCTACTAATCCTGTTCCCACGTTTAGCTTAGATTTATCTAGAGTTCCTATATTTTTAGGATTAGAGTAGTGTTCTAAGACTTTTTCTGAATATGCCATATACGAGTTATTTTAAATAAATAGAGAAAGCCCTCCTTAATTGGAGAGCTCTCTACTTCGAGGAAACCTTAATTAATACATGCCCATATTCGGGTCTTGTTCTTGCTTCTTCTTATCGTCTCTCTTTTCAAAGATAACTGATTCTGTTGTTAGGATAGTTCCTGCTACAGATGCTGCATTTTCTAAAGCCGTACGAGTTACTTTAGCTGGATCTAATAAACCTGCTGTAAATGCATCTACTATTTCTTGTTTTTTAGCATCATAGGTAAAAGAATCTGCCTCTGTTGCATTCTTTAAGATTGAATAGTAATCTTCAATACCGCAGTTACTTAAAATAGTTTTAAATGGTGCGTAACACGTTTTCTTTACAATATCAAAACCTAATAATTCATCTGATGATGTTTCTCTAGGTAAGATTGGTAAATTGTTAACTGCTTTAATTAAAGCAATACCGCCACCAGGAACAACTCCTTCTGTTAATGCTGCTTTAGTAGCAAATAGAGCATCTTCTACTCTATCTTTTCTCTCTTTAATTTCAATATCAGAATTACCTCCTACTGAAATGATAGCTACACCGCCAACTAGTTTACCTAATCTCTCTTGTAACTTTTCTTTCTCGTAGAATGAAGTAGCTTTCTCAATTTGATCTTTAATCTCTTGAGCACGTGCTGTAATAGCTGGTACTTCACCGTTACCGTCAACGATAGTAGTTGTTTCTTTAGCTACGTTAATTGTTCTAGCTTTACCGAACATCTCTAAAAGTTGAACAGGAGTTAATTTATCTAACTTATGTCCTTTATCTTTAGAGATAACTGTACCGCCTGTTAAAATAGCTAAGTCTTCTAAGATTAAAGTTCTTCTCTCTCCAAAGTCTGGAGCTTTAACTGCTGCTACTGAAACGATACCTCTCATTTTATTTACAATCAAAGTAGCTAATGCTTCATCTTCGATATCTTCTGCAACGATTAATAAAGGTTTATTATCTGAATTTACTTTACTTAATGCATTTAATAATTCTGCTGCTTTAGTAATACGTCCGTCGTAGATTAAAATGTATGGTTCAGTTAAAGAAGCATTCATCGTAGTGTTGTTAGTAACAAAGTATGGAGATTTATAACCTCTATCAAATTGCATACCTTCTACAATCTCTAAACTAGTTTCACCTGTTTTAGATTCTTCGATAGTAACAATACCTTCTCTACCTACCTTTTCAATAGCTGTAGAGATTAAGTTGCCTACTTCTACATCGCCATTAGCTGAGATAGTAGCTACTTGTTGTATTTGATCTTGCGAACTTACATCCTTAGCGATCTTTTTGATTTGCTCTACTATTTGTGCTACATACTTATCAATACCTTTTTTTACTTCTACTGGATTAGATCCTTGGTTAATTAACTTTAAACCTTCTTCTACCATAGTAGCTGCAAGTAAGGTAGATGTAGTAGTACCGTCACCTGCTTCGTTAGCAGACTTAATAGATACTTGCTTTACTAATTGTGCACCTAAATCTTCTACCTGGTCTTCTAGCTCATGAAATGACTTAGCTACTGTAACGCCGTCTTTTGTTACTTTTACTTCTCCTGATTGATCTTTAATCAATACTGTTCTACCACCTGGTCCTAATGTTGAGGATACAGATTGGTTTAATTGTCTAATACCTGCTAATAATTTATTCTTTAGCTCAATTCCGAAAACTGTCTGTGTTGCCATAATTATAATTCTTTTTATTCTTTAATGTCTGCTACAAAATAATGATCACCTGTGATGTCACCTTTTTTTAATTCTGCTTCTGTCTGTTTAAATACTTCTGCAATTGGATTTTCTGGTACGATTTTACTGTATACGTCTTGCTCTTTTACGATAAAATAATCTTCTCCTTCTACAGTGATTGATACAGATCCCATTTTCGGAATCAATACTTTATCTCCTACTGCTAGACTTGAGTCTACATACTTATCAGAGTTATAGTTGTATACTTTTGAGGTAGCAATTACTTCTCCTAATTCAGGTCTTTCTTTTCCTAAGTCAGGGATAATAATATTACCTACTGTTTGTTCTTCTTCTTCGATTGGCTTAAGAACTAAATAGCCGTTAAGTGGATTTAATTTACTCATATACTTTATTATTATTTTAATCTTCTATTACTTCAATATCAGGAATACTTCTCAGAAAAAAAAATTTATCTTCTTTTTTTAGTACTATATCTGCCTGTAGTCTCTCTTTCAAGTTCTCTACGATAGGATTATCGTCTACTCTCACAATCTCTACAATATAGTAGAGAGTGTTATTAAAGGTAATAAATTCTTTTTTGATAAAGGGTATCATAACTGGTTACTTAGTAGGCCTATTTTTTACTTAGCTTTCAAAGCTTTAGGTGTGCTGATTTGTATTTGTTTTACAGCTTTACCTTCAGCGACTGGAATACTTAAGATAAGCAATCCTTTATCTAGGGATGCTTCTAACTTGTTCAAATCGAACTTAGTTGAAATTTTCCAGGTAGTATTAAAAGAAGATCTTTTGATACCTCTGTAAATTGGAGCCTCTTCAGGTGTGTTAGGTTTTTCGTATGTAATACGTAATTGGTCTCCATCGACAATAATACTAATATCTTCTTTGTCAAGGCCGACTGCGGCTACTTCAAATCGAATGCCGTCTTTTGTTTCAAAAATGTCTACTGGGTGTGTTACTTTCTGCGTAATTGCAGAGAAGTGTGATTGTGTGTCGAATAAATCTCGCCATAATAGGTCGAATGGATCTAGCTCAAATGGTCTAAATGTCATTTTGTTTAGTTTTGTGTTCCCTTACGGTGAACGGTTTAA
>Ga0114977_10002283_pt1 | contig 12355 bp, 11 predicted proteins | sample S_130805_MF_Meta_FD_87026 | JGI IMG/M metagenome (GOLD analysis project Ga0114977, IMG submission 87026) | Freshwater microbial communities from Lake Simoncouche, Canada to study carbon cycling - S_130805_MF_MetaG | ecosystem: Environmental > Aquatic > Freshwater > Lake | place: Lake...
CTATATAACAGAATCAATTCCTGCTACAATATTCTAAAACAGAACCAATTAAAATAATGCAGTTGTGAAAAAAACGAACGAAATTCTACTGAAAGATGCCATTTCTGCTTTCCTGAAGGATAACAACCTGGAAGCTAAACTAAACGAAACACGGGTGATCAGTGCATGGGAAGAGGTTGTTGGCAAACTTATTTCGCGGCACACCAACCAAATGTATATTAAGGATCGTGTTTTATTTGTTAAGGTTGACTCAGCTGCTTTACGCGAAGAACTGACCTACCAGCGCAGCAAACTTATCAAAAAGCTCAATGCTGCAGCAGGAATTGAGGCGATTGACGATATGAGGTTCAATTAGGAATGGGGCTTAGTATTCAGGTTTTTGGGAAGATAAATTAGCATTGCCGCGGAATTGAATTTGCAAAATACAAAGAGTGTAATTTAATATTATTTAGTTTGTCGTAATAAGTATTTCAGTGTGTGTTATACTTTTTATATCGATCGTGAAATTATTGTTTTGGCTTCAGATCTCAGCGTTTTGAAAAGTTCATCCTCGATGGAATGAAAATTATCTTTTTCGTAAGTCTTGATGAATTCTCCGTTTTCCAGGTGATGAATCTGGTGGCAAACAGTAAGCAGAGGATCAATAATATGGGAAGATACAAATACTGTTTTCCCTTTTTCTCTTAATGTTTCAATTATTAGTTCGACTATTTTATTGGTTTCCAGATCGAGTCCGTTGAAAGGCTCGTCGAGAAGAAATATTTGCTTGTTCTGTTTCAGAACTCCAAGCAATGCCAGTTTTTTTTTCATACCGGTTGAATATGTTTCAATCAGATCGTCGAGTGGCAGTTTAAAATACTCCTGTAACGAGTTTAGATTGAAATCCGGATTGGTTTGTGCAAATATTTTCAAATACTCTTTCCCTGTTATCCTTGAGTAGAAATAATTTACTGTTTCGAGGTAGGCTATATCTTTATATGTGATTTTACTGCCATTAAAAGTAATTACTCCGGTTTTCGTTTTCAGATAGGTTGAAAGGACATTGAAAAAAGTGGTTTTGCCGGCACCATTTAAGCCGACAATGCCATATACGTGGTTTTTCGGAAAATCAATCGAAATGTTATTTAACACTTTGTGATTTAAAAAACTGAATGAAAGGTTCTGTATCTTAATCATTTAAGTATTCTTTTAAATTCTTTTCAGCTTTACCAAATGTATAAACAGCCAATAACAAAGGAATGGGAAGAAGATAGGGGATTACAGATCCCAGGCTTACCAGCGAAAGAATAATGCTGTTGCTAAGCTGTTTCTTATTGGGTTCATAGGTGGAATATTTTAGGCAGACGGAATAATACAACAGCGATAGTTGTATTGGGATAAATAGCAGGTTTAATAACCAGAACTCAGGGTTTAAAATGGTGTTAATCAATAAAACAGGAGTATAGAGCAGAAGCAAATATAACGTTGGCCGGAGAAGTTTTCGAAGTAGAAATTCCTTAGCAAAAAATCCGCCTTCCTTCAGAATATGCAAAGGTTCACATTCTGAATAAAATGAAGCAACCGAAACGGTTAAAAACCATAATAGTAATAAGGGCAAAATCCGGAACCAGCTAAATCCGATGGCTAATACATAAAAAGGGATCAGAAAAAGGAATGATTTTCTGAATCCGCTGATCCATTCAAAGTCCGTAGCAGGAAGGATTGCCGAAATACCACTGAAATAAGTTTTTTGCACCAATGTGTAGCTTATATAAGGAACTACCGAAAGAATTACAAGCAAAACAGGGAAACAGAACCACTGCTCAGTGAATAAACTACTTATGGCAAAAGGGAATGTAAGTAGCAGGTATTCTGAATAGATTTCTATGTGCGGTTTACGAATATGCGTAATTACAAATGCTTTATCGTTTCGGTATGATTGCAGGAATGCACAAATCAGAAACAGAAATGCCGTCAGGTAATAGGCATCCGGGGTTTTCAGGAATACCGTATAAGAGGCATAAATTAAAAATGAGATGATTCCAAGAATAACCAATAACCCGGCACCTGAATCATTCAATTCGCGTTTTGCCTGTAGCATCCGTATATTCAGCAGTATCATCCCGTTCTTTGCGCCATTACAAGCTATTAGCAGGTTATTTTATATTTACAGTGAGCATTTTTCTGTCTTCTATAAAAGCCTCAAGTTTATCGCCAATAGCAACAGGTCCAACGCCGGCCGGAGTTCCGGTAAAAATATAATCACCGGTCTTGAGTGTCATAAACTGTGAAACATAAGAGATAATGGCAGGATAAGAAAAAATCATGTCTGCTGTATTCCCCTGCTGTACAGTTTCTCCATTTTTATTCAGACTGAAAGCAATATGCTGCATATCAGCGAATTCGGCAACAGGGATAAAACTGCTGACAGGAGCGGAAAAGTCGAAAGCTTTGGCCTTTTCCCATGGAAGTCCTTTTTCTTTGGCTTTCTGCTGAAGGTCGCGGGCAGTGAAATCAATGCCAATACCAATGGCATCAATATACGTTATTGCGAATTTCTCATTTATACATTTCCCGACCTTATTGATACGTAAAACAATTTCACATTCATAATGCAGGTCCTTCGTGAAATCGGGATAAAAAAACGGACGGTTGCGGGTTAGCAATGCCGAATCCGGTTTCATAAAATAAACCGGCTCGGTAGGTACAGCATTGCCCAACTCTTTGGCATGTTCGGCATAATTGCGGCCGATACAGATAATTTTCATTGTCTTAAATTTTGTATACTCGTTCTGCTTTCTTCCTAATGCTCAGTGCACATCCCACATCTAACATCCCACATCTAACATCCAACATCCCACATCCCACATCCAACATATCCTCCTAACCTTTATTGAAATTCCTCAACTTAATCGCCGTAATAGTCCGTTTGGTCGAAAGCGGGAAATCTCCTTTCATCATCCAGTCGTAGTACGAAGGCTCGGTTTTGAATACCTCTTCAACTACTTTTCCTTTATGTTTGCCGAAATTCAGTACTTCCTGCCCCTTGGCATTGAAAACAACATGGCCAACCAGGTCGGCATTGCGGTTGTAATAGGAAAAATCGTTCAGCGCATTCATATCATTGCTTACAGGAGTCGAAACGTTCCCGTCCTTGTCAGTGTATTCCCGTCCTTCGTAACGCTCAAGCTGGGCTTTCAGTACTTCGAAGGTTGCACGTGTATCGGCTTCGGCACTGTGTGCATTGATCAGTTCGGTACTGCAATAAAATTTATAGGCAGCTTTAAGGGTGCGTGGTTCCATTTTGTGGAAAATATTCTGTACGTCGATAATACGGCGGTTTTTCAAATCAAATTCAACCCCGGCGCGTAAAAACTCTTCTACCAGCAATGGAATATCGTATTTAATTGAATTAAAACCCGATAAGTCGCTATTCCCGATAAAAGCATTGAGGTTTCCGGCCAATTCCTTAAACGTGAGTTCGTCCTTCACCATCTCATCGGTAATACCATGAATAGCAATTACCACTTCCGGCATTGGTATAGTAGGATTGATCAGGTGACGGCGAAACTCCTCATGTCCGTCTGGAAAAATTTTCAGCATGGCAATTTCAACAATCCTGTCGCTGCCAATATTGATGCCGGTTGCCTCAAGATCGAATACGATAAGAGGTTTGGTAAGATTAAGTTGCATGGTTTTGAATATATTACTTAAGTAAATGCTATTGCGTAATGGGTATTTCTGATCGAGGTTAACTCAACTAAATCATTCATTTGGACCTTATAGTTCCTGCTAATGATTACATTGTGTAAGATGGCTAAATTATTGATTTTTCGGGTGTCAAATGAAAAACCCGGCTAATAAAAACTGGCCGGGCTTTATTTTGTGTTAGGCTGAGGGATTTCAGCGCTATCAGGTGTTGAAAGAACAGAAAATACCTGGTTTAGGAAGAAATATTAATTTATGTTTCAGTACAATTCCTAAATGGCCATATTTACGTCGAAGCCTTCGAGAATTTGCTGGATGCGCTTGATAAACTGTCCGGCTAAGGCTCCATCTACAAGCCTGTGATCGTACGAAAGCGAGAGCATGCAGATATGTCTTATAGCAATCACATCGCCATCAGCTGTTTCGAGCACCCAGGGGCGTTTTTTAATGGTACCAATGCCAAGTATGGCAACCTGTGGCTGATTGATTACAGGAACGCCTGTAAGGCTGTCGAACGATCCGAAATTAGTTATGGTAAAAGTGCCGCCTGCAATATCATCAGGATTAAGCTTGTTTTTACGTGAACGATCGGCAAGGTCATTCACATCCTTTACTATGCCTAAGAGGTTCTTCTGGTCGGCATTTTTTATAACCGGAACAATCAGGTTGCCATCGGGCAAAGCTGCTGCCATTCCAATGTTGATAGCTTTACGCTGAATGATCTTATAACCGTCAATCGATGCATTTACATTAGGGAATTCGCGGAGTGCCCTGGCTGTAGCTTCAACAAACAAAGGTGTATAGGTTATTTTTTGACCTTCGCGTTTTGTAAAGTTATCTTTTATCTTTTCGCGCCAGCGCACCATATTGGTGACATCCACTTCGATAAAGGAAGTAACATGTGGCGAAACCTGTTTCGACATTACCATATGATCGGCAATCAGCCTGCGCATACGGTCCATTTCGATAATGATATCGCCGGTTGATGAGGTAACAGCAGGAGCCTGAACCTTTGGTCTTTCAGCCACAACAGGCTGAAATGAAGGTTTTGCGCCCCGGTTTTGAATATAGGTAAGCAGATCCTGTTTGGTAAGGCGGTTATCTTTGCCTGTTCCTGCCACATTTTCGAGTTCGCCGAAGGGAATATTTTCCTGTTTTGCAATGCTTCGCACCAGAGGAGAATAAAACCGGTTGCTTTCAATTGCAGGTTCAACATGCTGTATGGCAGCAGAAGCAGATACTGCCTCAGCTTTTACTTCTGTCGCTTCTGGTGCCGGGTTGGACTGTGAAACTGCAGGCACAACGGCATCTGCACCACCCATGTTGATAATGGCAATAATCTTTCCTACCGGAACAACATCACCTTCTTTATAAAAGAGTTTGGTTACAATGCCTTCAACAGGGGAGGGGATTTCGGAGTCAACCTTGTCGGTTGCAAGATCGGCAATGGATTCATCCTCAACAACCTGGTCTCCTTCTTTTTTGTGCCAGCGCACAATAGTTGCTTCAATAATACTTTCGCCGAGTTTGGGCATTACCAGTTCAAAATTTGCCATGGTATGGGGTTATGCTGTTTTTAGAGTGATTTATATTTTTGGTGCTATTGCTAATTTAGTGGGTAAAAATATTTTGTTGGAAGTCAGAAGTTTAAATGGAAACTTCATTTATCCTTAAATTGGGATTTATTGATCAGTTGCATTTGTATACATGTTATCTTTCAATAGGCCCAAATCCAAATTGATCTTTTCTTCGGTCTTCGGACTTCCATCCTTTTAAAAACCATTTCCATTCAATTCGCAGTAGAACCATATTTTTTAATGCTGTTTGGTCAGGGTTTCCGAGAATTAGAAAAATTCTGCTTTTATACTCTTCTTTTGTTTCCTAATACTTTAATGCTGTCAGTTTTAACTGATATTCATGTTTAATTTCTTATACACTATACCTCAACAAACAGATATGCCGTTTGGTTCAAAATTAAGATCATTTTCGCCCCAGGTGCCTGAAACCTTTGTATAACAGCCTGAATTCGGTACTGATCCTGTAATCGCGTGCATATAACATATTTATCCTGCCTATGGTCTGGTCGTCAGGTTTCTGCTGATCAAAAGCATCGGTTGGGAAAAGAATGCCCTTGCGGATATCAGGCAGTTTATGGTCGTGCTGTTCAATGGGGTAATAGCCTGTAACTGACTTAAGCCCAATGAAAACTGAAAAAATATTTTTCAGGTACGTAAAAGGGTGCCCTGTAATAAAAACTGTTATTGGATACGATGCCAGCAGCATCAGGCTTACGCCAACATCAAATACGCGTTTACTTCGTTTATTCTGAAATCTCCCAATAGAGTTAATGTCAATTACATACAGGTCTCCTGCCGTATCGATGGAGTTGCTTCCGATAATGGACATGCTTTCGGGAGGCGCAATTTTATATTCAATTTGCGTATGCTGCAAGGCCGACATCTGGTCGATAATATTTTCGGCAGGCATATCCTTGGCGCAAAAAATGAGCTCATCGATCTTATAAATATTGATAATGTCTTTTATCTGAGTAAGTGAACCCAGGAATCCATTTTTTTCACCTTGTCCGGCACCACTGTTTATCAGTCCGATAAATCCGGGATTTGATAATGCTTTCTGAAGCAGATCAGCCACACGCTGAACTTCAGGTTCTTCGCCCACTACCGCAAACCTCTTGCTTTTACTGGCATTTATCCTATAGCCGCTGATCTGGAAAATATGTAAAAGTAATCGTGATAAGGTAAGTGCAAGTATACCCCAGACACTGCCGGTAAGGATCAGCGAACGCGAAAACCGGTAATGCTCAGGTAAGAGTGCGTAAATAACCAGTATAATTATGGTACCGACAGCAAGTCCACGGTACGATTTCCAAAGGCTCAGCGGCTTGTCGTAACCTCCTGAATAGTATATGCTTATAATCCATGCTGCTATAAAAGACGGAATCACAAAAAGGTATAGTTCGGTAGGATAATGACCGCCCCAGGGATAAATGACCTGCTGTTCCCATAGCCTGGCGATGATGCCCAGACCGGCGAACAACAAACTGATATCTGCCAGCGGAAGTAGCGTGTTTTTTAATACCCTGCTTACTATCGACAGAAATGCTCTGAAGTAGATAGCGATATTGATAAGAATGGAGAAAAGCTGTGCATTTTTTTCAGAAAAGTGTTTACCTGCAAAAATGATCATGGCAGTGTAAAATACAAATACATAATTTAAACTGCCTTTTTTTGTGCTCTCTCCTTTGTAGTGTATGATGCGTGCTTCGGGGAAGTAATAATTCTGGTAGCCGGCTTTAATAATCCGGTACGAAAGATCAATATCTTCTCCGTACATAAAAAAATCTTCATCCAGCAGGCCGACTTTGTCGAGAACCGATCTGCGAAGCATCATAAATGCACCTGCCAGAATTTCAACCTGGTGGGTTTTATCCTTGTCGAGATAACCCAAATGGTATTTATTGAAAGTTTTCGATTTTGGGAACAACCTCGACAAGCCAAATATTTTACAGAAGGCCACTACGGGCGTGGGCAGTCCACGTTTCGACTCAGGCAGAAACCGCCCGGTTCCGTCAACCATTTTTACTCCCAGGCCGCCTGCATCAGTGTGGCTGTCCATAAAGGAGATAATCTTAGTAAAAGTATCGGTTTCAACAATAGTGTCGGGATTCAACAAGAGTATATATTCTCCTGTCGACAGCCTGATGGCCTGGTTATTAGCCCGGGCAAAACCAGGGTTATCCTGATTGGCGATACAAATAACCTCGGGGAATTTGTCTTTCACCATTTTTACAGAGCCGTCAACCGAGGCATTGTCAACTACAAACAGTTCGGCATCGAGTCCGGCTGCTGCAGCGCGCACTGAATGCAGGCACTGCTCGAGGAAGTGCTTAACATTGTAACTTACAATAACTACCGATAGTTTCAATTGGAGACTGGGGTGTTGGGAAAGCAAATATCTTAAACTTTACGCAAAGTTAGTACGATTTGGTTGTTACGGTTATACTTTACTGCAAATTAGCAGGTCCTGGTAATCAAAATAGTTAGTGCGTCCGCACCATTCACCGTATTTTATATCATCCATCTTTAAACCGGCATCCTCCAGTTTTTCTAAAAGCCATTCCTCATCATAAGCAACATTAGCGGTATCAACCCTTGATGAATGAAGCCTGTAAAATCCTTTGTTAATAGGGAAATTCATATGTGTAGGCTGCTTGATCATTAAATTTTCCGATTCGCAATTTATTATAAAAAATGAAATCAGGCATTTTGCCCCGGGTTTCATTACCCTGCTGATCTCCTGCAAATATGTTTCAACTTCGGCCGGCATCATATGTGTAAAAACGGATGTCAGGAAAACGAAATCAAATTTTTCGTCCTGATACGGAAAGCTGAAATGGCTGGCATCGGCCTTGTCGGAAGTATTATAAAGCTGGTTATAAAGGCCTGTATAGAGAAAACGAAAATTCGGATGCTTTTGAGCAATATGCGTATTACACCAGTCAACTCCGCTTTTTACGATATCAAAGCCGTCGTAGGAGCCTTCTTTGCTCAGAAATCCGGTCAGAGGCACTGCCATCCGTCCGATTCCGCAGCCGATATCCAGCACAGCATCATTGGGTTTCAATCCGCCAAGTTGCTGGAAATAGGTGAGAAATTTCTCGCCTAGTTTCACATAATCACCCGGGCCGGTAAATATCTTTCCTCTCGGAGGAACTCCTTCAGGTCTCCTGCCCAGCATACAATCGATAGTGTCAGCAGGCAGGTAATACAAACGCCTTGCAAAAAGGCGGACAGGAGCAGGCAGAAGGTAGTAAAGGAATCGTTTCATGATTAACTTAAAAGCCAGTCAGGGTATTTTGGCAAAAGTAGTGATTTAATGTTAAACAGGCTTGCCAGGCGCAGCCGGAAGCATCACATAGCCTGAAATCATGAATTCCGGTTATGATTATTTTTGATTTATGAAATACAAAAGCAAAACAGCAGATGCAGATTTGAGTTTAAATTAAATATTAAAACAAGGCAATTAACACCCTGTTAAAATATCTTTGGGAATTTAATAGGGTTATAGTCATGCATCATATTGTAGATGCAATCGAACACATCCTCGGCATTCGGATTCGAAAAATAATCTCCGTCAGTACCATAGGCAGCCCTGTGAGCCTGGGCTGTTACTGTGCGGGGTTCGGTATCAAGGTATTGGAACCCTTTCTGTTCCTCAATCACTTTTTGCAGCATATAGGCTGTCGCGCCCCCGGGGACATCTTCATCAAAGAATACAATTTTATTGGTCTTTTTGAGTGACGCAGCTATCATATGATGAATGTCGAAAGGTTCGAGCGACTGAACGTCAATAAGTTCAACTGATATTTTAAAATCGCGGAGCTGCGATACCGCATCCTGTGCCACGCGTACGCATGAGCCATACGTTACCAGTGTAACATCGTTTCCGGTTTCAATAACTTCAGGCACTCCCAGGGGAATCAGGAATTCACCAATGTTGGAGGGCCTTTTTTCGCGTAAGCGATAACCGTTCAGCGGTTCAATGATAAGAGCAGGTTCGTCCGATTGAAGCAAGGTGTTATAAAAACCGGCTGCACGTGTCATATCTCTTGGCACAAGCACATAAACTCCTCTTATACTGTTGATAACCATGCTTAAAGGTGATCCCGAATGCCATATTCCTTCAAGTCTGTGTCCGCGGGTAGTTATAATCAGGGGCGCCTTCTGTCCGCCATGGGTTCGGTACTGAAGAGTGGCGAGGTCATCGCTTATCACCTGCAGCCCGTACAATAGGTAATCGAAGTACTGGATTTCGGCAACAGGACGTAATCCACGCAGCGCCAACCCAATGCCTTGCCCAATGATAGTAGCTTCCCGGATTCCGGTATCGAAAATACGCTTCTCACCGTACTTAGCCTGCAAGCCTTCATAGGTTTGATTTACGCCGCCAATAAGTCCGACATCTTCGCCAAAAAGTACGATTTTCTCATTTCGTTCAAACTGGTAGTCCCAGTTGTCGCGCAATATTTCCCTGCCGGGAACCATCAAAGCATCATCAGCATAAATTGGAGGCGCTACATCGACTTTTAAGGCCGATTCATCCGACTCACTGTAAAGATAGGTGTTGAATTTTTTTCGGCTTACCGATAGCTCCTTTTCAAGCCATTGTGAAACGTTTATTTTTAAAGAATTGGAAGGATTACTGCACGAATCGCAGATCAGGCGCAAAATCTTTTTTGCTGCCGACATAATATCCTTGCGGATAGGTTCGGCAACCTGGCGCAGATCCTCCTTAATGGAATTAATGTGGTTGGTTTTTGCACAGTTACATGTTGTAACATCTGCTATCTTCAGAAATTTATCCCTGAGTTGAAGCAGCGGTTTCTGGTAATGACTCCAGGCCGTTTTACGCGCATTTTTTACACGTTCAACTGATTCATTTTCAATTCGGTCCAGTTCTTCAGCTGAAGCAATACTTTCGGTGATAATCCACTTCCGCATCTGCTGTATGCAGTCAAATTCTTTTTCCCATTCGAGTCGTTCGGCACTTTTGTATCTTTCGTGCGACCCTGATGTGCTATGGCCTTGTGGTTGAGTAACTTCTGTAATGTGAAACAGCACCGGAACATGATTTTTCCGGCAATAGTCAATGCCTTCACGGTATATTTTACATAAACCGGCATAATCCCAGCCTTTAGCTGAATAGATTATAAATCCGTCTTTTTCTTCTGTTTTTTCAAAACCTTTAAGTGCTTCCGAAATGCTTGATTTGGTCGTTTGAAGTTTGTTCGGAACCGATATCCCGTAACCATCGTCCCAAACCGACATGGCTAATGGAACCTGTAAAACTCCGGCTGCATTAATAGTTTCAAAGAAATGACCTTCGCTGGTACTGGCATCGCCAATGGTCCCAAATGCTACTTCATCGCCGTTTTTCGAAAGACCTGTTAAATATGCTAACGAAGGGCTTTCACGAAATAACTTAGAAGTTAGCGCCAGGCCTAACAACCGGGGCATTTGTCCGGCAGTAGGTGAAATATCGGCGGATGAATTTTTCTGATCGGTAAGTGGCTTCCAGTTGCCGTTTTTATCAAGGCTCCGGCTGGCAAAGTGGTTGTTCATCAGCCTGCCTGCATTCATTGGGTTGAAGTCGGCATTTGTATCCCCGTAAATCTGGGCAAAAATCTCCTCCACTTTCATCATCCCCGAAGCGAGCATAAAAGTCTGATCGCGGTAATAGCCCGAACGCCAGTCGCCTTTTTCGAAAACACTGGCCATGGCCAGCTGGGCGACTTCTTTTCCATCGCCAAAAATTCCGAATTTCCCTTTTCCGGTGAGCACTTCACGGCGACCCATCAAACTGGCCTGCCTGCTCTCGTTGGCAATCCTGTAATCGCTTAAAACCTGATCCTTGTTAAAAGTTGTTGAGATTTGCTGAACCTGTTTTTTGATCGTGTTCCCCGCCATGCCGTGTTGTTTGATTATCCGTATTTTATAGTATGTAACAAAAATAAGGGTTTCAATGTTTCAAAGGTTTAATAATTCTCAGCAAGAATCTCAAAATATGCCTGTGGATGCTCGCATCCGGGACAGTTTTTTAACGCCCGATCACTTTCGAAGATTAGCCCGCATTTACGGCATATCCATTTTACTTTTTTGTCCCTTTTGAAGACTTGGCCATTTTCGATATTTGCGGCCAGTTTTTCGAAACGCTCAGCATAAAACGTTTTTATCTGCCTGAATAGCTTCAGTTTTGTGGCAACCTGCTTAAACTCTTCAGCCCACGCAGCCTGCTCAAATTCAGCGAATACCGTTTCCGACTGATTTCTTTCAGCCTCAAATGCTGCCACTAAGTTTTCGCTTGTACTTCCTATTGACTCAGCTTTAAAAGTTGAAGTTACCTGAAGTTCGCAGCCTTCAAGAAAACGGAACAACGTTTTGCAATGTGACTTCTTTTGTTCTGCCGTTTCAGTGAAAATAGCTGCTATCTGCTGATAACCCTCTTTAGTGGCAACTTTTGCAAACCACAGATATTTTTGAATCGCCTGTGTTTCGATGGCAAATGCATGCATAACATGCCGGGCTGTATGTGAATCGCTGAAATTATCCATGTACTTCTGATGATGATGATCACTAAAAAATTGTACAATAATACCATTTTTTAACGACTTATTGGCTTATTCGTTCAAAATGAACCCATGTCCAAAGCTATTTTCGAGTTTAAAAAAGTGATAGGAATTCTAATTGAAGCCGTATTTTCAACCTGTTTTCATGAAAGGCAAATGTCCGTTTTCCTTATCCTGGCTTTGACTAATGCTTTTATTCCGCGAATTAATTAAAAGCAAAAACCGGAATCAGTATAAAATGATCCGGTTTTTACAATTCAATTTATAAGAAGAGCTATGATCTCTATTTAGAGGTAATCCACTTCACTATTTTCTCGTTGGTCGGGCTTGTTCCCGGTGATGCACTATCGACCAGGTTGCCTTTTTCATCAATCATAAATTTCTGGAAGTTCCAGCTTACCTCTGCATCCATTTTACCATTCAGTGCTTTGGTTGTGAGCCATTTGTAAATAGGATCCATGTCGTTGCCTTTTACTGAGATTTTCTGCATCATAGGAAAAGTAACCTGGTATTCCTGAGTGC
>Ga0114977_10002290_pt1 | contig 12343 bp, 15 predicted proteins | sample S_130805_MF_Meta_FD_87026 | JGI IMG/M metagenome (GOLD analysis project Ga0114977, IMG submission 87026) | Freshwater microbial communities from Lake Simoncouche, Canada to study carbon cycling - S_130805_MF_MetaG | ecosystem: Environmental > Aquatic > Freshwater > Lake | place: Lake...
ACTTCCACATAAATATCAGGATGGCTACCGTACATGGTTTTTACCATATTAAGCACGTCCTCCCGCATGGTTTTCTGGGTCCTGCCTTTGCATTTGCCGGCACGGAAGTATCCGCTGACATAGTCACTGAGGGCTTGCTTATAAGAGCCATCTTGTGTTGCATGCATTTTAACATATTTAGCAAACCGGATTAATGCTTCCTGATAATTTTTGTAAGCCTGATATTTCAGGGAATTCATTTTCAATGCCTGACGTTCAATATCGTTATCAATATTTTCAATTATTGCCATACTGGAAGTAATGAGGTGCTTACCATATGCGGTGGCGGCATCAATTTCATCTTTTGTACATGCACGATCAGGCTTTTCTAATACTGCAAATTCATTATCGTTATTTAAAACCAGTTGGAGATAGCATGCCTTAAATACCTTGGGATTGGGGTCAATTATGACCTCTGCCTTTATATCATCATAAATTCTTGGGGTTAGAATTAAAGATTTAAGTAACATGAAAAACCTCATAAATGAATTATTGTAGCTGCGCTAATGGCACTGTAAAATTATCCGTCTTGTTTCTGAGGTATACAAGCCCATCCTCGATTTTTGATTGCCATATATAACCCTGCTCGTCCTTAAAATTTTCTTCCTTCTGTATTGCATCAAAATGTGCTGGGTGGATAATGCAGGTGTAACTGTTTCCATGCCTTAAAATACGTAACTTCCCCCAATGGTACGTTTCTTTGCTCAAGGTAATTTTATGTTTATAATCCAGATGTATTAACTCTCTGTTTTCTTTGGTCATTTTAACCTATGTTCATTGAGTTTCTTATATCTACAACATTACCATACACACGTTGTTAATCAAGTCATTCAACGCATAAAACCCAGTATTTGCGCGCATTATAGACAAGAAACGCCAGCTTTTTCAAGACGGGCAGTTTAATTGGTAGAATAAGGCTATTAATCAGCAATATGGTAGGCTGTTTCGTCATTTTTAGTGGCGATTTGTTCAATTTTAAGGCTATATTTTTTCTTAAGCTGACCGGAAATTGCACCACGTACCGAATGTTTCTGCCAGCCTGTCACCTCCATTAAGTCGCTAACTGTAGCGCCCTCTTCGCGTTTCAGCAATGCAAGCATCTCGCCAAGTTTGCCCTTTGGAATTTTGCCTGCTTTATCAGATTGTGCAGGTTTTGCTTTTGTTTTAGGTTCTTCAGCCTCCTCTGCTGCAGGTTCCTCCGCTTCAGGCTCTTCTACTACAAGATCTGCACCTATGGCTTCCCGCCCAGCATTGGTGATAATAAAATATTGATCCCGTGCTTTCTTAATAAAACCCTTGGAAACCAGGCTACCAAGCACCTTTTGTGCTGCGCCGCCCTTAAGTTTCATATCATCAGGAAATGGCAACACCATCCCATCTTCCCTCGAATTGGCTAATTCCAGTATGTCTTCTTGTGTTGTTGATAATGCAGTCATAAATTTCTCTAAATTATTGGTTAATAATGATTATGACCATGAATGCTTGGATTTAAGCATCAATCAAGTTGAAAGCGGCGGAAATGCAGGAATTCTGATAATAATCAGCAAATTCATCGCTAATTCATTAATTCATCAAATGAGCTTACTGATGAATCGCCATTTCCATTACAGTGTATCCAAGTCAAGCTATTAACTAACATATTGGTAATTAACTATAATTCCTCTTATTCAAGTTGATCTTCCCTCCCTTCCATGGCTTCATTGGCATCTAAGGATGAATAAAAACAAGCTTTAGGAAGCAAAATTTATGGAGGAGTTTATGAGTAAGAAAAACAAGTTATATGCTACAATGGCAGCAATTTCACTTATGGCTGCAACTGGCTGTGCTACAACACCATCGCCACTAGAGAAAAGCACCAACCTTGATGAGTACTTTAATAATGCCGCTTACATGCAGAAAGACGGGTCAAATATTTATGACCAACAAGCAATAAAGGCGCTTTTTGTAAAGAATATAATTGAATCTACCGAGTGGCCAGATGGTAAAAAACAGCGCCTGCGATTATGTATTATCGGAGATGATAATTTTCACGGCAAACTTGAAAAAGTGGCAAGCCTGGTAAAGCGGGAAAAAGGCCAGGAGTGGGAAATAAAGAGAGGAATCGGGGAATCTGATGTAAAATACTGCGATGTTTTATACTCAGGTTTTATGTATAGCGACAGGGAGTTACGAGGATTCTTGAACAGGGCTGCAGATAAACCCACACTTACCATAGGTGATGACAAGTATTTTGAGCGCGAGGGTGGGATGGTGAGTTTGCAAGAGAAAAATAGCCACATTGTCATGACTGTAAATTTTGAGGAAGCCAGCAAGTCAGGCTTTAAATTTAATAAGGAAATGGTGCAGGTAGCGACTAATGCAGAAAAATAAAGAGGATAATATTAACTGAACCCCTCCCATAACTAATGGTGTTTATGTGGGAGGATTTATATACAGATTAGCTTCAGCCGCCCGTCTTTTTATAAGTCCAGGCAGCTTCCTGCTGCCACCCCACACCCATTTCTTAAACTCATCCGGCACATCATGATGATCTTCAGCATTTACCTTGTGGCGCAAGGTAGAGCGTTGCAGAGCGCCTGATCCTAGGTTATAGGTAAAAGAAACCAAGGCATTAAACTGGTTGTCGGTAAGTGGAACTTTAATAAAGAGCAGGACTGCCTGTTCCGCTATTTGTACATCTGTTTTTAGCAGTACCATAGCTGTATCCTCATAAATACCAGCCTTGAATTTTTCCATTTCATATTTCTTAACCACATGGCCATAGCCAATAGTTGGATAACCAGCAGGACATATATAAATATTTGCTGAAAAGCCTTCAAAACGGCAAATCAGGTCAAGCCCTTCCTGGGTTATATGGCGCATAAAATACTACCTGCAATGAATGTAATTAAAAATGCGGCGCAATATATAGTTGCGCAAAATGCTTAATGCGGTAAATATCAAGGCTATCTGCAGGTTTTGGGTATAGGTGATGTAAATGCCAAGCAGTGGAAAAACAAATAACTGTGCGACAAGTGATATCCCAAAGCCTACGAATGTATTCACGCAAGCCTCAGAAAACGAATGTAATTTTTTCTGTCCAATTTTCATACCTACTTACTACCACGAAGCTTATTCATAGCCCGTTGACCAAAGTAAAAGCTGATAATGCCTGCAAATATTGCGGCATCTTCTTCTGTCCACAAGGTGGTGTAAAGAATAGCTAGAGAAGTAGTAGCGAAATTAGATACAGCCAGATAAGCAAGGATTTTCACGGCTGCATATAGAATGAAGAACGCATAGGCAATTACAGGACGCACGGTGCCATTAAGTGCATCTACCCATGTAATACCTGTGGTATAGGTTTTATATAGTGCCTGACTTTCCGCAATATCTGCCTGCATATTGCCTTGCACAGTAATTTCTTCGAGGCGCTGCGCATGGCCTTGCTTCTGTTGCTCCATTTGCATTTCAAGAATTTTAATTTCATGCTTCTTATCCTGTGCATCACGGAATAATTTTAAAAAATCAGGAAATGCGGCTCCTAGAAAACCAAGCAAGCTTCCAAATAATGTAATCATGGTTATTTACCTCCAAAAAATTCATTGATGCGTAATTTGATTGCAACGCCAGTAATCAGGGCAAGTAGTAGAAAGGCAGTAGTTACCTTTACCGTTGTCAGTAGTGCTGTGCGTTTGGCGAGCTGGAATGCAGAAAGCAGCGCGCGAAGTTCCCTGATATCATTTGCAGCATCCGGCCCATCAAGACCAACATTTGCAAGTGCGCGCCTTGCGCCACGCTCGGCGGCGCGGCATAGCATTTCTTCAAAATCTTCGCGTGGCAGCACAATATGGCTAGCCAGTTTCCTTGGCTTGGACATTATAGTTCTCCAATATTATTATTTTTGTGGTGTCTGTGCGTTTATGCGACATATATAGCCGCTGTTATCAAGCTGGTGCTCGACTGTGGTAATATTCCAATCCCCGTCAGCACCACTTCTTACATTTACAAGCGTAAGCTTACCTTCTGCCATAAAGCGCGGGTTGCCAGGGAGCGATATAGTTAATGTTCCTGTACCGCGCTGTAGCTGGTTAAGTTTTGCTTTTACAGCAGCTTCGAGCTGCGCTTTACTATCGTATGTATGGCGGATTGTATAAACCGGCTTGCCGCTTCCAGTTGTTACTTTTTCCTGCAAGGCAGTTTGTTTGTTATGCCAGGAACCTTCAACGCTACTGTACTTACCACGTTCGGCAAAAGTTGCCTGCCAGTTGGTTATATCTTTTGAAGATAAGATTACAGGTGATATCAGTGTACCACTTACCGCCTTTGCCTGTCCCTTGGGAGCAAATAACAGGAAACCATTTACAGGTTTTGTTACAGCGTCATGGGCAAGTGCCAGCCTGGTTAATAAATGCAGGTCACTTTCTTCTGTTTGTATAAGGTGCGGAATTTCAAAGGCAGTAAGCTCAGGTGTGATACGTGGTGTAAGGCCATGCTCACCGGCTATGGTGTTAACCAGAGCACCTATTGTAATTTTCCCCCATGTTTTAGTGCGTGGTGCTTTTAACACTTGCCGCATATCAGCGGCGTGGGCGCGGATTGTCATGCTTTGTGGTGGACTTTCCACTGTCACTTCATCGACAACATAAATGCCCATATTAACCAGGCCACTTTCCTTATAACCCAAGGAAATTTCCAGCTTGGCACCAGTACGTGGCATGGATATTTTGCCATCCCTGTCATCGAGCTTTATTTCTGTTTTATCGCTGGTAAAACCGGCCTCGTCCGTAACACTTAAAGATAGAAGTCCCCTGCGTATGGCGGCTGTAATATCAGCGCCTTCCGCAATTACCCTGAAATCAGGTGTGGTCATATCAGTCCCAGAGCCTTACTATTGTATCAGTTTTTGGTATCTGTATTTCCGGCAGTATGATAACCAGGCCTGCAGGAAGCTTATCGCCTTTATCTGCAAGGCCAGGATTTGCTTCCAGGATGGCTTCAACAATGCCATCCTGGGTGCCATAATGTTTCCACGCAATCCAGTCAAGCATATCATTTTCACTGGTTCGGTATTTTATCATTAATCTTCCCCATAACTGACAATGGTCATGCTGAAACTTATCTTGCGTGGCACACCATTACTCAGGAAGGTTTCCCTGGTTTCTTCAATTTGCATTATCACCCAACGACCCCACACCCTCCCAAGGCCATCAACCAGTAAAAGAGGCTGGCCAATATCAGCGTTGCGTTTCATGCTTTCAGTCTGGCCAAGCCCTCCACGGAATTCAGGATATATCACTCCTTCAAAACCTATCTGCTCTTTGCCTGGCCCAATAAATTGCATAGCAGGGTTATTGCCGATCCTGTCCTGTGCCTGCCAGCGATATTCTATACTGCGTTTTAGTTGCTGGTATGCGCTGGTAGAAAGGGCAAAACGGTATGGGCCAAGTGCCATCATCACGCTCATAATGTAGCTCCTGCAGTATCAAACAAGGCACCACGGGACATTTCTTTTATTTTACGCATCACCTCCTCGGCAATACTTTTAATATCCTGCCCTGGGGCCGCATTTACTTCAATTTTGAAATTATTATGGATAGTTTTTGATTCACTAATGCTCTGGTTAGGAGCAGCAGGACTTGCAAAAGATACCGGAGTATTCTGGATATTAGGAAGCGGGGTTATCCCAGCAATATTTGTTGCTGGTATTTCCGGTGTACCAGGAATAAAAGATTGCCCTGCAACTTCTGGAACCGGCAAGCTACTGCTTATATTTGTCTCCGCTGCATTGGCAGCTTCCTGTGATCCTGTAATATTAGCCTGCAACTTTTTATTAGAGCCAAAAAGAAACTCAAATACTTTACCAATAGCCGCAACTGGAGCACTGATAATTTTCCAGAAACTGCCTATCCAGTTGGCAAATGCTTCCCATGCTGGTTTTATTGGCTCCCATATCCCAGCAAAAAATGTTCTAACCTTTTCCCAATTGGCAATTATGAGGCCAGCAGCAAGTGCGATACCGCCAATTACCAGGCCAATAGGATTAGTCATTAACGCAACTGTTAAAGCCCTTAGACCACCAATTACAACTGGAATGGCGGTACTGGCAAAAGTAATAAGCCCACCTGCAAAAGAAGCAATAATACTACCTAAAGCAAATAACCTGATACGTGCGGCAGTTATCAGAGATACCGCATTAAAAGTAAGTAACCTGGCACTTGCAAAAGACACTGCATTACCAAGCATTCCCCATACAGCAATCAGCACCTGCCCAATTGCAAGGGCTTTTGTGCGCACATAGGTGATAGCCGCTACAGTATTAAAAGCCATAAGGCGTGTTGTTGTAAAAACAAGAGCCGCACCTAATGCTCTCCATATGCTGGCAATTACAGAACCAAAGGCCAGGGCTTTTAATCTTATGGAAGTAATAAGTGATGCAGCATTGAAACTATTAAATTTTATACCTGCAAGAGTGGCTTCTATACCCATTTTAAATAAAGCTGTTCTTACCAGCAGCGCCCCACCTTGTACAAAAGTCCATGCATAAACAAGTGCAATGGAAGCAACTTTAAGAGCCATAAGGCTCACTATTGGTATTAATATAACCTTGGCAAGAATTGGAAATTTTTGCATGCTATCTGATACAACACCAAGAACGGAGCCAAACACACCAAGCACAGAATTCAAGGCAGGAAGCAGGACAGAGCCAATATTGATGCCAAGTACGTGCAGTGAATTTGTAAATAATTGAAATTGGGCCTCACTGGCTTTCATTTTAGATTCAAACTCGTGCTGAACAGCATCAGTACGTTTTGATTCATCTGTAATGTTATTTAGTGCTTTTTTATAATGGTCAAGGTTATCTACCAGCAGGGTTATATCATCTGCTGCACCTCCACCAAACATATCAAACAATATGCCTGTTTTATCTTCCGCTTCATTTGCGGCTTTTAAAAATTCCATCAATGCACCGGAAGCATCCTGTTTTATAGCTTCTTTAAAATCTGAGGCTTCAAATCCAAGGCTGGATAGTCCTTTTTTAAATTGGTCGCTTTGTTTTTCAGCATTACCAAGCTTCATAAGCATATCGGTAATAGCAGAACTTGCATTACGTGGTTCTTTCCCTAGTGAGATGAATGCGCTGGCAAGGGCAGCAACATGCTCTGCAGATAAGCCGAAATTTGAAGCAGCGCCAGCGGATTTTGCCATTGTTTTAAAAATCTCACCAGGCTTTGCCTGCTGTGTATCACCCAGGAGGTTTATAACATCCCCTAATTTTTGCAACTGACCTACAGGCAATTTATAGGCTGCTGACATTTTGGCTGCAGCATCACTGGCATCTTCGGCACTCATACCATATACGAATGCCATTTTTGCAGTAGTATTGATGTAGTCGCCAAGCTTATCTGTTGCAATACCAATATGGCCACCACTTTCTGCCATTACAACAAGTTGTTCGGCGGTGAAAGGTAGGGTGCGTGACAGATTCTTAAGTGAGGTGCCAAACTTATCCAGAACTTTTGTAGCCTCATGCTCATTTTCAGGCAAATCAACTAGATTTTCCTTCAAATTATACATTTCAGTTTCAAACTTTGCTGCTGAATGAAGCGGAGCAACAATTGCAGCACCAAGAGCAAGAGTATCAGCTATTTGGCCTCGGAGTTCAGAACGCTTTGCCAATATTGCTTTATGCTCAGTTATGACACTATTTAAAGCAGTGTATTTAAGCTTAAGCCTTTCGATGGAACCGCCGAGGCGTATTTGTTCCATCGAAAGGCCGCCACTGGCTTGGCCAGCAGAAACCATTTCCATGCGCACATTATGAAGTGCATCGCGCTTTTTTATAAAAGCATCTTTTGCTTTACCTGCCGCAAATTCAGCTTTCTCAAATTCACGCTGCATATCCTGAGTTGGCTGAGCCGTGGAAGAAATGCCAATAGCCAGCCTTCTTACCTGGCTTTCCGCTTCCTGCCACGTATGTTTTGCCGCACCTAAATCAGCAGACATCCCCCTGAAAGTATTTATCCTTTTACTATCTGTTTCCATTTTGCGGATGGCATCCCCAAGGCGGCTGATCTGGCTGGTGCTATCACCGATTACAGATTTAAAACCGCTTTGGAGAGCTGCTCCAATAGTTACGGATAATATATGTGATTTACTCATGGGGTTTTATTTGTGAATGTTCTGGCTGCTTCCAGCCACATACGAAACTCTTCAAGTTCCATATTAAGAAATTGCTCAATACCCCCGCCAGTAACAGAGGCAATGGATATTACTGCGATTCTGAGGTCACTGGTGCTGGTGCCAAAAAACTTTGCAGAACCTCCTGCACCTTATTGTAATCAGCAAGGTCAAGCTCCTCTATTACCGCAACCTCTACTTCTGTAAGGTTAGCAATCAGGGCAATTTCCTTTTCTGCATCCGTTTTCTTGATGCGTTCTACAGCCAACCTATCACGCACCTTGGGGCGGCGGATATTTAGTGTTGAGTAAGTTGCCTCATTAATAGTAACAGGCACGAATAATGTAATGGCTTGCATGGCAATCCTCCTAAAAGTTGTAAAATTGTTGATTTGAAATGAAGAAAGGTAACTATTCTTTACGGAATAGATTTTGCAATTCCGAATATTTCGTTACCCTGGAATTATTATTTCCACGTAACCTATGATTCAGTTTTGTAAATATGGTTTTGATAAACTTAAACATTAAATACCTATTGCCTGTCTGATGGAAGCCATCTGATCCACGCCGCCGATAATACGTATCATATTTTCTGCGTCAATTTCTATTACATCTACACCGCTTATATTAAAACGGTAATAGCGTATTGCCATCATGCATTTTAGTGTAGCTTTGTCTCCGGCTTTCCAGTTGCCGGAATCAAGCTCACGGAAAGAACCGCGCAGTGTTACCACAATAGGTTCAGCCTCACCGCCAGCTTGCATCGCTCCACGCAAGGTAACTGATACAGAATTGCCATCAACCAGACCAAATAAGCGGAACAGCTCTGCATCATATTCAGCAAAAGTAAGATCGGCTTCGAGTTTTTCCATGCCCATGTCTATTTCTACAGGCACGTCCATACCGCCGGCACGATGTTCATCAGTTTTTACCGTAAGCTTTGGCAAAGTAATTTCATCAACACGTCCAGCGTAGCCACGGCCATCTACGAAAGCATTAAAGTTTTTTAGGATTTTAGGGATCATGGAAAAATCTCCAGTTAGTAGTTAAGTGCCAGTGCCTATAAGATTTCAGAAATATAATCATTCACCAGATGGCTGCGGAAAGTTATATGTTCCGCCGGATATGGTGGAGTGAATTCGAAATCAAAATACACTTTGCCTTGCGATATATTAGCAGGGGTGTTAAGTTCAGGGTCGGCATAGGCTTTGCCTCCAAGAATAGCACCAAGGGCTTTTAAAGTGGCAAGGTAGGCATTAATACCTTCAAGCACATCTTCGATATATGTTTTGGTAATATTCCTGTCTACCGCCCACAAATGCGCGCGCAGCAAACTATCATTTATAATATCAGCAGTACGCCTTACAGAAAGGAATGCCCATTTAGGATCGGAAGAACAGGTGCGGCTACCCCACAGCCTGTAACCATCCTGCCTGATAATAGTTGCCACCTCATGTTCATTAAGATAATTGGCGCGGGCATTAGTATCACCAAGTGCAAAATCAACTGGCCTTGCAGTGCCGGTAATACCATTTATATTTTGATTGGATGGCGACCACCAGAAGCCGAGGTCATTATCTATTTTTGCAATAAGACCTGCTACACGCGCACTGGCATGTTCTATAACTTCTGCATTAGTATCAGGATCAAATACTTTAACGGCAGGATCAATAACATATACACGCGCGCTACCCCAATCCTCGCGGTAGGTAATAGCGTCAGCATCATTGGTATTTGGCCCATCGGCGATAATTACCGCTTTTAACCTTTCAGCAATACCAAGCAATTCAGCAACCACAGCATTAGCACTGGTGCCGCTACGTTGGTGGGTGAAACCAGGCGCTATCAGTATTCGTGGGGAAACATGCACTATACTTTCAGCACCAAGGAATGCCTGTACACCTTTATAGGCACCAGTATCCTCATCAACACCGCCGATAATATTTGCAATTGTAGCAGCCTCATCTGCGCCAGCTACTATACGAACTACAACAACCATAGCGCCAGCTTGGTCAAAGATGGCATCAATGGCAGATGGTAAAGTTCCGGTGGCGCCAAGTTTAGCAGCATCGGTACGATTTCCGGCAATCAGCACGGGCTGATTAACAGGAAAAAGTGTGGCATCGGCTCCTGGCGCTGTACCAATCAAACCAATTATGGATGATTTTACGGTCTGTATTGGCCGCGCGCCTGTATCTATTTGTACGACTTCTACGCCATGAAGAAATTGTTCTGGCATTATTTTAACCCCCATTTACATTTAAATGGGGCAAGAATAAAGGTCTTCTACTTGGAACCAGAATTCTTGCCCTTATTATTACCAACCAGCATTAACATCATAAGTGTCAATAGCAGTAACTGTAGTCAGTGCATCAATTTCCTGGTGTTTGGTGCTTTCTGTCATGTAAGCATTTTGTTGTGAGGTGAAAAATGCATTAAACAATTCCTGGAATTGGGCTTGTGTCAAAATCACATGGTTATTATCAATGTCGAGCCAGAAATCATCGGTTTTAGTGCCTGAATTGAAAGATAATAACATGGCAGTGAGGTTGCTCCTCGCAACCTGGCCTGCATTATATGTATTGCCACCATAAGTAACATTAGCATACTGCTTTACATTTCTTATAACTTCCAGCTCAGAAAATTTACGTTGTTTTGCGTTTGGCAATGCACTAGCTGCAGCGGCTGCAACACGAGCATTGTAATCAGAAAGGTCAGCACCAGTAAGTGGGTAGATTCCGTGGCCTGGAAGTTCATTGCCTTCTTCATCAAGACGCGGAAATTGTGCGGTATCCATTCCGCAAGGTGTATTTTCAGGCACAGTTGTACCATCATGTATTATAGGCATAGTAGTTCTCCAATAATTATATGGTTAAAAAAATAGGAAGGGTGGTAATTAAGAAACTCCATAGAGTTTGAATGTTCCGTTAAACGTGCCAGAAGGAGGGGCTATCTTTATATTATTAATAGGGCCAGTAGATATACTGCCACCTCCACTTACGAGAAATGCAAAATCATTATATTCCATCATGAATGTAGGCGTACTAACCCCTGGCGTAGTAATATCGAAAAGATTTATAGTGCCACTGGCAGGAGAGCTTGCGGAGTTAGAGAAGTTTCCTGATTGGACAGTAATATCAATTTTTGAGTCGTTAGAAATACCCGTTCCGTTTATCGTTCCAGATCCAGGATTTTGCCATTGTCCGGCCCATGTATAACCTGAAGTAGAATATGAAGCGCCATTATTATTTGAAGTAGTTAAATATAAATAATTTGCTGGTGGTATCGTACCATAAACCCCAGAGTACATAATAATATAATGCTTGTATGCGGTTGTAAGATATGTACTGCTAAAAGAAATAGAAGTAGAGCCACTTGCAATTTGTGTTTGCAGCAACACCAACCCACCACCCAAACCTGAAGGTAGATTGAGAAGCTGGCTTGCATCAAGCGCAGGTAGTTTGGCTGCATTGTCTAGTTGCACAAACTGGTTTGCACTTGTTCCTGAATTTATAATTGAGGCTGGAAGTTTATTGCCAGCACCAATAATCGGTATTTGCCCCTGCAAAATACCGGTATCAAGTAAATCATTATCTATTGTAGGAAATGGCATGGGTTGTACTCCTATTGGATTCCATAAAGTTTGAATATTCCAGTGGCTATATTGCCTGCGCTGAAGGAAAATTTAATATTGTTGATTGGGTTGTTTGTGCCTTTGTATGCGGCAGCCATTGAATAAAATTGCACTGTTCCAGCGCTATCTTCTATTGTTGCGTTAATAAAAAATCTTTTATTTAATGTAGTGCCGCCAGGATTATACAAAGCAATTGAAGCACAAGCAGACTCACCAGGAGCGTTACCTGACTGATTGCCTTGACCTGTTATATTTATAAATGCTTGATTTGTTTGACCCTGTCCTGATAAAGAGCCACCAGAAGCTATGTGAGCGCCTTGGAATTCATAATCACTGCCACCAGTTTTATAATTGGCGCCGTTATCTTCTGATACAATCATCCGTAATGTTTGTACGTCTATTTCAGGAACTATATCTATCAATTCAATTATATATTTCTTATAAGCACTGGTAAGATACGTGCTACCGAATGTTACTGATGCAACCAAGCTGGCAACTTGTGTTTGCAGCA
>Ga0114977_10002292_pt1 | contig 12337 bp, 7 predicted proteins | sample S_130805_MF_Meta_FD_87026 | JGI IMG/M metagenome (GOLD analysis project Ga0114977, IMG submission 87026) | Freshwater microbial communities from Lake Simoncouche, Canada to study carbon cycling - S_130805_MF_MetaG | ecosystem: Environmental > Aquatic > Freshwater > Lake | place: Lake...
CCGGGGGTCTGGGAGCCTTTGCGCAGACCTTCCCCCGGCGATGGAGCATCTCCTCCGCGTTGGACATCGGCCGATTGTGCCGATTGCGTCAAGAAATCCGTTTCTGCGGCCTCCCGCACGCCAGCCACCATTCAAGCGTCCCTGCGCTTTGCGTCGATAGTGCCGAAGTTCGCGGAGGGGCAGATCATGACGAATCGTCCGAATGCACGGCTGGCCATCGTGGTGCTCACGCTGGCGTGCATGGCAGCGGCCTCGGTCGCCCGGGCCCAGACCTACGGGATCGACATGCGAAACACGCTGATGCCCGCCTCGGGGGGCATGGCGGGCACGAGCGTGGCGGCGCCGCAGGACTTCATCTCCGCGATCAACGCGAACCCCGCCGCACTGACGCAGTATGAGGGGACCCACTTCACCCTCGGCGGGGCCTACGCGGAGGCTACCGCGAACCTCACGCAAACCGCTCCGCTCCCGCTGCTCGGCATCGACCCATTCTCCGCCAAGAGCAGCACGCCGGGGGCGGTCATTCCGGCGATCGGCGTGTCGCAGGAGGTTACCGGCCTGCCCCTGCCGACGACGGTGGGCCTCGCCGTCTTCGGCGCCGCCGGAGGGGGCTCCGACTACGTCCAGGTGCCGGAGAGCAACGGCACGTCCGCCTACCTGCTCCTGCTGCAGTTCGCGCCGAGCATCGCGTTTGAAATCACCGATCGGCTCTCGATCGGCGCCACGATGTTCATCGGCGACGGTTACTCCTCGGGGCCGTTGCTCGGCAAGAGCGCCATGACCAATGCGTATGCCTTGCGCGGCGGGTTCGGCCTCGACTATCAGCTCGGCGACGCGACCTGGCTGGGGGCCTACTACCAGACCAATCAGGACTTTCGCTTCCAGAATCAGGTCGTGCTCGTGCCGAAGACCCGGCCGATCGACGTGGACATGGGGCTGCCGCAGCAGGTGGGCGTGGGGATCGCCAACGAGTCGCTCCTGGATGGCCGGCTGCTCCTGGCGGCCGACGCCCTGTACCTCGACTGGCGGAGCGCCGCCCTCTTCAAGACTTTGTATGTCGAGCAGTGGGTGATGCAGTTGGGCACGCAGTACCGGGTGACGGATCGGGTCAAACTCCGGCTCGGCTACGCCTACGCGGCGAACCCGCTCGACGGTTCCTTCGGCAGCACCATCGGCCCGATCCAGGTGCCCGGCGGGCTGCCCGCGGCCCGCTACGTGCAGTCGCAGTTCGCGATCATCAACGAGCACCGGATGGCGGGGGGCATCGGGATCCGCGACCTGTTCATGCAGGGCCTCGACTTCGACGCCTTCGCCGGTGGGATGTTTCCAGCCAGTCAGTCGCTGAGCACGTCGACGACGGTGAGCCTTGCCAGCTACTGGCTGGGCCTGGGCTTCACCTGGCGGTTTCAGCCATCGCCGGCGCCGGGCCAACACCCCGCGACGTGAATCCCGCGGCGGTCCCGGCGGCGGAACCGCGGCAGCTGCCCTGGGCCCGGCTTGGCCATCGCTGCCTTGCGGGGGGGTCGAGGCCCACTAGAATCCGGACTCGGGTCTACGCCCCCGTCTTTCTCGGGGTTCTCTCAGGCCTTGGGGATCAAGGAAGGAATACGGCGATGATGCAGCGGATTTTCTCGAGGCTGATCCTGCTCGCCGCCGTGGCGCTGGCTGCGTGGCCGGCCCACCCGGCCTTCGCGCAGACGAAAGCGAGCAAGCCCAACATCCTGCTCATCATGTGCGACGACGTTGGCATCGCCAACATCAGCGCCTACAGCATGGGACTCGTCGGATACCAGACCCCGAACATCGACCGGATTGCTCGCGGAGGCATGATGTTCACCGACTACTACGGGGAGCAGAGCTGCACCGCGGGTCGGTCGGCATTCATCACCGGGATCCATCCGGTTCGCACCGGACTCACCAAGGTGGGGTTGCCCGGGTCTTCCATCGGCATCTCGCCCCAAGACCCGACGCTCGCCGCGCTGCTCAAGCCGCACGGCTACGTGTCGGGCCAGTTCGGAAAGAACCACCTCGGCGACCGCAACGAGTTCCTCCCCACCGTCCACGGGTTCGACGAGTTCTACGGCAACCTCTACCACCTCAACGCCGAGGAAGAGCCGGAGAACGAGGACTACCCCAAGGATCCCGCGTTCCGCGAGCGCTTCGGCCCCCGGGGCGTGCTCGATTCGAAGGCTTCCGACAAGGACGATCCGACCGTCGATCCGCGGTTCGGACGGGTCGGCAGACAGACGATCAAGGACACCGGCCCCCTCAACCGCAAGCGGATGGAGACGGTGGACGAGGAGTTTCTCGATCGCGCGAAGGCGTTCATCCGCCAGCAACACCAGGCCGGAAAGCCGTGGATGACCTGGATGAACACGTCGCGCATGCACTTCTACACGCACCTCAAGAAGGAGAGCCAGGGCGTGACCGGGCTCGGGCTCTACGCGGACGGCATGGTGGAGCACGACAAGCACGTCGGGCAACTCCTCGACCTCCTCGACGAACTGAAGATCGCCGACAACACGATCGTGGTCTACACCTGCGACAACGGGCCCCACTTCAACGAGTGGCCGGACGGCGGCAATACCTGGTTCCGCAGCGAGAAGAACTCGAACTGGGAAGGGGCTTACCGCGTTCCGGGAATGATCCGGTGGCCGGCGAAGATCAAGCCCGGCAGGGTCTCGAACCAGATCGTGTCGCACCTTGACTGGGTGCCGACGCTCGTGGCCGCGGCCGGCGATCCCAACGTCAAGCAGGAGCTCCTCACGGGCCACGACGCCGGCGGCACGAGGTTCAAGGTCCATCTGGACGGCTACGACATCCTTCCCCATCTCACGGGCGCGACGGCGGAGACCCCGCGCAAGGAGTTCTTCTACTTCAGCGACGACGGCCAGTTGGTCGCGCTGCGGCGCGACCAATGGAAGCTGGTCTTCGCCGAGCAGCGGGCCAGGCAGCTTCAGGTGTGGACCGAGCCGTTCGTCATGCTGCGGGCCCCGAAGCTCTTCAACCTCCGCTCCGATCCGTTCGAGCGTGCCGACACCGACTCCAACAACTACAACCGTTGGATGATCGAGCGGGCCTGGGTCGCCGTGCCGACACAGGTGATCGTCGCCAACTTCCTCAAGACGTTCGCGGAGTTCCCGATGCGGCAGAAGCCGGCATCGTTCAACGTCGATGACGTGATGAAGCTGATGTCGGAAGGACAGGCGAACTGACCCTCCCGAGCCTTCCCAACGAGCTGTCGGCCGGCGACCGCCGCCGTCGTATGGCGTGATCCACGCTCGTGAACCACGCGCAGGCGTCGGCGATCATTCCGGAATCGTCTTCCCAGGCACCGCCTCGTAGGCGTCGGCATGGAGGACCTCCTCCTGGCCGCGGGTGCCGGGCAGGATCTCGAACCGGGGATCGAAGTCGACCATCGTGGCCGCCAGCTTCGCCAGGATCGAGACGTCGCCCTCGACCTTCGCCGTGCCGTCCTTGATCTGGGCCTCGAGGGTCTTGGCGCCGGTCATCGTCTGCTCGAGATCCTTGCGGTTGATCGTCAGGGTGAGGTCCGGCTTGGCGGCGAGAAAGCCGGGCAGATTGGTGAGCGTGGCATTCTCCAGCTCCACGACGAACTTCTCGCCGTTGTCCGGCGTGATCAGGTTCATCGTGAACCGCATGCCCTCGGCCTTCCGGCTGTCCATGCGGATGCCGAGGAAGTCGAGAAACAACTCCGTGCTCATCGCCCGGATCACGTCGGGCCCGCTCGACTTGGGCGATGCTCCCTCGGGAACGCCCTCGCGGAGTTCGTAGGCGCCCGCCAGGAAGCTGTTGCGCAGGCCGGGGTTTTCCTGCTGGTAGCCGATCTGCTCGAAGACGTCGGCCAGCAGGTCCTTCGCCGCCTGGTTCCTGGGCTCAGCATGCACGAGCTTGTCGAGGATCTCGGAGGCGAGCAGGTATTCGCCCCGATCGTGCAGCTGCCGCGCTTTGGCGAGGATCTTCTCCGCGCCCCCCATCATCTCGACATACAGCGGCGCCGAGTCCTCGGGCGAGAGGGGGATGAGCGTGGCCGGGTTGCAGTCCCAGTAGCCCAGGTAGCGATTCACGACCGCCCGGGCGTTGTGCGGGACCGAGCCGTGGTAGCCACGGCAGTCCCACCGCTGCTGGAGGCTGTTGGGCAGCTCGTAGACATTGTGAATCTGGTTGACCGTGACGCCCTGATTGGCCAGATGGAGCACCTGGTTGTTGAAGTGGGCGTAGAGATCCCGCTGGCCGCGGAGGATCTCCTGCACCCGGTCGTTGCCCCAGCGGGGCCAGTGGTGGGCCCCGAACATCACCACGGCCTCGCTGCCGAACCGGTAGAGGGCCTCGTTGATGTACTTCGACCAGTTGAGCGCGTCGCGGACGAGCGCCCCGCGGAGCGTGTAGATGTTGTGCAGCGTGGCGCAGACATTCTCGGCGATCCAAAGGGCCTTCATGTCGGGGATGTAGGTGTTCATCTCCGAGGGGGCCTCGGTGTTGGGCGTGTTCTGGAAGATCATCCGCACGCCGTCCACCTCGATCTCCTCGATGTCCTTCTCCACGACGCGGGTCGGAGCGATGAGGCCCGACGTGCCCCGGGAGATGGCATGCCCGAGGCCCTGGGTCACGTAACCGTAGGGACTCACCGGCAGGAGCACGCCGTACTGATAGAACAGCCGCCGGTTCATCGCGTTGCCGGCGAAGACGTTTTCCGAGATCGAGAAGTTCATGAAGTCCCGCGGGGCCAGGATCTGCACCTTGCCCGCCCGCACGTCGGCCTCGTCCACCACGCCGCGGACGCCGCCCCAGTGGTCGCCGTGAGAGTGCGAGTACACCACCGCCGTGACCGGCAGACCCTCTCCCTTGTGCTCCTGGAAAAGCTTCCAGGCGGCCCGCATGGCGTCGGCGGTGACGAGACAGTCGAACACGATCCAGCCGGTCTTGCCGCGGACGAAGGTGGTCTGGGCGAGGTCGAAGCCACGGACCTGGTAGATCCCGGGCACGACCTCGTAGAGGCCGTAGTTGTTGTTGAGCTGGCCGATGCGATGCATCGAGGGATGGACGCTGTCGAACTCGTCCTGCTGATCGAGAAACTGAAACCGCGTCATGTCCCAGACGACGTTGCCCGCGTCGTCCGTGATCCGCAGCTCCTTCATCGGGGCGATCAGTCCCCGCCGCTGCTCGTCGAAGTCGCGGGTGTCGCCGAACGGCAGGGCCTGCCGCGCCTGCCGCAAGACCTGCTTGGTGAACTCCGATGGCGGCTTGCCCTTGGGATGAAAGTGACCCGCGGCCGGGGCCACGGGCGCCGCCGCGGCCGGGGCGCTGTCGCCGTCGAGCATGGTGGCTGCCACGGCGAAGGCGGGAAGGCTCTGCACGAAGTGGCGTCGGGTGGTCATCGGGCGGTCTCTCGTTTGGGGGTGGATGGCGGTAGTGTACCGGGAGTGGCCGAAGCGAGCGGCCGCGAGCGGCGCGACGGCGGAGCTACCCAAAAACCCACAGGCCCCAAAAAGAATCACCCCGCGGAGGGCGGCCTCCGCGGGGTGATCGGTTGGATTCAACAGCCGTAACCGGCTGGGCTTACGGCAGGATGACCGCGTCGATCACGTGGATCACGCCGTTCTTCGTCTTGATGTCGGTCTTGACGACATTCGACAGGCCGGTGGCCGTACCCACCTTCACGCCCCCGTCGGTGGAGATCTTCAGGGTCTTGCCACCAGCGGACTTGGCTTCCTTGAGCTTCACCACGTCCGCCGCCATGACATTGCCGGGCACGACGTGAAGCAGGAGGATCTCCTTGAGCTTCTCCTTGTTCTCGGGCTTGAGCAGCGTCTCGACCGTGCCGGCGGGAAGCTTGGCGAACGCATCGTCGGTCGGGGCGAAGACCGTGAACGGGCCGTCTCCCTTGAGGGTGGTCACCAGGTCGGCGGCACCGAGGGCGGCCGCCAGCGTCTTGAACGTGCCCGCGCCAACCGCGGTGTCCACGATGTCCTTCGGGGCGTCGGCGAGGGCGACCTGCCGCACACCGGAATGCGAAACCACCCGCTCGTGGACCACCGTGACATGCTCGACGGGCTGAGTGTGAACCACGCCCGTGCTCTTCGTGCCCTGGCAGGGCGCCGCCACCGCGGTCACGGCGGTCAGGGCCGCGAAACCGATGCCGAGAAACCCGGCCGAAAGTCTGAACATCATGGGAAACCTCTTCAGTTTTTAGAAAAAAGCGAACTCGGCGTAACCATAGGCAGCAACCACGCTGCGTCCAGCGGGCCGCCGTGTGCCGCGGCCCAGATCGCCTGCCAGGTCCGCTGGACACTTTCGCAGCCCGAGGACGCGGCCGGCGGGTACGATCTCCCGCGGATCGGGCTTCGCGGGAGAAAACCACGCATGGGACGAAGCGTCGTGCTCGCCGGAGCCGCCCGCTGCCCACGGTGCAGCCTGCCGCCGCGCTGGTGCGTGTGCGACGCGATCCCGCCCGTGGACACCCGGATTCGGGTGCACGTGTTGATCCACCGGAGCGAGCAGCACCGGCCCTCGAGCACCGGCATGCTCGTCGCCCGCGTCGTCGCCGGCGCGACCCGCCACGTGTATCAGCGCGAGACCCGACGCTGCGCCGCCTCGGGCTTCCCCGCCGACGGCCGCGGGCCAAACCCGGACCTCTGGATCCTGCATCCGAGCGGCACCCCGCTCACCCCGCACGCCGCCCCGGGGCCGGAGTCGCCGGGCCCGGAGATCGTGCTGCTCGATGGCACGTGGCGACAGTCCGGCGAGATGCTCCGCAGCGTCGAGCGGCTGGGCCGCTGCGTGAGCCTGCCCGATCCGGCGGTCATGCCCGGCCGATACTGGCTCCGAGACCAGCCCGCCCCCGCGCATCTCTCCACGGCCGAGGCACTGCTGGGCGTGTTTCGGGCCCTGGGCGACGACGCCGCCGAGGAACGCCTCCGCCTGCACTTCGAACTGCACGTCTACGCGACCCTCCGCTCCCGCGGCCGCCGAGACCTGGCCGAGCGGTATCTCGGCCTCTCGCCGCTGCCCGCCGAGATTCCGGCGTTTCTCGACCGGCTGCACGCCCGCTGACCCGGCCCTCAGGCCCGCGACGTTTCGGTCGCGTAGCGGCGACAATGCTCGAGGTAGGCCTTCTCGTGCGTGGCCAGCAAATCGACCACGCTCGCCCAGAGCCACGAGGGGGCGTCGAGCGTCGTGCAGCGGTGGCCGCTGAGCACGTCGCGCCACTGCGTGCGGGTCGCCTCGTCCATCTGCCGCGCGTGGGCCTTGCCCACGACCATCGCCAGATACCGGGCAAGCCGCATCGCCTCCTCGCAGGTGAGGTCGGCGACGTCGAACTTGAGGTCCTGGGGCAGGAGTTCCCGCACGAACACCGGACGGTCGAGCACCTTCGCCGCCAGCATGCGGTCGCCCAGGGCCGGCGAGAGATGCCAGGCTCCGGCGACCACCCGCTCACCGTGATCGGCCGGCATCTCGACCTCGGGGTTGTGCGGCGCGAGCGCGGGCACGGCCTCCTTGACGTCGATGAGGCAGAGTTCGCCCTTCTTGCCCCCCACCGAGACGAGCACGGCAGAGCGCAGCAGGCCGAGAGAACTGCAGCCCTTCACCCAATACGCGGCATCCACCACCTCGATCTCCGCATCGTCGGCCCGCGACTTCAGCGCGGTGACGAGCCGCCGGCCGGCATCGGTGGCGAAGATCGCCTCGACGGCCTCCCGCTCCTCCTCGGACAGCGGCCAGAAGGCGCGGCCCAGGGGAATCGTCGGCGTGGTGTCTTCGATCCGCTCGCGGGCCAGATCCTTCCACGTCCGTTTCATCGCGACTTTCATCGCGGCCTGGACCACCTCGGGCCATTCCTCGTCGGCGTCGGCCGCAGCGTCGAAGCTCTGCTCGTAGCCCTCCACGAGCTGCTCCATCATCCGGGCGGTGGTCACGCCGGGCAGGTCGGACCCCCGCGCCGCACTGGCCATCGACAGCCCCAGCCGGATCAGGTCATGCGCGGGGTTGCCGATCACGGCCTGATCGAGATCACGGATCTGGATCGCCACGGTGCCCTTGGCGCTGGCGATCGGACCAATGTTGCCCGCATGGCAGTCGCCGCAGATCCAGATCGGCGGGCCGGCGGGCACCGCCTGGCCGGTGCTCCCCTCGAGCCATTCGTAGAAGTTCTTCGTGTTGCCCCGCACGTAGGCGTGCGCCGAGCGGGCCATCTTCAGCTGCCGCCGCTCCTTCAGGGCTGCCGCCCGCTCCGAGGGCGAGGGCAGGGTCGTGGTCTTCGTCGCCATGGCGTCGCTGCCTCCGGGTGGGCCGCGAACATGCGGCCGATTCGTTATACCCGCACGGTCGAGAGCCCGCCGTCGATGGCCAGCACCTGCCCGGTCATCCAGCCGCTCTCGTCCGAGAGGAGAAACCGCGCCAGCGCGGCCACTTCAGCGGCGGTGCCGATCCGCTTGAGGGGATGCCGGGCCGCGAGCGCCTCGCGCTTCTCGGGCGACGCCAACAGCCGGCTCGCCAGCGGGGTGTCGGTGAGCGACGGCGCGATGGCGTTGACCCGCACCTTCGGGGCCCACTCCGCCGCCAGCGACCGCACGAGCCCCTCGACCGCCCCCTTCGCCGCCGCCACCGAGGCATGCATCGGCATCCCCTGGGCCACGGCGACCGTGCTGAACAGCACCACGCTCGCCGGGCCGCCGGCGCGGCCCGCCAGCCGTGGCTGCAGCGCCTGCAGGAACCGCAGCGCACCGACGACGTTGATCTCGAGGTCCCGGCGGAGCTCCGCGGCCGTGAGCGCCCGCAGCGACTTGAGCGTGATCGTGCCGGGGCAGTAGGCCGCGGCGTGCACCTCCTCCGGCGGCTCCGGCAGGACGCCCTCCGGATCGGAGAAGTCGCAGGGCAGATGCCGGACGACGCCCGCCGGATCGAGCCCGCCCGGCGACCGCGACCAGACGTCGATCCGGTCCGCCGTCTCGGAGAACTGCTTCACCAGCTCCAGGCCGATGCCGCTCGATCCACCCGCGATCACGTAGGTGCCGCCGTTCACTTCGTCGTCTCCCGCGGTCCGGAAGCAGCGCCACCCCGCCGGCAGCGTTCGCTGCAGTAGCGTACCCGCTCCCAGTCGCGTGCCCACTTTTTCCGCCAGCAGAAGGGCCGGCCACAGCGCGGGCAGATTTTCGTCGGCAGCTCGCCGCGGCCGGTCACGGCGACACGCTCATTCCGTGCCGAACGCGGCGAACGCCGCGGCGGTGGCGGAGAGATAGATCCCCTGATCGAACAGGCCCGTGCCCAGGAATTCGGAGAGGTCGAGCTGATCGACCAAGCCGTCATAGTTGAAGTCGCCGTCGCTCCAGCCGGGATTCACCAGTCCAGGAGCGTCGATGTTGGAGACGAAGCCGGCCATGTCCGACACGTCGACGATGCCGTCGAGGTTGGCATCCCCGGAGGCGGCGTAGGCGATCGTGATGGCATCGGGGGTGGCGAGATAGCCGAGCGTGCGGCCGCTGGTGGGCGTCGCCGCCCGCGAGGTGAAGCCCGCCGCGCCGTCCCAGGTGCCGTCGTTGCGGCCCACCAGCAAGAGCTGCCGGACCGCCGCCTCGGTGATGCCCGCCGCGGCCACCGACAGCCGTCCCATGCCGAGGTCGATCCGCCCGAGCGGGTCGACCACGAGGGCCGGCAGCGAAATCTCGCCGCTGCCCACGTCGAACGTCACCAGGGCCCCGGCCCGCACCTCGAGCCGACCGCTGCCGAGCGCGGCGACGTCGCGGATCACCAGTTCGCCTGCTTCCACGATCGTGCCACCGGCGTGCGTGTTCGCCCCGCTCCAGACGAGCCTGCCGCTCCCCTGCTTGATCATCGCGCCTACGCCGGAGCGGCCGCCGGTTTCCGTCACGGTCTGGCCGGCCGCGACGCCGATCACCTGATCCACCGTCGTCGTCACCGTCGCCCGCCCGGTCACCGTGAGCGCCGAGGCCGCCACCGTCGAGGTCGCGGCGGCGGCGGGCGCCGTGAACAATCCCGTTGACGAGATGACGCCGCCGCCCGACGCGAGCCACGTGATCGTGGGCTGGGTGGCCATGGCGAGGCCGAACTGGTCGAGCGCCAGCGCCGCGAACTGCTGCGTGCCGCCGGCGAACACCGTGGCCGTGCCGGGCGTCATGCTGATCGTGGAGAATCTCTGGTTGACCGTCACGGCCACCGCGGAGGTCACCGACCCTCCACGGCCGTCGGCGATCGTGGCGGTCAGGGTGTAGCTGCCGGCCCTCGCGAAGGTGGCCACGGTGCTCTTCGCCGCATTCGTGCCGGTGGCCGAGAACGACACCGCGGCGGGCCCGCTGGACGCCCAGGTGTAGGTCAGCCCGGCCTCGCCGCCGTCGGCGGCACCGAGCACCGAGAGCGTGGTCGTTTTCGTCGTCACCGTCGCCGGCGACGCAGCGGCGGGCGTGGCCACCGTCGGGCCCGTCGGCGCCTGGATCGTCACCGTCGCGGTCCCGGAGACCGACCCGCTGGTCGCGGTCACCGTGGTGGTGGCCGCGGCCGCCGGCGCCGTGAACAGGCCCGCGGAACTGATCGTGCCCCCGCCGCTCGCCGACCAGGTGAAGGAGGGTTGAACCGCGAGCGCCGCCCCGAACTGGTCGTTCGCGGTGGCCGCGAAGGCCTGCGTGGCATTGGCGGCGAGCGTGGCCGTGGCCGGCGTCACGACCACCCCCGTGAGCGTCGGCGCGACGGTCACGTTCACCGCCGATGTGGCCGTGAGGCCGCTGGTATCGGTGATCGTCGCCGTCAGCGTGTATGTGCCCGCCTTCGTGAACGTCGCCACGCTGCTCTTGGCGGCGTTGGTGCCGCTGGCTGAAAACGCCACCGTCGCCGGGCCGCTCGCCGACCAGGCGTATGACAGATTCGACTCGCCGTGATCGTCGGCCCCCGTGACCGAGAGCGTGGTCGTGGTGCCCGTCACCGACGCCGGCGCCGCGGCGGCGGCGGCGGCCACGGTCGGCGCGGTGTTGCTCACCGTGACGTTCGTGAACGTGGACTTGTTGAGCAGGGTGCTGCTGTTGCTGTTGGCCGACAGGCCCACGAGCACGCTCGACGCCATCGCGATCGTGACGCTGCCCACCTGGGTCCACGTGGTCCCGTCGGGAGAGACCGACCCCGTGAGCACGTTGCCGGCCCGCACGAGCCGCACCCAGTAGGGGGCCGCCAGGCCGGCGGGGCCGGCGACGCTCGTGCTCGATCCGCCCGTGCTGGAGCGATACTGCATCGCCACGCTGTTCGACGGCGACACCACCATCATCGCATGCCGCGAGTTGGACGCGGCCGACTCGCGGATCATGACGCCGATCTTCGCCCAGCCCGCCGTGTTCTCCACCGAGGCCACGCGGGCGACGATCGAGCCGTCGCCGATCAGCGGCTGGTAGGTGTAGCGGAACGCGTCGGCGGTGCCCCAGATGTCGGAGCCGCTGGAGACCACGGTGTACGTGCCCGACGCCAAGCCCGCCGCTCCGCTGCCGGGCACGGTGCCGATGTCGGCCGACACCCAGGGCGATGGGAGGGGCGTGGCCGCCGGCGCCGCGGCGAGGATCGGCAGCGCCGGATTCGTGCCCTCGGCCGTGGCGTTCGTGGCGATCACGCGGTAGTAATACTCGCCCAGGGGCACGACGGTCGTGTCGGAGTAGGTGAGCACGCCGCTGCCCACCGAGCCCAGCGACGAGAACGTGGTGCCGTCGGTCGACCGCTCGATCCGGTAGCCGGTGGCGCTGGTCACCGCCGTCCACTGGATGGAGAGGGCCGACGACGTCTTGGCCGTGAACGACATCGTGCCGACGGCCTGCAGCCTCGTGCTCCCGGAGACCACGGTCGGCACCGAGTCGCCATAGGGGCTCATGGGCGTGATCCGGAACCAGTAGTTGGTGCCCACGGCGAGCCCCGTGGCGGCGTAACTCGGCACGTTGGTGGCGACCGTGGCGATCTGCGTGAAGGTGACGTTGTCGGTCGAGCGTTCGATGCGGTAGCCGGTGTCGCCGCTCTTGTCGCGCCAGTTGAGCACCAGCTGCGAAATGCTCAGCGACGTGACGGAGGCGCTCGTCACCGCGCTCGGACGGTTGATGGCGCTCGCGATCCCCGAGGGCACCGACCGGCCCGTCGCGTCGGTCGCCCGCACGCGGTAGTAGTAGCGCATCGAGCCGGCGAGGCTGGCGTCGGTCCAGGCGGTCGTGGCCGCGGCGGTGGTGCCGGCATCGACGAAGTCGACCCCGTCGTCCGAACGTTCGATCACGTAGCCGGTGGCCCCGGCCACCGCCTGCCACGACACGGCCAGTGCCGTGCCGGTGCCCCGCGTGAC
>Ga0114977_10002293_pt1 | contig 12334 bp, 14 predicted proteins | sample S_130805_MF_Meta_FD_87026 | JGI IMG/M metagenome (GOLD analysis project Ga0114977, IMG submission 87026) | Freshwater microbial communities from Lake Simoncouche, Canada to study carbon cycling - S_130805_MF_MetaG | ecosystem: Environmental > Aquatic > Freshwater > Lake | place: Lake...
AAATATTATGATGATCGCCTGCGGGGATTAGCCCAATATGTACATGATGCAATAACGGCGCAACCAAATTAATACTCGTTTAATCCCTTACCCTTCATAATCATAGGGGTGCACCTTTCAACCCTTGCCTGCATTGTTTTGACCTGTTTTGCTGCAGTGAAATGTAGAACATAGGCTCTTTGGCGTCCCGGAGTTAACTTCTTAAAGGCCGCTGCAAGACCAGGAGTTTTCTTTAATGCTTTTTCTATGTCGGCTGGAATAGTTAACTCTGAGGTTTTTTTAAACTCTACTTTCAAGCCTGCCTTTTCAATTGCTATAGCCTGGCTCATGTAGGACTTGATTATCTGCTTCATCTTCTTTATCTCTGCAAGGCTTGTAAATCGAATTTGGCGTGCTGATTGAACATTCTCTGTCTGTTGAATCAGAATCTTCTCAGGGTCTTTCATAAGCGCACCTTTAAAAAATGCGATGGCACAGTAGTTCTTAAAACCATGAATCAAAAAGACATTGCCGTTATCTAAGGTGTAACAAGGGTGGCCCCATTTCAAATCTTCGGTTAATCCTGACTTTAGGGCTATCTCTCTAAGAAGTTCAAACTCTTCCTGCCATTGCAAGGCATTTTTCATAAAGACATCTACCCTGCGGTTCATGGTTTGAATTCTACGTCACTAGGCAAGAATATGTTTGGGCGCGCGTAATACACTGTAATTATGAGTGCGGGTAAGGTACTAAAAGAGTTAAAGATTCTGACTAAACCAGGTAAAGCCATTGAGTTGCAACGCTTTTTTCAAACAGAGCCTGGACAGTACGGTGAAGGCGATATCTTTCTTGGCGTTATGGTTCCACAGACCAGAAGCGTTGCTTCCCGTCATCAAGGATTACCACTGGATCAGATTGAGAAGCTGACTGCATCGGTATTTCATGAGGCTCGATTATGTGGATTGATAATTCTTGTCAACCAATACAAGAAGGCGATATCAAGGGCTCAGAAGAAACGAATTTTTACTTTCTATATGAAACAGATGAGATTATGGCGTGTAAACAACTGGGATTTGGTGGACGTTTCCGCACCAACTATCGGGGAGTTTCTTCTTGAAGAAAAAGATCCATTGAAGTTGCTCATAAGGCTGGCCAAAAGTAAATCCTTATGGGAACGGCGTTTATCAATAATCTTTACTTTTGCTTTTCAAAGTGCTGGTGAACTTGACGAAACGTTTGCAATCGCAGAGCTGCTCCTTAAGGATTCACATGATCTTATTCATAAGGCAGTGGGTTGGTCACTACGCGAAATGGGTAAGCGAGACCCATCTCTGCTAAGACTCTTCTTGCAGCAGCATTCCCAGCAAATGCCGCGGACAATGCTGCGATATTCAATTGAGAGGCTGCCCGAGCGAGAAAGAAAGAGTTGGCTCGCAAAGGAAAGTAGGGTCTGACTCATGCCTAAAAAGATTCATCCGTTAACGCTGCCGGCAATTGCCCTCAGTCTTATGACAGTAATTTCGGCTGTTGCCGGTTTAAACGTCGCACTTCCCTCGATTGCCCGAGACTTAGGTGCAACACAAACTCAGTTGACGTGGATTGTGGATGCCTACACCGTGGTCTTTGCTGGACTTCTGCTAATTTCAGGCGCACTCTCAGACCGATTTGGCCGAAAGAATGGTTTGGTCTTTGGTCTGTTGATCTATCTCGTAGTTGCAACATATGGACTTTTCGTTGACAGCGTCGGACATCTCATTATTTTGCGCGCTGTCATGGGCATTGGCGCAGCGTTCATCATGCCATCTACGCTCTCAGTGATTACTACTTCCTTCCCTCCAGAAGATCGCTCGCGTGCCGTGGGGGTTTGGGTTGGTGTTGCAGGTGGAGGCGCATTTATCGGTCTCTTTGGTAGCGCCTTTTTAATGCGGTATTACTCATGGCATTCATTCTTTGCTTTAAATATAACGCTGGCACTGCTTGGACTTCTAGGAGCACTTACCGTTGTTCCAAACTCTGTCGATACGACCGGAAAGAAGCTCGATGTCGCAGGCGGACTTATTTCAATCGCCTTGGTAGGTGGATTGGTTTATGCAATTATTGAGGGAGCCGAACTTGGCTGGAGTTCACCACATGCCATTGCTGGCTTTGCGGTGACTGCTATCGCACTTCCAACTTTTATTCGTGTTGAGTTAAGTAAAGATGCACCCCTGCTCGATCCTCGCCTTTTCGCTAACCGTGGCTTTTCTATGGGTGCACTATCAATCATGCTGCAGTTCTTTGGACAGTTTGGCTTTATCTTTGTTGGGCTGCAGTTCTTACAGTTCGTCTATGGATTTACGCCATGGCAGGCAGTTCTCAAGTTATTACTCGTCCCACTGATTGTTTTACCGATGTCACGGGTTGCGGGGATATTAAGTAAAACAATTCCACAAAAATACCTTGGCTCCTTTGGACTTACTTTTCTTGGTATCGGAATGTACGTCTTTAGCACTATGCCACTGACTTTTTCGTATTTTCATTTCTGGAGCGGCTTGGCGCTTTTTGCCTTTGGAATGGCCCTAGCATCAACTCCTGCAACGACTGCAATCACTAACTCTCTGCCAGCAGAAAAACAGGGCGTCGCATCGGCAGTCAATGATGTCGCGCGTGAGCTTGGATCTGCATTGGGTATAGCACTCGTTGGTGCAATTTTAAACTCTACCTATCGAAGCGGGATGGCTGAATCCGTAAAGCAATTGCCGGCACAGTTAGCTGAAAAAGTTTCTCATTCAATTGCATTTACGAGCGTTCAAGCTCCGGCTGGCATGCAAACTCAGTTAGCACTTCTTAAGGAGAAGGCCTTCGAATCGTTCAGACATGGCACGGCGCTGAGTATGCAGATGATCATGGTCGTTGCCTTTGCGGCAGCTCTGACTATCTTTATCTTCGCACCTAAGAAAACGCACGAAGTTGATTAGCTTATAGATTTCTATCAACAAAAAAGACCCCCCGATTTCTCGGGAGGTCTTTCGTGTAAAGCTTTTTACTTTGATGCGATAGCTGAGATTTCAAACTCAAGCTTGATGGTATCTGAAACGATTACTCCACCAGTTTCTAGAGCAGCATTCCACACAAGACCGAAATCCTTACGGTTGATCTCTGATGTGCCTTCGAAGCCAAAGCGAGCATTTCCATATGGATCTGTTGCTGTGCCTTCGTAATCGAATTCAATTGTAATTGGCTTAGTTACATCTTTGATTGTTAGATTTCCTTCAGCAACAAGTTTGTCTGATCCTGAGTCTTTTACTGAGGTTGATGCAAAAGTAACCTTTGGAAAGTTTGCAACATCAAAGAAATCTGCAGACTGCAAGTGACCATCGCGGTCTGGACTACGAGTATCGATTGAAGCTGCATTTATTTCGATTGAAATCGTTGCGGCTCCATCTGCTACAACGGCTGATCCAGCGAAATCGTTGAATGAACCACGAACTTTTGTGACCATTGCATGGCGGGCGCTAAAGCCCACGCGGCTATGTGAGGCGTCGATTGCAAAGCTTCCTGCTGGTAAAGATGACAAAACAGACATGTAAATTCCTTAATTTGAAGGTGGAGAACCGCTTTTACGGTACTTGCGGAGCCTAGTCTAATTTAGTTGAAAGTTCAACTAAATGGGATATCTCACTGGGCCCAACTCCACAACACCCACCGATGAGGGTTGCACCACATTGTTGCCATGCGTGAATCGTCGTGGCATCGAATCCATGATCGGCAGATCCATGCCAACTCTTTGCATCTGCATCCCACACGCGACCTGAGTTTGGATAAACAATATATGGAAGTCTGGAATCCGCACTGGCTAGCAATGGCGCTACTAAATGAGGAGCAGTGCAATTGATTCCCACGGCATATGCCGTTGATGTGGTACTCACTAATTTAACTGCGTCCGCAAAGCTCTCCCCAGAACAAATTTCACTCTCTGATTTACAAGAAAAACTCAACCAATAAGGAATATCAGTTTTGTTTTCTGCCATCAGCTCAATATATGCACGAGCCTCGTTGAGTTCAGGAATAGTTTCAAAAGCTAAGAAATCTGGTTTAGTCGATATCAGTGTAAGTAATCTTTCACGATGAAAATCCTTGAGCTCGTTAATACTTAAGCCATAGTTGCCACGATATTCAGAGCCATCTGCAAGGTAGGCCCCATAGGGACCAATAGATGCCGCAACCTTGACTGAAGGAAATCGTGCCAGCTCGCTGGATGCAATTAAGGCCGAAGTAACTTCTTCATGGCTCCACCCAAGAGATGAACATCCTGGGTACGTAACTTGATAAGAACTCGTTATTAATATCTGCGCACCGGCATCGGCAAACATTTTGTGGGCTGCTCTGATTTGATCTGGGTGACTCTTAAGCAACTCCCCTGACCACAGCGAAGTATTCAGAGAATTGCCGAGCTGTTCCAAGGCCGTAGAAAGCCCGCCATCTACCATCGTGAGCTTTAAGGCCATTGCCTAACTCTATCCGCGCTTTTTCAACTTTGCTCGAGAAACGATCTTCGCCCCATGATGTTTAACTCGAACGAGGAGTGTCTCTGCCCATGTGAACTCAACTGCCAATAGAACTAAACCCGCAATTACCAGGGGCATCGTGAATGGCCCTGGTAGAACAATTAATAGGAGCCCTACGATTATGAAGGTAGAGCCAATGACTAAGACAATCATCTTTCGAAGCGTCGATGGCAGGAGTGCCCAACTACTTGCTAACTTCTTCTTCATCCACCTTACCTCCCGTGATTCGTCCTGCATGTGCTCTAGCTGTTGAATCAGATCTAGATTTGATGATGCTGGCAATCGTTGAAATAGTAATGATACTGCCGATGACACCAAGACTAACTGGAGTTGTTATTTTTGGCATGAAGTGGAAAACCTCATGGAAATACGTCAGGATTAACTTAACCCCAATGAACATGAGAATAAATGAAAGTCCAAGTGATAGGTAGACCAGTTTTTCAAGCAAACCCTTAAGCAAGAAATACAGGACTCTTAACCCTAATAAGGCAAAGGCATTGGCGGTAAAGACAAGAAAAGTCTGCGAGGTAACCCCGAAAGTTGCTGGAATCGAATCCAAAGCAAACAACAAGTCTGTGGATGCAATGGCGATAATTACCAAGAACATAGGGGTGGCAAAACGCTTCTCACCTACCTTGATGAAGAGCTTGGACCCATGGAACTCTTTTACCATTGCCACGCGCGATCGAATTGTTCGAACCATTAAATTATCATTAGGTTCAGGATCTTCGTCCCAATGTCGGAACAGACCGAATCCAGTCCATATAAGAATTGCACCAAAAATTACAAAGGTGAAAGAGAACTTAGCAATTGCTACAGCGCCAATCGAGATAAATACCGCTCTAAATACGAGCGCTAAAATTACACCTATGAGCAAGATTTTTTGATGGAGAATACTTGGGACAGCAAACTGCGCCAAGATAATGGCGAAGATGAAGAGATTATCTATTGAGAGTGAATACTCAACTAAATATGCAGCAAAGAACTCGGTACCAAAAGTTGATCCAAAATAACTCCACACCCAGAGTCCAAAAGCTATAGAAGTGCTTAGATAGAAAGCGCTCCAGGCAGCAGCCTCTTTAAATGTGACATCGTGGGCTTTTCGGCTGGAAGTAAATAGATCAAGGATGATCATGGCTGCGATCAATCCAACCGTTACTATCCAAATTGTTAGTGATACATTCATATAATTCTCCCTTGACGCGCGTAAGTAATAACGTGGCCAAGGTCTTCCTAACCGATTCTCGGCCAGCGCCCCGGGTTTTTACACCGTATTGACGAGGTAGCTGTATCTAGGTACTCCCCTTAATTGTCCGAATTCTAGAATGCTCGCACACAAACTGCAAATTAACATGCCAGTAGCGGAAGCAACGCGACGAGTGCCGGGTAGAGAGCTCTTACTGACTCCGCTCCCATTTTTCAAAAGGATATAGGGAGATTGAATCAAGGTTCAGGACATCCATTTTATTGGCGGCCAAAATATCCGATATCTGAGCCCTATGTTCAGTGGCATGGTGAACTGACTGAACAAGAAGGGTTGACGTAAGAAACTCAACGTCATTGCCGTACAGCACGAACTTGCGCATCTGATCCGTGGTGCTGGCCAATGAAAGGATGCGTGCATCTCTTTCCTTAAAAACAGGAATCAAATCTAAAACTCCCTGCGCCGTAGTTAGCTCTGGAAGTTCGCCTGGGGCATCGGTACTCGTAATTCTGGCAATAAGGCGCCCTTGGGCACTTACTATGTGATGAGCAATCTTTCCGACGGTCCAATCTAGATTCCAGGCCGAAAAATTAATCGCTTCATCGGGTAGTTCGCTTAAAATATGTAACATCTGGCTATTTGCCCAGGCCATATGTTTAAGGGATCTATCTACTATGGGATTCGTCATCTGCTCTCCGGTCTCATTTATTGACTCTAACAAGAACCAATCTCATCTGTCGAGTGTGGTGAACGTGTCGTTTCGTTATCCAGCGATACCGAGGTACTTTAAAACAGCCAGCACCCTGCGGTGGTTTTCCTCTTCAACTGGTAAATCCAGCTTGCTGAAAAAATGGACATCATCTTGTGTGACAACCAGCGTATTTAGAATGATGCTTCAATGCGCAAGAGGGTCTATGCCTTTTTCACAATACTAGACTTGAGATTCATTGGACCAAATCCATCAACTTTTGCCTCTATGTCATGATCTCCCGGGCCATCTATAAGTCGTATCCCCCGGACTTTTGTTCCAACCTTTAATGTATTTGAACTTCCCTTTACTTTCATATCTTTAATAATTGTTACATCATCACCATCGGCCAAGATATTTCCCGAAGCATCTTTAATGACACGGACCTTCTCGACTTCAACATCAGAAGGATTCCACTCGTGCGCACATTCTGGACATACAAGAAGTTCGCCCATTTCATAGGAAAACTCTGACTTACACTCTGGGCATGCAGGAAGTTCACTCATTCAGCGAGTTTAACTGAATAGAACTCGAGATATCAGAGTTGTTGGCATTCCAAATAAGCCTCCTCTGGGGCAATAATCGCTTGCACATTGCGACCTTGGCTGGAAGCCTTGCCTGATGAAATCACAACGCAAGCCTGGATCCTGGCCATCTCCACTAACTGCACAGATGTTGGCTTCGGCCAGTAATAAGAATATGTGGTCACAAGTTGTTGGCGATGATTTGTGGTGGGATGAGATGCGTCCCTCTGAAGAAGGGCGAACACTTATTGTGAGTCGCCATCATGGTGATCTTCTTGCAAGGCCGTGGAATGCATCAACTCAAGTCCATGAATATGGCGGATTAAGTTGGCTGGGTGTTGTTCGCGAGGGCAAGAATTATTTGTATTTTGTAAACAAAAGCGACCAAAAAATCTATGTGACCACAGGTGGTGACGAGCCTGTCGTCTTCTCCCCCGTAACACCAGTTAATGAGATTCATCGATATGCCGAGATGATTTCGGTCGGTAATGAAATCTGGTGTGTGCGAGAAAAACATATTGATGGCGTTGTTACTCGCGACATCGTGGCAATAGGTGATGGCACCTTGCGCGTCTTGGATTCTGCCTCTCATTTCTATTCTCATCTGCGCCTTTCTAAAGATGCCTCCAGATTGTCATGGGTCTGCTGGGAGCACCCACAAATGCCATGGGATGGAACAGAGATTAAAGTTGCAGATATCAAGGATGGTTCACTCGTCTCACCAAAAGTTATCGCCGGTGGGCTAGAAGAATCATGCCTAAGCCCTGAGTGGGGATTTAATGGCGAGCTTTTTTATATTAGCGATCACAGCGGCTGGTGGAATCTTTGGAGTATCGATTCATCGGGTAAGAAACGCCAGATTATCGATGACGCATCCGAGTGGGGGTTCCCCCTGTGGTTGTTAGGTTTTAGAGCGATTCAAGTTCTAGATGACGGCAGAGTTCTTTCCTCACGAGGACCAGTTGATGCTCGCACCTTGGTGATCGTCGATCCTGCAACTGGAGCCTGCATAGATATTGATTCACAACTAACTAGCTTCGATCCAATTATTTCTGCTGGAAATGGCAAGGCCTATGCCTTTGGCGCCAGCGCCTCCGTGATCTCAGAGTTAGCTGAGATAGATCTATCTACGCTTAAAGCAACAACTATCTTTTCAACTGCCTCGCCGATTGATCCTCAATTCTTCTCGCACCCTCATCAAATTACCGCTGTGAGGCCAGATGGTCGCAACGTCTATGCCATCTTGCACCCAGCTAATAATCCAGATTTTGAACCATCTGAAAAGACTCCCTTGATGGTCGTTGTTCACGGCGGGCCAACAGCTCATGCCTCGGCAACGCTGTCAATGAAATATTCATACTTCACCACCCGCGGTATTCCTGTTGTAGATGTGAACTATGGTGGCTCAACCGGTTATGGCCGTGAATACCGAAATCTACTGCGTGGCACTTGGGGGGTCGTTGATCGCGAAGATGTCATAGCCGTTGTTGATTCACTAATTTCTAACGGAACCGTGGATGAAAAAAAGATTCTTATTCGTGGTGGATCTGCCGGCGGGTTTACTGTGTTAAATGTTTTAGTAAACAGTGATCGCTTTGCAGCTGGAGCCTCTTATTATGGAGTTGCTGATTGCGCAGCACTTGCAACAGATACCCATGATTTTGAATCCAGGTATTTAGATTCAATGATTGGCAAATATCCTGAAGAAGCTGCGTTGTATCTGGAGCGTTCTCCATTAACTCATGCCGATAGATTGAGCTCACCACTGATTATTTTCCAGGGCCTAGATGACAAAGTTGTACCGCCGGCGCAGTCAGAGGCATTCCGAGATGTCTGTGTCAGCAAAGGTATCAAGCATGAATACCATCCCTTCGAAGGCGAGGGTCACGGTTTCAGAAAGGCTTCTTCAATCATTTCTTCAATGGAATCAGAGATGAAGTTTTACGGAGAAGTGCTTGGCTTTACTCCTGAGCTTGGCTAACAAAAGGTTTAAGTCTTTCTAATCCTTGACACTCACATTAGTAATTGAGGGCAGAACTGCTCTATAGACTCGAACGGATCTGCTGGGCATGCTCAAGCGGATGGTTAATATAGGTTTCTAGCCAAGTATTTATTGTGTATTCACCAGATTCACTATGGATCCCAGAGTTTTGAAGCTGACTCTTGGTAAGCCTTTTTAGTATTTCAAGTGATGAGGCCCGTACTGCTACAAATACAGCTAGTGAATTCTCAATGGGCAATTCTTCATATCCTAGAGTTTGATTTTCACCCCACACCGCTTCGTTATAACCCTGGATTACAGTCCCCGGTTCAGCGATTAGCCGGCGCAACCTGGCATAAGACTGGGCTTCACTATCTGCAACATGGTGAACTACTTGTCTGGCAGTCCAAGAATCAGTTTGTGGTTTATCCAGTTCACTGTCAGTTAAACCCTGGGCTGCAGAGATAAATTGCTCCGTTGCATTTTTGTACATCTCGATTGATTGCATTAATTCCATGCACAATTTTAACAGTAGGGCTATAGAGTTTAGGAAGCACCGCTTGAGCTATAGCGAGCTTCTTAGCCGCGGCAGCAACATTGGGCTGTGTAAAAAAATCCGCCTTTTAGGTAGCCTTTACTCCTAACTAGGGGGACCGACCATGAGAGCTCTGTATAAGTCACAGCGCGGACCGGGTCTAGAGCTACGAGAAGTACCCGAGCCTGTCACTGGTGCGCGCGATGTGAAAATTAAAGTTCTCAAAACTGGAATCTGCGGAACCGATCTACATATTGAAAGTTGGGACTCGTGGGCTGATACGAATTTGAATCCACCTTTTATTCCAGGCCACGAGTTCGTAGGGCGAGTGAGTGAAATTGGCGCTGGTGTAACGAGCTTAAAAGTTGGAGACCTTGTATCAGGTGAGGGTCATATCGTTTGTGGTCTTTGCCGCAACTGTCGTGCAGGCCGTCGTCATTTATGCATGAATACGATAGGCGTTGGCGTCCATCGCGATGGTGCCTTCGCCGAATTCGTTGTCATCCCCGAAAGCAATGTGTGGCTACACACGGAAGATATCGATTTAGATTTAGCCGCAGTCTTTGATCCACTTGGAAATGCTGTTCACACAGCTCTTAGTTTTCCAGTAGTTGGAGAAGATGTTTTGATAACTGGAGCCGGACCTATTGGTTTAATGGCCGCTGCTATTGCCCGATTTGTTGGTGCAAGGTTTGTTGTTGTTACTGATGTCAATGAATATCGGCTGGATTTGGCCCGAGCAATGGGCGTGGATGCTGCAATAAACATTTCAACTGATGATATTTCGACAACGATGAAAAATTTGGGAATGAGGGAAGGCTTTGACGTCGCCTTCGAGATGAGCGGACACAAATCGGCGATGCCAATGATTCTTGCCAATGTCGGTCATGGTGCACGAATTGCAGCCCTTGGGCTACCGTCTGAAATCATTTCATTTGACTGGGCCAAAGTTGTAACGCACATGATCACCATTAAAGGCATTTACGGACGAGAGATGTATGAAACGTGGTACTCCATGAACTCCATGGTGCAAAAGGGCTTAGATGTTTCTCCGGTAATAACACATAAGTTTGCAGCCACGAATTGGGAGGAGGCCTTCGCCCTTGCCCGTTCTGGAAACTGTGGCAAAGTTATTTTGGATTGGAGCAACTGATTCCATCTGTAGAGAGTTTCATCGACGGCCTCAAAGTTAAGCTGGAGGCCCTTAAATCTGCTGGGCTTTTAAAAACCGAACGTCCCTTTGCTGGGCCTCAACGTGTTCAGGTAAGTGCCGAGGGTATCGATTTACTTAATTTCTGCTCCAATAACTATCTAGGTATGGCAGATAACGCAGATGTAATCTCTGCGGCAAAGAAGTCTTTGGATAAATACGGTTTTGGAATGGCCAGCGTTCGCTTTATTGCAGGAACGCAGAACCAGCACCTGCTTCTAGAAAACGAGATTTCAACTTTCCTTTCAACTGAAGCAACCATTCTCTTCCCCTCCTGCTTTGATGCCAACGGTGGAGTTTTTGAAGCACTACTCGATGAGAACGATGCCATTATTTCAGATTCGCTTAACCACGCCTCAATTATCGACGGAATTCGTCTGTGCAAAGCGAAACGATTTAGATATCACAACCGCGACATGGCCGATCTTGAAATTCAACTTCAAGCGGCCCAAGGTGCTCGCACAATTTTAATTGTTACCGACGGGGTTTTCTCTATGGACGGACACTTAGCCCCGCTGGTTGAAATCTGCGATTTAGCTAAAAAATACGGTGCACTCGTAATGGTTGATGATTCCCATGCGACAGGTTTTATCGGCGCAACCGGTGCTGGAACTCCACAACATTTTGGCGTTCAAGATCGAATAGATATTCTTTCGGGCACGTTAGGTAAAGCCTTAGGCGGGGCTTCAGGTGGTTACATAAGTTCGCGGCACCCCGCAGTTGTTGACATGTTGCGCCAAAAAGCGCGCCCTTATCTATTCTCTAACTCTGTGCCTCCTTCGGTAGTTGCTGGAACAATCGCCGCTTTAGACATAATCACAAGGCACCCAAATCTTGCGTGGAAAACGATGGAGAACGCAACCTTATTTCGAAGGTTAATGACCGAAAATGGCTTTGACATTCTGGCCGGAGAGCATCCAATTGTTCCGGTGATGTTTAGCGATGAACATGTTGCCGTGGCAATGGCTAAAGCCTTGTTAGATCGCGGAATCTATGCAGTCGCATTTTCATATCCGGTGGTTCCAATGGGCAAGGCCCGCATCCGAATTCAACTCAGTGCCACCCATACACAAGAAGAGATTCATAGCTGCGTCGATGCTTTTGTCGCTGCGCGTTCGGCGATATAGAGTGTTCTCGGTAGGTAAACATAAACAAAGTACGTATCGCGCATAGCTTTATGGGTGACAATCAAAAAATAAAGAAGAGTCGCCCTGTAAATCAGAAAATAGGAAAGGGCCCCGATCTCTCGAGGCCCTCCCATGCAAATCTGCTGCAGCTCTTTTGACCATTACCAATAGATCGAACTGAAACAGTTAAGACTGTGGTGGAGGCGACGGGGTTCGAACCCGCTCCGACGATTTGGTAAACCAACAGGCTGCCAATTACAACACGCTCCCATCACGCGAGCGAAGTTACGGTTTAACTCATCGACAATTGAAAATAGAACCAAAAACTGTGGATAAGGAAACGCGGTGGAAAAGCAAAAGGGACCTGGCGATTAACCAAGTCCCAATTACTACCAAATCGTCGTGGTGGAATTATGGCATAAACCTGTAGTTACTCGCAGTAACTAATAATTAAAGAAGAGTCGCCCTGTAAGCCGGAG
>Ga0114977_10002296_pt1 | contig 12328 bp, 5 predicted proteins | sample S_130805_MF_Meta_FD_87026 | JGI IMG/M metagenome (GOLD analysis project Ga0114977, IMG submission 87026) | Freshwater microbial communities from Lake Simoncouche, Canada to study carbon cycling - S_130805_MF_MetaG | ecosystem: Environmental > Aquatic > Freshwater > Lake | place: Lake...
ACGAGGGCGTTTCGATGAGGAAGGTTTCAAGAGCGGCGCGGGCGCGGCGGAGTTGGGCAGGAGTCATGGTAGAGAAGTGAACGGTAAGGAAGTGTGCGTGTTAAAGAGCTGTGCTTGGGGAGCAGCAGATTGTCAGGCGCGAAACGAAACTGACCGTTCGGCCCCCGCTTAAACCGCCAAAACATTTGTCACGTATTACGTGACAAATGGCCTTGGCCTCGCGACCTGTCGATTCCATCGTTCGGCGCATGAGCATCATTCTCCCGCCACCCCAGCTACCCGCGCCACTCGCAATTCCCCTCGAACTCGCCACCTCCCTCGCGGAGGCCGCGGTGGCATCGATCAGACAGAGTCTCAAACGGACGGCACGCGAACGCCGTCCACGGCGCGGGCTCACGATCAAACCAGGGGCCGCCACACCCCTGTGGAACGAACTCGCCGCGGCCGTTCGCGTCCAGCTTGGCCGCCGCGGCGAAAAAACTAAACTGGCCCGCGTGCTCGGCTTGCCCCGACAGCGCGTGCACGAGTTTCTCCGCGAGCGCAACGCCCTGCCCGACGCCGAACGCACGCTGTTACTGCTCGTCTGGCTGCAAGCGCGCCGTGAGGGCCGCGACTTGGCCTAAGACCAGCCGAACGAAAACCACCATCGCACGGCGCATTTGTCACGTAATACGTGACAAATGCCCAAGGGCGCGCATCGCGCTTCCAAGGCGACGACGGCTTGGCCGCACGACGTTTGTCACGTAATACGTGACAAGTTTCCAGGACCGTGCTTCACGCCTCCAAGGCGACGACGGCTTGGCCGCACGACGTTTGTCACGTAATACGTGACAAGTTTCCAGGGGCGTGCGTCACGCTTCCAAGGCGACGACGGCTAGGTCGCACGAAGTTTGTCACGTAATACGTGACAAGTTTCCGTCGGGGGGCGGCGGTCGCGTTTCGCGCGGAAACGCACGGGGCATCGCGTTAGGTCGCGTTTGCGCGTAGTGGAGCGTGCACTCCGAATTTCGCAGACCAGGGAGTGAGCGCTTCGAGGATCCGCGGATAGAGTTCGACGCCGTGGGCGAGCTGCTCAGCGCGGCGGCGCAGTCCATTTTCTCCGGGGAGGCGGACGCGCTCGACGCCGGGCCGCGGCGGCGTGGCACGGCAAGCGGCCGCGAGGTATTCAGTTTGTCGGCGGAAGTCGTCGTCTCCACCGAAGAGCGCGGGCGAGAACACTTGGAGAAACACACTCGCGCCCCACCCTTCCTTGGGATCGGCGCGGCCGTGACCGGCGAGCGCGCCCGTCAGCGTTTCGACGAGGAGCGCGAATGCATAGCCCTTGTGCCCGTGATCCACACCGCCCATCGGGAGCAGCGCGCCAGGCGGAGTCGCGGAGAACACGCTTGGATCGTTGGTCGGTTCGCCGCTGGCATCGAGCGCCCACTGTCCGGGATATTTTTTATTTTCGGAGCGAAGGCGGTTGGTGAGCGCGTTCGTGGTGATCGAGACCGAGACGTCGAGCATCACGGGGTCTCCCGCCGTGGGCCACGCGGCAGCGATGGGGTTCGGCGTGTAAATACCCACGCGTCCGCCGTGGGGCGCGACACTGGCGACGGCGGGATCGGAACACGACAGGAGCGCCATCAGGCCTTGGTCGGTGACGCGTTGGAGGTAGGCGGAGAGGCAAGCAATGTGATGACTGCGGCGGATGACGACGGTGCAGGTGCCGTTAATTTTGGCGCGAGCGATGGCGAGATCGAGGGCCCGCACGACGAGCCAAGGCCCGGGAAGGCGCTGGCCGTCCCACGTAATCGCAGCGGGCCAATCGGCGATGACGCGGGGCTCGCCGGTCTTCGTCATCGCGCCTTTTTCGAGCTCGGCGAGGTAAGGCGCGAGGAGCGCGAGGCCGTGCGTCGTGTGGCCGAGGAGGTCGCCCTCGGTGAGAATCTCGGCGACGACGGTCGCTTTGTCGGCATCGAGTCCGGCGCGCGTGAGGAGCGCGGTGGCGTAGGCGATGAGTGCGGGGGCTGAGTGGCGCGCGGGCATGGGCGGGAGCAAAGGACAGAAGAGAAAAACTCTCCAGCCTTTCGAAGGGGGATTGGGAAGGAGTCGACGGATCAACGCGACGGCGGCACCGCGGCCGCGAGGGTAGAAACGGCCGGAATTTGCCATCTCGACCGCGGCCTCGGCGGGCGTGGCAATCCACGCGAAGCTCTGGGAGGGATCGCCACGCCGCTACGCTGCTCGCGATGACAAATATAAATGCATTACCCCGCCTTCAACCAAGGCGGCGCGCCTTGGTCCAGTTCCCGCGCTGACGACGGCCTGCTCAGAGGTCGAACGTCGTAGTGAAGATGAACTGGCGGGGATCGATGATGCGATACGAGTAGAACTTGCCGTCGGGATTGATCGCGACGCCTTGCAGATGCCCGCTCTCAGTGGCGTTGCGGATGTTCAACTGGAAGCGGGTCCTGATTTTGTTGCTGAAGAATCGCGCATTGTAACCGAGGTTGAGATCCACGTTGCCCACCGGCTGATCGTAAAAGGGCTTGAGGCGGTCGAGCTTGCGCACCACGCCGTCAGCGTCCGGCGCACCGGCGAGATAACCGATGGCACCGCGACTCGACCAACCGTAAGAACCGCCGATCGACGCGTTCTTTAACCAAGGGTGATCGCCGGCTAGGCCAGTGAGGCCCGCGAGTTGAAAGTTGGTGATCGCGCGGAAACGATACTCTCTCGTCTGCGGCTTCTTCTTGCCCTGCGAGGTGATCGCAAGGTTCAGCGGCGTCTGGACGTTGGTATTAAAGTAATTTACTGGCTGGCCGTTGCTGCCTGTCGGGGTGGTCCACCACAGATCGCCCGCGCCCACCAGTTGTGAACCGTCGGGCAGACGATCCGTCGGCACGCGCACCGTCGTCCAGAAAGGCAGGCGCTCGTTGATGAACTCCTGCATGAAGAGCGAGATGTTGGAGTCGACGGCTTCCTGCTGGTTGCCCGTGACCTTGAGGGTCAGGTAGCGCGTGGGGTTGAACTGGAGCTCCAACTCCCAGCCGCGGGAGGCCGCGTCACTGGCGTCGGCGATGCTCTTACCGGAGGCGCTGTTGATGTAGTCAGTGGTGTAACCGATCTGCTTCGCGGCGACCTCCTGCGCCTGCGCCAGGGTGCGGGTCGGGTTGATTTGCTGCGCCCAACTGGTGGCGAGATCGAAGAGGCCGAAGGTCAGGTTTTGACCCGAGTTATCGAAATCCATGGCGAGGGCGCGCGTCGCGATGACACCGGTGCCGGCACGCGTGTGGACTTGCAGGGTCTCCTGATGGGTGACGCGGACGGCGAACGTGTTGTCGAACATGGCCAGACTGAAACCATATTCCTTTGAGGTGCCGGTGGGGTTCGGCAGTTCCTGCAGGTAAAGATTGTAAGCGGTGTCGGCCGGCTGGAAGGAGTCGGATTGGTTGTAGTGAAAATTAAAGCCGCGAAACGTCTGCGCCAAGAAACGGGTGACGCCGGTGCTCTCGTTGGACGCACGATTGATGAAGTCCAAGCCACGGAATGGTTTCACGACGACGCCCTGGGTCTGCGTATCGCCGAAGCGCCAGCGTTTATTGAGGCCGAAATTGGAGAGGTTGGCCTCGTCGAGGAACCCGGCGTTGAGTGGCGTGGCGAAGCTGTCCTGAGTGTTTACGCGATCCCTACGCTGGCCGAAGGTCGTCACGACCTGATCGTTCAGGAAGTAGCTCTGAAGGCTGCCGCCGGTGGTGCGGATTTTTTTCTTCTGCTGGCCTAGGGCGAAGTAAACCTCCTGGATGGTGACAGGTTCATTGAGGTTGTAGGCGGTGGAGGTGGCACCGACGTAGGAAGCTTTAAATGCGCCGTTGTAGGTGAGCGGACCGGAGTTCGCGTATTCGACTCCGCCACCCTTGGTGTTGCCCATGTAGTAGAGGGGATACATGAGGGCGCCGTTGTTGTTGGCGAGGCTCGTGGTCGGGGTGAGGTTCGCGAGGCCGGGCTGATAATTCACATTGTCCGTCACCGTGTCGTGATAGCGGAGGTTGCTCGGCGCGGCGATGCGCAGGCTGTATTCACCGTAGCCGTTCGCCCGGTGGAGACCGAGCCATTTGAGCAGGCTCTTCTCCTGGCGCAGGTCGAGCTGGTAGGCGAGCTGGGCGCGGTAGCTGTCGTTGAAGACTGGTTTCTTGAAGACCTGCGGATTGACGCCGCCGATAAAGGGCCGGAGGAAGTAGGGATTGGCGCGGCCGTCGGGGAGGCGTTCGTTGACGTCGATGTTCACCGTGGTGCCGACGCCGTCGACCTGGCCGATGAACTGACGGCGGTAATCGTTTTGATCTTCGCGGCGCCACGCGGCGTTCAAGTCGAGGCGTTGGCGCGGGGTGCTAAAAATGCTTTGGTCTAGACTGACGTTGGCGATCGTGGCGTGCTGTATCTGGTAACCGGATGCGGCTAGATTGATTTCGGTCCAGTCGTAGAACGCCTTGTTGGTGGAACCAGAAACGCGGTAGAGCGGGCCGGCCGCGACTTCTCCGCTCGGCGAAAGCATGCGCTGCGTCGCCGTGAGCCCGAGCGCCGGATTGAGCGGATTCGCTGCCTTCGTGATCAGCTCGATTTTACCGTTATCGATAAATGTCAGAATGCGGGTGTTGCCAAAACCGTCGGCGAGGCCGAGCTGGGCGAGTGTTGCGGCATTCGGGGCGACGAATTTCTGGCCGTTGAGCGTCGCCGTGAACGTGAGCGGATCCCACGTGGGGCTGCCGCGTGATTTCCAAAGGGAAACGGTGTCGCGAGGAGCGACGGAGTTGGCCCGCTGGGCAAACTCGTTGAAGGCCTCAAACGAGGCGTTGATCGTCGTCTTTAAGAATGGCTTGAAGGTGATCGCGTATTGCTGGCGGTTGGTGCGGTCCACCGAGGGCTTCCGCACGTAACCGGTTTCGTTGTAGACCCCCGAAAAACGGAAGGCTAATTTATTGCGGATGAGCGGACGATTGATGTCCACACTGGCGCGGTAGCCGCCGTAGCTGTCGAAGCGGGTCTGCAAACTGGTCGTCTCGCGGTTCACATTGCCGCGACTCGTGACGAGATTAACCGCGCCGCCGGCATCGCCGAGGCCAGCGAGGCTGGAATTCGAACCACGGGAAATTTCCACGGCATCGATATTGTAGGTATCAATCGGGATCGTGCTGCTGGAGCTGAAGCCGTTGGACACGATGTTAGCGGAGCTGAGACCGCGCATGCGATTGGCGCCGGTGGGATTACCGGCGACGTTGTCCCAGACGCCTTCGCCGCGACCGTCGTTGGTCAGGTCAGTAAACTGCGCGGTGCCCTCGGTGCCGACCTCGTAGAGAAAGATGTCGTTAATATCGAGAGCGGCGGTGTCCATGAGTTGCTGCTTGGTCACGACCGAGATGGAGCCAGCGAGATCCTCGAGCGGGGAATTGAGGCGGGTGCCGGAGAGGGTGTTGGCGGCGGCGTAGCCCTTATCGATTCCGGCGGAGACTTCGAATGGGGAAAGGGCGACGACTTCACCCGGGGCTGAGGAGGTGCCGGACGCGGCCGCGACGGCGGCGGAGGTCTTGGCTTCGTCAGCGCGCTGAGCGGCGAGTTCGTCGGCGTCGAGCTTACCGTTTTTGTTCTTGTCGTATTTCGCGAGCGCCTTGGCCTCAGCCGAGGCCGATGCCGGCAGGGTTTGGGCTTGGGTAGACCCGAGCGCGAGCAGAGCCGACGCGAGTGGGAGGAAACGGCGCGAAGCGCGGGAACGGGCGGTGTTACGATACATGGGAAAAGGTCGGGGTGAAGAAGGTCGCTTGCGTGCGGCAGGCAGTGGGGTGGCGCAGCATCGAGCTGTGGCTCCAGAAACGCTTCCGTACCCGCTGCGAAGAAGCAACGGCAGGTTAGTTCTGACAGTCCGTCATTGGACGCGATGGCTCAGCGCAGAGCTGCGCGGGCGAGTGGGATTTTTGCGCGGGTCCGAGCGACGCCGAGACGAAGGCGGAGCACCACCTTCTAGCAAACAATCGCGGCGCGGGGCCGGCCATCGCGCAGGAGAACGTGACCGAGATTGGCGGGGGCGTCCGCAGCGAATGGCACCAGCCGGAGGACGGCGCGGAACTGTTCGCGATATCGGAACGGTTCGCGCCGCCGGTCACCAGCGCTCGGCAGGCGTCAGAAATAGCGTAAGCCGGCGGTGCGCGCTCCGAGCCAAGAGGGCGACGGCCTAATACCGTCGGAGGCACCGCGCGCGCTGGCGAAGCTGCGCCCGACGAACAGGCGCTCGTCGAGGAAGACGAGGACGAGACCCGCGGGAAGGGCCAGCGCCGCGCAGAGGCGCGCAGGGCGGATTCACTACGGGCGGGGAGGCCATGGGTGACGCGCGTGGGCGGGGCGCTGACGGAGACGAAACCACTCAGTCTGCTTTTCTCGCCGCCAGCGGGCTCAGCGCTAGCGCACCGACTCCCAACAAAACCGCGCCGCCGCAGGCGAGCACGAACCAGTCGCCGTATTGGACGTAGACACTCGCTCGACCAATCCAGCGTTTGTCGCGCGTGACCGTCACGGTGCGGGTGCCGCGGAAATAAATGCTGCCCGCTTCGTTCGTGACCACGGAGCGCACGCCGCCAAATTCGTCGATCCACCCGCTCCAGCCGCCGTTGCCGCAACGCACTACGGGGCGGCGCGTCTCGACCGCGCGAAGCACCGCGTGCGCGGCGTGTTGGTAGGCCGCCCCACCCTCACCATACCACGCGCTATTCGTCAGAACCGCGAGCACCTCGGCGCCGGAGCGCACGCTGCCACGCGCGAGCTGGGGAAAAATATCCTCGTAGCAAATAAGCGGGCCGAACACGGCCGGGTTTTCCTTTAACGGCATCACCAAGGGCGCCGCCTCCAGGCCGCGCTCAAAATCGCCGCCGATCGGCACGAACTTCGAGAGCCAACCAAAGATCGGCCGCAGCGGCACAAATTCGCCGAAGGGCACGAGCTGGCGCTTCGCGTAAAATTCCTTCTGCACACCACCAGCAGGAGTGACGAGCAACGCGCCGTTGAACCAACGCTCGTTCGCCGCACCGGGATTTTCAATCACGACCGAGCCCAACAGTAACGGCGTGTGGGCGCGCGCGGCGAGCGAGTCGGCAAAGGCCTGAGCACTCGCGTCACCGCGCACGGCAAACGGCGTGCTCGCTTCGGGCCACAAGATGAGATCGGGGCGGGTTTCGCCGGCCTTGAGCGTCGTGCTCTCCAAAATATCGAGGATGCCCTGCGCTTTGGCCTGATCCCATTTCACCTCTTGCGGGATGTAGGGCTGCACAAAAGAAATGCGCCCCAACGGCACGCTGTAACGCTGGCGGTTAAACATTTCCTGCACCTGCACGCTCACACAGAGCATCAACAGAAACAGCCCAAACATGAACTCAGGTCGACGGAGATTCCATCCCGTTTGCCGTTCAATGAAGAGACTGTGCGCCATGGCCGCGAAGCCGAGATTCATCGCGACGAGCACGAACGACACCCCGTAGCCGCCCGTAAACGCTGCGATCTGCAAAATACTCGCGCGCTCCCATTGGCTCGCAGAGAGCGGCAGCCACGGAAACCCGCCGAGCAGCCAAGTACGCGACCACTCGATCAACACCCACGTGCCGGCGAGTCCGACCAGCCCGACCAAGCGCGTGAGCGTCGGCCGGCCCACCATGCGCGGCATCGTCCACCATGCTGCCAAATACCACGTGCCGATCCACGCTCCGACAAAAGGGCCCAGCAACAGCAGGCCGCCCCACGTCACGTGATGGAGCCACCCGAGAATAATTGTCCACGCAACGGCCTGCGCAGCGAACATCGTCCACGCGAAAAGCTTCAAGCGCGGCTTCGTGTAGGCCCAGAAAACACCCGGAATGAGCATCGCATAAGCGAACTCTGGCGTGTGAAACGGCGGGAACGACACGACCGCCAGCACGACCGTGAGCACGGCCACCGCGGCCGCGCTCACGTAGTCGGCGTGGCGTTGGAAGAACGACGGATTGGGGTCGTAGGGATCGGGCGACAAAGAGTCTGAAACGGATGCGGTCACGGAGAAATGAGCCTGCGAGCAGGCGATGGATTGGCGGTTCGAAACCACCATAAAATGCCCAGATCCGGAAGCGCCTGCAAGCAGGCTCCTCCCTCAGGCAACGATTCTATGCAGCCGGCGGGGCCCTCACGCCCCGTGACAGGCCTTGAATTTCTTGCCGCTGCCGCAGGGGCACGGTTCGTTGCGGCCGACCTTCGGCGTTTCGCGGCGGATCGTGACTTTCGGCAGGATAATTTCCGGCTCGGGCGTCGAGGCAGGCACCTCGGCCGGGCCGCTGCTCGTCACCATCGTGCTCGTCTCGAAGCGCGGTGCCGCCGACGCAGCAGGTGCATCGTTGGGCCCGACCGCGCGGGCCGTGCGGCTCAACAAGGAGAGCATGTGCTCGAAGGACTCGAGGTTCGACGCACTGCGGAACAGGCCGGTGCAGATTTGCAGCCGCACATTCGTCATCAGCTCCTCGAAATATTTGTAGGCTTCACCTTTGTATTCCACCAGCGGGTCCTTCTGCCCGTAGCTGCGCAGACCGATGCTCTTGCGGAGATCCTCCATCTCGGTGAGGTGCTCCTGCCAATGGTGGTCGATCGCATTGATGACCACATACCGCTCCAGTGAGCCGAGCGCCTCCGGGATCTCGACCGACTCCTTCACCGCGTAGGCCTGCTTAATCCGCTCTAGGAGTTTCGCCGTGATGGGCTCGGGCTTGTCGCCTTTGACGTCGTCCAACGAAACGCCAATCGGGAAATGTGAATTCAGCCACACGACGAGGCTCTCCAGCGCGGTCTGCGTGGCGCCAAACTTCTCGCGGAAGCCGGCGGTTTCGAGCCGGGTCATCAACTCTTCTTCGATCTGTTCGAAGATGATGTCCTTCGGGCGGTCGGAGTGGATCGCCCCGTTGCGAATGCCATAGATCACCTCGCGCTGCTGGTTGAGCACGTCGTCGTATTGGAGCAGGCGTTTGCGCTGCGTGTAATTCTGCTGCTCGACTTTTTTCTGCGCACTCTCGATCGAGCGGTTGAGCCAAGGATGCTCGAGCTCCTCGCCCTCCTGCATGGAGCCTTCCATGAGTTTTGACGCCAGATTTCCCTGCAAGAACAAGCGCATCAGATCGTCTTCAAGCGAAAGATAAAACTTGGTGAGACCGGGGTCGCCCTGCCGTGAGCAACGGCCGCGAAGCTGACGATCAATCCGGCGGGATTCGTGCCGCTCAGTACCGATGACGTAGAGGCCGCCGAGTTCGCGGACGCCCTCGCCGAGCTTAATGTCGGTACCGCGCCCCGCCATATTGGTGGCGATGGTGACGCCGCCACGCTGGCCGGCGCGCGAGATGATCTCGGCCTCCTGCTGGTGATACTTGGCGTTAAGCACGGTGTGGATCACGCCCGTGCGCTTGAGCATGCGAGAGAGAAACTCGGAGGACTCGACCGTGACCGTGCCGACGAGCACGGGCTGACCGCGCTTGTGCGCGTCCTCGATTTCCTTAACGACGGCGGTGTATTTGTCGCGGCGGGTTTTGAAAATGCAGTCGTTGCGATCGATGCGGATGCCGGGACGATTCGTCGGCACCACCTGCACGCCGAGGCTGTAGATATCCTTGAACTCCATCGCCTCGGTTTCGGCGGTGCCGGTCATGCCGGCGAGTTTTTCGTAGAGGCGGAAATAGTTTTGGATCGTGATTGTGGCGTAGGTCCGCGTCTCGCGTTCGATCGTAACATTTTCCTTGGCCTCGACCGCTTGATGCAGTCCGTCCGACCAGCGGCGACCGGGCATGACGCGTCCCGTGTTTTCATCGACGATCATGACCTTGCCCTCTTGGACGACGTATTCGACGTCGCGTTCGTAGAGCGAATAGGCGCGCAGGAGTTGCGAGATGGCGTGGATGTCCTCCGAAATGGCGGCGTAGCGATTCTGGGCGGCGAGCTTCTTCTCTTCGCGCTCTTCAGGGGCAATAGCGGTGGCTTTCTCAATGTCGCTGAACTCGGTCGCGAGATCGGGCAACATGAACGCATCCGGGTTGTCGGGACGCAGCTTAGTGCGACCTAGCTGCGTGAGGTCAGCCTGGTGTTGGCGCTCGTCGATGACGTAAAGGAGCTCTTCCTTGAGCTTGTAGAGCTCGTCTTTGTTGAGGTCGGAATTGAGGTCAGTCTCGGTCTTATCGAGGAGCTTCCGCCACGCGCCATTTTCCATCAGGCGGAGGAGTTGTTTGTTCTTCGGGTGACCCATTTTCACCTGCAACATCTTCTGAGCGGCGAGCGCCTTGTCGTCGTCAGTGGGACCAGTGTGGCCCAGAACGGCCTTGGCCGCAGCGCGCTCCGTGGCGGACGCGCCGGCGTTTTTCAGAAGCGTTTCGGCCGCCGCGCGCTGATCGCTGGTAGGGGCGGGCTTCTCGAGTAGTTCCTTCGCCTCGGTAATGATCCTGATGCAGAGGCGCGTCTGATCGTTGACGAGCTGATCGACCGGCGGAAGCAGGCGTGTAAACGGCTGCTCACGTTCGATGGGCGCGGGTCCGGAAATGATTAGCGGCGTGCGGGCCTCATCGACGAGGATCGAGTCGATTTCATCGACGATACAGAACCAGTAATCACGCTGCACCTGGTCTTCCTTGCGCGTGGCCATGCCGTTGTCGCGGAGGTAGTCGAAGCCGAACTCGCTCGCGGTACCGTAAGTAATGTCGCGGCCATACATGTCTCGCCTGAGATCCGGCGCCATTTGTTGCTGGATACAGCCGACGGTCACGCCGAGAAAATTATACACGTGACCCATCCACTCGGAGTCGCGGCGGGCGAGGTAGTCGTTGACGGTGACGAGCTGGGTGTTCCGGCCGGTCAAGGAATTGAGGTAAAGGGGCAGCGTAGAAACGAGGGTCTTGCCTTCGCCGGTCGCCATTTCCGCGATCATGCCCTCGTGAATCGCCATACCGCCGATCAACTGGACGTCAAAATGAACCATGTCCCAAGACAGCTCGTGTTCGCAGACGAGAACCTTCCGCCCGCAAAGCCGGCGGGCAGCACTCTTCACCGCCGCGAACGCCTCCGGGAGCACGTGCGCCAAGGCGGCGCGCTTATCGGTGGCCGCGGCTATCCGCACCCGGAATTCCTCCGTCTTAGCGCGCAGTTGCTCGTCAGTCAGCGCCTGGTAGGACACCTCAATTTCATTAATGCGCGCGACGATGGGGCGGCACTTCTCAAGAAATTTTTTATAGTGACGGCCGGAAAAGCGTTTAAGGAGAAACGAGAGCATGAAGGCTCGGGAGCGTAGGACGCGAAGGAGGCTTGGCAAATGCAGAATGGGGTCGGCAGGGGGACGGGTGAGCAGGAGCGCTGTCCGGTCTTCGACCGTCGCATCCCCAAGACAGAATTTTCGAGGGCTGGGAGGTGGACCACCGTTCTTAGCGCCCTACGGCAATTTCAGCGGATGACGTGTACGCAGCGCCGCCGCTGCGAAATCCCGCGTGAGCAGACTCTTTTCAAACCCGCGTTTTGAAATATGCGATCGTGCGACCGAGGCCTTCTTCGAGCGAAATCTTGGGCTCCCAGCCACCGAGCACTTTCTGCGCGAGCGTGATGTCCGGACGGCGTTGTTTCGGATCGTCGGCGGGAAGCGGCTGGTGGACGATTTTAGATTTTCCACCGACGAGCTTCAGCGTCAGCTCGGCGAGCTCCCGCATCGTAAACTCACCCGGGTTTCCGCAATTCATCGGCCCCACCGTCTCCGTCTGCGCCATGAAGCGCACGAAGCCTTCGATCAAATCGTCCACATAACAGAACGACCGCGTCTGCGAGCCGTCGCCGTAGATCGTGATATCCTGACCGCGGAGCGCCTGCACGATGAAGTTCGAGACGACGCGGCCGTCCGCTTCGTGCATGCGCGGGCCATAGGTATTGAAGATGCGGATGACGCGGATATCGACTTTGTTCTCGCGGTGGTAATCGAAGAAGAGCGTCTCGGCACAGCGTTTTCCTTCGTCGTAGCAGGATCGTTTCCCGATCGGATTAACGTGCCCCCAATAACTCTCCGGCTGCGGGTGAATCTGCGGGTCGCCGTAAACTTCGCTCGTGCTCGCCTGAAACACGCGCGCCTTCGTGCGCTTGGCGAGGCCGAGACAGTTGATGGCACCCATCACCGACGTCTTGATGGTTTTGATCGGGTTATATTGGTAATGCGGCGGTGATGCGGGGCAGGCGAGGTTGTAGATCTGGTCGACCTCATACTTGAACGGATCGATCACGTCATGGCGCACGAACTCGAAGTTCGCGTGCCCCATGAGGTGGGCGATAT
>Ga0114977_10002297_pt1 | contig 12322 bp, 3 predicted proteins | sample S_130805_MF_Meta_FD_87026 | JGI IMG/M metagenome (GOLD analysis project Ga0114977, IMG submission 87026) | Freshwater microbial communities from Lake Simoncouche, Canada to study carbon cycling - S_130805_MF_MetaG | ecosystem: Environmental > Aquatic > Freshwater > Lake | place: Lake...
ATACTATGGAAATAACAACAATAGGATATATTTTATCTGCTCTTATTATTATCATATTTATTAAAGTATATTTCAGTTCGGATATGTCAAATTTGAAATGTATTACTTCTAGTGTAGATGGTAATAAATATTGCGTTCGCGAAAGACTTAAACTTGAAATGGCTGCTGATTTATTAGCAACGGTTACGCAAAAAATGAAAAAACTGGTTGGTTTTATGCAGAAAACATACCCAACCTATGAAAACGTACAGCGTCTCGTAAAAAATTTCAATCCACAAACTATAATAGAAAATCAACCTGATAGCGAACACACTGCGTATAGCGAGAATAAAGGCGAGAAAATAGCCTTCTGTTTAAATACCACAAAAAAAGGAGATACATTAATTGATGAAAATACGCTCACGTTCGTATCCATACACGAACTTGCACATACGATGTCAGAAAGTATTGGACACAAAGAAGAGTTTTGGAAAAATTTTAAATTTCTTCTTGAAAATTCTGTACGATGTCACGTATATGATCCTGTAGATTACGCTAAACATCCCGTTTCTTACTGTGGTTTGATGATTAACGAAAGCCCATTATATAAAAAATAACTACTATACCAAATATCGAATTAATATATTATATATAGATTTTATAGGTGTATATATATAATATTATGAAGTTTAATAAAAATAGTTTAAATTTGTTTAAAAGTAAATATTTTCTTTTTTTAATAATTTTTACATTAGGTATTGGTATTCTACTTTACCAAGTATATGTTAACTCTATTCAAACTTCAATTATAGAGGGTTTAAATTTCGATGATTCAGGAAGAAATTCGCAATTACTTTCAATATTTTCAGGATTTTTTCGAAGTAAATGTTTAACAGGATGTGTTAGACTTGATAACGTGAAAAAAAATAAGTGCGAACAGAAAAAAGATGAATCTAATAACAAAGTATACGAATGTCCATGGGAATGTGATAACAAAAAATTTAACGAAAATTTAAAAAATAACCCCAACCTTGCTAAAAGTTTATCGAATGCTCCAAGATGTTCACCCGAGACAGAAGAAGCAGATTGTGGTAGTTGTGTACCCAATAGAGTGTTTTCAGTTTAATATTTTGTAACACACCACTCAAATAATTCTATGTTACTATTTGTTATATATTCACATAAATCGTATTTTTTTGAGTAGTAATAATACTTTTCACTAGTTTTTACATTTTCTACATACCTTTTTTGTATGTATTCACTAATCTCATTGTCTATTAAAGTAAATACAATATAATATACCGGTACACCTAACCCTGTACGCTCATCAATGTTTTCGCAATATGTAAATGAACTAATATAATAGAGATTCATATTTTCTATCTTCGGAAAAAATGTATCACATTCATAATGTTTATCAATATATGTAATACAAAACTCGTCTATTAAAATATTATTGTTTTTATTTGTGTTTGTGTTATCTTCTACAAAAATATTATATATCTGTGTTCCTCCAATTATCCATACTTCATCGTATAATGAATTATATTTTTTTACAATTGAATTTCGATTAATCTCACGCGTCTCATTCTCCTCATCCTTTTTGGTCCATTCATATGTCTCAGTCTGAAGTACAGGAACGTGGCCTGGTGACATACAAAAGTCCATGACGCGTGAGATTGATGAGAAATGGATAGTTAAATCAAAACCCGAATTACACTTTATACTTTCAGGAATAGATGTCGATAGTACAATATTATCTCTATTTTTTAGTGGTTCCGGATATGTTGGTAAAGATAACCATGTATTTTTCCCCATTATAATAGCATTCCTTTTTATGTCTTTATTCATAATTATACTCGCATCTGTCAGTTCATTTTTAATATTTTTCTTATACTTTCCGTACTCTCCCGTTGTTATATTCGAAAAATAAATCAAGTCTTTCTTAATCTTCCATGGTATCTGATTATGGTAACCTATACCACAATTTTTACAAATTGCTACGATTAACTTTAGTTTCATTTATATATAATATAATTAATGTATTCTCTAATATATAAACATATTCTCTATTATATATATATTATATACCATGGATGATAGAATTAAAAAAGATATATATAAATTAAGTTATATAAATAATAAAAGAATGGATGGTGACCAAATTCCTGAAAAAATTATAGTTTTTTATGGAAAAACCAATCCATCAACAAAAGAAACCTGGGATATATCTGTAGACCAGTTAAAAGAAAAATTTGCATCATATATAGAAAAAAAAATCACTTCAGAAGATAGCAGTGAAAGTGATGAAAAAGAAGTCGACCAAGAATATGTATATTTTGATGATATATTTAGTAACACAGAGTTAGAAAATATCTATGCGTATAAAATAAATGTAGAGTTCTCATTTGATAGACTGCACGGAGATGATACCATTGAAACAGTAAAGAAAAAAATTATTTCCAACATTAAATTAGAAAATACTCCATCATTTGACGAAGTATATATTTTTTCTAAAAGAGGAATCGAATACACACCTACGAGGTTGTACAATAAACTATCAAATAATGATACATCTACTATAACAAGATCATCGCTTATTAACTTTTTAACAAATTCTCATAAGTGGAATTTAAAACCAGACTGCGAACTTATTTTAAGAACAAATAAAGAGGAATTAAAAGACGTATATACGTACGAAGATATTATGGAACTTTTTTTCAGATATAAAAAAGAAAAAGATGAAGGTGGCCACGAAGATGGTGATGAAGGTTCTGTGCAAGAAAGTCTTGCGAGTGACGAGGAAGAGATTATAGAAGAGTCCATTATTCCTCTAATAGAAGATATTCCAATTGGACAAAAACTAACATATAATCAATCAGAATATACGTTTACTATTAATCCGTTTAGTGTAATAGAAATTGATACATTTTTAAAAGACAAAGCAAAAAATATAATTTCCACGACCAATAAGACAATATTGTTAGACTATCAACCTATTATTTGTAATACTATATTTTTATGTCTTGCCGGTGATGTATTAGAATATGTTGAAACATTTAATAGCGAGTTAGAAACCAAAGAAGAAGAAGAAGAAGAAGAACCGCTTTCATCAGACAACATTATACAAATATATTACCCATATTTGGCTGAAAAAGAGTACACCACGATTAGTGCTCTAGAAAGTAATCGCCGAGAATTAGAACAGTCTACATTAGAATTAATAAACGATAAATCATATAAAGAACTTGTTGAAAATGTAGACTTATTTTATGATGTATATTATCAAAAAGAAAAAGATAAAGACTTAAAGTATGTCAAAAAGGGTATTTCATATATTGAGTTAGAACTTAAACCAGACTCTATTATTAATATCCCTATTGATATATTATTCAAAATATTACATACAACGGAAGAAAAACCTCTTATCAAGTTAACAAGAAGTAAAAGGGATGAAAAAATGTATAGGTTATATGCAAACAAAGTATCAAGAAATGGTAAAAGAATTCCATATCTTAAAAAATCTGATATTAAAAAGATAATGAAAGAAACACAACAAGAAAAACGCGTAATGGTTTTAATACATGTAATACACGAAGAATATGTTAAAGGAGAATACGTGAGAGATTATACAATTAAAGTAAAATGTGAATTTGATAACCATGGTAGTGTATTTATTTCATTTAAACTAGAACAACCATTAAATGATGATAATATAACGAAAATTATTGAAAAAAGTGTAAATCCTGTTATACAAGAAGTAGCAACGTTTATTGGACAGTATGGTTATTCGATGAATACGTTTCATAGTCTTTATTCCAAAAATGTTATTATTAGAGAAATAAAGTATAAAACACTTCTAAAACTTCCTGATGATTTTAGGTTTAATATTCCAGAAAATATGGGATGTATATCCAGCATATTCAATGTTATTGAATACAAAGAAGGTCAGCGCATTATAATGAGATATAAACGTGTTTCAAATTATAATGAAATGGAAGGTATTGACGCATTTATAATGCAACAGTTTTTAAAATCGAGTTACCAAGCAGATGTTGTAACAGGTTTAATGGAAAATTATCAAAGTTTAACATACGCAGATGCTGTAAAGCGTGTTTCAAATTTATTAGACCAGTTACAACTGTCAGAATTAAATAAACAAACTAAAATAAAAGTAAATGTTCACCCAGGATTTTTCACATCCATTATTCAGTATCAAATTGTAACGAATGGTAATTTTGAAATAAATGTTGAGAATATTGATAATATATATTATTTGGATAGTATTGAAAAAATGGTTGACTCATTTTTAAGGTTACTTCTTTATAAGAAGACACAACCAAATACTAATGTGTCTAGTGAACAAATTACGAAGTTATGTAAAAAATCATTTAGTTCAAAGAAACAGTCTGAAATTAAAGAAGTAAAAGAGTTTGTTGTTCAGGGAGATAAGTCGGTTCTTACAGATAATACAATGGTAGCTGAAACAAATCCATTAGATGACGCGTACGTTATTGACAATTTTTCTAGACCGGAAGACTTACAAATGATTGATGATGCTGCATTAGAAGATATATTTTTTGGTAGCGACGATGAAGGTAGTGGTAGTGAAGAAGAAAGCGAAGCAGAAAGCGAAAGAAAATCAGAGGTAAAAGAGTCAGATGTAGAAACCGATGAAAGTACTACGAAAAAAGTTACACCACTAGCAAGTCCTGTAGAAGAAGTAGAGGGAGAAGGAGAAGCGATTGATACTTTTGAGATTGAGGATGAAGAAGACGAAGAGGCCGACAGTAACCGTGAAGGTTCAGATGATGAGAGTGAAAAAGTCAATGAAGGAGACGTAATTGAAAATATTGAATTTGGTAGCGATGATAGTGACGGTAGCGATAGTGATAGCATTGAAAGTGGTGGAGGCAGCTCAAGTGATGGAGAATCAATATCTTCTATAGAAATACCATCCCTTAGTTCAGATACAGAAACTACACCTAAACCTGATATAAAAGCAGCACCATTACCAAAAAAGAAGATTAATATTTCAGGTTTAAATTTATCTGCTAAGGCTAAACCATCATCCGCATCTGCAGCAGCCGCTATTTCATCCGATGACGATGAGTCGGGCGAAGGTGTTACACTATTTCAAAGAGGTACAATAGAACGCGACATTACTGGCGCGAAACTGTCGAATCCAAACCCCGTTTTTCAAAGATTATATTCACTCGACCCCGTTTTATTTCCAAAAAACACGGAAGGAAATGTTAAAGAGTATTCGCGCTCATGTCCTTGGAACGTTAGAAGACAACCAATTATTTTAACCGATGAGGAGAAAAAACATATCGACGATAACCATGCCGGTTCATATGATAGGGCTATGAAATATGGGTCATCTAAAAAAAACCAGTTTTGGTACATATGTCCTCGTTATTGGGATTTAAAAAAGAATGTAAGTTTGACACATGAAGAAGTAGAAAAAATAAAAGCAAAAGAGGGTGATGTTGTTATCCCACCAGGCGCAGAAACTATCCCAGCTGGTAAATATATTTTCGAGTTTACGGAAGACAAATATCATATAGACAAAAAAACAGGACAGTATAAGTCACAGTCTCCGGGATTTGTAAACAGTAAAGAAAATGCCGGAAGTAAATACTGTATACCGTGTTGTTTTAATACTCAAAACTTCGCAAAAGATATGCAAAATAATGCACGTCAATCATGTGGTTGCCCCAGTATAACTGCACATAACCAAGCTAATCCTAATACTAAAAATTTTGAATGTAAAGGAAAAGAGTTTGCTTTCAAAGCATCACCTGTAAGGCGCGTTCGGGGAAAAGGTACGAGTAAATTAGAAACCGAAGAACAGGAGGGCGAAGAAGAACAATTAGAAATGGAAGCAGATAGAGCACCAAGTGGTAATGTAGCAGAAGAAGAAGGCGAGGGCGAGGGTAGTCCTGCTGAAGAAGAGTCTTTAGTTTCAGAAGAACCTGCAACACCAGGATCTCAAGCAAATTTAAGTCAAATCGCTGCTATGATTAGCAGAAGAACAGTTGGATCTAAAAAAGAATTTGTTATTTTAGGACCAGAACGTAGTGCCGAACTTCCAGAAGGAGTGTATGGTTATTTATTACCACAACTACAAGCATTCTTTTCCCAGAGTATAAAAACCTGCACCCTAAATGAAAAAAGCACTGTTTTAAAACCAGGTGTATCATGTTTACTACAAAAAGGTGTTCAAACAGGCGTTAATACGGGAGAAAATAATAAAAGTCAAAGTTTTATAGGTTCAGTTGCTGATATATATTCAAAATACATGGAACAACTTACGGGTGTATATAATAAAGTTTCTATCACTGAAATGAAAAAAATTATTATAGATGCAGTGGACATTGACAGTTTTATGACGTACCAAAATGGTACGCTTATAAATACATTCAATTATAAACAGAAATCAGATATGCTTAACAATGAAGATGAAGAAGATGAACGTGTTTATAAAAAACGATCCGATATAGGTTCTGAATCCCAAGATAATTCGGAAGAAATGTCCGTAAAAACACCAAAAAGTATTACTAGTAGTGTTAGCGTAGACCAAGATGGTGGTGCTAGTTCAAGCGATGAAGAAAGTGAAAGTAACCAAAGTGGACAGGAGTTGGATTTATTAGATTTTGAATCTGATGCAGATGCGGCTAAAAAAGTAGAAAATACTAGCGAACAAGTTCCTATAGAAGAGATGGATATTGCGTCAAGTGAACCCGACGATAGCCCACAAAATGATTCGGAAAACGAACAAAAGGCTGAAGATAAACCTGAAGAGATAGTTCAAGAAAATGTTTCACCTTTGCAACAATCCGAACAACCACAAGAAGATCAAGATACATGCATCGTAGACGATGATGTGTTTAGGTTAATGTTACAAAGACCAGACTTTAAATATAAAGACTCAGCTATTTTTAAATCAATCAAAAAAATGTCAAATACAGATGCTCAGTTTATTTTCTTTAAAAAAGTCGTATGTTCATTTGAAAATTTTAAAAAATATATAAATAGTAAAAGTATATATATCGACTATCAATATTTGTGGGATATTGTAAGTACCCCAAATCCTAAGCTATTTAAAGACGGTATAAATCTAATTATATTACAAATATCAAATAGAGATATAACAAATAATATCGAAGTTTTATGTCCTACAAACCATTACTCAAGTGGATTTTTTGATAGCAATAGAGAAACAGCAATATTAATAAAAAGAACCATTAAAAATACAAATATTTTTGAACCTATATATGAAATACGCGAGTTAAAGCAGCGCAAGTTCACATGTCTTTTTAATATTAAAAATACTGCAGTAAGAAAATATATAAGCGAAAGTGGAGTAGAAGTTAAAGAAGCATCTTTGCCTCCTGTACTTAAAAAAATAATAACAAATATTAAACATGCATACGACGGACAGTGTAAACCATACAATAGTATTCCTCGTGAAGGAACAGCAAATGCTTCTAAGAAGTTTCCAAGGTTATATGAATTTTCAAGAAATATACATTTACATGACCTAAAAGAAAAAGTAACTAGAGGTGGATTCGCTATATTAAATCAAATTTTAAACTATGACGGAAGAGTAATCGGTATATTTATACAAAAAGAAAATGAAGAAAGTTATGAAAACTATTCGGGTATCGTAATGTGCGAACCCTCCCCCATTGACAAAACAATACCCCAAATAAATTATATTGATGATCAATCTTTATGGCGACCATACGAGGAAACTGTTACATTTCTTCACTATGTTCATAGTAAAATTAAAATACCCTGTTTACCTCGGTTCAAAGTAATAGATGATGGGAAGATTGCAGGTATTATTACTGAAACTGACCAGTTCATTTCTGTATCGATTGACGAAACAGAAAGTAAAAGAACCGATGGTATATTTAACATACCTGTTATAAATACTAGTGACTACAATATTGCAGACACGGAAATTAATGCAAGACTTAAAGATGACCCCGATAGAGAAAGGTATGTAAAATATATATATTTGGAAAATAATTTTTATAATGTTTTTAGAACTATAGTTCGAATTTTGTTACATAAATTTGAAAACATAGATATAAAAGAGTCGGTATTATCGATCATTAAACGCAATGACATGTTATATTTAATTAAACTAAGCAATCTTCAGACACTTATACGACGACTTGTATCAAACTACATAACTTTTAGTACCACTCACTATAGTGAAGAACTGCTAAAAAGTATAAGCGAAGTAACTACATCATGTATAACCAATAAAAACCCCAATACATGTACCGAAACAAAGTACTGTATAAAAGAAACGGATAAAGAGGGAAGATGTAAGATGGTTATACCAAAAGTTAATCTTCTTAATCCAAGTCAAAATAATGAGGTAATGTATGTTGCTAGAATGGCTGATGAGATTTTGCGGTATAATAGAATACGTGCATTTATGTTGGACCGTAATATATTTCCTCTAATAAATGTAAAATATAACTTACGCGAAGATGAAATTATATTATCACAAACTATGCTTAGTGAAGATTATCTAGATAATTTAGAACCAGTTTCTGAAAATGAGTATGCAAATTTTAATACATATGATACCGCAGAACCATTATTAACAGAATTATATGAAAGTATATATGATACACCTTCATCGCAACATATAAAGTGTACAACAGAAAAGATATTTTTAACACAAGAGTATCGCAAATACTTTACTTCAAAACAAACGCGAAATTTAGAAATGTTAAAATTCAATTCAAACTCTCCAAGGTGTTCTTTTGAAATTATATTGTTTATTTTGAAACTTGAAGCAAACAGAAGAAACTATAAAAGACTAGAAACTATTACTATAAACCATCTTAAAATCGTTATTGCACAATTTTATATAGATATCATTGATACGCAGTATACAGAAGGTATAAAAGACCGGTTTGCAAAACTTTTAAAATACTATGGTATGGAGTCTATTTCAGATGAATATAGAATAAAGTTTATAGCAAACGAAGATGATAATTTTATTGAAACACTGCCGTTTTTTGAATCATATCACTTAACTAGGCTTGACATTTGGATTTTAGCATCTTACTACAAAATACCTATTATTATTTTATATTACCCTAACAAAGCTCTACTTGAAACAAAAGACAAATACTCAATTCTTACGACATATTATGATGAAAAGTCGGTCGAAGTAGAAGAATTCGTTCCACTAGCGAGTAAACAAAAGGAAGGTAGTGATGAAGATTTACCATTTATGGGAGAAGAAGCACGCCCTATTGTTCGCGAAGAGTCGTCAAATGTTCAGGGGTATTATTTTATTATTGCACCGGCTATTAAGCCAAATACCGTACCTTCATATAGTGTTATTTATAGAAAAAAATTAGAAAGAGATGTAAGCGAGTTAACAGATGTAGAAAGTGGGAATGAATACTACATACCCTTGAATATTCTTACTCAATCATTTCAATCTGTAGTTATTCAACAGCATTCTACTATGTTCGTTAATCCCGATGAAGTACTTCATAGTGAAGATGATGAAAGTGTACAAATGAAAGAGTCAATAAGATATAAAAGTAGTATAATACAGTTTGTTCAAAACTTTAAACCTCCTTCTAAGAAAGGAAAAAGCGATGACTCATCATCTGTTGGAACAGCACAATCACTAGAGTTACAAGAAGAACAAGATTTAGGCGATTCACTTGGTAAGAAAAAAAGAAAAAATAAAACCCCATTACAAAAAATTAACACATCATCTCTAATGTTTAAATCTTTAGGGGCTTCTGTAGAACCCGTTTCCAAAGTAGATACTCTCCCTCTTGCATCAAGTGAATTAGTAAAAACAAAAGTAAAACGAAACCCTAGTGTAAAAGGTAAAAAATTATCTATAAACACATCCACATTATTACTACCACCATCATCTGACCAATCAGATGTATCTGTACAACTACCTGCGAGACCTACAAAACAGGTTAAAAAATCTAGTAAAAAAATAAGCATTGACGTTTCAAAACTTCCATTATTTGAAGGGAAAAAAGATTCCAATGAAGAGGCTAGGTTATCCGATATACAAGAAGAAGATGAATAATCTGAATCTGGTATAAAATATATACGAAACACACCCATAAAGTAAAATATTATATTTATAAAAAAATAATATTTTATATCACAGTATTCGCGTAAGGTTATAGTATGACGACTACAATTAAAATCCAATGTTATAGTTCATCTTCACATTTCCAAGGTTTTCTTTCTTGATACTAGACACCGTAACATTCATTGACAGATTCCCAATAGAGCATACATCATCGGGATTCTCAAGTTCAAATGCTTTATCAATTTCATCATTCGCGTTCGTAATGTTGTATTTTGCTTCGCCACCAAATTTAATCATTTTGTTCATATCAAGCAATACTTGAAAACTACTGGTTCCAAAGTAACCTTCTTGTCCACACATTACATTTGCAGATACTCCGCGCATTTCATCTAACTCGGCATGTCTTGCTGCTTTCAAAAACATTTCCGGCGTCTCTTCAAATGAGGCTTTAGCAATAGGACCAATATCATCGTTGTTGATTCCGTGACGGAATATAGAAACCATCTTTGCACTTGCCGTCATTCGGTCAGCTAACATAATTAAATGATGGTAGTTAATGTATGTGTTATCAAACTCCAACACATCTGAAAGTTCATTAAAGATAGCAACGCGAGCTGCTTCTATTCCCAATACACTATAGATCTCCTGAATATCATTACTAATTGTTCGCGTAACATCAATATAGTCGAGCGACAAAGCAGTAATCAAGTTTGTTCCGGTGGTATCAAGTACCCACGTCTCTTTCTTGGTATAAGCGCTATCTATTTTAATAACCGAATCCGTAATCTTACGAAGCAATACTTTTGAAAGTCCTTTAACGCCCCTTAGTACTATATTATTTAATATATTATCCTGAAAATTCTTAAGAATATAAATTTGATCCGATTGATCGAGAGACAGGGGATTATTATTTTTCTTCTTTGAGTTTGTAATTACATTATTTAACCTGATGCGGAATACTAAGTTATCGGAGTTGTAGTCGGTATACATACACGTAACCTCGTCGGTATAGATATTTTTAAGAGCAAAGTGAATATCATCCATAGATATCTTTCTATCCAACATTGCCTTACGATCCATGGTCATTCGAATAATCCATTTTGATTTTTCGTTTGGAGCGGAGCCGGATGCAGATGATTCGGACTGTGCCGCTGCCGCTGTTCCGCCAAGTTCTTCGGAGTTTACAGAAGCACTCGCTAGGCTTTTAGTCATTTGCTCCGTAGTGCTGCTCATACATTCATCCACCATTTTTTCAAACTCAAAATATTGAGACATAATACCCTTGTCTTGTTCAATAAGTGTATTCATATCATCAGGATCAAAGCATATTTCAACAGAGTCAACAATTTCTTTCAAAATCGTCAATTCAATGCTAGGAATCTTATCCCTTACCAGTTCTTTATCCGTTTCTTCATCTTTTTTCATGAATATAGTCAATGACGGGTTCTTTGGGTTTTCCGACAATGAAAGAATCTCCTCGATACGTGGTACACCGCGAGTAACATTCGACTTCGACGCAACACCAGCACTATGAAATGTATTTAAAGTAAGCTGTGTAGTTGGTTCACCAATACTTTGTGCTGCAATCATACCAACCATTTCTCCCGGTGCAACAAGTGAGCGTTTATACATAAGCGTGATTGTTTCCAATAAAACGGTAAGCGCCTTCTTATTGAATCGTTTAATAACTAATAACTCTTTAGGCGATAAATAGTAGTAATACATGGTTTTAAATAATTCGGTAGGAGGGGCATAATATAGTCCTTCGAGTATTTTGTAGTTATCCTCAATCATATCATATAAGTTTAATGGTGTAATATCTACCATAGAGTTCTTGGTAATATGCTGCATTCCTTGAACATTATTGATAATATGCGTAAAACATACAGGCATGTGTACATTTTTGTTGTCTCGCATTTTAAACACATTCTTCACGATATCATCGCGTTTGTTTATCATCATATCGGTATAGTACTTAGTCTTCTGTTCCAATTCTTTTATGGTTTTCTTCATACTTGTAACCGCCGTCTTTGTAAATACTGTCATCAATACACCGTCCTTATCCTCATTCGTTGAAACATAGTAGTGTGCATATATTTCATCCAATGTCATCGATACAAGCGGTAATGACTGATTCTCCACCCTTACCGTATCTACTCCATCATCTCCGTATGCGAATTGCACAATACGCTCTTTGTTGTTTCGGACTGTCATATTATAACCGAATTTCAAATC
>Ga0114977_10002299_pt1 | contig 12319 bp, 5 predicted proteins | sample S_130805_MF_Meta_FD_87026 | JGI IMG/M metagenome (GOLD analysis project Ga0114977, IMG submission 87026) | Freshwater microbial communities from Lake Simoncouche, Canada to study carbon cycling - S_130805_MF_MetaG | ecosystem: Environmental > Aquatic > Freshwater > Lake | place: Lake...
AACATCGGTGCAAACAGGTGTTCCGGCAAACACCCATTCGAACTTCAAATGCGGATGCTCCAATTCAAATACTTTGATCATCGGTAGAAGCCCAGGCTGGATTTCGATCCATTCCCGTGTCTTCACCGGCAACTGATCTTCGTTCTGAACATAATCGAGCACTTCTCCGACGATATCATCAAGATTATCAATCGATTGGCGAACAACCATCATTCTTGATTGCTTAACCTCCGGCTCCGCTGATCCCTCCAATAACTCCACTGCAAACCGAAGCCGAGACAAAGGGGTTCGCAGCTCGTGCGAAATCGCTTGCAACAACTCCTTCTTGGAGCGGATAGACTCTTCTGTATTCGAAGCCATCACATTGAACGCGTTAGCAAGGACCTTGGACTCTCCCGCATTCGATTCGTCGACGCGGGTATCGAAGTCACCTTCGGCAATTTTTCTGGCCGCTATCTCGATCCTCCGGAATTTACTTGAAACGTTGTAGACCAGCCAAGCAGCAGCCCCCAAAATGATCGAAAACCAGATCCACATCGCTCTATTGATTGTTTGCTCAGCCACCGCCTTGACTTTGGTCAATGGCCCGAGACTGAGCAATTCGTCGCGCCCTTGAAGCGTCATCGCGACATAGTAATCATCCCCCAAACTATAAAACGCTGTTCGTTTGCCACTTGCGATTCGCCGCTGTGTATCCGATGAAAGCTCTCCTTGAACGATCAAACGAACCGGCACTCTCGACTCCGAAGAAATACGTTTTAGCAACGCATTGATGTCGTTCGAAGAAGCAATCTTTCGTTCAAGGACTCGAAGCCATTCGAGTACTTTTTCTTCGATTCCTTCGCTAGTTTTGTCGGCGATAGGGCCCAGACGCAAGTAATGCTCGGTATCGAGTTGGACTCCTAGATAGTCAATGAACTCATTGCGATACGTATAAATGAAACCTTTCGGTTGCGAGAGTTGCATACGCTCTTTGCTAGTGAGTTCTGATAGAGGCCGAACCTCCAAGGGGGAATCCAGCTCTACTTGAAGTGTATCCCAACGGCGTTCTCGCAGCCGTTTGTCCTCGGTTGCAAGTTCTTGGGCAACGATTCTCAACCCACCCAAGTAAACGTCGGTTAATCCCGCCACGATGCGTTGACGATCGCTAAATACTTGACCTTCGAGCAGTCGATAGAAAGTCCAACGGCAGGCAATAAACACCAGTGCCGAAATCAATACGAATTTGATGAATAGCCTTATCATGGTTCATCGACCAGCATGTAACCATTCCCTCGAATCGACAAAATACGGCAGGTGCAATCCGGGATCTCGCTGAGTCGGCGTCTCAAGCGTGAGATCCGAAGATCGATGGAGCGATCGAAGTAACTATACTCTTCCGAGGGATGAAGCTGTTGAAACAAATCCGCTCGAGTGATCGCATCCCCTCTACTCTTGGCAAGGATCAACAGTAAATCGAAGTCAGCGGGCTTCAAAGAGCACAAGTCCCCACTGCACTTGACTAGCCGTGTTCGGGGGTGAATCTCCAAATTACCTACTCGTATCAACAATTCGTCTTGAATGGCCGAGGGCGTTTTGCGGCGTAGATGGATTGCCAAGCGAGCGAGTAGAATCGTGGGTCGGACAGGCTTCGAGAGATAGTCATCTGCACCGAGCTCCAATCCGAGGACCTCGTCGACATCGTCCATACGGGCGCTCAGAATGATAATAGCGCCTTGATAATCCTGCCGAACTTTTCTGCACACATCGAAGCCATTGAGTCCGGGAAGGTTTATATCGAGAATCACCCCATCAGGTTTCTCGCTGAGTATTCGACCCGGTGCTAGAGCTCCGTCCATTTCCACTTCGACTGCGTATCCGTTTTCTTGTAAGTAGTCTCTTACGACTTGGGCAAGCTTTAAATCATCTTCCACCAGTAGAACAGTATTCATCAGCAATTGACTTTGAGTTTGCATCCGATTGCTTTTCTCTTTCGAGTTCGCTGCATTGCTTCGGATCAGGGCGGAATCCGGGCAAGCCGTAGTTTTACACCATCCGAATCGACCCCCTAAGGGTTTTGATACAAATGGATACAAAAACCCGTGTCTCCGAGTTTCAAAATCCGTCCAGGGATGTGCGCGGACAGTTGGAAACACGGAGGCACAGAGTTCACGGAGTAGGCAGCCTGGAATCTATTGCAGCCTCTCCCTCTGTGGCTCTGTATCTCTGTGTTTCAAAATCCGTCCAGGGATGTGCGCGGACAGCTGGAAACACGGAGGCACAGAGTCCACGGAGTAGGCATCCTGGAATCTATTGCAGCCTCCCCCTCTGTGGCTCTGTATCTCTGTGTTTCAAAATCCGTCCAGGGAGTGCGCAGACAGTTGGAAACACGGAGGCACAGAGTTCACGGAGTAGGCATCCTGGAATCTTATGCAGCCTCTCCCTCTGTGTCTCCGTGTCTCTGTGTTTCAAAATCCGTCCAGGGATTCTTGAGTCTGCGACTAGTTCTTGCGTTCGCGCCGAGGCAACCAATCTAGTTCCACCGCGAATAATTGGTCTAGAGATGATTCTTTGTCTCGTGAACTGGAGTCCGACTCTCCTTCCCCGCCAAAGCGCGAATTGATCTCGTTGATGACAGAGAGCACGTCCAATGGAGAGATGGAGCCGTCGTTGTCCACGTCACAGAATATCTCACCGACTCCATGCGACTGCCGCGAGCCATACTTGTTGATCTGATCGATCAAACGGAGCACATCCAACGGCGAAATGGATTGATCATCATCGACATCGAGTGGATTCGACGCATTGTGCCACCGAACATTGATGGTTGCAGGTTCAAGCTGCTCGTCGAGAACGGTAAATGCGGGTACTCCATCACTGGGAATCGTGACGACCAACATTCGCTTGCTAGTAAGTGCGTGAATGGATTGTGCAGCCCCTGCGCCGAACTGCTTGACCTTCGACAACTCCAAGGTCGGTCCGGTCCATTCTTGCAACTGTGCAATTGAGGCGATTGTCCGTATTGTGATCCAGCGGCCTGCAAACCAGAGTGAATCAGTAACGGTGTTCGCTAGACCGTAAGGATTGCGATTAAGGGTTTGGGCATCGAAAACGAAGCCCGATCCAAGGAGTACCGATTTTCCGTCTCCGGAGATTCGGATCGGATGTACCCAGCCATTGGAATCATGATAGGGGGAATCGACTGGCGGTTGCAGCTGTCCAGCACTGTTGATCGCTTCGTAGATGAGATCATTTGGACTCGTATCATCTCGAAAGAAGTACATCCGACGGTTCGCGGGATTCCAAACGTACTCTGTCGAATAGTAATTCCAGTCTCGAGAACTTTGGAGTGCACCCGACTGCGAGATGACATAATGAGTGTGCCAAGCACCCGAGTCATCGACGGCAAAAAGGAACTCTCCAGCCATCGACAAGCCCAAGGCTACCCCAGGTAACCGATAGAAGGGTTCTTCTCGAGGCGAAGTCTGTTTAAGATCGATCTTGTTGATCTCTCCTGAATCGTAAGCGACGTAGAGTGTCTCTGTGTCGCTAGCAAAAGTCGCATAGCGAGGGCTACCGAGCAGCGGGATGCTTTCTTCGTATAACCTTGTTGTTGGGTTCCAACGAAAGATGCTTTGATTGGATTTGCTCAGCAGAAGCACGATCCCTTGGGCTGACACCGAAGTCCAATCGGGCTTGTAAGCTAAGCCGGTAGGATCGATCGGATCATTCGGATCGGTAGGACCAAAATCAAAGACCGGAAAAATCTGCGTCCGGTATCCGAATTCGGATGTCGCATCATCGAAGAAAACGATCACCGAGTCCGCATTAACAAAAATCTTCGTCGCAGAAGTATCTAGGGTAACTCGACCAGTGGGCAGAAAGGCTCGCGAGTACGCAGTGACTTCGTTGCCATTGAGTACGAAAGGAAGCTGCTGTTGGAAGAAGTCGATGTCTTCGATGGTGTTAAGACGGTTCAGGTAGGTTAGGTTGGAAGTGGCGTAGATGATTCCCGAATCATCGATAACTTTCGACTCGTCAGGGAAGACCCAAGTTCTGTTGGCGGTGGGATAATCACCATGATAGGGGCCGTCACCGCGATCGAAGCCAAAGCGCCCATCGTCAGTGTAGGTAACGTAAGTGATATCCGCTGGTGAGATACCGATCGAGCGACCGTAGATCGTATTTCGAGTCGGAGCGATCGATGACCCGGAGAGAGCATTGATATAATTCTCGACCGAATCGATGATCGCGTTATTGCTTTTGTTGATACTAACAAAGCGAGCGTAGAGACTGATGCTATAGTTGAGGAATAAGAGATTTCCGTCTGAGTGAATCGCAGTGATGGGGGTCGGTAGGTTGATCAGGTGTTTTCGTCCCGCACCTGTGATGTCGTAACGATAGGCGCTTTGTCCAAAAGCGGCATAGATACCGTTCGTGTCGACGTGGGCCACCAACGGACCCGAGCTTGCATTCTGCAAAGTGATAGGTTCGAGCCATGAAGCCCTAGAAATATCGTAGCGACCTACGACCGGTGAAGTGGAATCGAAGAAGTACCCGACGTCCTCGAATTCGACGATGGAACTCGCCAAAACTCGACGGTCTTCGAGTCGTTCTACTCCAAGTTTGGTTCTATTTTGTCTTGCCATGGGGTTCTATTGTAAATACTTGCCGTCCCGGACGCTTCATCATTGAGCATTATAGGATTTCGTTCCTGATGCAGAAATGGACTTATTTGATGAGTAAACTGGGGAAACATTGCTTTGAAATCTGAATTTTCCCGGACAAATTCGCAGCTCTGTGTCTCCGTGTCTCTGTGTTTCAAAATCCGTCCAGGGATGCGCGGACAGTTGGAAACACGGAGGCACAGAGTTCACGGAGTCGGCAGCCTGGAATCTATTGCAGCCTCTCCCTCTGTGTCTCTGCGTCTCTGTGTTTCAAAATCCGTCCAGGGATGCGCGCGGACAGTTGGAAACACGGAGGCACAGAGATCACGGAGTAGGTAAGGATCGGAGGGGGCGGGAAGCGATAGGATTATGGAGCAGCGGAAGGTTGGTTCAGTTGCAGTTTTTCAAGTTTGGCTTCCCACGCCGCTGCTTCGGTTTCTCGTTCTGCGGAACGCATCGCAGCCAATCCTTGACTCAGTTGCGTCCTAACAATAGTAACTATATTGCCTGCGGAAGCAGGAAGAGCTTTGAGCTCATCGGCAGCTCGGACAGCGCGATCAAAATGGGATTCGACTTCCTCCCACGGAGCTATGGGTAAGCGGAGAAGGAATCTGTGCAGTTCGAGTTCGACACGTTGCGCGCAGTTTGCAGCAGAGCGGAATCGAAGCAATTCCGCTTGGTCGCATACCTGGATAGCACTCTGATATTTTTCGAGTGCCAAGTCGCGTTGTTCTAGTTTCTCGAATGCATGACCGGCGGAGTGAAAAGCAACGATGAGGAACTGCAGATTCGCTTCGGTTGGGGCATTACGAGCCAATAAATCCTGCGCTAGTTTCTCCCAAGCTTCTAAGAACTTGATCGCCGACAAAGTATCGCTGGATTGGATCATCAAAGGTGCGATCGATGCCGCAGTGGTTTGGTAAGCAGCTAAGCACCTTGGATCGCTCGGAAATTGCAAAAGTGTCTCTAACTCTTTCTCGAGAAGCTTTTTAAAAACATTGATTGCTGCTCGATAATCTTGTTTTGCAACGAGTAGTCTTGCGCGCTCTTGAGCGATATCAGCGCGGACGCTGACGTGTTGACTCGTCGGCCTGACGACCGTCTTTGTTCCCCCAATCCCACCGGGTCTCTGAGAAATCATCCCTTCAGCCACTTCAACTTGATTTGCTGCAAGTGCCAGTTCCGACAGGGATTTGTCTGGCTCGTTGAGCTTTTCGTGGATCCGGGACATATTTCCATGGACTTGGACGCGCACCATAACATCTTCATAGGTGATGGGTGCATAATCGCTAAGAATACTCTGCGCTCTTAGCTGTAGGTTTTTTGCGGTTTCGAGATTTCCGGCGAAGAGGTCTTGCATGGACATTGCCGAAATCGCGGCTGCAAGTGCGGTGGCAGCCGTCGAACGCTCTTCCTCACTAAGCTGCACTTCGTTTAACATCGGCTCAAGTCGTCGAATGGATTCTTCTAACTGCGGTTTTGCGATTTGATTTCTTCCGACTCGCATCAACAAAAGGCCTTGTAAGCTTCGAAGTTTCCCGATCTGCAGTTGCAGCAAAAGCTTGGTTTGCGATGGAAGGTCTTTCTTATCGGCGAAGCGTCTCATCCATTCACATGTGCGATTGAACAATGCATACGCTTCGTCATGTTTATTTAGTTGTGCTTCCGTTGCAGCGAGTCGGTGCGTCACTTCCGTCAATCGAACCAAATTCTTCGATGAAGGTGGAGACTCGGCTTCGAGGTCCGCAAGGATGGATGCAAAGATCTCTTTGGATTGATCCGAGAGGGAGTCGTTCAATTGCGCGAGTTCAGGGGATCGAAAGACTTCTTGGTTGCTAGCAGCCAACTCTTGAAATTTAAGCAGGCCTTCAAATGCGACTGCCCCTCTCTTTTCAGCAAGCAGCCGACTATCGGTGGCTTCTTGTTGGCGTTGTTCGGCGATCTGCTGCGATTTCTCGGCTGCCAATTTCGCTTGTCGTGTCTCTTCTAGGAGAGCGTTCGCTTTTTCGAGTGCTGCCTCTAGCTGCCCAGCTTTGCTCTCGATAACTTGCGATTGCTTCGATTGAAGCCAAAGTATTAAGGCACCGGCGGAAAGGGTGATCAGTAGAGCCGTCGCAAGTCCGGCGGCAGCTACGCGATGCCGACTCGGCCAACGAATAGCTCGTTCGATGAATCCCTCGGGATACGCGATCAACGGCTCTCCGGCGATCCAATTCAGTAGATCTGAACGGAGTTCAGTAACATTTGCATACCGTTGTTTCAAATCATCGGCCATCGCTTTGCGACCGATCGCTTCGAGAGCACTAAGGGTTGGGCTGCGCCACTTGTTATACAACCTCGCTGGTTTACCTTGCAGCTTTTTTCCAGACAGGATAACCATGAGGATGGCACCTATCGAATAGACGTCACACAAGGGTAGAGCCTTGAGCTTCGCGGCTTGCACTAGTTCGGGAGCGGAGTAACCGGGGGTACCAATTCCCAAAGTGACATCGGGTTGCAGAAGCTCATCTGCTTCTTCTTGGTCGGAAGTGCTCGATGTTGATGTTTCCATCGATGTGGTTTCCATCGATGCTGGATCCGAACTGGTACGACTGGCAGAGTTGTCCATCGGTTTGTTCGACTTCGATGAAGAAGGTCGAGCAAATCTGCGAGCGAGTCCCCAATCAGAGATTAGAGTCTCACCGTAGGTACCCAAGAGAATATTAGCGGGTTTGAGATCGCGGTGAACGATTCCTCGACTATGCGCATAAGCGATCGTATCTGTCACGGCAATCAAGCGGCGAACAAGATCTCTTAGTTGTTCGGTTTGACTAACCCGCCATCGATTCTTAGATGCTGACAATTGTTCATGCAGAGACTCGATGGCTTGCTCAAGCGTTCCAGCTCCGCCACCGCTTATAAGTCGCATCGCATAGAATTCGCGCCCCTGGGAGTCAACTCCTTTTCCATAGACGGGAATAATCCCTGGATGCTCAAGCTCTGCCGTCAACTCAATCTCCGTTTTGAACCGTTTCTGCGCATCGGGATTGAATCGTTGATCTTTACGGATCTTTTTGATCGCCACTTGGCGGGAGCATTCATGGTCTATCCCTTGAAAGACTTCCCCCATCCCCCCACTTCCGATCAGCTCGAGTTCTGAGTAACGCTCAGTTGATGGAATAGGGTTCGCCTGAGAGGATTCAAGGTATTGCGAATGTTGCAGGGGTGTCAGAGATTTCAAGTGTTCATCGAGCAATCGCTGCAACTCCGGTATCAAAATTCGCGATGGAATGTTTGGATAGAGTTCTGCAAAAGCGATTGGGTCAGGGCGTTGTCCGCTAGCGAGCAAAAGTTCGTATTCACCGGTTGCGGCATTAACTTTTAGCCAGAGCGCTGGCCCGAGCGGCTCGCGCGAGTAACGCGGGGATTTTTTGGGGTCCTCGTTATCTTTCATGGAAATGCGGTAACCTGCGGATTGACAGCTTGGCCTGTCGGCTCAAGGGGTAGCAGCCAAGCGATTTTCAAAGTGGCCTTCGACGGCCGCGAGCTGGTAATCATCTACAAACCGCTTATTTTTGTCATGAGGAAAAGACGCAAGTAACTGCGTGGAACTAGTAAAACGATTGAAACCAGTGGAAAAAAGTTGCAAAGTGTTTATCTTAGTGGCCTCTCTCCAACATGTTTTTCGACGTGTTCTAAATTTTCGAGCGTTCCCCGCGTCTCGCACTCGAAAAACCGTATCGAGCGTGAGCGAAACAGCCAAAGGCGATTTCCCGAAAGCAATTTCAGTCCATCGTGGCGACGGGGTGGGTGATGGTAGTTAACTCGCAGTTGGGTGCTTGTTCATGGTAGTCGAGAGTGTGTTGGCGTTAAATGAAGAGATCCTTCGGGGCCAATGGGACTGGATTTTAGCTTGTTTCCGCGAAGTACTCGATGAATCGGGCGAGAGTTCGTTGGCCGGGTTGTTGCCCGTAGCAAACCAGCAGCCCCCCCCTTCGGGTGCGTTAACCCAGTCGGTGCACTTGACGCAAGCTTATTCGATCGCGTTTCAGCTTTTGGGGATGGCCGAGCAGAATGCGGCAGATCAGTTTCGCAAAACGATTGAACAGCAATCGGGCATGGATGCGTTGCCTGCACTTTGGGGGGATTCCCTGCGACAGCTCAAGGAGCAGGGATGGACAGCCGAGCAGATAGCCAAGCAGTTGCCTAGCATGCAGGTCGAGTTAGTGTTAACGGCTCACCCGACCGAAGCCAAGAGGGCGACGGTGTTGGCTCACCACCGGCGGCTTTACGAACGATTACAGATGCATCGGCAGTTGTCGAACGATGGTGGATTCGAGAACAACCCTTTGGCTGAAGAGAACGATTTTGCAACCAAAGCACTCTTGGCAATTCTGTGGCGTACGGGTGAGATTTATCTGGACAAACCGGACATTCAATCGGAGCGTCGCAACGTCTTGGACTACCTGACGCATGTTTTTCCGGCGGTGCTTCGACCGCTCGATCAGCGATTGCGGAGAGCTTGGACGGCCGTCGGTTTGGACACGAGTGTATTCGATGACCCATTGGTGTTTCCTCGATTGACATTTGGAACTTGGGTTGGTGGTGATCGAGACGGGCATCCGTTGGTGACAGCAGAAGTAACGCGTCAGAGTTTGTTGGAGATGCGAAGCAATGCGGTCAATCTTGTGCAAAAGCAACTACAGCAGTTGGCTCGGTTACTGAGTCTTTCCGCATATTGGCAACGCCCAAATCCGGAGTTTTTACAAGCTTTGGCAATGGCGGCCAATCGATTAGGGGACGCAGGCAAGCGAGCGATTGATCGCAACCCAAACGAACCTTGGCGACAGTTCATCAATACGATGTTGGCACGTCTACCTCGCGTGGATGAGACTTACAGTCGAATCACTCCGCATGCTGCTCCTACGTACCAACGGTACAGTGAGTTACTAGACGACTTGAAGCTTTTGTATCAGAGTCTTATCGCATCGGGTGGTCGCCGAGCGGCGGAATACTCCGTACAGCCATTGATGCGAGTGGTTCAAACGTTCGGATTTCACTTGGCGGTATTGGATGTTCGTCAGAACAGTGCGTTTCATGATCGTGCGGTTGAACAGTTGTTGGCGGCAGCTGGATTCAGTCGCACGAACTTCTCGCAGTGGACCGAAGAAGAGCGACTTGAGTTGCTTCATCGGGAATTGGAATCGAAGCGGCCGTTCGCACGACCCGACGTATCGCTTGGGGTGGAAGCCGACGCGGTGCTATCTTCGTTGCGGGTATTGAAAGAGTACAGTGCAGCGTATGGCTTTGATGGCTTGGGCAGTTTGATTGTCAGCATGACCCGAAACGTTTCGGATTTATTAGTCGTGTATTTATTGGCCCGCGAAGTCGGATTGATGCGAGAGACGCCAGAGGGGCTTGAATGTCCGATGCCGGTCGTACCGTTGTTTGAAACCGTCGATGATTTGCATCACAGTCCAACCATTTACGACGCTTTCTTACGGCATCCAATTACGCAACGAAGCATGCGTGCGATCCGCCGGGAGCAGGGTGAGAGTGAATCGGTTGGGCAGGTGATGATTGGGTATAGCGATAGCAACAAGGATGGTGGGATCCTTGCAAGCTTGGTCAATTTGCGCCGAGCGCAAAAAGAGCTGGTACGGGTTGGGAAGAAGCACTCGGTAAGAATCCGCTTTTTCCATGGGCGTGGTGGAACCATCAGTCGTGGGGCTGGGCCAACACATCGATTCATTCAGGCCCTGCCCTTTGAGTCGCTCGGTGGTGATTTACGATTGACCGAACAAGGAGAAACGATCCCTCAGAAGTATGCCCATCAATCGACGGCGATCTACAACCTCGAATTGTTCCTTGCGGGGGTTGCGCGAAAGACGTTAACCGACAAGCACTCCGATTTGAGCGATCATCCGTTGGAAGGGACACTTTCGGAATTAGCAAAGTGGGCGAGAGAGAGCTATACCGAGCTAATACATCGAGAGGGGTTCGTAACGTTTTTCCGGCAAGCGACACCCATCGATGCGATCGAGCAGAGTCGTATCGGCTCGCGTCCTTCGCGTCGTACTGGACAGCAGTCACTTGCGGATCTACGGGCGATTCCGTGGGTATTTAGTTGGGGTCAAGCGAGGTTCTTTTTGTCGGGTTGGTTTGGAGTCGGCAGTGCATTAGAGAAGTTACAGCAATCGGCACCCGAGACGTTTGAGCAGTTACGGCAGACCATGAATCGATGGGCTCCCTGTCATTACTTGCTCAGCAACGTAGCAACAAGCCTAGCAGCCACCGACATTGAGATCATGAGGGCTTATGCTCAGATGGTGGAAGACCCCGCATTGCGTCGAACATTTATGGAAACGATCGAAAGTGAATTGAATCGAACGCGAGAGAAGATCGAATTGATTTATGGCGGGCCTTTATCCGAGCGCCGTCCGAACATCCAGCGGATGATGAATTTACGATCGAGCGGATTGCGGGTATTGCACTATCAGCAGATCGACTTGTTAAAGATGTGGCGGAGTTATCATTGCATGCAGCAGACGCGTGAGGCCGAGCAACTAATCCCGCAGTTGTTGCTTACAGTCAATGCGATTGCTAGTGGCTTGGGCACAACTGGTTAATCGAAAAGGTGATTGATCTAGTTACCCAGCAGGACTTGTTCAAGCTTCCCGATGTTCGCTTCGGCGCAATACTTTGTTTCTACAAGTGCACGGCCGCGTTGTCCCATGGCGACGCGAAGTTCAGGGGAGTGGATAAGGGTTCTTAGCGATTCGAACCAATCGTCATCGGTTCGAGCGGCGAAGCCGACTTGATCCCCTTGAAGGATATCCGCGTTGACGCCGATGGGGCTTGCTACAGCAGGGATTCCGATAGCCATGTACTGCACAAGCTTGGTAGCAGCTTTATAGCGCATCCATTCTTGATCGCTAGGTAAGGGCATCAGTCCGATGTCCATTTGATGAAGCCGAGAGACTTCCGTGGCTTTATTCCATTTTTCGAAAGCGACATCGACACCGGTCCAATCGATTGCGCGGAGTGGTTGCTCATCATTGGAGATAACCATGAATCGGAATCGAGTTTCTTTGGCGAGGCGGCGCAAAGCGGGAGCGCACAAGGCGAGGAACGGCAGGTTCGAGGGGGTGCCCATCCAACCGATCACTGGCGGTTGGGATACGCGGTCGAGCGAAAACGCGTTTGGGCGAAGAGGAAATTTCTCGAGTAAAACGCAGGTGGGTATTTCGGTGATTCGGTTGTGGAACTGAGAGACGTATTGAGCGAGGGGTGGGTTGCTGACCACCACGTGATCGCTCCAAGTGATGAGCTCTTGGATTTTCTGAGGGAATTGAAGGAAGATTGCATCATCGACATCGAGGACGAAGCGGGGAGCAAGTTTTCGGAACCAGCGATCGAGCCAAAGGTTCTCGTCGTGAAAGCAACCACGTTCGAGGTAGATTGTATTGGGCCGAAACAGTCGGGCTTGGGCGTACTGACTCAAACGATTTGCGCGTTTGATTTGGTAGCTAAGACGCCAGCCTAGTCGGGGGAAGTGATCGTAGACGGCGGGGAAACTTGGCCAGTATTTGCAAGTGTGTCCGCGGTCGCGGAGCATTTGTGCGAAGGGATCGAAGCGAAAGCGGGTGGAGGGAACATTTGCTCCTAGCGTTACGAATCCGAATCGGCCCATG
>Ga0114977_10002301_pt1 | contig 12317 bp, 9 predicted proteins | sample S_130805_MF_Meta_FD_87026 | JGI IMG/M metagenome (GOLD analysis project Ga0114977, IMG submission 87026) | Freshwater microbial communities from Lake Simoncouche, Canada to study carbon cycling - S_130805_MF_MetaG | ecosystem: Environmental > Aquatic > Freshwater > Lake | place: Lake...
CCCCACGCACTATTGGTCAAGCGTTTGCTTTGCGGCGACGGCGAAATCTAGTGGGAAGCAAAAGGCCAACGAAAACTGCAAGGATCATCGGAATCACAATCAGGACGCGAGTAATGGTTGACGTGGTCTTTAGTTTTCCGACTACCAGTCCCAGAGTAAAAGTGGCTGGCTTACCATCTGGAAGTTGGGCCACTATCGCTACCCGATGAGCACCATCATCAATGTTGTTTGGTACTCGAAATGAAGCCGAAACTGTACCGTCAGGTTTTACAGCAGCAGTTCCTAGTTTGATAGGGGTTGAGAAAAACCAAACCGCGATATCGGAGTCTGGCTTGAAGCCACCCACAGAGATCTTGATGATGTCACCCGATGCAAGTCGTAGGTTTCCGTCATTGTCTAAAGGTGAAATTCCACCGTCTTTGGTTACCCCTGAAAGTGTCGCGGATAGTGACCCAGATTGAAGTGTGAGTTGATTGGCAGTACGAACCAGAGTTTGTTTGGTTGTCTTTCCATCAACATTTACTGCGCCTTCGCTGGCACTTATCTTTGGAATGTTGGGAGTTTCAGAAACTACTGGCAACAGTGATGTTTTAAGAGGAATTGATGTTGTCGTCTGAGGACGCGCAAGCGTTGTTGTAGTTGCGGTTGATTGCGATTTTGTAGGAGAAGTAACTGAGGGAGCAATTGTGGCAACTGATCCTTGTCCAGTGGCAACTGTAGTGACCGGGGCTTGAATCTCAATCTCGATCACCCGCGGTGTTGTTGTCGTGGTGGTCCTTGGAATGGTCGTTGTCGTGGTGGTGGTTGTAGTCGTTGAAGTGGTCGTTGTAGGAGCACTATCAAAAAGGCCAAATTGTTCGGGGGGGAGAACTTGATCTCCCCAAACGCGAACGTCGTAGATTTTGCCTCCTGAAGAATATTCACAACATTCATCGTGGAAGAATCGGAATCGTGATCCGCCCGATGGAGATGGCGCTGGAATCATTAGCGAATGCGCAGGATTACCGCCGAGTGCTTTGTCATCAACTTCTAAGATCTTCACCGCTGCACCTGCAGAATTCAACACATAAGCGAGAATCTTTCCGCTAGTTTGCCGTGAAATCAAAATGTTGTACACCGTATTTGGCAAAAATTGGAACGTAGAACCCGGCCGTGGGTAGAACTCCATTCCACCGCAAAAGTACAAATGGTCGTCGTCGGTTCCGTCTGAAAAATCAATAATTGTTCGATAACAATCTGTCTGCTCAAATGAAATTTTAAATGCGACACTGTACGAAGTACTTACAGCCGTATTGGTATCAATCCAAAAACCACCACCGCGGCCTCTGTTCGCAGTCCACTGCCAATACGTGCCGTCAGTATCAGTTCCATAGCTTGAACTGACGTTGCACGGATTTGCACTAGTTGTGCACGCTGAAGCAAACGTTAGGGAACTGTTGTTCTGACTGTCAGTGGCATTCCCGGCAAAGTCATACGCAATTGTTGGGGTGTAGGAAACTGCTGAAACTGAGCGGGCAAGGAAGGTGGGACCCATTCCAAATATCTCAAGCAACATGGCCAAGAAAAGCACTGGGATCGCTATGCGTTTGCCTTTTGTTTTAACGATTTCCATGCTGTTTCTCTCAATACGCGTACTGCCTTGGCTTTTAGCTAGAGCTTTCTGTTAGGAACACATTACAAGTTAAGAGTCAGCGGCTAATACTCCGTGTTTGTGCGGTCGTTTCGGGCCACACCATATATATAAGGAGCGCCCTGACCGCCATTAGTTCGGAAAGGGTGGGTTGAACTTCTTGGCGGCAGAACAATAGCCATTGTTGGGTGGGTGGCAAAGGGTAGGTAGCGTCATGTCTCTACTCGCGCGAGTGGCGAAATGGCAGACGCGCTGGCTTCAGGTGCCAGTGTTCGAAAGGACGTGGGGGTTCAAGTCCCCCCTCGCGCACCAAACAACTGCCTGAAAGATGATCCGCACTAGCGGACTCACACTGATTTCAGAGATAACTGACGCAAATGAAGATGGTGCAAGCTGAAAGCGTTACAGCGGCGGGTGTCAACACTTTCCAAGACAAAGCACCACGCCGAATAGGTGTCTCTACGTAGTGGTACGAAAGTACGGCAAGAACAGGAGTCAACACGACGACCACAAGACGTTTTTCGATGAACGACATTGACGTTCGAGAGACCCACATCAACAGTGGCGCATGAAATAGATATACGCCGTACGAAATCTTTCCTGTATATCTCAATGGGGATAAAGAAAATAAGCGCTTCACAATAGTTTCTTGAGTGCACGCCACAATGATCGTTGCCGAAACTAATGAGATCGCGACGAAGCCGGCATTTTTATAAAAAGTCGTGAAGAGACCGAGAGTGTACGAGAGATACATAATCACCAGAACCGAAATGCAGCCAAGCGCATTGATGATATGGCGATATTTCGCATCAATAGTTCTTGTATTAAAGAAAAGTGCTACCAGACAACCTGTTGCAATTTCCGCCCATCGCGTGAAAGCAGAACCGTACACCTGGTTCATGTGTCCGTTGTAAAGAAAGGTAACGACTAGCCCAGTTGCAATTGTCAATGTGAACACCAACGCTGCAGACCACTTCCACTTTGCGGAAATCATTATTACTAATGGAGCCCACACGTAAAATTGCATCTCAAGAGATAGTGACCAAAGATGACTAACAGGATTAGGAAAATAACTGAAGTCATCAATGACTATTCGCCAGTTGTGTATCTGTAAGAGAGCAAAGATGTGCTCGGTCGCAATGTGTCTGTCCATCCAACCTTGGACTGCCCACACAATGGTCGCAACAGTTATGACAATGAGCGAAGCGGGAAGCAGTCGTCTTGCTCGACGGGCCCAAAACGACCGCAACCGAACACGACCTGTGGTGTCACGCTCACGTAAAAGAGAGCTGGTAATCACAAATCCGGACAATGTGAAGAACAGCGACACTCCCAGAAATCCACCGGGCAAGAATTCGACCCACAAATGAAAGATCACTACGAGAAGAACAGCAAACCCGCGAACACCGTCTAACGAAGAAATGTGGTTGTTATCTGATGAATTAACCGACAGATTCTGCGAACTGGTCTCCAAAACCATGGTCAGAACCCGCCCGTTTCAAGCGAAACATAAAGTAAGGCATACGGGTATTGCATGTATCAACTTTAGTCAAGCAATTTGGCGGTGTTTCAAAGGTTGTGGGGGGTTCAAGCTCCGCCGCGCACCAGGCGTAAGTAGTTTCTCAACTTGAATCTCATTTCTTATAACTTTTGCCAATATTGGAAAAAGCTGTGATTCACGTTCTGTCGAGCTTTTGCTTGAAGTTAAAATCCGCAAACGTCTTTAGTCTCTTTGAAGATTAGTTCTCAGATAACATCTTCTTTGTGAAGCTTGCACCCAAAGTGAAAATTTTGAGATGACCGTAACTTTAGTTGTTCCGTTCTACAATGAAGCTGCCAGATGGAATGAAGAATATTGGATCCAGATGTTTGGCTTGGCTGACATCAATTGGTTACTAGTAAATGATGGCTCATCTGATTTTACATCGAAGTTAATTGATTCAGCATGCGCGAAGAATAATCATGTCTCGGCGCTACATCTTGCACGGAACGTCGGCAAGGCAGAGGCAGTACGACAAGGAATGGTTTCCGTTCTTCAATCAAATGTTCTTAATAGTGGAATTGGATTTATTGACGGAGATGGTGCTTTCTCACCATTCGATGTTGATCGATTATGTACCGAATTCAATTTCCGAAATGTTAATAACGAACTCAAACTGTCTCTGTGGACCGCAAGAATAGCGTTAGCTGGACGCAACGTGAGGCGATCTGAAATCAGACACTATCTCGGACGAATTATTGCTACCTTTCTTAGCGCTGGCCTTAATGGGTGCCCTTACGATACTCAGTCAGGTTTTAAAATTTTTCCCATCTCAAGTCAACTTGAAGAAGTTTTGCGGACCCCGTTTAGGACTCGATGGTTATTCGATGTTGAGATACTCATTCGGTGGGAGAAATTAACGCTCGATCGATTACCAATAAGAGAAGAACCGTTGGACTCGTGGAAAGATGTAGCTGGATCAAAACTCACCTATCAAGAGATACTTAGAATTATTCGTGAGTTGATTATTATTAGCCGCCTAAAAAGGGCAACTAGGGAATAGCAGATAATTAATATGGACCTCAGGGAAATGGGTGCAGTAGATGCAACAAACCATTGGTACTACCAATCTAAAATTATTCCTTTTCTTTCCAGCCTCACGCGATTTGCGCCTAATGCAAGAACCATTTTAGATGTGGGTGCCGGTTCCGGATTTTTTGGAATCTCGTTGTCGAATTCTGAATCTATTACAAGGGTCACTTGTATTGATCCAAACTATCTAGAGGAGAGAATTCAAGGAAAAATTGAATTTGTAAAACACACCGCTAAAACAAGTGCTGATGTTTATATTTTTGCTGACGTCCTTGAACATGTTGAAAATGATGTTGAATTGTTGAAAAGTTACACCGATTCGGCTGAACCAGGTTCACTAGTCCTTATTTCAGTGCCTGCGTTTAAATCATTATGGAGTCGACATGATGAGTTTTTAGGACATTTTCGTAGATATAAATTAGATGAAATTAGTCGAGTGGCTGAGAAATCAGGGTTACTTGTAATCGAGCGGTACTATCTATTTGGAATAATTTTTCCATTCGTTTGGCTTTTGAGACGCGTAAGGAAGAACTCTGATGGACAAAGCGATATGAAGAATGCATCCCGTTTGGCTAATTGGTGCTTGAAAGTATCGCTTAGTTTTGAGCATCGGTTACGCATTAATCGACTAATGGGCGTCTCTGCTTATATAGCTGCAATCAAACAGTGATTCAACGCGCTATCAGGTCATAACGAAAGTTGAATAAGACTCATTACCACTGGTTGTTTAACTCCGAGTCGGGATAGCTACGGAATAACGAAGCGGGTAGACCTGTTTCTGGTTGAGAGGTCGCTCTAACGGCCGCAAAGAGGTACTGGCCCAGGTCGTTGTTTCTCCAATGAATCGTTTGTAAGACGCTTTGAAAACGAGGGTGTTGTGAATAGTCCACATGGTGAGCGTCAGCGGTGAAGGTTGTTTCTGGTGTGAAACCAGAAAATTTCAATAACTGGACTAGCTCATGCATAGAGAATTCGCGATTATGTCGGCCGTATGGTCCAAATCCAGAATAAGGATCATAGATACTTAAACCGTCGGACAAAGCTAAGACATTTCCTAGTCGAGCGACGTTAGGAGTGGTTACTAGTAAAAGTCCTCCGCGCTTTAAAACCCGGTTGATTTCCTTGAGTGTATGAACTGGATTCATCAGTAAGTGTTCAATAATTTCACAGAAGACAACTACATCAAACGAAGAGTCCTCGTATGGGAAACGAGACTCTTCAAGATTAAAGTGATCAAATTCGAGCACAACTTCTTGGCGGCCAGAGCCATTATCCCAAGATTTTTTTTGTGCCTGTTTGCCTTCCGGGCCACCAAAATAATTGGCTAGAGTCAGTTCGAGATTCGTGTACTCGCGCAATAGGTGCGTGATGAAATAGGGATTAGCACCAAGTTCCAGACATCGTCCAGTTTCTGAACGTACTAATTGCCATGAATGGATACAACGATAAAAAGCGTCAAGCGAATAACCGTCGAGTTCCCCCGGGATGCTCTCGTCAATTGTTACTCCTCTAAATGTGAGTAACAATTGTTCTTCGGTCAGGCCATCTGGGAGCTCAAAAGACCGAAAGGTGGGCGGATAAGTAAGAAAATCAGCGTTGGAAGTTGTAGGTTCTTGACGCCGCCGTGCCAGCAACGAGCGCAACAAGGGTTCTAACGGGGTATTGAGAAACATTTTCCTGGCAAGACTTCGTAACACATCCCCACCTTATCCGTAACCAAAACATGGGCCACACATGTAAAGACCTGATAGAGCAGGGATCAAAAAGAGGGAAGTTTATGATAAAGAATAAGCAATGCTGACACTAAAGAAGTCTCAATTCCACATGCCTCCCTCAAGTTTTGTGAGGCCTCTAAGAAAGATTTTGGATGTAGAGAGATGACGATTGTAAAAAAATCTTCAACGCAAGAAGAAGCGACAGGAAGTAATTTAAGTTTACTCAAGTCGAATTTCTTACTTGTCGGCCTAGTGTCCCTCTGCCTAGTTGTGATCTTGAGGCTTTGGAATTGGTCGCCACGTATACCTTTGGCTGTAAGAGGTGATAGCGATTTTCAGTTAGTGATTATTTCAAACCTCATCAGGCACGGCTCAATTTGGATCAATAACGAGATGGGTGCACCGAGCACCTTCAATATCTATGATTTCCCTCTGGCCGGAGATTATATCCATATTCAATATCTCCACTTCCTAGCATTGGTCACTAGAAATGCGCCGTTAACCGAAACACTTTTCTTTTTCACCACATTTTTGACTGCTGCTATTGCTAGCAATATTTCAGCAAGAAGACTTAACGTCAATTCGTACAACGCCATTGTAGTTTCAATACTTTTTGCATTCCTTCCCTATCACTTCATGCGAAACGTGCAGCACTTACTTCTGAGCAGTTATTTTGTCCTACCGCTAATCCCGTACACAATCTTGGAAATTATTAGACCAAATCAAAATCAATCGCGAAGAAGGTGTTTCTATAAATTGGCTCTTCTCGGATGCCTCGCTGGCGGCACGGGGATTTACTACACAATTTTCTCCCTATTGATAGTTGCAATTGTTGTGTTAGTGATGTCGATACGGGAGGAGAAACCGCTGGAGGCCTTGACACGGTTCTCGATTTATGTTGGTACTGCTCTTTCACTTGTCGTCCTTTCTGTTTTGCCGTCTTTTTTCTACTTTTCAAAAAATGGTTCACAAGGTGTTAGACGGACATTCGGCGAAGTTGAGTTCTATGGGTTGAAGATAGCCAATCTCTTTCGTCCAATAATTGGGCATCGTCTGCATCTCCTTGACAAATTTACGAACAGTTTCGGACCGTCACCAATAAACGGCGAAGCAACTGAGATGCTGGGACTTATCGGGTCACTCTGCCTTGCTCTAGTGCTTGTCGTAACTTTGGCAACTCTTCTCGGGGTCAGACGACAAAGAGACGTAGTTGAAAAAAATGTCGAAGCCAATATTGTTTCGAGCATTGTTTTAGTTGCAATATTTATATCCACAGTTGGTTCTGTTAATTCAATTCTTTTTGTTTTTGGTCTGCAACAAGTTCGCGCATGGGGAAGATTTTCACCATTAATTGCATTCTGCTCTCTCGTATTTGCAGCAATTTTTCTGCAGAATTTGAAACATCTCTATCAAAAATCTTCAATTTGGACACGACTTGGACTACTGACGGCAGTGTTGTGCATCGGTCTTCTCGATCAGACAAGCGAAAGGTATGTTCCAAACTATGTGGGCGCAAAATCGACCTGGGCGAATGAGGAAGTGTTTACAAGAGCGGCTGATGATTCATTTGCTCCAAAATCTATGATTTACCAATACCCAGATGCACTATTCCCAGAGAACGGACCGATTGTACAAATGGATGATTACACACAAGCTTTCCCCTACATACACGGAAGCAATCTGAGGTGGAGTTATGGACGAATCAAGACACGGAGTGGTGAATTTCATCTCAAAGTAAGAAATTTGGCAGGTCTAGAGCTGTTGACGTATTTGAAGCAATCAGGATTTGTTGGAGTTCACATTTCAAGGGAAGGATTTGAAGACAGAGGTGTTGAATTTATAAAACTGGCACTGAATTTGGGTGCTGAACAGATCTTCACGAGTCCTGACGATCAGCAAGTAATGCTTGATCTTCGAGGATTAAGAGCAGCACCTTGATGGTTGTTTATAGAGGACTACAAAATTTGTGTTCAAAGTTCTGGCTTGAAATAATCACAATCATCCTCACTACTTCCGTTGTTGCAGTAATCGTCAGTCGCGGAATTTCACTCGAAGGGGACACAGTTGCGTTGGTGGATAGCGCCAATGCATTAGCCAAGTGTTTCAGGTCTCGGCAGTTTCATGGTTGTCCCGGTAGTTACCACTTTGGTCTTATTCAACACGTTCCAGCATTCGCGATGCAAATGGCAGGACTTTCCCCAAAAACGACGGTTGAGGTCCTAGGGCTAATAAATTTGGCGTTTTTCCCTTCATTTGTGGCATCCCTATGGCTATTTTTAAAGCCTGCTCTGAGGCCATATGGAGTATTACTAGTTTTTGCTGGACCATTAGTTGTTTATGCTGGCAGCTCATTTGGTGAGTTACTTCAGTCCGTTGTATTTGTCTATTTCGCTGTAGCGGTATTTAAAAAAAATCGACCACTCATTCTGCTGATGGGAATTCTTGCGGCGAGCACTCGGGAGTCTGCTTTTGTTGCGCTTATTTTTGTCGTTGTTGCGATAGCAGTATCAGATGGTTGGAGGGAGGTCTTAAAAAAGAGGCTCCAGATATTATGGGGATTTGCTGGCATCTTTCTTGGGCTAGTACTTATTGAGATTTTTAATCTTTGGAGATTTGATTCCCTGAGTAATCCGACTTATACAAGTCCACTACTCTTTACGCGTCAGTTATCCACGAACCTTTCGTCCTTCTTTGGATTGTGGTTTGCCCCTGGAGGGGGTGTCTTGGTTTTCTGGCTTGTAAGCGGATTGATCTGTCTTTTCGTCCCAGTATGTTCCTTGTGCCAGAAAAGCCCAAAAAAAAGAGAAAGCTCCATAGCAATATTGATCAATCTGACTCTGGCTACTGCAACTCTCGCAACGTGGTTTTCACCATTTGGGTGGAACGCTTGGGGGCCACGACTCCTTATTCCAACTATTGCCATGATTGGGTTTGTGACGTTGCTGCTTTTCGAGGAAGTTATTGGTGAACTTAAGAAGTTCTATTCAAAGCACAGGATTGCCTATGCAGGAATATCGATATTGGTTGTGATTAGTGCGATTCCTTCTTATGGAGTAGTTTTTCAACCTTCCTCCTTTCATCATTTTTTCACACCTGATGCTGTATGTCCCAAATTGCTGATTATTCAGAATGATTCAGATTATTTCTATCGATGTCTAAGACATATGATGTGGCGAACAGATGAGAGTATGTGGGGACTTGGTTTCGATGGAGTCAACTTCTTCGCCTTGATTCCGATCACTTTGATTTCAATTCTGCTGGTAATGATAATGACCAGCAAACAGAAATTTGATTCTTACAATACAGAGAATTTATAGATCTAGTATTTCTGGTAGTCATAACGAGACTTCTGTTGTGTCTCTAAAATTTAGCTATCACTAAATTGTTTAAAACCTTATTTTTGTCCAGTAACAATGACAGATTGTCCAAACGGGCGCTTTGGAATTTTGTCGGTAATTTTGCTGATTGGTACAACAATTCGGTCATATAGATTTGTAACAAATTTTGTTGCAGTCATCGTACCCAGAAGTCGATTTGACACAAACCAAAGTATGGCGCCGACGGAGTTAAAGTATCGACTCTCAACATTTTGGAATCCTGTGAGTTGAAATCTTTTGGTAAGTGAAGTTTTGGTGTAACGCCTTACATGCCCAATAGATGCATCAAATTTGCTGTATAGGAAATTGTGAGCAGGAGATAGAACAGTCAATGTTCCACCATCCTTGAGTAATTCTTTTGCCGTTAGCAATAGAGAACAATCATCATCTACATGTTCTAAGACGTTGATGAGAAGGATTTGATCGAATGGAGAAAATTTTGAAAGGTCTTCAATATTCTGGACTGCTCTAAATTTTTCCCCTTCGCCGGATGCGTGTTGCAGAATGTTGAATGCATCTTTAGATGGCTCAAACGCGACTAATTCTGCGTGGCTGGCTAAAAGCAGAGACATAGTGCCTGTGCCTGCTCCTATTTCAAGTATTCGTTTTGATCCTGGCAGAAATACAATTTTGTCTATCCAGTTTGCATAATTTGGCATCTCATCCTGCAATACGTCGAGAGTGTTGCTCAGAACAGATCCATTGGTTGCTTCACCAGAAGAGCGGGTACTCGATCGTGAGGAAAAATTTCGCCAGCCTCGCCAAGACCCTATAAGGGATTTACTTCCCATCGCATTGGCATAATTTTTATCAAATTGCAATCCCGCGCGACTCAGTGATGTAGACACCTCTACCAATAAGTCATCGGCAGTTTGGCTCATCCATGGCTGGTAAAACCAATTTCCTGGTGCAGTAATGGAAACAATACATTTACGACTAATTCCATGAGTAATCTGCATCCGGCCTTGTTCAGGGAGATTACTCAAGACCGCGGCTATTGATAAGAGCTCGGTGCGACCCTCCAAATGACTTGCAAAATCGGTGACTCTTACGCTTTTTGCAGCTTCCGGGGTTCCGTGAAACTTCAAATAAATTAAAGTGTCAACACTCATGACATGTAATGATAGTGGAATATGACTATTCCAATACCTCAAAAATGCCTTTCTGTAGTTATGCCGTGTTTTAACGAGTTAGAAACGATTGAGGAATGTCTCACAAATGTGCTGTTGAGTCCATGGGTACTAGAGGTAATTGTCGTAGATGATGGTTCAAAAGATGGAACTCGTGACGTGCTTGCAAAAATGGACGATGAGCGTGTCAAAGTTCATCTTCAGCCTCGTAACGCGGGAAAAGGATCAGCATTACGAAAAGGATTTAGTTTGACTCTCGGTGATTTTGTGATTGTTCAAGATGCCGATTTGGAGTACGACCCTCGCGACTATGAACGGATTTTGATCCCATTGATTGCCGGACAAGCAGACGTTGTTTTCGGGTCTCGATTTAAGGGTAGTGATGCCCATAGAGTCCTCTATTTTTGGCATTCTGTTGGGAACAAACTCTTGACAATTTCTTCAAACATGGTCACTAATCTCAATCTCTCAGATATGGAAACTTGCTATAAATGCTTCAGACGTGAAGTAATTCAGTCGATTGATTTGAAGGAGAATAGGTTTGGAATCGAACCAGAAATCACGGCCAAGGTTGCTGCGGGCGGTTGGCGTGTTTACGAGGTTGGAATCTCCTATGCGGGTCGAACATACGATGAAGGTAAAAAGATTGGCTGGAAAGATGGCGTGCGAGCCTTTTACTGCATTATCAAGTATTCAATAGTGGCCAAGAAGCGAAAGAGTTAATTCTCAACGAGATTCAGTTGTCTTGTCGGGATTACAGCGTTTGAGAGAACCTGAGAAAGCATTCGTAAGCCAAATTTCTTCCCAGTATCAAGCACATTTAGCGTGATTAATGCCGAGAAGTCACCACACTCACGAGACTGAATGCGAACAAACTCTAGACTCTTTCAAATGTCGAATATTGCGGTAATTGGAACAGGGTATGTGGGGTTGTCCTCGGGCGCCTGTTTCGCCAAGTTGGGGCATAAAGTCGTATGCGTCGATGTGTTGCAGGCAAAGATTGACAAACTTAACAAGGGAATTTTGCCGATCGTGGAGACCGGATTGGATGCCCTAGTTGCAGAAGGCGTTGAAGCTGGTCTTCTTACTTTTACAACAGATGTAGTGAGTGCGGTGAAAGACGCTGAAGTGGTTTTCTTGTGTGTCCCTACTCCAGAAGGTGCAGATGGAAGTGCTGACCTTTCCTATATTCAGACAGCAGCAAGAACTTTGGCGCCACTTTTGCTAAGCGGCGCGGTGGTGGTGAATAAATCAACTGTTCCAGTGGGTTCGACAAAAGTTGTAGAACGCGAACTGAAAAGACCCGATGTTGCAGTGGTTTCTAATCCTGAATTTCTGCGTGAAGGTAGCGCTATTCACGATTTCTTGAATCCAGACCGAATTGTTGTGGGGTCAGACAATCAAGAAGCAGCTGTTCGGGTAGCGGCACTCTATGAAAAAGTTGGAGCACCGGTAGTGGTGACAGACCCGGCGTCAGCAGAAACTATTAAGTACGCTGCAAATGCTTTCTTGGCAACCAAGATCTCTTACATCAATGCTGTTGCAGCAATCTGTGAGGGTGTTGGAGCAGATATCAACGACGTGGTTCTCGGACTTGGTTATGACAAACGTATTGGTCATGAATTCTTACGACCAGGACCTGGTTGGGGTGGAAGTTGTTTCCCAAAGGACACAAAGGCCATGGTGAAAATTGCAGAAGATGCGGGTTACGACTTTGGATTACTTAAAGGTGTGATCACAGTAAATGATCAGCAATACGGTCGAATTGTTGACAAGATTCGCGCAGCTGCAGGTGGATCACTGAAAGGTAAGAAAATTGCGTCGTGGGGATTGACCTTTAAAGCTTTAACAGACGACTTACGAGATTCTCCAGCATTGGAAATTGTGTCGCGC
>Ga0114977_10002308_pt1 | contig 12299 bp, 8 predicted proteins | sample S_130805_MF_Meta_FD_87026 | JGI IMG/M metagenome (GOLD analysis project Ga0114977, IMG submission 87026) | Freshwater microbial communities from Lake Simoncouche, Canada to study carbon cycling - S_130805_MF_MetaG | ecosystem: Environmental > Aquatic > Freshwater > Lake | place: Lake...
AGGCATCATTGCGTACGCTAGTGTTCTCATCTTTTGCATCGTAACTTGTTGACCGCGCGGGGTCATCATCACCAAAGAAGGGTCTGCTGAAAATAGAGACACTGTTCTACCCATATCTTTAGCAGCGTGAGCTGCGCCCATCATTCTCCAATTTGCTTGACCTGTACCTTTATCAGGTGCACCTGCAAATTTTGTACGTGCTAATTTACTCGGCATAGTAGCGCTAGTCATTGAGACATCTCCGTCTGTGTGCAGACTCCCACCTATCACTACATTCGCTTGTACGCCGAGGCTACCCTGTACATGTACCTGCTGATCACCGTCCGTAGCGTTTAAAGCCACTGTACCACCTGTGATTTGAGTATGCTTACCCTCAACACTCATGGTACCTGTACTTGAACCTATCGTCATTTGAGGTGCAGTTATTTTTGTTATGCCACCATTAATATTGATAGGGCCGTTAGTATTCATATCTATACCCTGAGCGCCGCATATAATAGATATTTTATTACTTACATTTAACGTGTAAGTACCACCAGGTGTTGCGAGGGGGTTGGTGCCATGTACATAATCTGTAGTTGCGTGACCTGCTGCTGAGCCTTTTTCACCAATATGTACTTTTGAAGGTACCTGTTGCCCACCTGGTACTGTAGCATAACTTTTTGCTTTATTTGATACAAGACCAATCTGTACGGTTTCGTTGCCAGATATTACACGTGTTGTATCACCACCTGGGGGGCCAAGTTCTGCTTCGTGTTTTGACATTGTTTCTTTAGCTGCAGAAGCTGCTTTTTCGGCAGCCTCAACTTTCTTAGATATATCTGAACCGTCTTTTGCAGTGCCTTTACCACCACAATCTGGACACTTACCACCTTTAAATGCACTGCTAACACTACTAATAGGTAGATCGGGTATTATCTTATTAATTGGTAAACGCGGAACATACGGTACGTTCGCAAAAGCTGTATCAATAAGCTCTCCTTCTCTCTTTTTAGAGTTTGAGATCATTTGCTTTTTACCACCACCACATGTAGGACAAGATACTGTTGATTCAGACATATAATATTTTTAAATTAATACAATATTAATTTTACCTATTTATAGCTGTTATGTTATACACTGCAAGCAATACATTTATTATTAAGCTAAATGAGAACCATCTGACGTAGAACCGCTACCAGACATACTATTATTAACGTTATGTACTACCTCATTAATACTATCCATTGCTTGCAACGCGTTTTGACTTGTATTACCACCTTTCATTATTAATGAACCTTGCGCAAATATATTGCAATCTCCTCTTGTGAAAAACTCTCTATTACCCATAACCATGTCGAACTTATTACCGTCCACCTGATGATAATCTTCACGAGGTGCATAATAAACATTCTGCTGTTCACCAAGCTCAAGATGAGCTCCACTATAACCAAACAACTTAATACTTCTATTACTATTTGAGACGTTTTCTTTATCAACCGCTTCTATTGCCTGTAATCCACCGCCTTTATTTGGCATCATAAACGCTGCGTCTTGTTTTGAGTATTTCTTTGGATCTGTACCAGGGTAATACATTGGCGGTGAAGCTGCAGAATATGCTGAAGCCCATTCCTGTTCACCATAGCTTGCAGCAAAATATACTGGGAACATTGGATCACCTCCCCGGAAAAACACCCATAGCATTGCGCCTACTTCTGGTATAGAAAACATACCTGTAGGCATACCTGAAGTGTTAACGGGGGATGGAGTGATAGGTGTTGTAGTATGCATTGCACTTGTCTCTGCTCCAACTGCACCCTGAGATCCGTTACCGGCTGGGCTTCCTGCAACAGCTGCCGGATAGTCTGGTACAGAACCTTTCGCCATCTCTGCTATGGCTGCATTACGTTCAACGTTAGTACCAGACATTAAATCTACAAACTTACTAGTGTCCCTCATCGGTGAGGGAATTACATGCCCTGCACCTTGTTGACCATCGCGTAGATGAGCGTACTGGTTTTGTTCTTCAGGAGATAAAACGCGATATAATATTTCGTAGAGACCGCTACCACCAACAATGTGATTGCCTTTTAATTGTAGTTTTCCACCTAATTGTTGAAAACAATTATACGTTAAATCTATACCGTATTTGATTCTCTCTCCAGGACCTACATCTACTAATGGCGCTAATAATGTTTTATTTGTTTGAGGGTTGTAGATTTCTACTAAAGCTGCTTTACCGTTTTTTTGACCGTTAAATAACGATGCTGTAGTTTTAATAGGTAAACTTGCACCTATTACCTTTTCGTTATTAGTACTGACACCCCAACAACCGACACCATTGTCTTGTGAGTCCTTATACCCGAAGTTACTACCTGGTACCTTTATATAAGTTTCATTTATATTTACTTTTTGGGTAGGTTGCTTGGGCAGCACATTTTCAGCCATCGGGTTTGCCTGATCAGGTTGTAACGGTTCATCTTTTTTAATAGCCATAGTTATTTTGTTTTCTGTTCACCTGTTTCTGCACGTGTTGTACTTTGAGCTACCGCGTTATTCATTGTATGTGCCATACCTTCACCTGATATTTTGCTAGCTTTCATTTCCCAGTGCCATGGCTCACTTGGAATTGTATTAAAGCCAAACTTAGGCGCGTTTTTTGCTAACCACGCATGTTGATTATTACTTGAATTAGGGCAATCAACCGCAAGACCTAAACCGTGATTTGAATTACCTGGTCTTGCACAAAGACCTTTACCTCCATTAAAGGGTTGGCCATATAAGCCTTTTTCTTTTACACATTTTTCCTGCTCTTCGTATGATCTATATGCGTCTGTTATTTTAAAAGTAGCGCCTTTTTCTTGTTTAAACGCTTCACACATTTTTTGAAAGTTAGCAGCAAAAGTTGGGTGTAAGTATCTTGATGCGGTTGGAGCTCCTTCACAATAGCTACCTATGCCTACAAGTTGTGCTGGGTTGTTCTTATCAAGTCTACCGTTCATTGCAGAGTTTGGTTTTATGCCTCCTGTAACATTTGCTCCAGGGGTCGCTGCTGGGGAGATTGCATTTGCATCTGGATTGCTTGTTGTACTTTGTGGTCCTGGATCTGCAGTTTGTTGATAATTACCAGTTGCGTTATCTAGGTGACCTGGCGCAGAACTACCAAATACAGGCGATGCTGCTTCTGCATACGGTAGAATACGTTCAAGTTTTTCTCGTAATTCTTCCGTCATACTATTCATTAAATTGTTACCTACACAAGTGAGTGTTATGTTTATTCCGTCAGCGTTCCATCTTTCATATAGAGCGGGTAGAACCTCAGGTACAAAGATCTTTACGCGCCCTCTCTTTTCAGGGTCCATGCGAGAAATACACATGCCAAGATACATTCCGTGGTATTTTTCCATATAGCGTTACTTATACTATAAAAATAATTAATGCAATAAAGGTATGTTAAAGCGAGGTGGGTCTTGCTTGACAACATTCTTACTATGATCTAATGTGTACTTTGTACCATCAAAGCCTTGCGTCATTGTTGGGCCTGTTATGTGATTTGACGGTACAGGATCTTGACCACCAAAAACATGGTTTAACATACCTAACTGCGGTCCAAATTTACCTATTACATCTCCAATTGCACCAGCTTTTACATTACCCATAACGCCTGCAAGATTAAAGCCTTGATTACCACCCATACCAAAATTACTTTTTTGACCTAACACTTTACTCAAACCACCACCTATTGAACTTGGTATTAATTTACTTAAAGCACTCATTGGATTGTTGCTCACAAAACCGCGAATACTTCCTACACGAGGGTCAGAAAAAATTCCACCTATACTAAGAGGGCTTTTCATATCTACACCAAGAGTACTTGCACCACCTGCTATTCTTTCAAGTGAACCAGCAACGTTAAAGTTTGTAGGCATTCCACCAAATTTACTAATGGCACCTTGCAAATTAACACCACCTAAACCACCACCTATTTTACCAGCCATACCACCCACACTGCCACCTAATTTACCCACCATACCAGACATACCGCCAGCTGCTCCTCCGAGACCGCCTGTCAGTTTACCTGTTAGTGCATCGACTGCGCCTCCTGGGCCAGCCTGTATGGATCCTTTAAGTCCACCAAACATACCACCAGCTTGAGCTAAAATACCACCTGGCCCCCCTGCCATTCCTCCGAGCATACCGCTTGCACTACCCATTATTCCTCCAAACCCTCCAGAAATACCGCCAAATGCTCCACTAACTTTACTTGTAGCTCCACCTACTATATTGTTTAGACCACCACCAAGCTGACCTGTAATATTACCTAAACCGCCCAGTCCGCCTAACGAGCCAGCTAAATTACCAAAATCCAACCCCTTTAAACTACCACCAAGCATACCTGATGATAATTTGCCCATAATGTTTGCTGAGAAACTACTCAGCACACTATTACCACCAAAAGCATTAGTTATAGATGATAAATTGCCTGCTAAGCCGCCTAATGCTCCTTGTATACCTGTCATAATAGGCCCTAAAGCTTTAGTTAAAAAACCAGCATTAAACCCAACAGCTTTCATTGCGAGTGATTGACCCATATTCATAACACCACTTAAAGCAGAGTTCATTTTATGGGTTATTCCCATCGCACCGCCATATACATCCTTAACGAGAGATGAAGGACCTGAAAGCAGTGGGTTGGAAGCACTTGCTACATTTCTAACACTACCGATTAATTGAGACGGTAGGTGAGATAGTTCATCTAATTTTAATGATTGATGACTTGTCATTACATCTTGTTTAAAACGCGGTGATATACGCTCTAGTGCAGTGCCTACAGATGAACTTATTCCACCAGCTGAGAGGTTTGAAGCTAATTGATTAGGCATTGTACCTAATGTGGTACCTACAAAGGAAGAAACGGGTTGAAAATTTTCATTAAACTTTGCTGCAGGGCTTTGAGACACACCTGCCATCGGGCTTGCGCCTGGGGGTAGAAAGTTTACATTATGTGTATTAAGACCACCTGCTGTAACTGTAAATAAATTTGTAAAACTATGCTTTACATCTCTCCACGTATCTAGTGGTATTTGGGAATTTCTTGCAGGGGTAAACTCACCACCTCCGAGAAAACTTCTTGCAGCTCCTACCGGGTCCTGTGTTTTTGCAGGAGGGCCTGTATAAGAGAACATTCTCTGTACAGCATCTAGCGTTTCAGGTTTCCCTGGAGGTACTCGTTTTTCCCACAACGTTTGTGGGTTTGTTACATTATCAGCCCAATTACCGTATTTTGTTGTGTCGCCCATATAATAATATTAATACTTTATGCAGTAAAATAATGCTTTATTACTTTGCATTTCTTTTGTCATGTCAGGTAGATATAAATACCTACCATCAACACTTCTAGAAGTTGAATGAAAAATTGTATTTATATTGTACATATTTCCGTTATATGTTATAAAACTAGGTTGTGTACTATAACCAATAGTAAGATTAAACAATATTGTTTTATTTAAAATTGTGTCAGTAAGAGAACATTCATAGTTACCAGAGTTAAGGTTTGTTATAGTCAACAACGTGTCACTTGATCCGTTAGTCTGTTTAGTACCTACTCTAAAAGCATATGACCCACTACCACCTGCAACACTTATAGCTATTGCACCGTCATCTGCTGTACCGTAGTTAGTTAATTTTTCAGAAAATAGTTTTTGTATAGTTATACTATGATCTCCTTCAAGTGTTGGAGCGTTTGATCTAAAACCGTATTCAGCTAAATTGTTATTACTATCACCGCAATATAGTTCTGCAGCTAATTTTGCGTATTTTGCATTTGCTACTATATCTATAGCTCCGCCGTCACACAGTAACCAACCGGTAGGTACTTTACGGCTCGGGAAACACATCATTGTACCTATTATTATACCACCGCTTGTATCTACTTGCTGTTCGTTCCTATTTACACTAATTGTAGCTACGTTATTTTGAACTGTTGCGTTTATTCCTACCCCTGTTACGTTTATACCTGTTATTGAAGGGCTTAACAATAAATTATCACCAAAAAGAGACAAATTGCCTTGTGCTCCTATGTTGCTTGAAGGGGTGTATGAGGATGTTGGTATTAATTTATTTTGTAAAGACAAAACTACTAACAATTTATCATTTGGTGGAGCTTTTGATAACACTATTTTATCAACCTGTACTGTGTAGTCAATATCTGGTGTTAATACTCTTCCGTCTTGTGTTACTATATAATTCTCAGAGTAAGTGTTTGTAAAACCTTCAATATAGTATTCTAATTGATCAGAAAAACAGTTTATTATATTTTTTATAATACTAGCGTTTGCTGTAGTACTTGATGTTATATTGACTCTAGCTACCCCATTTTCAAGTTTTGTTACATTTACATTATCCCCTGTAAAAATAATCTTACGTACAACTTCATCCTGAATACCTGTACCTGTTAATATTATACCGCCACCAGAAGTGCTGTTAGAGGTACCTGTTAACGTTTTTTCAATTAATGAACTATTAGCACTTACCCATGTGTTGACACCTCTTGTTATAGAACTATTTGATGCAATCCATGAACTATTTAAAATAATTGTATTTTTATGATCATCAACCCAAGCTTTATTTGTCAATAGAGCGTATGTATAACTTAAATCATTAACAATCTTTGCAGAGTTGTTTATAACCCACGTGCTTGTACTTATTAACGCTTTAGGAATTGCGTTTTGTAGAGATGATGTTAGTGCACTTTGTGTAACTAGACTTGCACTTGTAGAATTAAACCACCCAAAGAGTTTTTCACTTTTTGCACTAGTAGAAACAACCCAATTTTCTTGAGCGGTAGGGGTAACAGTAAGTTTGTTACCGCTTAATGCCAAGCGAGTTGTGTCGTAATCAAGACTGATAATTTGACTGTCACTAATGGCTATCCCACCTGTAAAGGTGTATTTACTTATATCCGTAGATATAAGTCCTTCAGGCGTTACTGTAAGGCCATTACCTACTCGTACTCCACCAAGTATACCCCCACTACCTGTTCCTGCAGGTTGTAGTTCAGCATTTAATAGTGCATCGATCTCAAGGTTAAAGCCACTTAACGTATTAGCTATATTAGTAAAATTATTGTTGATAGTTTGCAAACTATCACCAATACATTGGCTACCTGGAATGTTTTTAATATCGTATGGCATTTGTGTTAATAATTATTCTTTAACTTTCTATTACACTTATAAAACCTGTCTTTTGTGTTTCATCAAAATTTTTATTAAAGGTAACATTATTAGTTGTAGCATCAAACGTTTGTAAAAAATAGAAACCTCTTTGCAATACTCCTGTAAACGTAGAGAATGTTGATCCAGTGCCCTTGCAGGTCTTTACACCTTTAATGCAGTTTGTATTTAAATTCTTACTTATTGTATTAGTAGTGTTCAATCCAATACTACTAAACACTGTAGCTAAATTTTCTGAATAAAAAGTATTGCAATAGCGCATTTCAACATACGTAGGTTCACCTAGTATAAAACTAAATTTACTATTATTCATTTGCGTTTCATTTGAATGTGATGTTCTAAACCAGCTGTCATTTAGATCTCTATTTGCAGTAAAGAGTCTACTAGGCGTATATGTACCTGTTATTGTATTACTAATGATATGTTTTCTTCTATTTGAATGGTTGTATAAAAACACTTTTGGATGAACTCCGTCAATGTCTGTACCACCGTAGTTTTGTTCAGTTGTTCCTTCTAGTGTTGTTCTAATACAACCTATATATCTTTTTGTCTTGTCTGTTTTTAATGTAGGTACACCAAGTGTATAGTTGTAGGTATAGTTGAGATTAGTACCTACATTACTATTTGACCATTCTATAAAATCTATTTCAAATTTATCATTGTTGTCATTCCAACTAAGATATATATCGTAGTTTGTTTCTTTTTTTAACTTTACGTTAAATCTGTCTTGTAATGTAAACTCAAGCGGTTTAAAGTCTTTATATATATCTCTACACAGCCATGTATTGTATTTTGCACTGAACAAATATATGAACGTACCGTTATACGGATGTATGTATATACTATTGCTGATACAATTTATATTACTGTTTGTTTTTGATAAAGATATATAGATATCATTAAAAGAAGACGGAATTAATTCTTGTAATTCATTAACAAAATTAATATTTTTCTCTATAACACTACTTACGTTGTGTTGAGCTATTGATGCAATGTTCTTAACACGAGAGTATGTGTCTTGTAGAAATGTAAAATTATCATTAATAATTACACGAGACGTTGCAAGACATTCAGCTGAATTAATATTCTGTACTGTTATCATACTTTAATTTGTTATTTTAACTTGAACTGTTCCACCTTGATCTTGATGTACATTAAATGTAGTCTTTTTGTCACCAGCGTCAAACGCTCTTATTACATTTAAACCTTGATTTAATTCAGTACGCAATATAGTCTCTAGCGCGTATGTACCTATTGTGTTTACGTGTTGTACTGTTGAGTTTGATACTTCACCTCTATTAGGCATATCATCGTTATTGACACTCAAACTTATTGAAGCGTTTGAGTTGTCTACGCTTACTACAGTACTGTATACAGCGTGTACCAAGCAATTTGGCCCTGTTACTACATGTATTGGGGTATTTTTATTACTCAATTCATTTGAATTATTTAAAGTGTTCCAAAAACGTGCTTTATTATTTAGTAATTTAAACACTTCACCTGTCTTGTCTAACGGAACAGTTACTGTATAGTTCTTTTCTTGTTCAGTATATTGAAGTATTGTTTCTTCTTGATTGTAGTAATTAAATAAAAGGTTTCTTATTGGTCTATTACTGTACGTACTTGATGTGTATGTCACTTCTGTAGTACCTTCAGCTATCAACATTACTGTACCTATATATCTTTTATGGTTGTTTTCTTGACCTTGTTGTGATAGAACACCTTGATTAAATGCTTTTGGGGGAGGTGTGTTGTTATTCCAACGAACTAGTTCAAATTTTAAATCAAAATCATTTAGTGTGTACTTAAAATCGTCACAATACATGTAAATGTCGTACATCCCTTCAATTAAACCTCTTAACGATATTTCTCTAATAGTGCTAATATTAAATAATTCCCACCGTTGATTTACTTTATTGTAAAGTCCTACACTATTGCCTTTATAACTGTGTAAATAAAGGGTCTGTACGTCTATTAAAGAGTTACCAACAAGTTGTGCATTTGTTAATGCGTATTGTTTATGTGCAGATAAGCGAGCGTTAAATATACTTTGAGCTTGTTTATTTCTGAATATATTTTCAAACTCTGTTACTGCAGTTGATACTTTATTAATATCTTTAATTAACGTGGTACTTATATCTCTTAACTGCGAGATATTATTGTCTAATATAGATGTATTATTATTAATAGTTAATAAACTATTACCTATATATTCAAACGGTTCAATTTGTTTAATTTTATTTAACATATTAATTTAATAATATAAACTCACACTCACTATCAACCCCTTGTAACTCAATCTTGTATAAACCGGTACTTAATTGTATATTGTATGTATGTGTTATAGAACCATTTATACTGTCTATATCTTTAACAATTTGAAGTACTTTTTTATTTTTAGATAATGATGTTTCATTAAATAAACTTACGTTTAAAATTGCTTGAGAATCTGTACAGGAAACAAATTCTATACTTTCTGTAAAACTACAAACTGTTTGTATTTTATTATATAAATTTGAAAGAGATACTTGTGTATTAATGTTCTGTAAATCTTGATGTATAGTATTAGCACTTGATGCAGATATATGTATTGTACCTAACAAGCGCTTGCTGTCTACTGTTAATATATTATCTATAAGTACTCTGTCGGTTGTGTATTTCTCGTGAAATCTGTTTCTCTTAACTTTGCCATCTTTATCCGTATAAGATTCAAGAGTAAAATCTTGCCATTTTACAAAACTAAACATTAACTCCTTCTCTTTATATACAACAACATCATATATTTGATTTAATTCTAAATTAACTAAAGGTATTGCTTGTATGTTTTCTATACTCTCTACTTCCCAGCGCTTTGTTGCTGTATTGTATACACTAAGTAAATTGCCGTTATAAGGGTGTAAATATATTGTGTTTGTAGTTGTGTTTGAACTTGTTGTTATTGTACTGTCTAAGGACAGTCTTACCTGTACAAGAGAGGGTATAAAGGTATTTTCTACAATATTATAAATGCTGCTTAATCTTGCTTCTTCTATAGAAACATGCTCCTGTAGAGCTTCAAAGGATGAAACACCTTTTGATAAATTTAAAAGCTCAGAGTTAAAAGCATCAAAATTTGCATTTAAGTTGTACAAACTATCTCCAATATATTCACTCTCTTTTATCACTTGAGCATACTTCATCTACATTATTTATATGTACACTCTATATAAACAATAAAAACCTGCAATAAATGCAGGCTCTTATCTTGAATAAATCTAAACCACACTATACAATAAATTGTGGTTGAAACTTACCAGCTATCTTAAAGATCTTATAATAAACATACCTACTTTGTCTACTGTGTCTTTTAGTATTTGTTCGTCGTTCTGTTCTAGTGCACACTCAACCATTGTTTCTAACGTACGAAAAATATGACTGCATCGTACACTAGTGGTTACCTGCTCAGTGTTAAACTGTTCATTCTTATGAAGTTTTTTGTACTCTTCATTTAAATCTTTAAGAAACTTACAGGAAATAGGTTTGTGTTTTTCCATTGTAAATGACTTCCCTATACCGTTTCTCTTATTTACTAAATTTGTACCTATCTGTTCGACTATGCGAGGCGCAACGTATGTTTTAATCTTATTTGTGTCCATATATATGTTATATTTAAGCAAAAAGAAAGCCTGCACGAGGCAGGCTTTGCTTTTAAACTTTCTTTGTTGTATCTTAGAGATACTGTACTGTATGACTACCACCAGTGCTGAACTGACCTGCAGAGCCTAGACCCTTACAGATTACTAAATGATAGTAAAGTGCAGCACCGAAAATGTGATCAACAACACCATAGCGTGTCAAGAGACCGACGCGAGGGCTGAAGTCGTTAGGACCAGTCGTACGTTGAATCATAACAGGGATGTATGGGCAGTATACGATACCAGTATCATAATACTCAGGTCCTTTATAACCTAATAGAGCGTAATCGATAGCTGCTGGACGGCCTTGACCACCAACGTTAGCTAATTGCGACTCCGTACGTGTATCACGATAGATCTGGAATCTACCACCAACACTACCAACCTTAGCAATACCAACAGGTGATGTATTAACATTACCGTTTACAGGCATCCATGTAAAGTTAGGAAGTGTTTCTAGAATTGCGCAAATACGAGGAGTTGCGATAATGAAGTTAGCTGCACCACGACGATTACGAATAGCAACGCGATTCGCTTCTACAACTAATCTGTTGTAGAAATCACGAGCACGCTCACCGCTCCAGCGAGCGTCTGCTTTAGAAGCGTCCCAGATGCTGTAACCTTTATCAGAACCCGCATTCAAGCAGGTTTGAATCATACGCATAATCATTTCACGGTCGATTTCTGCTTGAATTTCGTAACTCATTGCGTTAGTCAATTCAGAATCGATATCAATACCGTTCATGTTCTTAAGATCCTGCTCAAGCTCAATGCTCCACTTTGCTGCTAACCTACGTGTACCAGCTTCAACAGCTGTCTTTTCCAAGGCTAGTGTCATTTGTGGGATCTTGCTAGACAATTCAAACTGTGAAAGAATCTGTGCAACACCTTGATCGTCTAGTGCAGAACGGAAGTCAAAATCAGAAGTAGAAAGACCTGTTAGTTCTGTACTAGATGTACCAGTAAATGCTGTATTGAGGTAATTATAACCAATTTCTTTACCGTCTGCGTTTGCCTGAGGGCCACCGACAGAAGATGCAAGAACAGAACCGTCAGATCTGCCACCACCATAACCAAGAGCTTCGTCTTCGTACTTATAACGAAGAGCAAATGCAAGACCAACTGGCCCTGTCATTGGTTGTACACCAACGATTTCGTTAGTGATGAGTTCAGGGAAGGTACGACGAATCATAGGTATAAGAACCTTAGGCAGACGTGCATCTCCACCAGCGTATGAATCGCTGTTGCCGAAAGCACCGCCTGTAGCGCCGTTGTTAACAGGGCTACCGCCATAACCAAATACACCACCGGTGCCGCCACCAGAGGTATTTTCAAAGCACCACTTTTCTTGGTTCTCAAGAAGGATAGCGGTGTTTAAACGAGTGTTTTCATTTTCAATAGGTGAAATCTTGTC
>Ga0114977_10002309_pt1 | contig 12297 bp, 8 predicted proteins | sample S_130805_MF_Meta_FD_87026 | JGI IMG/M metagenome (GOLD analysis project Ga0114977, IMG submission 87026) | Freshwater microbial communities from Lake Simoncouche, Canada to study carbon cycling - S_130805_MF_MetaG | ecosystem: Environmental > Aquatic > Freshwater > Lake | place: Lake...
AGCAGCACAGGCAGCAGTCGGTGGACGAGCTCGGCCCATCCGGGAAAATTCCGAGGATCCATGCCTGAATGTTGCGGAGGAACCGGTTTGGGACAACACCCGCTTGGGGTGCTTTGAATGAAAGTGGCTTTGGACCCCGGAGGATCGCAGTTGCGGTTCGAGAGCGAAATTGCCCGGGACTCACCGACACAGCAGCCTTGCCGCATTCCCAGCACATCCTCTAGCGTTGCCAACATGTCCACCCCGTTGAGCCGCCGCCGGTTTATAGCTTCTTCCGCAGCGCTCGGTACTTTGGGGATGAGCCCGCTCCGGGCGGTCGAGCCGTTTGTGCGTTCCTCGCGTTCGCGGTTGCGGTTGTCGTTGGCGGCCTATTCGTTTGGAGATCAGTTTAAGGCAGGCAAAGACGGGAGCCCGGCCCTCATGGACATGAAGAAGTTCTTGGACTACTGCGCGGATCACGCCTGTGGAGGGGCGGAGCTGACGAGTTATTATTTTCCGGAAAAGGTGACCGATGAGTATCTCCGCGACGTGCGTCGCCATGCTCACCTGCGCGGAGTCACGATCAGCGGGACCGCCGTGGGCAATGACTTCTGTCACCCTCTCGGCGAGAAGCGCAATGCCGAGATTGCCTCGGTGAAGGAGTGGATTCGCAAGGCTGCCATTTTGGGTGCTCCGCACATTCGCGTGTTTACCGGAGGTCCGCACGGAACCACGGAGGCTGAGGCAGTCAAACTGGCCATCGCCGCGTTGGAAGAATGCGGTGAGGAAGCGGGCAAGGCGGGACTTTTTCTCGGGGTCGAAAACCACGGGGGCATCGTTCGTCGCGCTGAATCCTTGGTCGAAATCATTGAGGCCGTCCGTAGTCCCTGGGTGGGAATTAATTTGGACACGGGTAATTTTTACTCCACCGATCCCTACCGCGAGTTGGCGTTGTGCGCGCCGTGGGCAGTGAACGTTCAGTTCAAAGGCAAGGTCCACGTGGGAGGCAAGTCTGCCATCGAGAAGGCCGATTATGCGCGCACATTCAAGATTCTGCGGGATGCCCACTATCAGGGGTTTGTCGCCTTGGAGTACGAATTCAAAGAGGACCCCTTTGTCCGTGTCCCTCAGATCCTCGAAGAGATGCGCCCGCTCTTGGATTAACCGGGCTGAGATGAGGCAAGCCTCTGCTCGGGCGAAGGGGCGCTAGGGGTGCTCGTTCCGCTCTTCGGGTGAGCCGGCCGATTCTTTACCCTCGCCTTGGATAGGGTTTGCCTGATCCTCCGTTCTTATTCGTCGATGAAGCTACCGCTCACCTTGTCGCAAGTCTCCCTGGTGCTGGGCCTGGGTTGTTTTCTGGGACACCTCTGGCCTGTGTTCCGGCCGGGCTCCTGTGCCGCGTGGATGCGCGGGTTCCATCGCAATACCGTCGTGGGCGTGGTACTGATGCTTTTGGGTAGCATCTGGTTCGAGCAGAATTTGCAGAACTCGGAGATCTCCGACTTTGCTGCATTCCGACCGTTCCTGTTGGGGGGAGTGATTGCTATCGGAGTGGCCAGTTGCTTTGTCGTCCGGGATTATCTGGCCGTGCGGGGATTGGCCATTGTGCTGTGTCTTGTCGCGGATGTGGTCTTGGATGTCCAACGGTGGCACCCGAGCCCGTGGCGGTATTTGGTGACCCTTTGGATGTACGGATGGGTAAGTTTGGCCATCTGGGTGGCCGTTTCGCCCTGGCGGGTGAGGGATTGGCTGGCTTGGTGCACGCAATCGGAAGGGCGGGTGCGCCTGCTGGGTATTTCCGGTGTTGTCTGGGGAGCCTTGATCTCAGCCTTGGCGGTCACGGTTTACCGCTGATCGATCTTCGGGCACTTCCTATCTTCGGAAGGGCTGAGGGCGTTAGCTGATTCAAAAATGCTCCGTGAGTCGGCGCTCGGGCTAAAAAATGTTTCCGTCCGCGATCGTCTAGAGCCCCGTGTCAGAGCCCTTTCCCTGAGGACGATTTCGGGCTTTAGTCAGCCCGGTGCCGCTACCTTACAAAATTGCTACGCTCCTCTACTGCTTTGACGAGCGGGACAACATTCTACTGCTGCGTCGAGCTCAGGATCCCAATCGGGGACTTTTTAGTCCACCCGGAGGCAAACTGAAGACCGACATTGGGGAATCTCCCTATGTCTGCGCGTGCCGTGAGGCTCTGGAGGAGACGGGCGTTTCCCTTACGCCAGCGGACCTGCACCTGAGTGGTCTTATTAGCGAATATGGGTATCAGGGACAGACTCACTGGCTGATGTTTCTCTTTGAAGTCAGGCCGCGCCTGCAACGCGTTCCGCCCCCGCATCGGGAAGGAGATTTCGGATTCTACAGTCGTGCGGAATTGGCCATGTTGGATTTGCCTGAGACCGACCGGGAACAAATTTGGCCTCTCTTTTGGAGCCATCGTGGAGGGTTCTTTGCAGCCCACGCTCACTGTCACGAAGAGGGAGGCTCCACCTGGACCTTGGAACAGAGCAGCCCCCTGCGTCGCGCCTGACCATGGAAATACGTTCCCAACCGGACATCCCGGACCCCGAGATTGATCGCGTGTTCATGGGTGAAGCGCTGCGCCAGGCGGCCAAGGCCTACGAGGCCCAAGAGGTGCCCGTCGGAGTGGTCATTGTTCGCGCACACCGGGTCATCGCGCGCGCTTGGAATCAGGTGGAACTCCTCAAGGATGCGACCGCGCACGCGGAGATGCTGGCCTTAACCATGGCCCAGGAAGCCGTCGGCGATTGGCGTCTGACCGACTGCACGCTCTACGTGACCAAAGAACCGTGTCCCATGTGTGCCGGGGCCATCGTCCATTGCCGGCTGGCGCGTGTGGTCTTCGGTGCCCCCGACGCCAAGGGAGGCGCTGCTGGGGGGGCTATGAATCTTCTGCAGTTTCCCACCCTCAATCACCGCAGTGCAATTACGCCGGGGGTCCGCGAGGAGGAATGCCGTCACATTCTCAAGAGCTTCTTCCTCGAACAACGCAACCGGAAGGATCGTCCGGCAAACCCCTCGGATTCATGAAGCTGGAGCGGCTGCGGTTCGTGGCAATTTTGGGGGCGTGGATCTTCTGCTGCGGCCTCGGCTTGCCGGTGGCCCGCGCCATCATTGTGTTTGGTTCAGGTGATCCGGTGCGTAATACGGCGCCCCCTTCCGGCGCCCTCGAGGCCAGTGGTTGGCATTGGCAGGGACGTTGGCAATTCGCGCTGGGAACGGTCATTGGGCCTCGCCAATTCCTCACCGCTCGCCACCTGGGTGGGGCTCCGGGCGATGCGTTCGAGTTTCGCGGCATCCACTACCGAACCGTGGCCCTGACCAACCGGCCCGGCACCGACTTCAATGTCTTTACGGTGGCGGGTCGCTTCGCGGACTTTGCGCCGTTGAACACAGGTGCCCACGAGGCGGGTCGCCCTCTGATGTTGTTTGGCCGTGGTGGACGTCGTGGGGAGGCCGTGGTGGGGCGTGGTTGGTGGGTGGGCGACTATGATGGTGCGCAGCGCTGGGGTACTAACACCGTGAAGGGTTTGGTTGGGGCTGATCAGTCGCCCGCGGGGGAGTTGCTGGTTTTTGATTTTTCCGGGTCGGCCGGTGCCGATGAAGCGATTTATTCCGGCGGCGATTCTGGCTCGGGCGCCTTCCTGCTCGACCTGGACGGTCAGTGGAAACTGGCTGGTGTGGGATACGCGGTGGAAGGGCCTTACACTTCCGACACCAACGCGCCACCGAAGTATGGTGCTTTATTTGACACGCGTGATCTCTGGGTTGGGCAACCGGGCAATCAGGAATGGTTGCCCGACGGAGCAAAGGCAACAGGGACCCGAGGCTACGTGACCCGTGTTTCGAGTCATGCGGCTTGGTTGATTCTTCAGGCTTCTGCTCAGCCGCCTGCGGGTCAACCGATCCTCGAATCTTCTGTCGATCTTCGGAGCGCTTTCGTGGAGGAAACCGCTTACTCGATCGACGGAGATCAACGCCGCATCGAAGTGCCTGTGTCTACCGTGGCCCGGTTTTTCCGCATTCGTGGTGCCTCGCGACTGCAACTGCGTTCGATCAGTGCCGAAGTTTGTACGCTGCACTTCGACTGGTAATTGGGAGAGCTCAACGCGGCGGTGGGGCGGAGGCGGGCGGTACAGGCGCTGAGTTTTGGGCGCTGGCGAGGATTTCTACGAACCGGTCCATTCGAGCACGGACGAGAGGGTCGCCTTGGGCGTGGTTGGCATAGATCGCGAAAACCAGTTCTTCTCCGGTGGCCGTGATCACATAGCCGCCCAGTGCGTGGACGCCGCGCAGGCTGCCGGTTTTGGCCCGTACGGCGCGATGGGCATGGCCTGTCTTGAAACGGTGTTTGAGCGTTCCGTCCACCCCGCCCAGGGGTAGGCTTTCGTTCCATGCTTTCTGCTGAGGGTGGGCAGCCATGAAGCGCAACAATGCCACGGTGGCGGCCGGCGTGACGCGGTTGGTTCGTGACAGCCCAGATCCCTCTTCGAGTCGCACGGAGTCGTTGGTAATTCCGGCCCGGGTGAGGAATTCTGACAGTCGGATTAGCCCCCACTCATCGTGCCGACGGGGAGCGGGGGAGGTGGCTCCAGTCGTCGCCTCTCTTTCTGCCTGACGGCCGACTTCGGTCAGCAACAATTGGGCGTGCAAGTTCTGCGAGGGTTTGAGGCAGAGTGCCAGACGGCGGGTGAGTGGATCGGAAGTTCGATGATCCCACTCCGTGGCGGGATACCCGTTGGTGGCATGAACCACTCGAACGGATCCTGAAACCGGGATGCCTCGGCGTTCGAGTGTTCGCTTCAATAGCTCTCCAAAAACTCGGGCGGGGTCTGCCACGGCTAATTCGGCCGACCAACCATTGGTGCCGGGGGCAAAGCGGCCGCGGAATTCAATGGGTCCGCCGGGCAATCGGCGGTCGTATTGGATGCGGTGTGTGGTGTTGGTTCCGGGCAATACCCGCCAATTCACGGCGAGGGATGGGAGGGGTGGATGAGTGTGGAAGGGGATGCTTGTGGCTCCGGGTGGGGCTGCGGGGGCCACCAGGCGGAAGGTGTTGTCATTGACCACGAAGGCTGAGACGGGTGCGCCGTACCATTCGGCTCGGTCTTCGTTATCCCAACCGGGTCCGTATTCGGGGGTTCGCACGGATGCATCGCACAGGACGAGGTCGCCGATGATGCGTTTTAGTCCTTTGGATTGCCACTGGGTCACCCAGGGGACGAGGGCTTCATCCCAGGTGCCCGGGCTATCTCCGGTTTCGGATCGAGGTGCGGTGCCGAGGCTGGGGTCGCCTTGGCCGAGAATCCACAGGTCGGAGTGCAGTACTCCTTCGGCGTCGGGTGGGTTGCTCACGTGCACGGGTGTGTGCAGTCGTGCTTCAGGGCCGAGTTGGTCCAGGGCCATGGCTCCGATGAACAACTTGGTATTGGAGGCGGGGATGAAGGATTTGTGGGTGTTGGTACCAAAGACCGTTGTTCCATCAATTCGTGTCACCAGGGCGCCCCAGAGGACCGAGGATGTGTTGGTTCCGATGAGTGCTTGTTGGAGTTGACCTTGTAGGCTCGCAAGGTTGTTGGGTGCCAACTCTGCGCCGAGGCAGTGGAGGGCGAGCGCAAGGGTCGAGGCGAACCAGGCGGGCGAGATTCGGAGTTCTCTGAAAAGACCAACCACGATCGAAGTTGGATGGATGGGTTTCATCCGAGGAATCCGAGGAGGGAACGTGGACTTGGGCGTTGGAAGGAGCCTTGAAAGATTGGCTCCAGAGGAAGGGCTCGAACCTTCAACCCATCGGTTAACAGCCGATTGCTCTACCATTGAGCTACTCTGGAACGCTCGAAGGAGGCGGAAACTAGCGGTAGGCATTTCGCTCCGTCAACGAGCATTTGTCGCGGGCTATGCGGGCGAAAGCGGCAGGGGACTGGGGACAGGCTGCGGTCCGGGGGTTGGGAGGGTTTTCGGTGGGGCTCTGCAGAACCGTGCCTGCGCTCGCAGGAAGGCTCGGGGGAAGGATGAGTTTTCGCGCTATGCGCGAGGAGGTGGGGTGTTCGCCTTCAATGCTCGCTCCGGCACGGTTCCGCTGCCGCTGGGTCGCTTTTGGGGACAGGCTACCTGGGGAACTGCGGGAACAAGGGACAGGCTGCGGTCCGGGGGTTGGGAGAGTTTTCGGTGGGGCTCTGCGGGACCGTGCCTGCGCTCGCAGGAAGGCTTGGGGAAGGATGAGTTTTCGCGCTATGCGCGAGGGGGTGGGGTGTTCGCCTTCAATGCTCGCTCCGGCACGGTCCCGCTGCCGCTGGGTCACTTTTTGGGGACAGGCTACCTGGGGTATCTTTAGGGACAGGTTGCTCCTGCTCGTTAGGGACAGGCTACCTGGGGAACTTCCAGCTCGTTGGGGTCAGGCTGCGGAGGGCTTTTAGGGACAGGCTGCTCCTGCTGGTTAGGGACAGGCTACTGGGGAGCGTTGAGCTCATTGAGGGGACAGGCTGCTCCAGACCGGTCCGGCTGCGGCTTGGGGTGGGAATGGGATTATCTCCTACGGCTTGGAGCGGCTGCGCCTGTGGTTTAGGCTTTGGACATGACTCGACAGAAGGTGTTGGACCTCTATTTCATGGACGCACGCTGCAAGCTCATTGAACTCGCAGCGTTCTTGGATCGGGTGGATCGGGCTGAGGGAACTGCGGATTTTCGTTTGGATGCGTTTCGTGAAGCGATGCGCCACCTCGGAGACGGCGATGCCGGGCGTGCGGAGGCAGTCTTGCGGTCGTTGAGTGACCCGACCGAGGAGCCGATTGCGAAGGCTCCAGGAAAGGGTGCCGTGGGGGCTTGGCCTGGGGTGTTGTAGCCCGGAATCTCGTAGCCCGGGGTCGTCTCAGGCGGACAGTAGAGACGCCGCTTCAGGGCGAACAGGCGATGACCCCGGGTGTGGAGTACAGGTAGCGTCCATCTCCGATCGGGTGACGGGCGATGATGGACACTCTGTCACTCTTCGGTTTGAAGCTGCCCCAGCGCAGGGTGAGTTGGTATCCGGTGCCCACCATGGCCTGTGTTTCAAATTCTTTAAGTTCTTTGGCGGTGAAGGTCCAGGTGTGAGCTGGTTGAAGGGCGGGGAGATTTTTGTCGGTCAGCAGTCCGTCAAAGAGCAGGATTTCAATTTCGCCACTGCGGATCGGTGCTGGTTTGGCGGCGTTGCCCACGTTGGCGAAGAGTTTTACGGCCACTCCGTCCGGTCCCGGGGCCCCGTCTAAATTCAAGGCGACCGGCATGGTGAGCAGATGCAGTTCCAAAATGCCGGATGTGCGTTTGGGCTTTTTGTTGGGGCTGCTGACGCTCCCTCCGTCGCCACGGGATGCCCCTGTGGTGCAGCCTGCTGAAACTCCCGCACCTAATGCTAGAGCGCAGACCAATATCCAGATGACGGGGGGGTTGCTGTGTTGAGAGGGGTGTCGGGCCATCACTTCTTGCCGGCGGGTGCGTTGGTCTTGGAGGCATTGATATCGTTCGGGAAGATCGAATCCATCAACTGGATCTTTAAGGGGTCTTTGCGCTCGGCCCCGCGGAGGGTCGACTTCTCTAGCATGCGGGTCGAGTAGTTCCCGATAGTTGTAATTTTAGGCTCCTGCTCGTGGTTGGCCATGAGCACTTGGGGGGTCAGCATGATGAGGAGTTCACGCCGTTCTGACTTTTTGGTGGAACTCCGGAAGAAAAACCCGACTCCCGGGATGTCTCCGAGGAATGGGGTCTTCTTGCGGCGAACGTCGTCCACGGTGCCGATGAGGCCGCCGATGACCACGGTCTGTCCGCTTTGCACGGTGACCGTGGTGGAAGCGCGACGCTCATTGATGATGGGAACCGTGGCCTTGTTGTTGATCTCTATGCTGGAACTGGCCAAGGAGCTGTTGGTGGCACCGACGTCGATCTTAACAAAACCTTCGCCGGTGATGCGCGGGGTGACCGTCAGGTTCACACCGACATCGCGGTAGTCGAAGGTGTTGATTTGTCCACCCTGGGGGGTCGTGGAACTTCCGGTAATGATCGGGACCCGTTGGCCAACGTTGATCGAGGCGACTTTGTTGTCGGCCGTGAGAATCTGAGGGCGGCTCAAGACTTCCACGCGGCCGTCGTTTTCCAGAGCCCGCATGAGGAATTGCATGTTGTTGCCGGTGACTAGCGCAGAATAGCCGCCGAAATTCTGCATTTGGGTTGGGATGCCAAAGTCGGTTTTGTTTCCGACATTCCATCCATTGCCGATGTTCTTGCTGAAGCTCCACTCGAAGCCTAGGTCGCGGTTGGAATCGAGGGTGACTTCGGCGAGCAGGACTTGAATGAGTACTTGGGATTGTGCCTGGTCCAGCTCTTCGATGATTTGATGAATTTGCTCGAAATACCTCGGGCTGGCGGAAAGCAACAGGGTGTTGCTGACCTGCTCCGGCACGATGGCCACTTCACGTTCGAGAAGGCGCTGCGCGGTGCCGACGGCATCGGCGCCCAGCACTTGTGTGACACGTTGACGTTCTTGGTCGAGGAAGCTCCGGATGGCGGTGCCGACATCAGCGGCCTGGGCGTTTTTGAGGCGATACACTTCGGTTTTGCGCTCCAGTGCTTCGGATGAATCCAGCGTTTCGATGATTTGCTGAACGAGGGCCACGTAATGCTCGGTGCCACCGACAAGCAGGGTGTTGGTGCGGGGGTCGACACTGACGTTCAATGCCGTCTGTTCTTCGGATCCAATCACAGCCGTGGCACTGGGAGTCTCGGTGCCATCCGCTCCGGGTTTCATTAAGGTGTACTGGATGGTGCGCTGGCCGGTGCCGGCCGCGGCATTGCCACTGGGTTGCATTCGAAACATCGATAGCAGGAGCTGCGCTGTCTGTTGCGCGTCGGCGTTGCGCAGCGAGAACACTCGAATCTTGGCTTCTCGCGATGAGCTGTTGTCGAGGCGTCCAACGATTTGCTCCAGCAGGCCCATGTAGTCGACCGGTCCAGACACGACGAGGGCATTCATTCGCGGATCCGGGGTGATGGAGATGGCCTCCTTGAGTGCGGCGGTGACGAGTTCCTTACCGTCTTCGGTGCGGGTCACGAATTGGAGCACTGACTGTGCGCTCGGGCTCAGGTCAGCCAACGAGGTGATCTTAGAATTCAGGGAGGTGTTCAGGACCAGGGTCAGATTTTCGGCGCGGGCATACTTGAGGGGGATCACGCGAATTTCGCTGACACGGGCGGTTTGGTCGGTGTCGAGCTTGGCCACCACGTCGCGGATGCGCTTCAGGTCAGCGGCACCGGAGGAGACGACCAACGCGTTCACACGCTCGTCGGCGGTGACCACAATGGGCAACGGCCCGCCTTGGGTGCCCTCGCGAAAGAGTCCCTGAACGGTCAGGGCCACCTTACGGGCGTCGGCCTTGGCGAGGGGAATGACTTCGACCTTGAGGCCGAGTTCCGCCTGCTGGGTGTCGAGGCGTCGAATCAGTCCGTCGACCATGGAGATGTCTTCGACGACGGCTCCCACGATGAGAGCGTTCACCCAAGAGTCGGCGACCACGGTGATCGGGTCCACAGGTTCACCCCGGGTCTTGGGCGGACGGTTTGCGAAGAGTCGCTGCAAGGTGGTCTGCAAGCGAATCGCGGTGGCCTCCTTGAGGGGGAATACCCGGAAATTGAGCTGGGCGAGACGATCTTCGGCATCGAGTTGGGGTACGATGCGATCAAGCATGTCGATGGCTTCCTTAGATCCGGTCGCCAAGATGGCGTTCAGGCGGGTGTCGGCGATCACGGCCACAGGCATGCTGCGTTCGGAAGCATTGAGTGAGGCGGAGTCGGCTGCTTTACGTGCTTGAAGGTACTGGGTGAGCACTCCTGCCAAGTTGGAGGCACGGGCGTGTTCCAACCGGTACACCTTCAAGTCGGTGGCGGCCACGAAGTCCAAGGTGTCGACCTTGGAGATGATTTCCTTGATGAGTCCCAGATTGTCCGGGCTGGCCGAGACCATGAGTGTGTTGCTCCGGATATCCACAGCAATGGCCATGGCATCTCGGCTTGCTTGGCCCGGAATCTTGACGTCGGAACGGCCCGGTCGGTACATGCCTTGTTGGACCAAGCTCTTGAGCATCGTGGACACCCGCTGAGCGTCGGCATGCTTGAGGACGAAGGTTTCTAACACGCCTTCAGCGACAGTGGGCTCCACGTCGATGCGGGTGAGGAGGTCGCGGATGAGGTCGAGGTTCTCTTTGTTGGAAGAGACAATCAGGGAGTTATTGAGGCTGTCGGTCTGGATCTCCACTCGGTCGGTAGGGGAGGGGGCTTGGCCTGGCAAACTGCGGGCCTGCATGCGGGCGGCAAAAACGCCTTCGAGGGTTACAGCCACCTTGGCGGCGTCATTGTGCTTGAGGGGCAGGACCGTCAGGGCCAATGACGGGTTGTCGAGCTTGCGATCGAGCTTCTTCAGCAGGGCGTCGATGGTTTCGTTGTCTTCGCGGCCGGCGGAGACCATGAGGGCGTTGACTCGGGCATCGGGCAGAATGACGGGCTTTTGACGCTGGGTTTCTGGAGAGGTGCTGGCCTGATAACGCTGGGTGAACAGCTGGTTCAACGAGGCAGAAATGATGCGCGCGTCAGCGTACTCCATTGGAACGATACGAACTCCACCGGTCAGACTTGGGGCGGCGTCGTCGAGCTTGCGGGCGAGGGACTCGACCAATTCGTAGGCATCTTTGCCGCCACCGACTAATAAGCTGTTAGATCGAGGCTCCGGCAGGACTAGGACACGGAGGCTGTCGGCCTGGCCTTTTCCGAGAGATCCCTGGCGGGCCACGCGTTGGTCCATGAGTCGTTGAAGGGTCGCGGCCAATTGTGCGGCGTCGGCATGGGCCAAAGGCAGGATGCGGATATCCCGGAACTCCGGAGCCATGGGCTTGTCGAGTTGGGCGATTAGGTTGTCGATGATGGCGAAGGCTTTGTCGTTGCCTGACACAATCATTGAGTTGCTCCGCTCATCGAGGGTGATCGTTGGATGGTCGCTGGGTTTGGCGTTAGCATTGCGAGCGCCGGAATGCAGGTCCGAGATGATCTTCTGCACAGCCGAGGCATCGGCATGTTTGAGGGGATAGATGCGAACGGTGCTCAGGCCTGAAGCTTCGGGAATGTCGAGTTGGTTCAGCAGTTCCTCGATCAGGGGGAGGGTGTCCGCACGGGCGGCCACGATGAGGGCTCCGGCGTTGTCATCAGCCTGGAGGGTGAGTGCGGTGCGTGTCTTGGCCTGCTCGGTGGAGACGGCTTTGCCACCCTCACGTCGGGTCTGAAGACGACTGACGTAGTTGTTGAGCCCTTCAGTTCCTGGGACCGCCGGACCCTCGGTGAACACCGATTGGAGCATGGGCAACAAACGGGACGGGGTTGCGTACTTCACCCGGAATACTTTCACCTCGGTGACAGCAGCATCCCATTGCTTATCGAGGTCCTTGATGAGTTTTCTGGCCAGTTCAATGGAATCTTTCCGACCCGACAGGATCAATGCATTGAGTCGGGCATCTGGGGTGACATTCAGCGGGCTGGCTAAGGCGCGGGCCGATCCGGCCTCGGGCTTGCCGGGTCCATCTTGCCGAGTCCCGAGCTTGGCTCCCTGGGCAAAGATGGCCGACAAATTCTGCCCTGTGGTTCGGGCATCTGCGTGAAGCAAGGCCACGACAGCGAAGTCGGCCGCCTCCGCTGAGCCAATTTGGTCGAGCATCTCGACGACCTTAGCCAAAGCCTCAAGGTTTTTTGCAGTGGAAGTGATGAGCAAGCGATTGCCGTCGCTGGGGTCGGCCGTGATCTTGATGGGGCGTTGCAAGTCGAGAGCAACGGAGTCTCCAGAGTCGCTGCGGATGTTGAGCTTGCGGACCTGTTCTTGGAGTTCGCGCGCTTCAGAACCCGCCTCGCCTGCGGCCCCCGGACGGAGCAGGTTTTGGAGGGTGGTGGCCATAGCCGGTGCAGCACTCTGCTTGAGGGTGAAGACCCGGACCTCGGCCTCGGCATCCTCACTGGGCGTATCGAGTGTCTTGATCATCTTTTCCACCTGAGCGATCAAGGGCTCACGAGCGACGACCAGTAACCCTTTGGAACGACCGTAAGGCAGGACTGTTAAAAGATCCCCCGGATGCTGAGCGCTGAGTTGCTGCACCAGTTGCTGGACCAATGGGCTAATCTTGGCCGGCGGGGTGTGAGTGAGGGTGATCAGGCGGTGAGACAGGTCGGCCGCGGGGTTGGCGGTATCGAGCTGTTTGACCAACGCCTCAATGATGGAAAAATCTTTGGCGGAGGCTC
>Ga0114977_10002310_pt1 | contig 12294 bp, 7 predicted proteins | sample S_130805_MF_Meta_FD_87026 | JGI IMG/M metagenome (GOLD analysis project Ga0114977, IMG submission 87026) | Freshwater microbial communities from Lake Simoncouche, Canada to study carbon cycling - S_130805_MF_MetaG | ecosystem: Environmental > Aquatic > Freshwater > Lake | place: Lake...
CCGGCGCCGATGGGCCGGCGATCGCCGGCGACGGCCCCCCTGCCGACATGAAGGCCCGGCTCACCTGGGCTCGGGAGCGGCACTGGGCCTACCAGCCGATCCTCCGCCACTCTCCACCCGATCTGCCCCCCGGCCTCGATACCGCCCGGGCGGCGGAATGGACCGGGCGAATCGACCGCTTTCTCGCCGCGGGAATCGTCGCGGCAGGGCTCCAGCCGGCGGCCCCCGCCGCGCCGCGCGATCTCGTCCGCCGGCTGTGGTTCGATCTCACCGGCCTTCCCCCTCCGGCCGACCGTGTCGATGCCTTCGTGGCCGATCCCTCCGAGGAAGCCTGGCAAGCGCTCGTCGAGGAGCTGCTCGCGACCCCCGAACATGCCGAACACTGGGCCCGTCACTGGCTCGATCTGGCCCGCTATGCCGACACGATGGGCTACGCCTTCGGCAACCAGGATCCGCGCTATCCGTTCGCCTGGACCTACCGCGACTGGGTCGTGGGGGCCCTCCAGGCCGACATGCCCTACGATCGGTTCGTGACGCTCCAACTGGCGGCAGATTCCGTCGAGCCGCCGGTGGCGAAGCCCGACCTCGCCGCCCTCGGCTTCCTCACCGTCGGTCGCACCTTCCTCGGCAACCCGCACGACATCATCGACGACCGCATCGATCTGGTCACCCGCGGGCTGCTCGGGCTGACGGTGGCCTGCGGCCGGTGTCACGATCACAAGTACGAACCGGTGACCGCCGCCGATTACTACGGCCTCTACGGGATCTTCGCCTCGAGCCACATTCCTGGCGAGTTGCCGGTGATCGGCACCGCTCCCCCCGGACCGGAAGCCGACGCCTTCGCCGCCAGGCTCGCGGAGTTGACCGCGGCGATCCCTGCCCACGAAGCGGCGGTGCGGAGCCGGGGGACCCGGGAGGCGATCGCCCACGCGGCTGACTATCTCCTCGAATCGGCCCGCCCCACGCCCCGCAAGCCGGACAACCGTCCCCCGCGTCTGGCCGATAACTACGACCTGCTCCAGGGGCTCCTCGACCGGGTGTCGCGCTCCGTCGATGCCGCCGGACCGCAGCACCCGGTGCTCGGGCCGTGGGTGCAACTCAAGGGAAAGACCGACGAGGAGATCGCCCCCGCCATTCTCGCGCTGCAAGCGTCCTGGGGCGAGACACCTGACCCGGCGATTGTCAATCCGCTGGTCGTCGCCGAATTGCGTTCCCCGGCCCCGACGACGCTCCGCAGTGTGGCCGAGGCCTATGCCCGGCTGGCGGCGCGCGTCGCCCCCGAGTGGGCGGGGGGACCGGCGCAGGGAGCGGATGAGGGGGGGGATCTGGTGGCGCTGCGCGCCGCGCTTGGCGGCGACGGGACGGCGCTTGTCGTCACCCCCGGCGAGGCGATGCAACTGGCCTCGATCGAGGAGGGGAACGAACACCGGCGGCTGAAGATGGAGGTCACCAAACACGAGGCCGAGTCGGCGGGCGCACCACCCCAGGCAATGGTCCTCATCGACCACCCCCAGCCCTCCGATTCCCACGTGTTCGTCCGCGGCAATCCGGGGCGACCGGGCGAGAGGGTCGAGCGGCGCCTTCCGGACCTTCTCGGTGGCACCCCCGCATCGCGGACCGCCAGCGGCCGGATCGATCTCGCCCGTGGGATCGTCGATCCTGCCAATCCACTCAGCCCCCGACTGATCGTGAATTGGGTCTGGGCGCACCACTTCGGCCGCGGCATCGTCGATCCGCCGGGCGATCTCGGCATCCGCGGCGAGCCGCCGAGCCATCCGCAACTCCTCGACGACCTCGCCCGCCGATTCGTCGACGACGGGAAGTGGAGCCTGCGCTGGCTCCATCGGGAGATCGTCACCAGTCGTGCCTGGCGGCAGTCGGCCGGCGCCCGTCCCGGGCAGGAGACGGTCGATCCGGACAATCGGCTCCTCGCGCACGCCAACCGACGTCGGCTCGGCTGGGAGGCCTGGCGCGACGCGATCATGTCCGCCGCCGGCGTCCTCGACACGAGTGCGCGCGGCGGCCGGGGGATCGACCCGCTGGCGCAGCAGTCGATGCATCGCCGCACGCTCTACACGAAACTCGACCGCCAGGACGTGCCGGGGATCCTTCGGGTGTTCGATGTCGCCAATCCCGATGCAGCGACGCACGAGCGGAGCCGGACGAGCGTCCCGCAGCAGTCGCTCGCCGCCCTCAACGCGACGCTCGTCGTCGATGCGGCGCGGCAGCTTTCGGCCCGGACGCTGCGCGAAGCCGGGCCGGAGGGGGGCGACGACGCCCGGATCGGACGGATGTGGCGGGCCTGCCTGTCACGGTCGCCCGAGGCCGACGAAGTGGCGATGGCCCGTGCCTTCCTCGGCGCGGCGCCAGCGTCGGTCGATTTCGGCCCCTGGGAGCAACTCGCCCAGGCATTGCTCGCCTCGGCGGAGTTCCAATTCACCGACTGAGTTCGCCATCCGCAGAGCCGTTCGCCGCAGGCCCCGAGTCAGGACCACCGCCATGACGCCCGACCCGTTCGACCTCCGCTCCCGCTCCACGCGCCGTGACGCGCTGCTCCGCACGGGACTCGGCCTGGGATGGCTCGGGGCGGCAAGCGTCCTGGAGACGGAGGCGCGGGCAGCCAACGCGTCGCTCCCCTCACCTGCCGCCGCCCCTGCAGACCGTCTCCCCCGTTCACTCGCGCCGCGACCGCCGCACTTTCCCGCGCGGGCCAGAGCGGTGATCCACCTCTTCGCCAACGGGGGCCCGAGCCACCTCGACACCTTCGACCGCAAGGTGGCGCTCGAGAAGTACGCCGGACAGGAGGTGCCCGGCACCCTCCCCACCGAGCGCCGCACCGGCGCCGCCCTCCCCTCCCCGTTCCCGTTCCGGCGGTACGGCGAGAGCGGGCTGGAGATCAGCGATCTTTTTCCGTCGGTGGCCCGCCACGCCGATCGGCTCCTCGTCGTCCGTTCGATGCACGCCGACGTCCCCAACCACGAGCCGTCGCTGATGCTGATGAACTGCGGCGACAGCCGGCTCGTCCGCCCCGCCGCCGGTGCCTGGGTGACCTACGGTCTGGGCACCGAGAACCAGAACCTCCCCGGATTCGTGGCGATGTGCCCGGGCGGCTACCCCATCAAGGGGACGGAAAATTGGCGGAGCGCTTTCCTGCCCGGGGCCTACCAGGGCACCTACGTCGACACCAACAAGCGGAAGGTCGAGGAGCTCGTCGAGAACGTCCGCCATCCGTTTCTCGACCGCGACGCCCAGCGTCGGCAATTCGAACTGACGACGGCGCTCGACCGTCGTCACCTCGCCGCTCGTGACCACGATCCGCAACTGGAGTCGCGGTTGGCCTCGATGGAGCTGGCCTGGCGGATGCAGGCCGAGGCGGGGGAGGCGTTCGACATCGCGCGTGAACCGCAGCATGTCCGCGACCGCTACGGCGACGACGTCCAGGGGCGGCAGATGCTCATCGCCCGGCGACTCGTCGAGCGGGGCGTGCGGTACGTGCAGGTGTGGCACGGTGCCGGCCAGCCCTGGGACAGCCACGACGCGATCCGGGAAAACCACGGGCGGCTGGCGAAGGAATGCGACCAGGCGATCGGTGCGCTCCTCGACGACCTCGTGGCCTTGGGGCTCCTCGACAGCACGCTCGTCCTCTGGGGAGGGGAGTTCGGACGGACGCCGACGGTCGAACTGCCGCAGCCCGGCACCGACATCAAGGAGATCTCGGGGCGCGATCACAACCACCACGGCTTCTCGGTGTGGATGGCCGGCGGTGGTGTCAAGGGGGGCACGATCTACGGCGCCACCGACGAACTCGGCTTCAAGGCGGTGGAGAAGCCGGTCCATGTCCACGATCTCCAGGCCACGCTGCTCCATTGCCTCGGCCTTGACCACACGCGCCTGACGTTTCGCCACAGCGGCCGGGACTACCGCCTCACCGACATCCACGGACGGGTCATCGAGGATTGGCTGGCGTGAACCGATCCGCCCGAATCCGTGAGACGCCGCGGCCGTTCACGCAGGCGCGGCTCCCGCCGCCGCCGCGCGGACTTTCCCGGCGGTGGCGACCATGGTGGTTTGCCGCCATGGCCCTCGCCGCGGTCGCGACCGCAGCCATCGAGCGCTGCAGAGTCCCCGACGCCTCCGGCCGCCCCACCTGGATGGTGCGCACCGTCCACGACGGCGACACCGTCACCTGCCACGACACCGACGGCCGGCCCCACAAGATCCGCCTCCTCGGCATCGACGCCCCGGAGGCGGCGCAGCCGGGAGGGAGAGAGTCGAGCGACGCCCTGGCGCGGAAGGTGGCCGGGCGGCGAGTGGCGGTCGTCTCGCGTGGCCTCGACCAGCACGGTCGCCTCTTGGGCACGCTCTGGATCGACGATCGGAACATCAATCGGGAAATGGTCGAGGAGGGTCATGCCTGGGTGTTCGGGAGGATCGCCCCTGATCCGGAATTCGTCGCGGCCGAGTCGAGGGCCCGTCGGGACCGGCGCGGGCTGTGGGGCGGCGAACGGCCGGAGGAGCCGTCGCAGTGGCGGGCGGATCATCCGCGCCAGCCATGACGGCCGCCGGCATGGTTCGTGATCGATGGCAGGTTATGCATCGAGCGGCTTGCCACCGGAGGGGGTGTTCCACACGCCTGAGAACAACCGGCTTCCGGGGTAACCCGAGTTGAAAATGGTCTCGGTCGATTTGTTCCACCGCTGCAACGGTGGCCCCGGCACTTCCGGGTGCCGGGCGATTGGTTTAGGTTGCGCCCCATGAACAGCAGTCGTGAGGTCGTCATCACCGGCGTGGGGGTCGTCAGTCCGATCGGCATCGGGCAGGAGCAATTCTTTGAAGCGCTGATCGCCGGCCGGTCGGGGATCCGGCCGATCACCCGCTTCGATTCCAGTTCCTTGAGCGTGCCGTTCGGAGGCGAGATCACCGACTTCGACCCGAAGCTATGGGTGCGGCCCCGGAAGAGCCTCAAGGTGATGAGCCGCGAGATCCAATTCGGCTTTGCCGCCGCCGATCTGGCGATGGCCGACGCGGGCCTCGTCGCCGGTGGAGTCGAACCGGAGCGGTTCGGGGTGGTCGTCGGCAGCGACATGATCTACGCCGATCTCGAGGATCTCGAACGCACCTACCGCCGCGCGCTGGCCGGTGCGACCTTCGATTTCACCGCCTGGGCCGAGGCGATCCACGAGGATCTCCACCCTCTCTGGCTCCTCAAGCATCTGCCCAACATGACCGCCTCGCATATCGCCATCGCGCACGAGGCCCGCGGCCCCAACAACACGATCGTCCTCGCGGAAGTCTCGGGGTTGCTGGCGATCGCCGAGGCCGCCAGCGTGATCCGCCGTGGTTGGGCCGACGTGATGCTCGCCGGCGGCACCGGCAGCCGGCTCCATCCGACGGCCCTGGTGGCCCGCGGCGACGCCCTCCTCTCCCACCGCCGCAACGCCCCCACCCGGGCCTGCCGCCCCTTCGAACGCGATCGCGACGGGCTCGTCAATGGCGAAGGGGCAGGGATGATCGTCCTCGAGTCGCGTGATCATGCCGAGCGTCGGCAGGCGCGGATCCGCGGGCGGCTACTGGCGGCCGCATCGCGCTGCGAACCTGCCGCCGGCGGCGTTGCGCTCTCCGGTTCGGCCCTCCGACTCGCGATCCGCGCGGTCCTGGGGCAGGCGGATCTCGCCCCGGCCGATATCGGCCATGTCAACGCCCACGGCGTCTCGACGAAGGAGATGGACCGGGTCGAGGCGGTCGCCATCCGGGCCGAGCTCGGCGACGTGCCGGTGACCGCCCCCAAGAGCGTCTTCGGCCACCTCGGCGCCGGGGGGGGGGCGGTGGAGCTCGTCGCCAGCATCCTCGGCCTCGGGGCGGGAGTCGTTCCCGCCACGCTCAACTACGACTCTCCCGATCCCGACTGCCCCGTGAATGTCGTTCACGGTGGCGCGCTTGCGGGGCGCCGGTCCACGGCCCTGGCGGTGAACATCTGCTCCACCGGCCAGGCCGCCGCCGTGGTCGTCGCCGGGGAATGACCCGACGACGCGACTCGGCTTCCGCGCCAGGGCTCACCACGAGGCGTTGTAGCCGAACGAGACACCCTGGAGGAACACCTGGCCACCGGGGTCGATCTGGTTCTGCTTGAGCTTGTTGAGATTGAATTGGCGGGTGGCGGTGGCAACACCGGCGACCCAGAGGAAGTCGTAGCCGACCTGGAGCGATGAATTCGGTGTGATGTTCCATCCCGCCATGAGGGTCAGGTCACCGAGGAACCCGGGGCCGATCTGCTGTCCGGCCATCTTCCACACCTCCGTGCCGGTGGGGAACGGCCCCCGCGGCGCGCCGTTGGGGGGAAGGGGTGTTCCCTGGGTGGGAACCGCAGTGGGCTGCTGGTACCCGTTGTTGACTCCCCGGAACTGTTGCTGCGTGCCATCGAAGGCGACCGCCGGCGCCACCCGGCCCCGCAATCCCCAATAGAAGAACTCGTTCTGGCTGAGCAGCTCGCCACCGAGGTTGAGGCCCCACAGCCAGTTCTGCGTCTGGATGAGGTAGTCGCCGCCGAACTTCGACAGCGGCTGGTCGTAGGCCCGGCCGCTGAAGGAGAACTGCTCGTTGTAGTTGGCGAGCCTGGTGCCGACGATCAGCGAGGGGAGCCATCCCCGTTCCGCGTGCCGCGTCCAGGCACCGTCCGGCACCATCACCATCTTGTCGCGGCCGAGGCGGCGATGGAGCTTGTAGTTGGCCTCGATGCTGTTGAAGATCCCGCCGCTGGTGGTGAGGAATTGCTGGGCACCGGTGAAGCCGGCAATCGAATCGGACAATGGCGTGACGAGGTAGGTCTGGGTGTTGGTGTTGATGATCGCATTCCACGAATCCTGCTGATAGAAGGAGAACCCACCGTAGTAGGTGAACTCGATCGATCGATCGCGGTCGAGGTAGTCCCGGCCGAGATACTCGCCGACCGTGATCCGCGCCCCTGGGGAGACGTTGTAGGGAAGGGCGTCAGTGGTGAGCAGACCCTGCTTGTTCTGGAGGAATGCGTATTTTTGTACGGCGTTGAGTTCGAGGACTGTCGAGTCGTAGCCGAGCACGCGCTTGTAGTTGCGGCCGCGGCTCATGACGAGCATCTCGGCCGAGGCGTAGTAGTTACCGTTGCCGAACCATCCCCCCGAGCTGCTCTCGGTGGGCATCTCCTCGAACGGGCTCTCGTCGAACTGGATGTCGTCGGGGCCGGTCAGTCCACCGGAGAGCTCCCGGGGGATGACCTGCTCGACGTCGGGCCCCCGGCCGGTCTCCACCACGTCCTCCAGGGCGATCTCCGCGGGGCGGACGCCGGATGCGCCCGAATCGCCCGCGAGCACCGATTCGGGATCGAGAAGAAGAGTCTCGGCACCAGCGGACGCCGCCACCACCGGAGGAGACTCCGCAGCCGGCCCTGCGCCGGCAGCCGTGGTCATCGCCGCCACGAGGCCGACAGCAATGAACCGGCGGATGAAAGCTGAGCGTGAGTGCATCACCGATGACCCCATTCCCAAGGCGACGGATCGGACAGACGACCCCATCGGCATCATTGATCGTCATCCGAACACTCTGCTCCACACTAAAAACCGGCATGATCGCTAGACTCCCTCAGGGTGACGCCGACCCTCTCAGCCCGCCCGATCCCCTATTCACCCCATCTTCTGGAGATGCTCGTGACACGTGGACTCGCCTCGCTCATCGCCTCGGGAACCCGGCTGTGGCTCGATTCCGTCGATCCCGAGCTCGTGGCTGCCGCCCGCGCCGCGGGCGTCTCGGGGGCCACGAGTAACCCGGTGATCATCGCCGATCTGGTCAAGACCGGCCGCTTCGACGCGCGAATCGCGGCGCTCGTGGACGGAGGCGCCGACGACGACACGGTCGCCTGGACACTGACCGACGAACTGGTCAGCGAGGCCCAGCGGGTGTTTCTCGGGGTGTGGGAGAATTCGGGCGGGAACGACGGCTGGGTGAGCTTCGAGCTCGACCCCCTTCTGGAAGACCCGTCTTCGGACCTCTCCCATGGGGAGCGGGTCGCCCGCTACGTCGATCGGGGGGTGGCATGGGTGAAGGGGCAGCGAAATCGGATGATCAAGGTCCCGGCCACACCCGCCGGGATCGGGGCCCTGGAACCGCTCGCCGCCGCCGGCGTGCCGCTCAATGTCACCCTCCTGTTCACCCACCGGCAGTACGAGGCGGCCCGCGATGCCGTGTGGCGCGGCGCGTCCCGCCTCGGGTCACTCGACCACTTCAAGAGCGTCTACAGCATTTTCGTGTCGAGAATCGACGTCTGGACCGGGACGCACGTCCCTTCACTCCCCCCCGGAGCCCAAGGGCAGCTCGGGATCGTCAACGCCAAGCGGATCTGGGCCGCCAACCGTGACTTCTGGGGGCATCACCCCACCGCGCTTGACCAGTCGATCGTCTTTGCGAGCACCGGCGTGAAGCAGGCGCGCGTCGACCCCTGTTTCTATGTCGAGGCCCTGGCCGGTGCCGACATTCAGACCAATCCACCGGCGACGAACCGGGCCATCGAGGATTCGGGGAGGGATTTCCCGCGGCAGATCGACAGCCTGCCCCCGGCAGAAGTGCTCCATGATCTCGACTCCCGCGTCGATACCAGCGCCATGGGCGCGGCGCTGCTGGAAGAGGGGATCGCGAAATTCGTCAGCCCGCAGCGCGACCTCCTGGCCATCGTCCGCTCCCGCCGCCGCGCCTGACGACTCCAGGCGGCCCGTGCGACCGCGACATCCCCTCCAGCCGCACTTCGGCCCCGGCCGCTCCAGACCGGAGCCCCCGGCTTTCGATTGAAAGAGAGAGGCGGGCCTTCCCAGGCACCCTCCACGGAGAAGTGTCGATGGTCCCCAAACGCTCCCACCTCCTGCTCGCCGGCCTGCTCCTGTTCCTCATCGGGGTGCAGTTCCGCATGGTGGAGTCGTTCACCCTCAGCGAGAAGTCGAGCCGGCTGCTCGCCGCCCAACTCGGAGCCGGCCAGGCGCCCTCCCAGCAGGCCCTGTGGGGCACCCCGCCGGCACGCCGCACGATCCAGCCGCCTGCCTGGATCGGTCTGGCGCTGATGTCGGTGGGCTCGGTGATCACGCTCAAGAGCCTGTCGCTCAAGGACTAGCTGCCCGTGGAAAAAGTCATCCATGACCTTTTTCCACGTGAGACACCCCCAACAAAGCACTCGCGTTTCGGGGGTGTCAGCCGCCGCATCCGGCGGCGGATCACTGTATCCACAGGCTGCCGGTCGGGCCGCGCCCGCCCCCCCCGGCCGATCAGGCAAGGATGTCGCCGATCACATGCCCGTGGACGTCGGTGAGCCGCATGTCACGGCCGCTGAAGCGGTAGGTGAGCCGGGTGTGGTCGATGCCCATCAGATGGAGCATCGTGGCATGGAGATCGTGGATCTCGAACTTCCTGTCGACGACCCGGTAGCCGTAATCGTCGGTCGCCCCCACCGTCACTCCCCCCTTCACGCCGCCGCCGGCCATCCACATCGAGAACGCCTGGGGGTTGTGATCGCGGCCGTCCCCCCCCTGGGCGAACGGCGTGCGCCCGAACTCACCGCTCCAGACGACGAGTGTCGAGTCGAGCATCCCGCGCTGCCGCAGATCGCGCACCAGCGCTGCGATCGGCTGGTCGACGGCGCGGGCATTGGCAGCATGCCCTTCCCGGAGGTTGCCATGCTGGTCCCAGCGGTCGGTGCCCACCGACGTGCAGGTCAATTCCACGAACCGCACTCCCCGCTCCACCATCCGTCTGGCGAGCAGGCATTCGGTGGCGAAGATCCTCGTCGGCGCAAAGTCGGCATCGCACCCGTAGTCGTGCTTCGTCGCCTCCGTCTCCCCGGCGAGATCGAGCAGATCGGGTACGGCCGTCTGCATCCGGTAGGCGAGCTCCTGATTGGCGATCGCGCTTTCGAGCGCGTCGGGTGCCCTGCCGCTCCCGGCGAGGCGTGACGCGAACGAGCGGTCGAGGGCGCGGGCGTAGTCGAGCTTGGCCAGTTGGGCGTCGGCGGAAGCGTCTCGCCTGCCGACGTTCGACAACCCCGTGGCGGTGGGTTTGAACACCGATCCCTGGAACGTCGCCGGGAGGAATCCGTTGGTGAAATTGTCGAGCCCACCGGGGGGGATGAGACCGCCATTGATGACGATGTAGCCGGGGAGATCGTCGTTCTCGCTCCCCAGGCCGTAGGTCGTCCATGCCCCCATGCTCGGTCGCCCCTGGAGCCCACTGCCGGTGTGGAGGAAGTAGTTGGCGTTGGTGTGCTCGGGGAAGGCGCTGGTCATCGAGCGGATGACCGCCAGTTCGTCGGCGACCGAACCGACATGCGGGAAGAGCTCGCTCACCGGCAGGCCGCTGGTGCCGTATTGTCGGAACTTCCACGGACTGGGGAGGATCGTGCCGACGTTGTTGAACTGCGTCTGGTCGACCTTGAAGAGTTCACGCGGATTCTTTCCCGCATCAACCCCGAGCCGCGGTTTGGGATCGAAGCTGTCGACCTGCGACACCCCCCCGTCCATGTAGAGGAAGATGACGCTCTTCGCCTTGGCGGGGTGGTGGATCGTGTCGATCGCGGGGCCGGCGGCAACTGGGCCCGTTCGCGTGCCCAACAGCGCCGCCGCCGCCACGGCCCCGAAGCCACACGAGGCCTGGGCGAGCAGTTCACGGCGCGACCGTGGCAGGGGGCGGTAGCGGTGGCAGTGGGTCGGTCGGTTCATGCGTGAATGAAGTCTCGGGTCGGTCAGGGGACGAAGATGAACTCCTTGGCGTTGATCAGGGCGTGGGCCAGGTCGGCCCACGCGGCGGCGTGGCGCGGATCAGCGGCCAGGTTGCCCCCGTGCCGGGCCGCCTGTGCGGCGAGGAACGCCTTGGCCGCCGCCAGCTCGTCGGTGGAGGGGGTGCGGGCAAAGGCCTCCCGATACATCCGGCCAATGGAATCGTCGGCCGACGTCGCGGTGTCGTCGAGGATCCGTGCCGCCCAGCGGCCGGCCTGCTCGACGACGAACGGATCGTTCATGAGGGTCAGCGACTGGGCCGGGACGTTGGTCACCGTCCGCCGTCCCATCGCCTGGAAAGGCACCGGCATGTCGAACGCCAGTGGCAAGGCGGGGAGGAAGTTGCGGCGGATCCTCGTGTAGATGCTGCGGCGGCCATCCCCGTCGAGCGGCCCCGACGCCGGCTTGCCACGCCCCTCGTGGAAGTCGGAGAGGGCCACCTCGACCGGTGGCCCGCCGACTCTCCGATCGAGACGCCCCGATACTGCCAGAATCTTGTCGCGGACGGCCTCCCCCTCGAGCCTGCGGAGGGGGAAATGGTGGAGGAGGCGATTCGTGGGATCGAGCTGTTCGGCGCGGGAATCGGAAACAGACTCCATCCGCCAGGTGCTGCTGGTCACGATCTCGCGCACCAGCCGCTTCACCCCGTAGCCCTCCTCCCGGAAGCGGACGGCGAGGGTGTCGAGGAGCGCTTGGGCCCCCGGGTCGGCGGCCGGTTCACCGAGCTTTCCGAAATTGTCGGGGGTGGGGATGAGTCCGCGGCCGAAGAGGTGGTGCCAGAGACGGTTCACCGCCACGCGCGCCGTGAGCGGATTCGACGGATCGAGAACCCGGTCTGCCAGTTGGCGGCGCCCCGACGATTCAAACGGCCAGACTGGTTGATCGCGGCCATCGACGGCCTCGAGGAAGCGGCGTGGCGCCGGCCCGGCGGGGCGTGCAGCCGAGCCCTTGAGGAGCACCGGTTGCTCGACCCCGTTGCCGTCGAGGATCGCAGGCGCGACGGCCGAGGTGAGCCGCGCCGTTGCCGTGATCGCCGACCGCACCCCGGAAAGTTCCCGCGCCGTTGTCACAAGCGCCCCGGCATTGCCGGCATTCCATTCGATGACTTCGTCGGCAAGCAGGCGCCGGATGACCCCGGCCAGTTCCGCTGCCCGCGGCCCCGAACCAAGCGTGCCATCACGCGCGGCGGCGAGCGCTGCGACGACCAGGTCGCCAAGCGCCGCGCCAAACTGCGCCTCATCGACGGCATCCCCCGGCAGCCGCCTGGCCAACTCGCGGAGGAACGGATCGGGACGAACCGGCTCGGCGGCAGCAGCCACCACTTCAGCCACATCGGCAGCCCCGGCGATCGGCACGTATTCGACATGGACCAGATGCCCCCGCTCCCAGGCCAGGTCGTTGCCGAGTTGCTGACGAACCCACTTCCACTCCCCACCGGTGTCGACCGTCTGGACGGTGGCGCCGTAGAGCGGCCCGACGAGCAGGACGTGGCTGTCGACACAGGTGAAGA
>Ga0114977_10002311_pt1 | contig 12290 bp, 9 predicted proteins | sample S_130805_MF_Meta_FD_87026 | JGI IMG/M metagenome (GOLD analysis project Ga0114977, IMG submission 87026) | Freshwater microbial communities from Lake Simoncouche, Canada to study carbon cycling - S_130805_MF_MetaG | ecosystem: Environmental > Aquatic > Freshwater > Lake | place: Lake...
AAGCCGTATATCGCTGAGTCCTATGCGGAAAGCAAGATTTTTTCAACGCGATGCATATATTTCTGTTGATTTCCTCAACAAGAAAACTGAAGTTGCATTTCTGAAAAACATTAACGGTGGCGCAATAAACCCTTTACTTCCCTATCTGGAACCTGGTTTTGGGCGGGAAGCAAAACAGATTCATTTCGAAAAACCTGAAATCAAGCCTACCAATGCCATACAAACCGAACTATCAAGCTTTGCAAAAGCTATAATTGAAAATACCTTACCTGATGTAACCATTGCGGATGGGTATCAGGCACTAAAAGTAGCATACCAGATACTCGAAAAAGTTAATAATTCTGCTGATATTATTGATTAACAACAATTTAAAACACTGATTGCATTCGAACAAACATTTAATAGCCTGAAAACCTGATGATCTGCCTTCAAAAAAATATATTTACTTTATTTATTATCGCTACCGTCAGCCTGTTGGCTGGATGTAGCAAAACAACCATTGATGAGATCCCTTCGTACATTGCAATTGATACCACCAGTATAAATGTTGCATCCCTGCAGGGAACTGCTTCACAGAAAATATCCGATACCTGGGTGTATGCTGATAATGAACTGATAGGTGCCTTTGAAGTGCCAGCTCAGTTCCCGGTACTCAAAAACGGATCCAGAGAACTTTCAATATTTGCAGGCATACGGCTCAATGGCATCAACGAAACACGCGCACCGTATCCGTTTTACGATAAAATCACAAGAACAGTGAACCTCGAACGCGAAAAGATTACGGACCTGGGACATCTAAAATTTTCGTATGTGGTTGGAACCAAATTCGCCTGGCAGGAGGACTTTGAACAAGCAAATCTATCGATCGATTCCACAGCCCGGAGTGAGGTTAACCTGGTCAGGACCAGGATGACAAGCGAACTTGCTGCAGCTTTCCCTTTCGAAATGAACGAATGGGCAGCAAAAATTATCATTCCTGATGATTCGCTGGTTTTTGAATGTGCCAGCCACGATTCATACAAACTACCTACCACCGGAACATCCGTATTCCTCGAAATGAATTACAAGTCGAACAACTCATTTACTGTAGGATTGATCGTAAACGGTTCTGTCACCAGCCAGAAATCAGTTCTTGTGATCAATCCCAGCGAAACATGGAATAAAATATATATCAACTTAACACCATCAGTTTCTGCAAGCTCAGGTGCAACCAGTTTCAAGGTGTTTTTATCAGCGATGAAAAATACCAATGCCCCAAAAGCTGAAATCTATTTCGACAATTTCAAACTTCTGCATTTCTGACAGATAAATAGTTTATAATGAACAAAAAAGTACAAACTGCCAAATTTGTTATTGCTGACCTGCTCTCAGCCGCTGTTGCATGGAGTATTTTCTTCTTCCTGCGCAAATCAGCTGAAACACAGGCAATGAACGATACTATGCAGATCGTACTTAGCGATAACAAGTTTTATATCGGAATTATAGCAATACCTGTTTTCTGGCTTATTTTATACGCTATTTCAGGTGCATATCATAATGTATACCGTAAAGCACGAATGAGTGAGTTAGGGCAAACACTTCTGATCTCCATAATAGGTGTTATTGTCATTTTTTTCGCACTTATACTCGACGATGTAATCCAAACCTATAAGAGCTACTACCACCTGTTCACCAACCTGTTTCTGCTGCATTTTTTAATTACAGTCACTTTCCGGTTGATTTTAACATCGAACAATCTCTATAAACTCCGTCGCCGTATCATTGGTTTCAATACCATTATTGTTGGGAGCAACGGAAATGCAATTTCAATATATAATGAAATAGAAAGCCAGCCTAAGAGTGCATTCAACAAATTTGTAGGATTTGTGCATGCCGTAAAATATCCCAGTTATAAACTCGAGAAGCATATCCCCAACCTGGGACACTTCTCCAACCTCCGCCACCTGATCGCTGAAATGAATATTGAAGAAGTGATCATAGCCACCGAACGATCAGAGCATAATACCATCGAACAGATAATCTCTGAGATTGAAGACACAGACGTACTAATTAAAGTGATCCCGGATATGCAAGACTTCCTGCTAGGTACTGTAAAAACCACATCCATTTACCAGACTCCTCTCATTCAGGTTTCGTTCGATTTTATGCCTCCATGGCAACTCAACCTGAAGAGATTTCTGGACGTTGTACTATCAGCAATTGCAATTGTTGTACTGTCGCCTGTTTACCTGTTTTGTATAATCGGTGTTAAACTTTCATCGAAAGGACCGGCCTTTTATTCACAGGAACGCATAGGGATCAGTGGAAAGATATTTATGATTCCTAAATTCAGGTCCATGGTAATGGGGGCCGAGGATGGTACACCTATGCTTTCGTCGAAAAACGATACCCGTGTTACTTCCTTTGGTAAAATGATGCGAAAAACCCGCCTCGATGAGATTCCACAGTTTCTTTCGGTTTTAAAGGGTGATATGTCGCTGGTAGGCCCAAGACCCGAACGCCAGTATTTCATTGATCAGATCACTCAGCGTGCACCTCACTACAGGCTTCTGTTGAAAGTAAAACCTGGTATTACATCATGGGGCCAGGTAAAATACGGTTATGCCGAAAATGTAGATCAAATGATTGAACGCCTGAAATATGATATCCTATATCTCGAAAACATGTCGCTTGCCATGGATATTAAAATCATGGCTTATACCCTACTTACTGTAATGAAAGGGAGCGGACAGTAATAACCTGTGCTGGCTGGATTTAGGTCTTGAGGATTGGAGATTGGGAAAGAACGTAATTTGTGATAATCAATAAGTTGTGGCGTTCCTGATGCTTGCCTGGAAGGATTCCTTGTGGATCTCCAAAAATCCGGACTGCCCGTATTGAATAACTATGAAATTTATTATTGCAACTCTGCCGGCCACTACTAAAGTACTGTGTATATGCATTTAAATAATCATACTCTGAACTGCTCCAGTAGCTACTATTTGTAAAATTTCCAAATCCATTATTTTTCAGATTGATATACATTAGTCCCAATTCATCTCGGGAAGGTAAAAACCAATCATCAAAACCATTTAAAACCAAGTCATCACAAAACCTGGCAGCATAGAAACCATTTCCCAATATGCTGACAAGGGAGCTGGTATTCATTTTCCCGGAACCAATAGCAGTACTGGTTGTACCATAGTAAGTATAATTTTGAGAATACCAGGGAACACTGGCACCTAGGTCTTTTTGAGCGCAAACAAGTCCATATTGATTAGGGTAGGTTCCTTTCAAATAAAAAACAATACCTCCTTCATATAAATCGCCAATAGATAAGGATGTGGATGAAATTGTTGAAAATGCAATATCAGGTCCATAACCTATGCCTTCTGAATTTATAGCATAAGCCCGGACATGATAAAGTTTACCAGGAAATAAATCATTTATATTACTTGTAAAAATACCCGTACCAATTCCATCGGAAGTTTTAAAATCAGAAACAGTCGGATTGACAGAAGTAAACCAACAAACACCTCTTGATGTGATGGGTGCTCCCCCATCACTTACAATATTACCTCCGCATAGTGCAGAAGTTTGAGATATATCCGAAATCGCTGCTGAAATTAAAATTGGTTTTTGAGCATCTGGCTTGTCTTGATCTGTTTCACAACTAATCAAAAATGATAGCAGCGTAAAAATCAGGATGAACTGAACAGTGAAAAAAATATCTCGTTTTTTCATACTCTTTTTTTTACTTTCTGATCAAAGGATGCGAATGAGCGAAGTCTAAAAATAAAGGATAAATGTCTTTCGGAATATTCTACTGATCTGAATTCAGCAAAATCCTGAGTTTGAATCACTTCTTATAACGGCGGGGTACCTTGTCATTTGTATACCTATCTACATCGGTTTGTGCAGACATTTTCAGGACGCTCAAGATTGCCCACCACTATCCGATAAGTATTCCGACAAATGATTATTGTCAGATTGCACCACTTTCAATCATCAGGACAATCCGTTCAATATCAGCATCATCGCCAAGGGGATCGTACTTCACTTTGAGGTTATAACCAAACAGGCGGGCAAACGACTGGTAAAAAAATGCCCTGAATCGGCCTCTGAAATCCTTAACAATATCGTAAGAACAGTTACTTGTCTGCCTGTCAATTAGTTTCAGCAGGATTTTCCCCTGCGAAATAGTAAGATCCTTCAATTCATCACCAAACTGGGCTTCCAGTTCATCCTCAGCCTTCTTCATCATGACTTTCCTGGCGATATCGCTTTTTACACTCGCAATCTGGAGGTTGTATTCATTAAATTTAATTCCGGCAAGTTTGGCGTAGGGGTATGCCTTTTTAACATTCCTGACCAGGCGGTCCCACTGACGCGATTCGGCCGAATTACGAAAAGTCTTTTTGCCCCAGATGTAAACGTCGTCGAAATACATAACAGGGATAGTATCCCCGTTAACAACCTTGGCCGTACAGTGATACCCTTCCGCATCATGCGGATTAATTATACCTTGAGCTGAAATCAGGAAGGGTATAAGTGCCAGGAAACCAACCAAAATGAACCTCATGGTGCAGGTTGTTTTTTGAAATGATTTAAAACTATCCAATTAGTATAACAATCATTAAGGCACTTTTATTGGATAAACTTTGAATTTATTTTAACAACAAGGAACAGTATTAACCGGTTATGCTACCTTAAGTCGTGCAATATTGGTTTTGCCAAGTTTCTCAGCTGCATAATTGCGGTCGATAATAAGTTCAGAATGTTTACTTTGTGACGGAATTTCGAACATAGCATCGGTAAGTATAGCCTCCAGTATCGAACGTAATCCGCGGGCACCGGTGCGGAATTCCAGGGCTTTATCAACGATATACTCATACACTTCGTCCGTGAAACTGAGTTTAACATTGTCCATTTCGAAAAGCCTGACAAACTGTTTTATCAGGGCATTCTGGGGTTCGGTAAGGATACGGATCAACACTTCGCGGCTGAGCGGATTAAGGAAGGTAACTACCGGAAAGCGACCAACCAGTTCAGGTATAAGTCCGAAACTCTTCAAATCCTGTGGGGCTACATATTGCAGCAGGTTATGACGGTCAATAACATCCTTTTCCCGGTCGTTCGAATACCCGATGGTATTGGTTTGCATACGTGCTGCAATTTTTTTGTCTATGCCGTCGAAAGCACCCCCCGAGATGAAAAGAATATTACGGGTATTTACAAGTATCATTTTCTGTTCAGGGTGTTTACGGCCGCCCTGAGGGGGGACATTCACCTCAGCTCCTTCGAGCAGTTTAAGTAATGCCTGTTGCACACCTTCGCCCGAAACATCACGGGTAATGGAAGGATTATCGCTTTTACGTGCTATTTTATCGATTTCGTCGATAAAAACAATGCCTTTTTCTGCTGCTGCAACATTGTAGTCGGCAGCCTGCAATAAGCGGCTCAGAATACTTTCAACATCTTCGCCGACATAACCGGCTTCGGTTAATACAGTAGCATCTGCTATACAGAAAGGAACCTGTAACAGTTTTGCAATGGTTCGTGCCAGCAATGTTTTCCCGGTACCGGTTTCGCCAACCAGGATGATGTTTGATTTATCTATTTCAACTTCATCCTTATTCTTCGAAGGTGGTTGATTGATACGCTTAAAGTGATTATAAACTGCAACCGCAAGCACCCGTTTCGAATCATCCTGTCCAATCACGAATTTATCGAGATACGCTTTTATTTCCTGTGGCTTTGGGGTTTCAAGCGGCTTGTTCTCAGGATGGCCGGTATGCTTTATTTCTTCACGCATGATCTCCCTGGCCTGGTCAATGCAGTAATCACAGATATGGGCTTCGAGCCCTGCTATCAGGATATTGGTTTCCCGTTTAGGTCGTCCGCAAAAGGAGCAACGGTCTTCTTTCTTTGTCATAATCAATGCATTAAAAAGACACTGTAATTATATAGAAAAAGCAGAATTCAGATCAGCAATTTCAAGACCATTTATTATTAATGGCCTTTACAATGTAAAGTTATAAAAAAACCGGCAAAAGTGGATTTTTTTCAACTCTTGCCGGAGGATCAATATGGTGAGAAAATTATTTTACCGCACTCACATCCCTCACCAGGAGTTCATCAATCATGCCGTAGGCTTTAGCTTCTTCAGCCGTCATCCAGTAGTCACGATCCGAATCCTTTTCAATTTTCTTAAAAGGCTGACCGCTATGGCTGGCGATGATATCGTACAATTCCTTTTTCAGCTTCAGTATTTCGCGTGTTGTGATTTCAATATCCGAAGCTTGTCCTTCGGCTCCGCCCATAGGCTGATGGATAAGGATACGCGAGTGGCGGAGTGCTGTACGTTTGCCCTTTTCGCCGGCACAAAGCAGCACGGCACCCATTGAGGCAGCCATACCTGTACAAATTGTAGCCACATCAGGAGCTATATACTGCATAGTGTCATAAATACCAAGACCGGCATAAACAGAGCCTCCCGGTGTATTCAGGTATATTTGAATATCCCGTTTCGAATCGACTGATTCGAGGAAAAGCAGTTGTGCCTGAATGATATTGGCCACATAATCATCAATCGGAACACCCAGGAAAATAATACGGTCCATCATCAAACGTGAAAACACATCCATGGTGGCTACATTAAGCTGGCGCTCCTCAATAATGGTTGGAGATATATAATTGCCATACACGGAGGAATACCTGTTGAGAGTGGTACTGCTGATACCCCGATGGTGAACGGCATATTTTCGGAATTCGTTGTGCATGTTCATAGTTTAGTGTTTTTCGGCATCTAATTTAATGAATTCGTCGTAACTGATTTCTTTTTCTACCAGTTTTACTTTCGATTTAATATAAGCCGCAACGCGCTGTCCATATAGTGAATCAATAATACGGCGTACTTCGGCAGGTTTATCTTTTATAAAAGAATCGGCAATAGTTTCAAGCCTTTCGAGCAGATCTTCGGTTAACTGAAGGGTCCGCCATCCCTGCAGGTAGTAATCTTTTACATAATCCTTAATTTCTGCATCACCAACTTCAATTCCAGCCTCCAGGATTATTTTATTTTCGATCAGCTGCCATTTCATTCCCTCAGCATATTTATCGTAATCGCGCTCAATATCTTCGGCTGTGAGTTTACCTTCGTTGCTTTCGATAAGCCAGCGTTTCATAAATTCGTCAGGAAGCTGAATGGAAACAGACTCTATAAGCTTATCCTGCGAATGGTGAGCAAACAAATGATCGCTGTCGGCTACAAATGCTTTCTCTGATTCGTTGCGGACCTGATTGCGGAATGCTTCTTCGGTTGTAATGCCTGCTTCAGGGAATACTTTTTCGAAAAACTCTTCATTCATCTCAGCAGGGCTCATGGTGCTGATCTCGCTGATGGTATACATGAAATCAGATTCCATACCTTCAACCTCTTCTTTACTGATACCAAGCATTGCAGATGCTTCTGTTGCATTTCCGGTTGCTTTCAGCGGATTAAAAGCAATTGAATCCCCTACTTTTGAACCGATAAGTTTACTTTTAACTTCGTGATCTGAAACCAGATCAACAGTAAGCTTTGAGGTATGGGTGATACCACCTTCGAGAACACTGCCGTCAGCATTCAGTTGAACAAAATCGCCAAAGAGCACATCTTTTTCACCTGCAACTTCAGGATTGATCATATTGCCAAAACGCTGACGCATATCGTCAAGATACTTGTCGACCATGGTATCGTCAACTTTAATTACATGATAATCAACAGCAATGTTTTCGTCAAGAACGAAATCGAATTTTGGGGTCATGCCTAGATCAAAGTAAAATTCAATATCCTGACCCTCTTTCCAGTCAAATTCAGGAGTAAGTGAAGTATTGGGTATTGGCTGTCCCAGAATGTCAAGGTTTTCGTCAGTAATATACTGATGCAGTTTATCCGAAACCAGTTTATTCACTTCTTCAGCAAATACGGCACCTCCGTATAGTTTTTTTATCATTCCGAAAGGAACATGCCCCGGACGGAAACCAGGCACATTAGCCTTGCGCTGATAATCTTTTAAAATTTTTGTTACACTTTCGTTGTGGTCAGCGGGGCTGATCACCATCTTGATGGTAGCTGTTAATTCGCCGGTAATTTCCCTGGTAATTTCCATGGTAATAAAAAAAGATGAGTTTAAATATTCTGTATTTATTTGATTTTCTGATACTTATTAACGAGCTAAACGCGCGATAAATAAGTCTGCAAAGGTATTATTTTTAATGATTTATTTTACGAAATACAATAAATAATGTTTACAATTTCGCATGTAGTATACGCTGCTAATATACCCAGTTGTGTTATGTAAGCAGATGAGCCATTCTCTTTTAATGCCTTCAATAAGTTGACATAAAAAGCAAAAAGCTGCCTTCCGGCAGCTTTAAACATATTTAGTGCGGATGAAGGGACTCGAACCCATACGTCTCACGACACCAGATCCTAAGTCTGGCGCGGCTACCAATTACGCCACATCCGCATGCATAATGTGGCGCAAAGGTACAATTATTTTCGGGTTGTCAAAATAACCGCTTCAGATTATTTAAGCGAATCCAGGGCTGACTGATAATCAGGTTCTTCAGTAATTTCTGATACCAGCTGCGAATGGAGCACGGTACCATCTTTATCAAGAACGACAACAGCACGTGCCATAAGTCCCTGTAGTGGACCATCGGTAATCATGACTCCATAATTCTTACCAAAACTGTTGCTGCGGAATTCGGAAGCAGATACTACGTTGGCAATTCCTTCGGTGGTGCAAAAACGACCGTGTGCAAACGGGAGATCTTTTGAGATGCATACTACGGCAGCATCAGTAAGTTTTGAAGCTTCTACATTAAATCGCCTTACTGATGCTGCACAGGTAGCAGTATCGAGGCTTGGAAAAATATTTAATACTACCCGCCTGCCTTGAAAATCAGCGCTTTTTACATCCGACAAATTGGATCCGACCAACGAAAATTCAGGCGCTTTTGATCCAACAACAGGCAATTCCCCTATTGTATTAACAAGGTTGCCTTTTAAAGTTACTTTTGACATGAGTGATTTAAGTTAAATGTTTATAATAGATAAATTTGTTTATCAATCAGATATTATCCGGAAGATCGCTGATACAAGTTTAGTTGTTATTAAGCAAAAAGCTGACTATACTTTAATCTGTATTAGTAACTGGCTTACGCAATATTTGTTGCCCCGAATTCAGATTATTATTGAGAGCACGGTAAATTGTTTCCTGTATCCGGGTACGAATTCCTGATTGCACCAGTTTATTGGGCTCAGCATCCGGATTTACACGGTTCGAGAGGAATACAATTAACAGATCGTTATCCGGATCAGCCCATATGTATGTACCTGTAAAACCTGTATGCCCGAAACTGTTTGCTGATGCTTCCTCGCAGGCTGGCCCGGCTTCAGAAGGGATGAGTTGTGGCTTATCGAATCCCAATCCGCGACGATTTCCTTTAAACTGCCGTTTGGTAAATAAAGCAACCGTTTCAGGTTTCAGGTACTGTTGTCTTCCATAAGTGCCCTCCTGAATCAACATTTGCATCAGCACTGCCATATCATTGGATGTACCGAATAAGCCTGCATGGCCTGCAATACCGCCCATCAGGGCCGAAGCCTGATCGTGAACATCTCCTTGTATAAGCTGATGCCTGAATAAAGTATCATTCTCGGTAGGCATGATACGGCTTAAAGGAAATTTATTACGTGGATTAAAAGTCAGCGTGTGCAGGCCCAGCGGCTTATAGTACTGTTCATCCACATACTGAGCAAGACTTTTACCTGTGAGCTGCTCAACAAACTGCTGCATCAGTATAAAACCCAGATCGCTGTATTTGTATTCTTTTTTATCCGACAAGGGAGAATGTATAATCGAATCGAGGATCACCTGCCGGTATTCTTTTCGCAGGTACATGCCTTCAGCAACCCTGGATGGATACAATTCCGAAAAGGCGGTATCATACAAGGTACTGTCAGGATATCCACCAGTCAGGGTTTTCTGATAAAAGGGAATCCAGGCCACAAGGCCTGCCTGGTGGGTCATAACCTCACGTATGGTGATCTTCTTTTTATTGCTGTTTTCGAGGTATTTCAGTGTTTTCGAAAGTGGCTCATCAAGATTTACCAGGCCCTGGTCGTACAGTTTCATAACTGCAAGCGCGGTAGAGGCTGCTTTGGTTACACTAGCAAGATCATACAGGTCATCCTCTTTAACCGGCTGGGCATGCAAATAATCACTATACCCAAAAGCCTTCCGGTAAATGACATTCCCGTTTTTTGCTACCAAAACCTGGCATCCGGGATATGCTTTCGCATCAAGACCTGATTTTACAATGGAATCAATTGTTGCCAGGTCGCTATCGTGAAGCCCCAATTCCTCATATGGATCGTAACGTAATCGTCGGGAGGTTGTTATGACAAGGACTGCATGAACCTGGAAATCCGCATTTACTCCAACCGGCAGCAATCCACCGGCAGGTGCAGCCCCAAAAAGCATCTGAACAACTGCGTCATAGGCATCAGCATTGTCCTGGTATGCGACCACCAACGCCCTGGCTTTACTAACATTCCTGAAAAGGTTAACACTATACGGAAGAGTAAACAAATTCAGTATACAGGGTTTCAGAATAAGCAGGGAGTCAACGAGACTGACAGTGGCTTCCGAAATTCCAAAGTTACGTGCCGGTGCGGGTATGGTATTATTAATCCCAATAATGACCAGATTATATCCTGCGAGGTCTTTCAATATTTTCTCGATAGCTTTTTTATCCGCATTGCGTGGCAGAGTATAATGATCGGCACCGGCATAATCGTCAATCCGATGCTGAAATTTTCGGATATTTTCGTATCCGATCATTAAAGTCGCCAGTTTCAAAGTATCGGAATTGTATACCGGAAGTATATTATTTTCATTTTTAAGCAAAGTAACCGCATCCCTGTATAGTTCAAGATTCAGATGCCCGGCATACGGTGTATGAAGATCGTTAAATAAACCAGCAATTTCTATTGGCTTTAATGTATTCAGACCGGCTTTGTATTTATAAGCCAGGATTCGTTTACAGTGCACTTCAAGTTCCTCGGCCGAATACATTCCGCTATCGATAGCCTGTTGTACAGCAGCAACTGTTTTTTCAACCGAAACGGAAAGCAGAAGCACATCATTGCCTGCTTTCAGAGCTCTAAGTTCAAGCAAACCAGGGGCATCGTATCCCGAAACGCCTTTCATATCGAGTGCATCCGAGAAAACCAATCCATTAAATTTTAATTTCTTACGCAGCAACGAATCAATTACCAGAGGTGAGAGGCTCGAAGGCAGGCCTCGGGTAGTATCCAGTGCCGGGATATTAAGGTGAGCCACCATCATACCATCTACTCCTTCATGTATAAGTGCCTTGAAAGGGTAAAGGTCGAGTGTATCGATAGTTGCAGCCGAATGGCCTATAAATGGAAGTGAATGATGCGAATCGGTATCGGTATCACCGTGCCCGGGAAAATGTTTGGCAACTGTTAGTATCCCACCCTGCTGGAGCGCTTTCGAGTAAAGGATAGCTTTGCGCGCAACATCCTCTTTATGTTCGCCGAATGAGCGTATATTAATAACCGGGTTTGCAGCATTGCTGTTAATATCTGCAACAGGCGAAAAACTAATACTAACACCCATCCTGCGCAACTGTGCTGCAATGGCGAGCCCATATTCCGTAATAAGCTTTTCGTTTTTCATGGCTCCAAGTGTCATCTGTCGGGCAAATGATATGGAACTATCAAGCCTCATTCCTAGCCCCCACTCAGCATCCATTGATATAAAGAGAGGGGTTGCTGCTAACTGCTGGTAATAATTGGTTAGTATGGCCTGCCTGACGGGGCCTCCTTTAAAAAAACACAACCCGCCAATGTTATACTCTTTTATAAGCCCGGCAAGCTGCTGTATCTCAGATGAATCTATTTCGGAATTGGCTCTTAATACAAACAACTGGCCGATGCGCTGCTCAGGAGTAAGTGCATTATACACTGAATCGACCCACTGTTGCCCGGCAGGGTTCATCAAATCAACATTCTGCGCCTGGACTGGTAATAAAATGAGAAGACAGAAGTATATTGCCAATATACTCAGTTTGTATTTCAATATTTTTAAAAAAATCATTGCCAGTTTTTAGACTTCAATTAATTAATATCCGATTATTTACAAGGACATGACCTACTAAGCAAAAGCCAGATGGAAATGTTTTCCAAAATTATTAACATTCGATGCAAATAATACGGTTATACCATAATT
>Ga0114977_10002312_pt1 | contig 12288 bp, 13 predicted proteins | sample S_130805_MF_Meta_FD_87026 | JGI IMG/M metagenome (GOLD analysis project Ga0114977, IMG submission 87026) | Freshwater microbial communities from Lake Simoncouche, Canada to study carbon cycling - S_130805_MF_MetaG | ecosystem: Environmental > Aquatic > Freshwater > Lake | place: Lake...
GGGCTTTGGCCGTACAGGCAAGTGGTTTGCATACCAACATGGCAGCGTCCAACCAGATCTGATTACCTTTGCTAAGGGTGTTACATCGGGATATATCCAACTTGGCGGCGTAGTAATTAGTGAGACTGTATCTAAGACTTTTGATGAAAAAGTCTTTGCTGGCGGCCTTACATATATGGGCCATCCAATTGCATGTGCAACTGCGGTTGCCACTATCGATGTAATGAAAGATGAAAAAATGCTAGAGAACGCCACCATGATTGGTGAAACAATCTTGGGTCCTGGCCTCGTTGAATTAGCTAAGAAGCACAAGGTAATTGGCGATATCCGCGGCGCAGGTGTGTTCTGGGGCGTTGATTTAGTCAGTGATCGTGCAACGCGCGAGCCTCTTGCACCCTACGGTGCATCTAGTCCTGCAATGAATGAATTTGTAGCGGCTTGTAAGAAGCTTGGGCTTATGCCATTTAATAACTTCAACCGCATTCACTTGTGCCCACCATGCAATATCTCAGTCGAAGACGCTAAAAAGGGTCTTGCGATCATAGATCAGGCATTGGGCGAAATCAGTAAGTACTACACCGGCGCTTAATCGGCAAAGATGGTTAAACGTTGAACCTAAATTCAACGACATCTCCATCATGCATGACGTAGTCCTTACCTTCCATACGAACCTTGCCTTTGGCCTTTGCCTCAGCCATGGAACCCGCTGCGATTAAATCATCGAAGCTGACGATTTCGGCTTTGATAAAACCTTTTTGAAAGTCGGTATGAATAACCCCGGCGGCCATTGGCGCTGTGTCACCTTTGTGAATCGTCCATGCGCGTACTTCTTTTGGTCCAGCAGTTAAATATGTTTGCAGACCTAACGTGCGAAAGCCGACGTGGGCCAGTGTTGCAAGTCCTGGCTCCTCTAAACCGATCGACTGCAAAAGCTCTAACGCATCCTCGTCGCTGAGTTCGGCGAGTTCGGCCTCAGTCTTTGCATCTAAAAATATTGCTTCAGCAGGGGCAACCAGGGCCGCTAACTTTGTTCGCAGATCGGCATCACTTAATTCGGCAGCATCGACGTTAAAGACATAGAGAAATGGTTTAGCTGTGAGAAGCTGTAATTCAGCAACAAGTGAGAGATCGACTTTGCTGCTAGATAATGGCTTGCCGGAGTTGAGAACAGCTTCGGCCTCTTTGACTGCATCCACAACATGTTGGCGCTCTTTATTAACACGCGCCTCTTTTTCAAGACGTGGCAAAGCCTTTTCAATCGTCTGTAAATCTGCGAGCGCGAGTTCGGTATTGATGATCTCCATGTCGCTGGCTGGATCAACGCGACCTTCGACGTGAATAACATCGCCATCACTAAAAACTCGAATAACTTGGCAGATCGCATCGGTCTCGCGAATATTGGCCAAGAACTTATTTCCAAGGCCCGCACCTTCAGATGCACCTTTTACGATTCCAGCGATATCGACGAAGGAGACGACCGCAGGCAACAAGGTCTGTGAACCCACGATTGCGGCCAAGGCGGCTAGGCGGGTATCGGGGACTCCCACAACTCCAACATTGGGCTCGATAGTGGCAAAGGGATAATTGGCCGCTAGAACATTGTTCTTTGTCAGGGCGTTAAACAGGGTGGACTTACCCACATTGGGCATACCGACGATTCCGATTGAAAGACTCATAGGCGGTAGAGCCTACGCGCAAATGTCAGTGCAAACTGCCACGATAGGCCCATGCCCGCATACGTAGTGACACTTCTAATAGGCCTTATCGCTGGAGCTGCCATTGGCTATCTACTTCGCGCCCTTAAATCTGGCAGCGCTGTGGCCGATCGCGCTCTGCTCGATGATTACAAAGCGCAGTTGGCCGCTGAACGGGGCAAGACAGAATCGGCAGTTAAGTTAAATGCCGAGTTAGTTGCAATGAAGGAGTCGGTCAACAAACTTTCAACGCAGGCCGCCGAAGCTAACCGTATTCGCACAGAGGCCGAAGCAAAGTTAGAGACAACAATTACCGAGATGCGCCGAGCATCTGAATCAATCTTTGATGAGACTAAAAAAATCGCCGGTGCATTGAGCAACAACCAAGTCCGCGGAAAGTTTGGCGAGGCACAGTTAGAGCTTTTGCTACAAGGTGCGGGTCTGCGCGAAGGTCACGAGTACAGCAGGCAGCGATCCACAACCGACGCCGATTCATCCGGCATTCCAGATATCACAGTAAATATGCCTGGCGGCAGTTCGATCTTTATCGACTCAAAGTTTCCCTTCGATCGTTTTCTGGAGGCCTTTGGAACCGAGGTTCAAACCGAGCGTGATGAGTTCTTTAAACAGCACACCGATGATTTACTCAAACATGTTCAAGCACTTGCAAAGCGTGGCTATCACAAGTCGGCGGGCTCACCTGATTTTGTCGTTCTCTTTGTTCCCTTTGAAACTCTGTTGTCAGAGGCGCTGCGCATGGACCCAAACCTGCTAGAAAAGGCCTTTAAAGTAGGTGTCACTATTGCAACTCCAACGTCGATGATGGCGCTGCTGCGAACAATTGGATTTATCTTTACCCGCAATAAGTTAGCTGAAAACGCCGATGAGATTCAAAAAGTTGCCAGCACGTTTTTAAAGAACATCACGTTGTTGCACACCAAGATCGTTGCCGTTGGTAAGGCGATTACCTCTACCTCCAAAGCATATGAAGATCTTGTGCCAACGGCTGAAAAAACCGTACTTAGCCCAGCACGGCGAATTCATAACTTGGGTGTATCGGGCGATAAAGATAAACTGGCCATTGAATATCCAGAGGCCCCGGGTGCCGTGCGCGAGCTCAACAATATGGAGCTGGCAGTTGATGATGATTTTATCGATGCAGAAGAGATTAGCGATGGAGATAAATAGATGAGCTCACTCAAGGCGATTGCAATCACAGGACCTGGTTTAAAAAAGCAGGGCATCGTAGTTCTGCAAGCGCTATTAATCGGCTTCTTCACTTTTATCGAACTCACTCTACGCAGTGGTGTTGGCATCCTTACTGGCATTGCACTTCTCATAGCCTTCTTTGGCGGCATCCGTTTTGGTCGCCCCGGTACAACCTATGTCTCGGTTGTTACTCCACCCTTAGCATTCGCAGCCATCGCAGGCTTCTGGATTCTCATTCTCGATGGCTTTAGACCTTCGCGCTTTGGTATCGACTTTATTGCAGCCCTTGCCAGCGAAGCGCCATTTCTGATTATCGGAGCGCTCTATGGGTGGTTTGTCTTTCTTAATGCAAAGGCTAAAAAGAAGCCATCTAAGCCCCGCCGAACTGAATAGTTAAGCCTTACCCGCAGCCTTCATATCTTTGCGAAGCTCAGGGGGAAGTGAGAAGAGCAGGGACTCTTGTGTAGCCGTAACCGTTTCAACATCGCCGTAACCGCGCTCGGCTAGCCAGACCAAGACATCATCGACCAATATCTCTGGCACTGATGCCCCACTGGTTAAGCCAATTGTTTCAACATTAAGTAGCCAGTGCTCTTGAATCTCTTCGGCGTAGTCAACTAAGTGTGAAGCCTTCGCACCGTACTCAAGTGCAACTTCTGCCAAGCGAACTGAGTTAGAAGAGTTCTGCGAGCCAACAACGATCACTAAATCCGCCTTAGCCGAGATAGCTTTAATCGCCTCTTGGCGATTTTGTGTGGCATAACAAATATCATCACTGGGCGGATCTTGAATATCCGGAAAGCGCTCTTTCAAAATCGCAACGGCAGATAGCGTCTCATCCACACTCAACGTTGTCTGCGATAGCCAGACTAATTTCTTACCTGGTGTTGGCACTACGGTGCGCGCGCCATCTAGACCATCGATAACGCGAACTTTATCGATCGCCTCACCGGCCGTGCCCTCAACCTCTTCATGGCCATGGTGGCCGATCAATAAGATCTCGGCATCTTCGTTAGCAAATCGACGGACCTCGTGGTGCACCTTGGTGACCAGCGGGCAGGTTGCATCGATTGTTTTTAAACCGCGCGACGCCGCTTCGGCATGGACACTGGGTGCAACACCGTGAGCAGAAAAAACTACGGTCTTGCCTTCTGGAACTTCATCGGTCTCATTAACAAAAATTGCGCCTTTGGCTTCAAGGCTGGCCACAACGTGAACATTGTGAACGATCTGCTTTCGCACATAGACCGGAGCGCCATAGAGCTCTAGAGCTTTTTCGACCGTCACCACTGCGCGATCAACGCCGGCGCAATATCCGCGGGGCGCAGCAAGCAGAACTCTCTTAGCCATGGGGTGAGTCTATTAGGCTCATCCCATGTTCGAAACTTCAAGTGAGGCCCCGGCAACGGTGCGGGTAGTTACTGAAGCCATTAAAGAGTATGTCGATCGCTTAGGCCCTATCTGGGTAGAGGGTGAAATCAGCGAACTCAATGAACGCAGCGGAATGATGGCCTTTATTCGCCTGCGTGATCCCAGCGTTGATATGTCGTTATCGGTGATGTGTCATAAATCAGTTATCGCTGCCGCCCAACCGCTGCCGCCCAACGCCCGCGTAGTTTTGTATGCAAAGCCATCCTGGTATACAAAAAACGGCTCACTTACATTATCGGCCCGCGAGATACGCCACGTTGGAGTCGGCGAATTATTAGCCCGACTTGAAGCTCTGAAAACTGCGCTAGCGGGTGAAGGTTTATTTGATTCAGATCGCAAAGTTGAACTTCCACTTCTGCCGAAAAAAGTCGGACTTATTTGTGGACGCAATACCGATGCCGAAAAAGATGTGGTTGAAAATGCTAAGCGCCGCTGGCCCAGTGTTGTCTTTGAAATCCGTGAAGTCACAGTGCAAGGCGCAGCGGCAGTTACTGAAGTATCGGCAGCGCTTATGGAGCTTGAAGCCGATCCAGATGTTGAGGTCATTGTTATTACACGTGGTGGTGGATCCTTTGAAGACCTGCTGCCATTTAGCGATGAAGGTTTAGTACGTCTAGCTGCATCATGCACAACACCAATTGTTAGTGCAATTGGCCATGAAAAAGATTCACCGCTCCTAGATCTCGTCGCAGATTTTCGTGCATCAACGCCAACTGATGCCGCCAAACATGTAGTGCCAGATATCGCCGAAGAGATTGCGATGATTGACGAGCTGCGCGAGCGCGCCCGCAGAAAACTGATGGGGCTGATTGAGTTAGAGCGCGCTCGGATTACTAACTTTAAAGATCGCCCGGTGATGAAAGATCCGCACGTCATTATTACCAGCCGCGCCGAAATCATTACCGCCTATCGCCAACGATCTCACCGCAGCTTTGCCGGACACGTGAAGTTAGCTAAAGAGGAGCTGGTCCAGATTAAAGCTCGTGTTCGCGCACTGTCTCCCCAGGCAACCCTTGACCGCGGGTATTCGGTAGTGCAGTTGGCCAATGGCGATATCGCCCGCGATGCCAGTGCCTTAAAAACTGGAGACTCACTGCGGCTGCGTTTAGCCAAGGGCGAGACCAATGCCATAGTGACCGCCAATAGTGTGAAGGAGTAGATTTCATCCATGACTGAGAAGAAGTTGTCCTATGAAGCGGCCCGCGACGAGCTGGCCGAGGTCGTTGCCGCCCTTGAAACCGGCAGTGCAACCTTAGAAGAGTCCCTCAAGCTATGGGAGCGCGGTGAAGTATTAGCTGGGATCTGCCAAGAATGGCTAGATGGTGCTAAAAAGAAGCTCGATGCGGTTAAGCCGTAAAAAAAGATGCCAACTTTTTCCTACTCAGAGCTTTTGCCCCTTGGCAACGATGAGACCACATATCGCCTCGTAAGTCGTGAAGGCGTCAGCGTTGTAAAACTAGGAGATAAAGAGTTTCTCCAGGTCGATGCCAGCGCCTTAGAAAAACTAACGGCAGAAGCGATTCACGATATTTCACATTATCTGCGCCCGGCGCATTTGCAGCAGTTAGCCAGCATTATCGCCGATCCAGAGGCTTCACCTAATGATCGCTTTGTTGCAACCGATCTTTTGAAAAACGCCAACATATCGGCCGGAGGAATCTTGCCGATGTGCCAAGACACTGGCACAGCATTGGTCATGGCTAAAAAGGGTCAATATGTTTTAACGACATCAAAGGACGAGGTCGCAATTTCACAGGGTATCTACGATGCCTATACAACCTTGAACCTTCGATACTCACAGATGGCACCCGTCACAATGTGGGATGAGAAAAATACTGGCAACAACTTACCTGCCCAGATTGAGATCTTTGCCGATAGCGATCACCCTGATGAGTACAGCTTTTTATTCATTGCCAAAGGCGGCGGCAGCGCTAACAAATCTTTTCTGTATCAAGAGACCAAGGCGATTTTAAATCCCGCATCCTTTATGACATGGCTAGATGAAAAACTTCGATCGATCGGTACCGCTGCCTGTCCTCCGTATCACTTAGCAATTGTTATTGGCGGCACCAGCGCCGAGCACACGGTGAAGACGGCCAAGTTAGCCAGCACTAAGTATTTGGACTCACTGCCAACTACTGGCGATGCTGTCACCGGTCATGGCTTTCGCGACCTAGAGCTTGAGCAACAAGTCCTTGAACTGACTCGTACCTTAGGAATCGGAGCTCAGTTTGGTGGAAAGTATTTCTGTCACGATGTTCGGGTTGTCCGCCTGCCTCGCCACGGTGCCTCGCTGCCCATCGCCATCGCCGTATCGTGCTCGGCCGATCGCCAGGCCAAGGCCAAGATCACTAAAGAGGGAATCTTCCTCGAAGAGCTCGAGCGAGATCCAGCGCATTTTCTGCCTGAGACAACCGATGAGCATTTAGCCGATGACGTCGTAGCGATCGATTTAAATCAACCTATGGATCAGATATGCGCCGAGCTATCCAAGCATCCAGTCAAAACACGGCTCTCGCTAACAGGAACATTGGTGGTAGCCCGCGATTTAGCCCACGCCAAAATTAAAGCGGCGATGGACAAGGGCGAAGCGATGCCTGAGTACTTACAAAAATACGCCGTGTATTACGCAGGTCCTGCTAAGACACCTGCCGGCTATGCATCAGGCTCTTTTGGTCCTACAACTGCCGGACGCATGGATTCATATGTTGAGTACTTTCAATCAAAGGGCGGCTCGCGTGTGATGTTAGCTAAGGGCAATCGCTCTAAGGCCGTCACCGATGCCTGCAATAACCATGGTGGTTTCTATTTGGGATCTATCGGCGGGCCTGCAGCGCGCTTGGCGTTGGAGTGCATTACAAAGGTTGAAGTTCTAGATTTTGAAGAGCTAGGTATGGAAGCTGTGTGGAAGATTGATGTTGTAGATTTTCCAGCCTTTATCGTTGTCGATGACAAGGGAAATGATTTCTATGCATCTACCTCGACCCCGCTAACAATTAGAACGAAGCCGTAAACCCAGATTAGTAATAATGCTTAGCTTTAAAGTGTGACCACGCCTTGCATGGAGTGTCATAGCGCATGGTGATGTAGCGAAGTCCCCAACGAATCTGAGTCACTGGATTAGTACGCCAATCTGAACCAACAACGCTCATCTTCTCAGCTGGCAGAGCCTGTGCAATTCCATGGGCTCCTGAGCGATAGTTATGTGCCTTGTAGTTCCAATGGCTCTCTTTAGTCCACAGACTATTAAGGCATGAGTACTGGGCGTTGGAAAAACCAAACTCGTTAACCACAATCGCTTGGGCAACCTTCTTGGCGCCAAATGGCGTACGAGCCATTTCAACTTGGCGACTGATGGAAGAGACAAGTGCTAAGTCGCTAGAGAAGACTGAGCCCACTGGGGTAGATGCAAGTTCGATAGAGCCAAAGAGCGCTGCCGATGTTGCCAAAGGATCGATCTGTGCGGCCAGAGCTTGAGCATCTGGATTAATCTCAATCTGGGAGGTCATAGGAAACTCAAGACCGTAGGCACTTGGAAGGGCGCTCGAGAGAAAGAGCATGGAGGCAACGACGCCCCAGATGGCCGCTGACTTATTAACAAGCTTCAACTCATCCCCTCCTCTCACCCATTCGCTCGGCCCGTGCGCTATCAGCCTCAATTAAAGGGGCTTATAACTAACGGGGAATGGCCATAGCCTGTCGGTAGGCACTGACATCGGCAAATCAAATCCCGCATGAGTCGCAGATTCTCCGAAAAGTAGTTACCTGTGGATGGGTAAAAGCGCAGGTCAGTAAGGGGAATGTCCGAAATGTACCAAATGTGACTGTGAGATTGATTCTGGGGCTAATGAGCCCTTATCCAGGAAAAGGCCCTTCCAGCATCTCGGTCACTAAGGCGGCGATCGGCGAGCGCTCGCTGCGAGTCAAGGTGACATGGGCAAAGAGCGGGTGACCTTTAAGGGTTTCAACGACTGCCACAACACCATCATGGCGACCGACCCGCAAGTTATCGCGCTGGGCGACATCGTGGGTCAAGATAACGCGCGAGCCCTGACCGATTCGAGAGAGCACTGTTAATAAAACTCCACGCTCTAGCGACTGCGCCTCATCGACGATTACAAAAGAGTCGTGCAAGGAGCGGCCGCGGATATGTGTCAACGGCAAGACTTCAATAAGGCCGCGGTCGACGATCTCATCGATGACGGCCTGGCTCACTAGTGCTCCCAATGTGTCAAAGACGGCCTGGGCCCACGGCGACATCTTCTCGCCCTCACTGCCTGGCAGGTATCCCAACTCTTGTCCGCCCACTGGATAGAGCGGTCTGAAGATCACAACCTTTTTATGGATGCGCTTTTCCATCACCGCTTCAAGTCCGGCACATAGAGCCAGCGCAGATTTTCCAGTTCCTGCACGTCCACCTAAAGAGACGATGCCGATTGAGTCATCTAGAAGCAGATCAAGGGCCACGCGCTGTTCGGCGCTTCGACCATGCAGACCAAAGGCGCTGCGATCTCCACGAACTAATTGCAGCTGCTTGTCGGCAGTGACTCGAGCTAAGGCACTGCCGCGCTCTGAGTGCAAAACGATTCCCGTATGAACGGGAAGTTCAAAGGCGACTTCATGGTCGGCGCGATCGCTGCTATATAAATCATCGATGACTTGCGAACCGACATCGAGTTCAACGATTCCAGTCCAGCCGCTGTTGGAGACGAGTTCGGCCAGATACTCCTGGGCCTCAACACCAACTGAAGATGCCTTCACGCGAAGTGGTAAGTCCTTGGTAACCAGAACGACTTCCTTGCCATCGCCCATCAGGTTCTTGGCAATTGCCAAGATGCGCGAATCATTGGTTCCATCGCGCAAGAAGCCTTGGGGCAGTGTCGAAAGGTCGGTGTGGTTGAGCTCAACTGAGAGCGTTCCGCCTTCGGGGGTAACTGTCAGTGCCTTATCGAGGCGGCCATGGGTAAGGCGCAGATCATCGAGGGCTCTAAGGGCGGCTCGGGCAAAGTAGCCAAGCTCTGGGTGGTCTCGTTTGGTCTCTAACTCGCCAATGACAGCGATAGGAATAATGACTTCGTGCTCTGCAAATCTATAGAGCGCGCCAGGATCGGCCAGCAAAACACTGGTATCTAATACAAAGGTCTTCTTACCGTTTTGACTCTTAGAAGCCAATGGCTGAGCTCCTCGATTTAAGTTGTACTAGTTGGAACCTACTTCGGATAAGAAAAAGGTAGAACTAGTTGCTTAAAAGTGGGTCGCGACACGCGTGCACGAAATGTTAAATCTTGAAGAATTAATTAAGAGCCAAAACGACGTTGACGCAACGAGTATGCACGCAATGCACGCAAGAAATCGACGCGACGAAAATCTGGCCAATAGGCCTCGCAGAAATAGAACTCAGATGATGCGCTCTGCCACAACATGAAACCACCAAGGCGTTGTTCGCCGGAGGTTCGAATCAAAAGCTCTGGGTCGGGCTGACCTGCGGTGTATAAAAACTTTGAAATATCCTCACTTGTTAAAGCAGCAGAGGCGGCACTGAGGGAGTGGCCCGCTTTTTCTTCCTCACTTAAATAGCTCTTAACAGCATCGACAATCTCGCGTCGCCCGCCATAGCTAATTGCAACATTTACTTCTACACCGTCCTTGCGCACAGGCTTTAGTTCACTGAGTTTTTTTGATAACCAGTCGGGTAGCAGATCAAGTGCGCCAACGGCCTTAATATTCCATCGACCGGTTGCGGCTAATTCGTCAACGGTTTCGCCGATAATGTGTAGCAGTTCATCTATCTCTGCCGCGCTGCGTTTAAAGTTATCGGTCGATAACAGCCACAGCGTCACAACACGAACATCGGCCTCATCACACCACCCGAGGAACTCAATGATCTTGCTGGCCCCAGCTTTGTGCCCATTGGGATCGGCCAGATTTGGATTTGCTTTAGCCCAGCGACGATTGCCATCGAGAATGACACCAACGTGATGTGGAGTCTTTGAAAAATCCAAAGCACGTACTAAGCGCCACTCATAGAGTGGGTATAGCAGTGACTTAATGAGTTTACGAATAGCGGCGTACAACTCGGCGCTCAGCAATCAGGGATGCAATTGGAAGCGTTCCGGCCAGCATTAAACCCAGCATCTTCATGAGGGGCCATCGGGCTTTAAGAGAAAATGAGATCGCCGTCAAAATATAGATTGGGTATAAGTAGCCGTGGACCATAGGGATCCACGTTATGGCGCTGTGTAAATCAGGAGCATCAAAGACGTATTTGATAGGCATATAAACAAACCATAAGAGAAGTGACATAGCACCTGAGATTATGGCCATGACGCGAAAACGAAGAATGGCTGATTTCATAGGTCTACCTTACGGCGATACAGGGGAAGGTAAAGCACCACCCCGGCCATGAGCCACCAAATGACAACATAGGACAGGTGCTGCCAGTAAAAACCCGGGATGCGCGAACTCTGTTTTTCAGGCGATGTCCGAGGTCTATCAATTTCTTGGCCTTGGTAACTCTCGCTGGTGGCAAGGATGTACCCATCAAATAAATCTAAATCTGTTGTACTAACTATTACCGCACTATCTAGTCGAGAAATAATGCCGGCTGTGTTTTGTGCGTGATCACTATCTTGACGTGCATGCAGTTGGCCAGTGATATCGATAGACATGGAATGCGAGATATCTGGATTGAGCATTCGGTCGGCCCATAAACCGCGGACTACGAGTATTCCTGAACCTGTTCCAACTTGGAGCAGCGAGACCTGCCAATCACTCACGACTCCTTGGCCATCGCTTTGATTGGGGGCTTTGAAATCTGCAACATAGCGGCCCGATGTGCTGACCATACGGTTCATGGCAGATGGCGGTAGAGACTCCCGCGCGGCCGTCACTGAATCGAGCGTGACTATATTTTCATCGACCGTAGTGGCAACAACCAAGCTGGCCTTTAATGCGCGAGCCCGATCTAGCTGCCAGATTCCAAGTGAGAAAAATATTGCGGCAATACTAATAACGGCCACACCTTGCAGAACCCTGGAGGCAAAGTTCTTACTTGTTGGTGGAGTCATCACTTCGATCTATGCCCATGAAGCGCTTGTAAAAACTGCGCATTAAAAAAACTGTGGCAAGTATCAGTAAAGCAATGGTTACTGAGCCCGCGGCTCCCATCTCAATATTTTTTTGCATGACATAATCATCGCATGTCTTTGGACCCAGCCTTCTCCTTCGATGACCGATACGGGGTGCGCCCTCGCAATCGCTGGGTGTTACCGGCCGCTGTCTTTGCAATCACTGGAATCTCATGGTTAATGTGGGCCGGTTTACATCATTCAAATCCACCGATTCGATCATCGATGATTTCTTTTTCACAGATTTCAGATAGAGAAATATCGCTGCGATATTCGGTACAGCGCACGGATAAAAATCAACGGCTCATATGTACGCTCATTGCGCGTGATATCGATAAGAATATTGTTGGCCAGATCGATCAAGAGTTTGGCCCTGGCTTGGCCTCTTTCCAACAAACTACTGTGATTGCCTCCAGAACCAAGGCTGTATTTGCCGATGTTGCAGGGTGCCGCGCTCAATAGGTTGTAGGCAGCTCTACCTTCCTAGTACCTTTACGCCTTATGAGCTCACAGACATGGTTAACGCAGGAAGCTGCAGATCGTTTGCGCGCCGAATTAGAAAACTTAGAAGGCGTTGGTCGTAAAGAGATCACGGCCAAGATTGAGGCTGCCCGCGCTGAGGGAGATTTAAAAGAGAACGGTGGGTATCACGCCGCCCGCGATGAGCAAGGCAAGATGGAGGCTCGCATCCGTCAGTTAAAGCAGATGCTAGACAATGCCCACATTGGAACTCCCCCACCAAGTGCCGATGGCAAAGTCGGCGCAGGCATGATTGTTACTGCAGAGATCGCAGGGGATGTGATGCGCTTTTTGCTGGGTTCGCGCGA